>Ga0180437_10001409_pt1 | contig 41194 bp, 38 predicted proteins | sample SS_ome_4_FD_132410 | JGI IMG/M metagenome (GOLD analysis project Ga0180437, IMG submission 132410) | Hypersaline lake sediment archaeal communities from the Salton Sea, California, USA - SS_3_D_1 metaG | ecosystem: Environmental > Aquatic > Non-marine Saline and Alkaline > Hypersaline >...
AGCGGTCAACAAGGCATGAACAAAATGAGATAGGCAGAAAAACAGAATCAAAGATGATAAAATCTCTGAAACGAACAATATAAGAAAATGAACCTAAATGCTTTTTTCAGCGAACCCTAAATAATTGAAATATAAGGATATGAGTGATGCTCAGGACCTGGTCGTGTCGCCTCCGGTTGTCATTTCCCCCCCGGCGCAGGTAAACTCCGGGATACTCGATGTCACCCACTAGGTGGCGAGCCTACGAAGCGTTGGCTCGATCACAGGCCCAAGTGTTTCAGGAGGAAGCGTTTGAGCTTATCCATGGCCTGTCCCCGGTGGCTTACGCGGTTTTTTTCATCGGGCGTTAGTTGGGCAAAGGTTTTTTTTAGAGGCGGAAAGTAGAATATCGGATCATAGCCGAAGCCGCTTGCGCCTTGGGTATGGTCCATCAGGTAGCCCTCAGCTTTGGCTTCAATCTCGACCAACAGCAAGCCATTACGGGATAGCACCATGGTGGAGACAAAGCGCGCCCGCCGGTGTTCCCAGGGAACGCCCTGCATCAGGCCCAGGACCTTTTGGATATTTTCCGTGTCTGTGGAGTGCGGTCCGGCAAAGCGCGCGGACAAGACTCCGGGCGCTCCTGCGAGAAATTCGATTTCCAGGCCCGAGTCTTCGCCTAAGGCGATCCCACCCCAACCTCGGCCGTAATGAATGCTCTTGCCGCGGGCGTTTTCCAGGAATGTTTCGCCGCTTTCCGGAAACGGCTCAAAGCGATCCAAAGCCGGGAGAGCATGGACTTCCACCGGCAGGTCCTTCAGGTAGGCCTGCATCTCCCTGATTTTTCCGGGATTGGTGGTAGCCAGGAGGAGTCGCTCAGTCAACCTTCAGCTCGACGATCCCTTCCAGATCGGACAGGCTCCGGCTGAATCTCTGCTCCTTATCTTCTGGAGCTTGAAACGCGAAGCTGATTATAGACATGTTGCCTTCTCTCCGGTGGGAGAATTCTTTAAAACGAATATTCTCATGCAGGGCCAATTTTTTTATGCTGATCAGCGTTTCTTTGGTTGTCCGCGCTTTGAGGGTATAGCGGAATAGGGACTTGGTGAGGTGAATGTCTTCGATCCGTCGGAATGTCACCAGGATCAGCATGATGATGGCGGTGTAGATGACCGCCGGGATATAGTATCCGGCCCCGATCACTATGCCCAGGATGCCCACGGTCCAGATGGTCGCCGCGGTGGTGATTCCGATTATCATGCCGCGTGCTTGAATGATGGATCCGGCACCGATAAAGCCGATTCCGGTAACCACTGCGGCAGCCAGCCGAGTGGTGTCACCGCCGGGGCGTCCGACCTCTCCCAATGCGAGCTCGGAGAGGATCATGACCATGGTGGCGCCCAGACAGATCAGGATGTTGGTGCGGAATCCGGCGGGCTTATGGCTGGCTTCCCTTTCGATACCCACAAGTCCACCCAGAGCCACGGCGAGCAGCAGCTTGAGTCCGATTTCTAGCATATTCATGTGCATCACCCCTGGTCTCCGCTACTTTATCACATCTTAAATCGCAAACACAAGGGAGTCGCCGCAGCTCGAGATTATGGATGGGATGCGGGCATCCTCGGTCGCCTCGGGAATCCGTCGGGCGCGTGGCTATCGTTTGACTTGTCCTTAGCTCCGTTCGCTTCGCCCACCGAGACGCGATCCTGAGAGCAAATCTAGGCTGCTTGCGGCCGGAAATCACCGATAGACGCTGTCCAGGAGGAAAGCGATGAAATACGCCACGGTCATCATCAAGGTGTAGGCGGCGAAGGCGGGGTGCATGAGCAGCTGCTCTGGCTCTTCCATGACTTCTTTTTCTTTGAGGGTTTTCCGGAAGAATATGAAGAAATACACAATTACCAGGGGAGCCAGGTAGAGGAAGGACTGCAGCTTGGCTTCGACGGCAAAGAGAAAATAGGTGACGAAGAAGGCAATGGCACTTATGGCCATTCCGGAGAGAAGCGACGTCTTGGTGTGCCGATTGAGCGACCGGCGGTAGTTGCCGGCCTTATCGCGCAGCAGCCGGAACTCGGAGAGCCGTTTCGCCACCATTAGGAAATTTCCGAACGACCACCAGCAGAGAAGCAGCGTCCAAGGAGGGAAAATCCCCGGCGAGGCGAATGCGAACCAGCCGATGAGAAAACGGACGGGATTGTTGGCGGATTCGGAGATGGAATCTAAAAAGGGGATGTCCTTGGTGCGGACGGGTTTGATGTTGTAGATGAAGCCCGCCAGCAACAAGGCCAGGAGGGAAAAGAAAAACGGCCGGGAGAAAAAATTCCACGCGATGAGCAGGCTGGATAGGGAGAGCGCCAGTCCGGCCAGCAGGAACACACCTTGGTGAATTTCTCCCTGGAGCAGTGGGCGGTTGCGTTTGGTGGGGTGATGCACATCGTAAGGGACGTCGGCGATCTCATTGATAATGTAATTGGCGGTGGAAATGGCCCAAGTCAAAAGGAAGATGATCCCACAGTGCAGGCCGATTTTGAGAGGATCGGCTGCGGCTAGGTTTTCGCGGTGCAGGAAGAAAAACGCGGCGCTGCCTACGAATATTGCCAGACTGCGGGGCCAGCGGCCGAGGCGCATGGCTCTGACGTAGGCATTCATAGACTAATGTTTTCCGGCGTAGATTTCGAAGGAATCGCCTAGGGCTAATTTTATAGGAATTCTGCGCCAAAAAGAAGCTGCACGGGGATTTTTCCACAAGAATTTCAGGGCAGGGAACCTGGTGAAAAGGTAATAGGCGCTGAATGTCCAGGTGTAGCGGCGGGATTTTACCGGGCGTAACCCAACCCGATTCAGCAGAGTGAGAAGACTGCCGCGGGTGAAATACGCCAGATGGGCCGGGCGATAGTGCCACCAGCGCCGGCCGGCCATTCGGGCGGCCAGGCTGTGCAGGTTGGGGGTCACCAAGCACAGAGTGCCGTCGGAGCGCAGGTGGTCGCGCGCCTTGGTCAAGGCGATCACGGGGTCTGGGATATGCTCGATAAAATCCACCATGGTCACGGCCGTGAATCGGTCGAATGGAATATCGGCAGTCTCGAAATCTCCAGCCTGAATTTCAAGCGCGTATCTCTCCCGTCCGGTTTGTACGGCCCAGGTGCTGGGCTCTATTCCCTCCGGATTCCATCCCCGGGTCCGGGCCAGGTTCATAAGGATCCCTGTGGCGGCACCCACATCCAACAGCATACCCCTCTCCGGATGGAGCTTTTCCAGGGTTTTCAAGATCCTATCGAAGTTCTTTTGCCTCCCCTCGGCCTCATCTTGATATTGGGGGTCGTTGATGTCTCCGTACAGAGACTGGATGAACTCGGCGGTCGGCCGGGGATTGGCGAACACGTGCGTGCAATCGCGGCACCGATCCAGGTCCCATATCTTGCCATAGGCCCGGTCCGTTATCCTCACGTCCTCCGGCTGGATGGCGGTTATTTCGAAGGTCGCCGGTTTATGGGTCTCGATGGCTGTGCTTCCACACACCGGACAGGCTTCGATACTTATCAGCCGTTCTTTGGTTTCTGCCATCAGGTTTTCTTCGGTAAGGATTCAGGCTTCCACGTCCATTTTCAATAGAAACAATTCGGTCCCCTGCAGGATTTCCAGCTCTGTGGATCTGCACCGGTCGCACACCATGATGAAGTCCTCCTTTGTCATTTCAGTGCCGCAGGCGAGACACCGCACCTTGAAGGGCACCTCCTGGATAACCAGATCAGCATTGTGGGCCAGAGTATCCTGCTTATAGATATCGAATGAGGATCTTAAAAGTTCGGGGACCACCCCTGACAGTCGCCCCACTTGAAGCGTGACCGATAGGATCCTTTTGGCCTTTTTTTCTTTGGCCTTCTGATTCAGGATTTCAAAAAGGTTGGCGACGATCGAGAGTTCATGCATGGCTACGGCGCAGGCTGTGGAGGCGGGAGACGAGATAATCTACGAATTCCTTCATGCCGGACCCGGAAGCGGCCGAGACCGCAAAGGTCATCAGACGGGGATTGATGTCCAGGGCTTCCTTTCGAGCCCGCTCCTGATCGAACGGCAGGGGAGGGACAAGGTCGGTTTTGGTGATCAGCAAACAGTCCGAGGTGCTGAAGACCTTGGGATATTTCTTGGGCTTGTCGTCTCCTTCAGGAGTAGAGAGAAGGACACAGCGGAGGCTTTCTCCCAGGTCGAAGCTGGCCGGGCACACCAAGTTGCCCACATTCTCGATAAAGAGGAAATCCAGGCCGGAGGGAATTTCAGGCGCGAGCCTGCCGATCATGCGCGCTTCCAGGTGGCAGGCGCCCCCGGTCATGATCTGCCATGCGGGGATGCCTTTAGCCCGGATGCGCTCGGCATCCCTCTCGGTTTCGATATCGCCTTCGATGACGGCCATGCTGTATTCCGGGCACAGCATTTCTGATAATTTTTCCAGCAGGGTGGTCTTACCGGAACCCGGAGAGGATATCAAGTTGAGAACCAGAATGCCCCGCGCAGACAGCTGTTGCCGGATCTCGGCAGCAACGGCTTTGTTGGAGCCGAGAAGATCCCTAAGGACCAGAACTTCTTTTCTGCTCATAATACTTCCAATAATGACTTGGGTCGGGTGATGATCCTGGGAAGGGCCTCGGCCATACCCGAAGAGAACGTATATTATAAACCTCCCCGCCTTTATTGCAAGCCCCTTCCCTTAGCATCTACAGGATCCCCGCTCTTTTCAAGATTACGAGATCGGGCTGCGGCTCTCTCGATCAGGATCGGGCATGGCTCCGGAGACATGACCACACCGATGTAATACAGTGCTACGGAATGCAATCCCTCATAGTCAGGTCCGATCGGGATGGATGAGGGATCAGTTCGGGTCGGCTTTTGGAAGGCGGACCGTGAAAGTACTTCCGACGCCCTGTTCGCTGGTGACTTGGATGGATCCGTTGTGTGCCTCGACGACCTTCTTCGCGATGCTCAAGCCCAACCCCGATCCCTTGTCACCCGAGCGCTTGCTGCGGTCGATCTGGTAAAACTGATCGAATACGAAGGGGAGATGCTCCGGGGCGATCCCGACGCCCGAGTCTTTGATCTCTACGACAACAGCGTCGCCCTCCTCCCGGATCAAGGCCTGCACCGAACCGTCGGATTTGTTGTACTTGATGGCATTGGTGATGAGGTTGGCGAACACCTGTTCCAGGCTCTCGGCGTCAGCCAGGGCCAGGTCTTGTCCGATCGGGGGTTCCAGAGTCAGCGTCACATGCTTCTCCTCGGTCAAAGCCTGGAAAAAGTCGATGAGCTTGGCCATCATGGGCCCCAGGTGAATGGGTTTAAGCTTATCCACCAACTGTCCTCCGCTCATGCGTGCGATGCTCAGCCAATCGTTGATCAGGTCCAGCAGGCCTTCCAATCGGTCCCTCGCTCTTTTGACCATCGATTCGAGTTGGGGGCCGATCTCTCCCACATGCCCGCCTAGTATAACCTCGAAATACTGCGCCACCGCCACCAGCGGGCTACGCAGCTGATGAGACACCAGGGTGATAAAATTTTCCTCGATGAGCTTTTTCTCCCGACGCAGGGATTCAGCCTCTTGCTGAAGCTGCTTTCTTTCGATTCCGCGGCGGATGATCATACGCAGTTCTTCCGGAGTAAAAGGTTTGGGAAGAAAGTCATAGGCGCCCCGTTTCATGGCTTCCACGGCGGATTCCACCGTAGCATATCCGGTGATGACAATGGGGATGATGTTCGGATTGATCTCTCGTACTCTCTCGAGCACGTCCAGCCCCCCGATTCCAGGCATCTTGAGATCGATGATGACGAAATCCGGATGCTGTTCCTGGATCTTTTGCAGGCCGATATTTCCGTTTTCCGCCGAGTCGGTAACAAAGCCGTCTTTGGTCAGGATCAGGCTACAGGAGTCCCGCATGGACTCTTCATCGTCAATGACTAATACTCTATACCGTGTTTCCAACATTCAGACTCCTTACCGCCGTCCGCCTTGCGGGAAAGTTCGGGCCGATCCGGCCTTGTCGGCCTTTTCCAAATCACGGGCGCTGTGATATCCGAATTGATCTACCGGTCGGGAAGATATCCGGCGGGATTCATTTTTTTATCAGTTTGCTGATACGGGAGAGAAGATCGTCCGGTTTCACCGGTTTGTCGATATAATCGTCCGGACCGTACATCCCCTGTTCCTCGCTCTTGAATTGAAATCGGGATCCGGTCATTTCCTTGACTGCTGAGACAAAGATGACGGGAGTGTCCTTGACGGACTGAAATTCCGGGGAACCCTTGATGGCATGGCAGAGCGAAAAACCATCGAACAGGCTGTCCATCATGATGTCGAGCAGGATCAAGTCAGGCTTCTCCGCCAGGATTTTCTGTTTCCCTTCTTTGGGATTGCTGGCCGTTATGACTTCGTACAGAGCGGATTCCAAGATCGGAGTTATTGCGTCTCTGAAGTCCGGGTCGTCATCGATGATCATGATTTTACTCTTTACATTTTCCATGGTCATTCTCCTTGTTTTTTTTGAAGGCGTTACAAATCGCCAGTTTAAGCTCGTCCTTATCGAATGATTTGATGAAATAGAAGAAGATGCTCTGACTGCGGACCTTGGCTTCCAATTCTTTGGTGTTTTTTTGGGTGGTCATTATGATCTTAATCTCAGGTCTTATTTTCTTCAAGATCGGCGCGGCTTCGTAGCCTTTCATTTCTGGCAGATCGACGTCCAGGATAACACAAGGAAAGTCTTCTGCGGCGAGCTTCTGGACCGCCTCCGCCAAGTTGGATGCCATATCCACAGCGTAATCCTCAGTCCTTAAATAGGAGGCCACCACAGTCCGCTCGCGGTGGTTCGGATCGATGATCAGTATCCGATTATGTGGTTCTGTCATCGGCTTTGTTTCTCAGCATTGGCCTTTATGCGATAAATGTGCAAACCCCTGACGGGAGATCTGTTGAATCGGGAAGAATAAGGCGGCCGGTTAAGGCTGTGAGCTGGACGACTTTTTGCATCATGGGATGCCTCATGCCTGTTCGCTGTGATCGTTGCTCAACTGTTCCAACACCGTCTCCATCGCGGCGCGGACCGGGGGGCTGATCGGACGACGCCCATCTAGACTCTTTACTTGGATTCCCAGGAGCCACGCGTTTCGCATCTGCTCAGGGGTGAGGATTTCTGTAACGATGGGCAGCATCCTATGGCTGAGAGTGCTGTTTTGCAGCACGATATTCATGGGTAAAAGAATCACCTTACCCGGGGTTTCTTCGAGATTTACGGCGTCCAGCAGGATTAGTGGACGATCCTGGGCCGTCTCCGCCATGCCGTCTTCGTCCTCGATTTCGGATTCGAGCCACACATCAGGCATCCCCCGCTGCCGGAGGGTAGCGGCCAGAACAGTACCGGCGGAGTCATCGGCCAACTCCGGGTTGCCTACGCCGACAAAGACCGGCGGTCCTTGTTCTTGGATCTCAGCCAGACGGAGCTTCCAATCATCCTCGGGCGCATTGCGAATCTCCGCCATGTGTGCCGAGCAGCTGATGCAGGGGTCGTAGGCCCGCACCAAAATGTCGAGGTGCCGCCGAATCTCGTCATCGGATTTGCCCGTATCCAAAAGCTTCTGAGCGGCGATGAGACCATATCGTTCGATGTCGTCGGCGTTCTGAGCGGTGGGAGTGATGATGTCGGCGTAAGAGACTTTTCCGTCCCTCACTTCGTGATGATGGATGAGCAATCCACGCGGCGCCTCCACCAGGCCGGTCCCTTTTCCGTCCCTCACTTCGTATTCCTCCTTTGAAGTCGGGCCTTCCAGCTTCAAGAATTCATCCACCAGCACCGGGATCCGTTCGAAAGCATACAGGATCTCCAAGGCGCGGGAGGGGTTGTGGTAAAAGGGATTGGACTTCCAGCTGTCTCGGTAATATTTTCGGTACATTTCGCCGGCCTCCCCATCGAGCCGTTCACCCAGGTTGACGATTCTGGCTAGCGCTCCGACCGTGAATGGTTGGCCCTGATATCGACTGTGTTTGGCATAGGAATGCCCGACTACGAATTCGTTGGTCACCTTGGCATAATCGTCGCGCGGGATCTTTTCGCCTGTGGAGATGAGGATCTCGTCTCCCCAGAAGCCGTAGCGGCCGTCTCCGGGTTCACAGCACACATATCTGGTTTCAGCCACGGGCACTTCGGGATAATCGAGGCCGCAGAAGAGGTCCACGGTCTTGAACACAAAGGGCATGAACTGAACGGCACGGCTCTTGATGAAAAGCAGTTCATCTCTGGTCGGCCATGCGCCGAATCCTCCGATAACGGCATTCTCGCCGTGGATGAAGCGACCGTTGGTGACCTTCATGATGTGGTTTCCGTAATGCTTCATCTCCAAGGCGATCTTGACCTCGAACTCATATTCGGACGCCATGGCGATGGCATTGGGAAAACCCAGGTAATCGGGCAGTGCCAGGTAAAAGGTGTGAAGCGCGTGGCTTTCGATGAATTCGCCCATGTGCATGAGCTCACGCAGGAGATAGGCTTTGGGCGAGATTTTGACGCCCATGGCATTTTCCAGGGCACGGAGCACGCCGTTCTTATGGGAGCAGGTGCAGATGGCACAAATGCGGGGGGACATGCTGGCATCTTCCTCCGGCGTCCGTCCCAAAACCAGTTTTTCGATCAGGCGCGGACCTTCATTGATGGTGAATTTGACGTCGCTGACGATTTTTCCGTCGATGGTGGCGTGGATGCCGCCGTTGCCCTCCACCCTTGCTAGATGATCTATCCCTATGACTTTCATTTTGACTCCTTCGCTGTGAATTGTTGAAAGAATTGGTGGAGCTTGGAGCCGGAGTAATTGGACATACGTCTGCGGATGGCTTCCAGATCGAAGCCTTTTTCCTGCAGCAGATAGTATTCCGAGGTCGGGTTGGCGCCCTCCACCGGACCCCAGCAGCCGTAGCAGGGGACATTGTGATTGGGGCAGATGGATCCGCAGCCGTCGGCCGTGAGCGGCCCCAAACAGGGCAGGCCTTTTTTCAGCAGACAGGCGTTTTCATTGAATTTGCAGGTGACGCAGACCGGGTGCGGGTAACGCTCCGGGGGGCTGCCCTGCACGGCACGAGTGAAGAAATTGAGGAACTGATCCTTGCCCACCGGACATCCGGGCAAATAGAAGTCCACATCGATATAAGCGTCGATGGGCTTGGAATGAATCGCCTTAACATGGGTGATATCCGTATCTCCATAGACCTCTTTGAGGTATTTGGCCCATTCTTTTTCGGTGAAGCGCGCCTGGATGCCCCCAACGGTGGCGCAGAGGCCGAACGCGACCACGATCTTGGACCTTTGACGGATGTCTTTCAGCTCCTCGACCTCGCGCTCGGTGGATACCGAGCCTTCGACCAAGGCGATGTCCAGGTCTCCGTCGATATTGTCACTCTTTGCCATGAGAAAGGATTGAACATCGACCGCCGAAAATATGTCCAGGAGTTCCATTTCGCAGTCGACGATGAGCAGCGCATCACCGGCACATCCTGTCAGCTCATAAATACCGATTTTTAATTTTTTGTTCTCGCTCATGTGGATTTCCTTATATCAGCTCTCGCATATGGATGACATCCCAGTATGAAAAAACCGGGCCTTCCAGGCAGGTGTAGATGTAGTCGATGGCGCAGTGCCCGCATTTGCCTACTCCACACTTCATTCGCCGCTCCAGGGTCATGAGGATCTGGTCCTTGGGAATGTTGAGTTTGAGGAATTCCTGCAGCACAAATTTATACATAACGGGGGGACCGCACACCAGCCCAAAGGTGTTTTCGGGCTGGATATTCTTGAGCTCTGAAAAGAGTGTGGTGACGACTCCTGTGTGTTCGGTCCAGGCTCCGGTGTCGTCGGCATCGACGGTGAGGTGGCATTCCAGGTCGTCCCGTCTTTTCAACTCCAGCTGTTCTTGGCGGAAGAGCATCTCGCCCGGATGTTTGGCCCCGTGGAGGAGGATGACTCGCCTGAATTGATCGCGGTTGTCCAGACAGTAGAGCAGGACGGAACGCAGAGGAGCGGCACCCAACCCCCCCATGACGACCAGGACGTCCTTTCCATACATACGCTCCACCGGAAAGCCGTTGCCGTACGGCCCGCGCAGGCCAACCAGATCGTTCTCCTTGAGACTGAAGAGCGCGTTGGTGACGGTCCCGGTCCTGCGGATGCAGAACTCCAGCAGCCCGGGCCGGGAGGGTGTGGATGAAATTGAGAAGGGCGCCTCTCCCGCACCCAAGATGGACATCATCGCGAATTGTCCGGTCTGATATCGGAAGGAAAGGGCTTTTTCCATGTCCGCGATTCGGATCTGGAAGAAATTGACATCCGGTGTCAGGGGATAGGTACGGACTATTCTTGCCGGCTCGGGCAGGAAAGGATTGGCTGTGCTCGACGTTTTTTGCGTGCTGTTCATTTTATCACCTCTTTGCTGAGTCGGTTCCAGAAGGCATCGACATTCGCTCCATCCAATGCATCCGAGACGCTTTTGATATTGATGTCGACCGGACAGGTCGTCACACAACGACCGCATCCTACACACGCCGGCTTACCGTATTTGCTGATGTAAGCCTGCAGCTTATGGGTGTACCAGAGTTTCAGTCGATCGCCCCTTTTTTCACGGAAGTTTTCGCCTCCGGCCACTGCCGAATAATTTTCCAGCGTGCAGGCATCCCAGCAGCGGTGAATGTTGGAGAAATCCTTACCCAGTACCGGCTGATCCTCCACGTTATAGCAGTTGCAGGTGGGGCAGACATTGGTACAGGATCCGCAGGCTAGACACGCGGCGCCCAACTTGTCCCAGAGGGGATCGTTGTATTTGAGTTCCAATAGATCTGCCATATGGGCGAAGTGAATCTCGCTGGAGTAAGCCTTGTCCCGATCCTCCCGCCAGCGGATGAACTCCTGGATGTCGGCATCCTTGACCTCTTCTTCAAAAAGATCCGGGCTGACGCGAATCAGGTCATCACCCTGAGTGGAGCCTATCCACACCAAGTAAAATCCTTTGAGCCCTGTGAAAAAGAGGTCATAGCCTTCCTCGACAATGTATGTGTTGGTGGATTTGCACAGACAGTTTTCATCGGGCCAGCAGGAATGGCCCAGGACCAAAGTGTTGCGCCTGGACTCAAGATAATAGGGATCTTCGATGGTGTAGCTGTAGAAGCGGTCCAAGGTTAGAAGCCCATGGATATCACAGGGATGGATGCCGAAGATGATCTTTTTGGACACATGTGAGAAGTCTTCCGTGTACCTGCGTTTGGTGGCCTGGAACATGTTGAACTGGGGAGGGAGGATGATTTTCCGAGGCGGTAGGATGGTTCGCGTATAGTCCAGATCAATCTGCGAGAAATCCTCTACGACTTGAAAGGAGTGTTGCTCAGGATCCTTCCTGACCGGAGCCCACAGCTCAGCCTTCCCGGTAATGGCTTCCAGGAAGGGAAAGAGATTTGATTTTTTGAGTTTTACAATCTTCATATAAAAAATCCTTTTATGATAGTTTTGATGCCCTCGATTTCCTGTTCAAGCTTCGTCCTGCAGTTCTTTAAGTACCAAGATTGGATGCAAGATCCATGCCGATTATATGGAGTCTGAAAAATAAATATTTGTCCATAAAGAATAGAAAATAAAAGAATAACATCAAAGAAGGGATTTGGGTTGGGTCGAAGCCCCGGCTGCAACAAGTGAAGGAGGGGAATTTTGTCCCACCTGCTGTCCAATAATTTCCCACTGCAAACCTAGGGGACATCCCCCAAGGTACCACCCTAGAATCTCCTGCTCCTATTAAGAAACACATCTTGGGCAAGGGTGGTACCTTGGGGGATGTCCCCTAGTTGATCCCATATTTCCTAATTTTGGACAGAAGAGTCTTTCGGTCGATTCCTAAGACCTGGGCGGTCTTGCTCCGGTTGCCGTGATGAGCCTGGAGAACGATCGCGATGTATTCCTTTTCGATTTCCTCCAAGCTTCTAAAGCCGCTCCCGGGAAGACTGAGAATGGTCAAATTGGCACCGATGCCGTGATACATGAGATTTTCAAGATTGATCTGGTCGTTTTCAGATAAGACCATGGCCCGCTCGATGGTGTTTTCGAGTTCCCTTATATTTCCCGGCCAATTGTATTCCATGAGAGCTTTCTGGGCAGCCGGAGATATATGCTGAATGTTCCTTTTCGCCTTTTTATTGTATTTGTGGATGAAGTGTTCCACGAGGTCGGGGATGTCTTCTTTTCTGTCCCTCAGCGGAGGGATTTGTATGGGCACCACGCTCAAACGATAGAATAGGTCCTCGCGGAACTTTCCTGAGTGAACACACTCAGCCAAATACACGTTGGTGGCTGCAATGATGCGCACATCAACCTTGATGGGCTGCGTGCTGCCGACACGGGTGATCTCCCGCTCCTGGATGGCGCGCAGCAGTTTGGCTTGTATGTTGAGGCCGATGTTGCTGATCTCATCCAGAAACATGGTGCCGCCGTCGGCCACTTCGAAACGGCCGTGTTTGGTCTCATGGGCGCCCGTGAAGGATCCCTTTACATGGCCGAAGAGCTCGCTTTCGAACAGGGTTTCGACCAAGGCACCGCAGTCCACTACCACAAAAGGCGCATTGCGCCGGAAGCTGTGGTTGTGGATTTGTGCGGCCAAAAGTTCCTTTCCGGTGCCGCTTTCCCCCGTGATCAGTACCGTGCTTTCGGTAGGGCTCACACGCCTTACGACGTCCATGACCCTGACCACCGATTCGCTCTTGCCCACCACCATACCGGACGAAGCCGCGGGATCGAATTCCTGCAGCATGGCCAGGCTTTGGGAATAGAATTTCCTACTCGCCAACGCCTTCTTCACGATGACTCGGAGTTCTTCGGGACTGAAGGGTTTAGCCAGATAATCGAAAGCCCCCTGTTTGATGGTATCCACAGCGGATTCGATAGAGGCATAGCCGGTAATGATGATCACCGGGATTTCCGGCTCCAGATTTTTGATCCGGGTCAGGATTTCGCGGCCGGCCATTCCGGGAAGCTTCAAATCCAACAGCACGGCGTCAAACAAGCCCTGCTTGAGCAACTTGATTCCCTGAATTCCCTCCATCGCCGTCTCGACGCCATAGCCTTCTTTGCGCAGGACCTCGCCGCAGGAATCGCGGATGATCTCCTCGTCATCGATGATCAGGATATTGGCCGTGTCATTCTTCATTCGATTGTCGCTTTATCGGTAGCCTGACAGTGAAGGTGGCGCCCTGTTCGATCTGACTACTCACATCAATCGTGCCTTGATGTTTTTGAATGATGCTGTAACTTATCGCCAAGCCGAGCCCGGTACCTTTCCCGACTTCTTTAGTGGTGAAAAAGGGTTCGAAGAGGCGCTGGATATCTTCTTCCGTGATGCCGTGACCTGTATCCGAAAATTCAATTTCAACATATTGGTCGTCCCGGCTGAGTGATGTCCGGATGGTCAGGGTGCCCTGCCCGTCCATGGCTTCCGCCGCGTTGAGTATGATGTTCATGAATACCTGTTGGAGCTGAGCGCTGTCACCCACGACCTGTGGCAGGCCCGAAGCGAATATTTTTTCGATCCGGATGTTCTGGAACATGGACTGTCCCTCGATGATGAACAGCGATTTTTCTACGATGTCACGGATATCGATGGGGGTCATCTCCGGATCCTTGGGGCGGGCGAATTCCAGCAGCCCTTTGACGATGTCTTTACAGCGGGAGGTCTCTTTGACGATCTTCTTGAGGTTGCTGTAATGAGGGCTTTCTTTGGGGGTGTCCTCCAACAACAGGTGACTGTAGATGAGGATGCCGCCCAGTGGATTGTTGATCTCATGGGCCACACCGGCCGCAAGTTTGCCCAGCGAGGCCAATTTCTCCGATTGGATAAGCGAGGCCTGCATCTTGGTCAACTCCCTCGTCCGCTCTTTCACTTTGTTTTCCAAAGTTTTACCCCAGTCCAGCAGCTTGGCGTTGGCGGCCCCGAGATCCTCCGTCATCTTGTTGAAGGATTCGGCCAGATAACCGATCTCATCCCTCGATGTGACTTCAACCCGGTGGGAGAGGTCGCCCTGGGAGATCTTTTGGGTGGCCTCGACCATTTTCAGCAATGGATGGGTGATGCGTTTGGTGGAGAAATAGAGGATGACGACCAAGAGGATGACGCATAACCCAGCGATCACGATAAATGTGGTCATGACCCGTGCAGCGATGTCCAGAAAGGGCTTTTCCAAGGTGCCCACGTACAGGATCCCGATGATTTCGTTCTCGATGTTGCGGATGGGCTCGTAGGCCGTGATGTACCAGTCATTGACCACGAAGGCCCGGTCATTCCAGGATTTGCCTTCTTTCAGGACTGCGGTATTGACCTCTTTGGATACCCGGGTGCCTATGGCTCGGTTGCCCTGAGCGTTCTGCACATTGGTGGAGATGCGGAGATCATGCTGGAAGATGGTGGCCGTGCCGGTTTCGACGCCTTTGTATTTCTCCCCCTTGTACACGGTCTCCTTGACACGATCCACAATATCGTAGTTGCGGTTCAGAAGGATTCCGCCGTAGAGGACGCCCAGAAGCGTATCGTTCCTATCGACGACCGAGGCCGCCGCCTTGAGCATCATGCCGCTGGTTTCGCTGTCCTCGGGCCGCTCAGCGGCTTTGGGAGTGGGGATGAATCGTATAAAGGCCTTCTCGGCCAGGTCTTCACCTTCCTTGAGAAGCTCATCCCGCGCGACGATCTGGGTGTGCGCCAGCTCCCCTCGATTCATGGCCCACTTGATGATCTCGTCCTGAGATTGATCATCCCCCACGTTCTCCGGATTCCGGCAGCGGACGACCACCCTCCCATCCCGATCGGTGAGGGTGAGGGTATCCAAACCATATTCCTCACGCGCCTGGCTGAGGTTTCGACAGATGACTTCCCAACGGCGACTTTGGATATCGTTATGCAAGCTCTCGCGGCCGGCGGTCAAGCTGATGATTTCTTTGATGTCGTTGAGCTTTTCATTGTACACCATCCAGGCGGCCGAAAGGTCGTGGTTGACTTTGGATTGGGCTTGAGCGATCAGCGTGTTCTTGATGAGGCGGGATCCGAAGTAAAGCGACAGCAGTCCGCCCATGATGATGACCACCAGGAAGCTGAGGATAATCTTGGCCCGCAAGGTAAGGTTTGGAGGCTTCATTTCCTGCGTGTGTCTGAATCCGGTCTTCTGTTAAACCATATTCTAGCCCATTTCCCGGTTTATCTCAAGCATTCCTTGCCTGGCAGCTGTGCCTTACTCTCAATGAAGGGGCATCCCAGAACAAGAGATGAGGCGGCTCGTTTCCAGCCTTCTAATCAGGGCGCGTCGTGATTAAACAGACCTCCCGGCTGAATTGCTATTGGTTTTTTGGCCGGGTTCCAAGTGGAGGGAAGTGCCATCGGGAATCGGGGTAGCGATCTTTAATCAAGGCATTCCCATTCTTTCGATGCGAACAAACGTTTATCTCTTGACAATAGCATCTAGAATTGTATACGATGTTCTGTCTTGAAATAGAAGGACAGGATTTGCTTTGTAATTCATTATTCTTTTAATGCTATCATTCCGCATTTTTGAAGACACAGATTCCTCCCACTCTATCTCTATTTCTTGCCCGCGAACAGCGCGAGGCGCGTTGCGTCTATCCTTAAAATTGACTGCGGCCGGGATGGGATGAGAGCGGTGTTAAGATTATAATGAAGATTAGAAAGGATCCGACCCGGTTGGTTTTAGTGCGCAGTTTTGGTCATTCTGAAACCGGCCTCGAAGGTTCCGGGTTTTACCCAAATCACTGATCTCAATTATTTATATTTTAATAAGGAGGTATAAGATGGCGGTTAAAGTAGCGGAAGAGTGGTTCACCATCTGTGCGGGATGCGAAGTCACCATCCTCGATATCGGGGAGCCACTTCTCGACATTTTACCTGAGCTGGAGTTTGTCCATATGCCGGTGCTGATGGATCATAAAATGTGGGGACAGACAGGTGACCAGCCCGGTCCGGAGATTCCGGAAGCCGATGTGGGAATTATTTCCGGAGGAATCAGGACGGAAGAAAACAAAGAAATCGCCGAGGAGATGAGGAAGAAATGCAATACGCTCATCGCCTTAGGCTCCTGTGCCTGTTACGGCGGCCTGCCGGCCCTGGCGAATCAATTCACGGTGGATGAAATTTATGACAAGGTTTTCCGAGGGTGTGTCTCTACGGATGCGGCAGATACTCCATCAGAAGTATCCCCGTTTACCGATAGAATCTATGCCCTGCACGAAGTCATAAATGTCGACCTCAAGCTGCCCGGCTGCCCCACCACTCCCGAGATGGTGGCCGACGCGCTCACCTCGCTTTTAAAGGGGACGGAACTCAGCCTTCCTTCCAAGAGTGTATGTGATGAATGTCCCACCATCCGGGAAAAGAAAGCTGTGGCTAATCTGAAAAGGCCCCTGGAGCCGGTCGAATTTGAACCAGGCAAACCTTTGGATACGGTCCGGTGTTACATGGAACAGGGATTTCTGTGCAATGGACCCGCCACCAGAGCAGGCTGTGGTGGATCGGAGGGAACTCCTCGATGCATTAAAGCCTACATGCCCTGCCGGGGATGTTTCGGCCCGCTCTCGGACACGGCCAATCCCCTAGTCGATATGATGGGAGCTCTCTCCACTATCGGCCTTGACGTCAAACAGATACCTGATCGCGCGGCTACCTTCAACAGATTTTCCGGAGCCGGGCGTTTACGTCCTCTACCGAAAAGGAGTTAAGTCATGGGAAAAACACTACGAATTCAGCCCGTCACTAGAATCGAAGGCCATGCCAAGATAACCATCCAGCTCGATGATACGGGAAATGTAGAAGACACGCAATTCAATGTCCTGGAACTTAGGGGTTTTGAGAAGTTTTGTGTAGGCAAACCCGTCGAAGAAATGCCGAGAATCACCACCCGGATCTGCGGAGTCTGCCCCTGGTCTCATCACAATGCTTCCGCCAAGACGACGGATGCGGTATTCGGCGTGGATCCTCCTCCGGCAGGAAAAAAATTGCGCGAACTGTGTAACAGCATCGCCTACATGGAGGAGCACATCCTTCATTTTTATTTCCTGGCCGGCGCGGACTTTATCCTGGGACCGGACGCGGATTACTCGGTCAGGAATGTCATCGGAATTCTCGGGGAGGCCCCGGATCTCGCCCGAAGAGTCGTCAAAGTCCGCCATCTGGCGGGCCACATGCTGGAGATGATCGCCGGCAAGGCCATCCATCCGGCGGCGGCCGTTCCAGGAGGATTCAGCCGTCCCCTGCTTGAGAATGAGAGACAAGAGCTGAGGAAGATGGCCGAGGAGTGTTTCGAGCTCGCCAAGTTTTCCATGTCATTCGCCAAAGAGAACCTCTTTCCCAAGTATCTGGATATGGTCAATTCCCTGGGTGTCTTCGATACCGGATTCCTAGGAACCGTCAGGGATGATGGTTCCATGGATTTATACGACGGCAAGCTGAGAATGATGAATGCCGACGGATCCTACGAAGATTTTACCGTCGAACAGTATACGGACTACATCAGTGAGCATGTCGAGCCCTGGTCCTACCTGAAGTTCCCCTACATGAAGAAAGCCGGAGAGTTCTCAATGGATCTGGATAATCCCAACGGAATCTATCGGACCAATACCCTGGCCCGGATGAATGTCTGTGATAAAATCGACACTCCGTTAGCCCAGGCCGAACTCGAAGAATTCCGGGAAAAATTCGGACGCCCCGCCCAGAAGACTCTGCTTTTTCACTGGGCGAGATTGATCGAGCTGCTCTACAACGCCGAAAACGCGATCCGGCTCCTCGAGGATCCCGAGATCACCAGCACCGATATCAGAAAGAAGGTGGAACCCAGAGCCGCCCGAGGAGTTGGCAGCGTCGAAGCACCTCGGGGAACCCTGATTCACGACTATGAAACCGATGAGAACGGCATGGTAATCAATGTGAACCTGATCGTCGGCACCACGCACAACAACGCCCCCATGAACATGGCCGTTAAAACAGCAGCCAAAGATCTCATCAAAGACGGCAAATATGACGAAGGAATTCTGAATACGGTCGAGATGATGATCAGGGCCCACGATCCCTGTCTTTCCTGCGCCACCCACAGGCTGGATGGGAAACTCGGTGTGAAACTTGATATCGTCGATTCTGAGGGCAAAATTCTGGACACGTTTACGACATGAGTGTGACCTGAGTGCTGAGGGAACAGACCGGGCATTCTCGAAATTATCAGAGAGCCGACTCTACAGGATGAAGAACCGCCGCTGAGCGGTCACCCGCCTTCAGGCGAGGAGGTGGCATCTCGAGTCAGAAATGGACAAGCTGCCGGCCTACTGTCGAACAAAGATCCTGATCGCCGGCTGTGGGAATATTCTTTTCGGTGACGACGGATTCGGACCCGAAGTCATCGAATACCTGAAGAATCATTACCGCATTCCCGAGAGCATCTTCTTGGCGGATGCCGGAACGGGAATAAGAAAAATCCTGTTCACTATCACCTTGAGCGATATCCGGCCGGAAGTCATTGTGGTCATTGACGCCGTGGAAAAGGGCCGGGAACCGGGAGAGATCTTTGAAATTTCCCTGGAAGATATTCCCGAAGAAAAAGTCGATGACTTCTCGATGCATCAAGTCCCCTCGTCCAATCTCTTAAAGGAGCTGCGGGATTTATGCTCGGTGGATATCAGAGTCATGGCCTGCCAAATTCAATTCATCCCGGAGGCCATGAAGTCTGGATTATCCGAGCCGGTTGCCAAAGCCGTTCCCAAATTGGCTCAAAAGATTGCGGATGAGTTCTTCTAAGCCGTGCTTGACATGAAAAGTCCTAAGCCTTTGCTCCCCGGCCGGCCGGATCGCCTTCAATTTGTTTGCCTTCATTTCACTTTTCGTAGTAGACTTCAAATGGCCGGCGCTCTGGACGCAGGCTTAGGAAAAAACGTGGAAATAATATGACGCTAAAAGAGATCAAGGAACTACTTCAGGCTGAGGTCATCATCGGTTCGGACCGGTTAGACATGGAAATCCAATTCGCGGGCGGATCAGATCTCATGAGCGATGTCCTGGCCTTCGGAAAACCGGGAATTCTCCTGCTCACCGGGTTGTCCAATTCCCAATCGGTCAGGACGGCCAACATCATCGATGCCACTGCCGTGGTGTATGTGCGCGGCAAAAAACCGGATCAGGCTGGGATCGAGTTCGCCCGAGAAAAGGGAATCCCGCTTCTTTCCACCAAATTCATGATGTATACGGCTTGCGGCCTTCTTTTCTGCAGCGGCCTACCGGGAGTAAGCGGCCTCGCGCACAAAAAAATATAATGATAATGAGCGACGAGCATGCATTATCCCAACACTTCGAGATCAGGGGCGGCGATTTCAGCAATGCCGGCAAGGTGTCCACCACGATCAAGGAGATTCTCCAGGAGATCGGGATCGATCCTGCGATCATCATCCGGACATCCATCGCCGTGTATGAGGCGGAAATGAATGTCGTCATGTACGCGCGTAAAGGCATGCTAACCCTGAATATCACGCCGGAGGAAATTCATCTCAAGCTCGACGATCAAGGCCCGGGGATTAAGAATATAGATTTGGCCATGCAGGAAGGATTTTCCACCGCCACCCACGAGATGCGGGAGATGGGATTCGGCGCAGGACTGGGGCTCCCCAACATCAAAAAGAATGCCGATCGATTTTTGATAGCTTCCATCCCGGGCAAGGGAACCCTAGTGGAACTGACTTTCTTTTTAAATCGAGACGGAAAAGAATGAACCAATATTACCATTCCCTCAAGATCGATCAGGAAAGATGCAACGGCCGGATGAAATGCATGCGGGTCTGTCCCACCCAGGCCATCCGAGTCAGGGACGGGAAGGCCCTGTTCATCGAAGAAAGGTGCATCGATTGTGGCGAATGCATCACGGTTTGCCCGCACAACGCCATTATCCCCCTGACGGATCCGTTTGGAGAGCTCACGAAATTTCGGCATACCGTGGCCCTCCCGTCACCAGGGCTTCATGCCCAATTCGGCAAAGAGATTTTGCCGAATAAGATCTTGACCGGCTTGAAAAACCTGGGTTTCGATGATGCGTACGATCTCTCTCTCACGTGTGGGGAAGTCAGCTTCGCCATCCAAGAATACCTCTCCGAATACAACGGGCCCAGACCTCTCATATCCATCGCCTGTCCCACCGTGGTCCGTTTGATCCAGGTCAAATACCCGTCCCTCATCGAGCAGCTAATCCCGATCGACACCCCGAGGGAAGTGGCGGCCCGCGAGCTCAAGAAGAAAAAATCCAAACATCTCGGCCTCAAAGAAACCGAGATCGGCATATTCTATCTCACTCCTTGTCCGGCCAAAATGATCTCAATCAAACAACCGGCGGAAAAGGGGAGATCTTACCTGGATGGCGCCATCTCGATCGCCGACATCTACGGTCCCCTGCTCGCCGCCCTGGAGGAAGTGGAAAAAAAGAGCAGCCGAAAAGATCTGGAGGACATATGCATCTTGGGAATGGGCTGGGCCATGTCTGGCGGGATCTGTCGGACCTTAAGATTAAAAAACTCCCTGGCCGTGTCCGGAATCAATGATATCATCAAAGTCTTTAACGACATCGAGAGAGGGAAGCTGCGAAACATCGACTTCATCGAAGCCTACTCCTGCTCTCAGGGATGTGTGGGGGGCTCCCTGACGGTGGAAAACGTGTACATTTCTTATAACAAGATTCTCAAGTTGATCGAGACCCTGGAATTCGAACAAATTAAAGCGTGTCCGGATGTGAGGGAGGTCCGAAAGCGGTATAAACAGAAATACTTCTTCATCGATGGAAAATTTGAGCCCCGCCCTCTAAAGCCCCTCGATAAAGATCTGGCCAAAGCCATAAAGAAAAGAAGAGAAAAAGAGGAAATATATGCGTCACTGCCCAAGATTGACTGCGGAGTGTGCGGCGCCCCCACATGCATGACCTTTGCAGAAGACGTGGTTATGGGCGAAGCGGAAGTGACGGACTGCATCTTCCAGCTTCCCTCAAAAGTTGCGGAGCTCTCCCTGGAACTGTCGAAACTGCTGGATAGCACGGCTTCGCTCACACCGGTCAGGTCCGACAGCGGTGAAGCAAAAAAACCGAAGGATTAATAATGAAAGTCAAAGAGATAATCGATTCATTAGAGCTTAAGGCGTTCTCAGGCCAAAAAAATCTGGATGTGCCGGTCACCGGGGGATACACCAGCGACCTGCTCAGCGATGTGATTGCCAATAGCAAAGCCGGCCAGTTGTGGGTTACGCTGCAAACACACCAAAATATCGTCGCCGTGGCCAAGTTGAAAGACCTGGCCGGGATCATCATCGTGAACAACCGCGAACCCGATGAGGATACCCTTATGAAAGCCGAGGAGGAGGGCGTGCCCCTCCTGGGCAGCTCGGCCATGGCCTTCGAGGTTTCGGGGAAACTGTATGCCTTGCTCACCACTCGGGATTAACTTGGACCTGGACGATTCCGGTTAATTCATGCTCAGACGGTTTAAAGCGGACCTGCATATTCATACCTGCCTTTCTCCCTGTACGGAATTGGATATGTCGCCCGCGAGAATCCTCGCATCGGCCAAAAAAAAAGAGATAGATATCCTGGGAATCTGTGATCATAATTCCTCGGAGAATTCCCTGGCCGTCATGAAAGCGGCCAGGAATACGAATGTCAATGTCATTCCCGGAATGGAGGTGACGTCCAAAGAGGAGGTCCATATTCTGGCCCTCTTCGGCGATATGGAAAGCGCCCTGAAACTCCAGGAACACGTCTACCGGAACCTGCCGGGAAAAAACGATCCCGAGGCCTTTGGCATGCAGGTCATTGTGAATGAAAAAGAGGAGGTCCTGGGCTTCAACGAGAAGCTGTTGATCGGCGCTACGACCATACCTCTTGAGGAAGTCCTGCAATTGATTCACCGCCTCGACGGGGTGAGCATTGCATCGCACATAGACCGGGAATCCTTCAGCATTATCGGACAGTTGGGATTCATACCCGACAATCTGGAACTGGATGCCTTGGAAATCTCTCCCCGAATAACTTTCGAAGAGGCCGAGCGGAGATATGCGAACAGTTATCCGATCACCTGTTCTTCGGACGCCCACTATCCGGAAGACATCGGCAAGGGCTTCACTTCATTCTGGCTTCGGGACGGCACCTTGACCGAGATAAGAAAAGCCATTAAGAATGAGGACGGGAGAAAGTTGATCCACTGAGAGATAATGGAAGAGCTGTCTTTACACATACTCGACATCGTCGAAAACTCGATGGCGGCTCGAGCGGATAGGATTGAAATATCGGTCACGGTCAACCAAAAACAGGACCGGCTCCTAGTCGAAGTCGTTGATAACGGGACCGGCATGGACGAGGAAACGGTCAAAAGGGCGCTCGATCCCTTTTACACTTCGAAAACGGTTCGCCGATTCGGCTTCGGATTACCACTCCTGTCGGAAGCGGCCAGAGCCGCCGACGGGAATCTATCGGTGGAATCAAAACCGGGAACGGGGACCAAGATTAGGGCCGACTTCCAGTACAGCCATATCGACCGTCAGCCCTTGGGCGATATCGGACAGACCATCATCACCCTTATTTTCGGAAATCCTGAGGTGGATTTACTCTATGTTTTCAAGAAGAACGGCCAGGAGTGGCGTTTTGACACGCAGGTCATAAAGGACCGCCTCAGCCGGACGGCCATAAATTCTCCTGCCGGGATAAGAATGATCAGGGAAGAGCTGAAAAAGATGCCTAAATGACATCTCGAGCTCATCGAGCAGATAAGGGTTGTTCCTGGGCCCCGCCACCCCCGCCGATCTTGTTTCACTGAGCCGGTCTTGAGCATCAGGCATTCGGATTCCCCGCGATAATCAGCAGCTTGAAAAGAAAATTTATTGTCTTTTCCTTAGAATCCCTTATTCTATAGTTATAGCCGAAGGAGAGATCCCCTTGACAAAAGAAAACGAGCAGACAAAAGAATTCTGGGAAAACGTTATCGACAGTATGGAGGGAGGCGTGCTGACGATCGATAAGGAGGCACGCATCACTGCGTTCAATCCCTCGGCAGAAGAAACCACCGGCTATACGAAAGAAGAAGCGCTGAATCGGGATTGCCGTGATATCCTCAAAAGCGATCTCTGCGAAGAAGCGTGTCCCTTGGAGACGACCCTCAGGACAGGGAAACCGGTTTTCAATTACGAGATAATGATCACCACCAAAGCGGGGAACAAGGTTCCGGTCAACATAACGGCCTCACCTTTACGATCCAAGAACAATGAGATCATCGGCATGGTCGAAAACTTTCGGGATTTAACCAAACACAAGGGATTGTGGGGCAAGCTGCGCGAGGAGAGAAACCGGGCGCACCTGTATCTCGATATTGCGGGTGTTATCATCATGGCCATAAACAGCTCGGGTGTCATATCCCTGATCAATAAGAAGGGGTGTGATGTTTTGGGCTACTCCGAGAACGAACTCATCGGCAGAAACTGGTTTGATCTATGCGTTCCGGAAAATGCCAGGAAAGAAAGAAAAGAGACGTTCGCAAAGGTGATGGCCGGAGAGCAGGATGAGGCCGAGGACTATGAAAATACGATCATAGCCAAATCAGGGGAGGAACGGATCATCGCATGGCACAATACGGCCCTCACCGATGAAAGGGATCAAATCATCGGCACCTTGAGCTCAGGAGAGGATATCACCGCGCGCAAGAAGACCGAGGAAGAACTGATGCAGTCGGAAAAGCTAGCCTCCCTCGGTCAGCTGGCTGCCAGCGTGGTCCATGAAGTGAATAATCCTCTGGCCGGCATCATGGTCTACGTGAAACTCCTGCTCAAGAAATACCGAAACAAAACCATAGATGTCGAATCGACCGAAACTCAGCTTTTGAAGATGGAAAAGGAGCTGGACAGAACGACGCGCATCATCAGAAATCTGCTCGACTTCGCGCGTCAATCCGAACCCAGCATGATGCCCGTCGATATCAACAAGGTCATCGATGCGGCCCTGCATTTGGTGGGCAATCAAATCAACCTGGAGAACATTAAGCTCACGAAGAATCTGGATCGGCGCCTCCCTCTTGTTCAGGCGGATTTTGATAAAATCCAGCAGGTATTGATCAACATCATGCTCAATGCGATTCAGGCGATGCCGAACGGCGGCGACCTGACCGTCACATCTACGGCTGCCAAAGGCGTCAGAATCGATGATACACGGAAAGACTGCGTCAGGATTGACATCCGGGATACGGGAGTCGGTATCGAAAAGGAGAATCTGGGCCGGCTCTTTACGCCCTTTTTTACCACCAAAGAAAAGGGAAAAGGTGTCGGCCTGGGGCTTTCGGTCGTGCATGGGATCATAGGGAAGCATAAGGGAAAGATAGACGTGGAGAGTGAGCCTCATGTCGGAACCACGTTCTCTATCTATCTGGAGGCCATGGATGAGGGAAAAGACCAAGATTCTCGTGGTTGACGACGAGGATATCGTAAGAGAATCACTCCATGACTGGCTGGAAGGAGTGGGGTATGCGGTCGAGACCGCTGCTTCGGGAGAGGAAGCGCTGCGGATTATCAAGCGGCAAAAGACCAAGATCATGGTCGCCGATTTGGTCATGCCGGGGATGAACGGCATCGAGCTGATGAAAGAGGCGGCAAAACTGAATCCCGCCATCTCCACCATCATTATAACCGCCCATGCCACCATCCAATCCGCCATCTCCGCCATAAGGGAAGGCGCCTATGACTACGTCGAGAAACCGTTCTGCCCGGAAAAAGTGGAGCTTCTCATAGAAAAACTGGTGAAGCACCAGGAACTTATTGAGGAAAATATCTCCCTGCGGCGCAAGATCGAAGACCGTTTCCAATTTCAGGGAATCATTGCCAAGAGCCCCAAGATGTTGAAGATCATTGAACTCATCAAGACCGTCGCTCCGACCAATGCCACGGTCTTGATCACCGGTGAAACCGGTACGGGCAAGGAGGTTGTAGCCCGGGCCATCCATCATCTCAGCAAACGCCGCAGCAAACCCTTTATTGCGACATGTTGTGCCGCCCTTCCCGAAAGCCTGCTGGAAAGTGAGCTTTTCGGGCATGAAAAAGGGGCCTTCACGGGCGCCGTGGAAAGGAAGAAAGGAAAGTTCGAAGCCGGACATAAAGGCACCCTGTTCCTGGATGAGATCGGCGATATAAACGCCAACACCCAGGTCCATCTGCTGAGGGCGCTGGAAGAAAAAAAGATCACCAGGATCGGTAGCAACGAAGAAATTGCCGTCGATGTCCGCGTCATCACGGCCACCAACCGGGATTTGCGGACCCTGGTGACGGAGGGAAAGTACAGAGAAGACCTGTACTACCGGCTAAAAGTGGTGGCCATTAACCTTCCTCCGCTCAAGGAGAGGAGAGAGGATATTCTCCCCTTGGCTGAGTATTTCTTGAAAAAATCTGCCGAGGAAAATTTTAAAAACGTCATAAATCTGTCCCCTGAGGTCATCGAATTCATGCTGAATTATTCCTGGCCCGGCAATGTGAGAGAGCTGGAAAACATGATCGAGCACGGGGTGATTCTGGCCAAGTCCAATGCCGTCACGATGGCGGAGCTGCCTTCGGACATCGTGCATCCCGCCGGTGTGGATGAGCAAACCATAGAGGCGGTGACCAGAAACCATATATTCCGTGTGCTGGAGGAGACCGGCGGAAATATCACCAAGGCGGCCGACGTCCTCGGTATCCGGCGGATGACATTATACAACAAGCTAAAAAAATACGACCATGCTGTCAATAAATTAGACACCTAGTGTCCAAATAATTGACAGAACATTTCAAGGCGGCTTTTTTTGAAAATCCCCCATGTCTATATAACTTATTTTATATCTAATATTTAGATGGAAAATTAAATATTTTATTTAGCGGCCACGCTTTGGCACAGTATTTGCTCTTATATGTGTGATGAGTTCCAAAAGAATAATCGAGAGAACTTAAATTGTTATCTGGAACGGTTAATAAAGAGTCCATAAGGAGGCTGTCATGAAAAAAGAAAATATGTTGGTCGTGGAAGACGAAGAAATCATGCGGGAGGCTTTGGTCGATTACTTCACGGACGAGGGCCTTAGGGTCGATACGGCCGGTGACGGTGATAAGGCACTGGAGAAATTCAATTTTAAAGACTACAACATCATGATCATCGATCTTAGGCTGCCGGGCCGTGATGGGCTTTCGGTGCTGGATGAGGTCAAAACCAAGAATCCGAACGCCAAGGTCATTATCATCACGGCGTATCCTTCGGTGGAAACGGAAAAAGAGGCCATTCGCAGGGGCGCGATCGAATATCTGCAAAAGCCGTTCGAGCTCACCTATCTCGAAACTCTGATCCGTCAATCTTTCGAAGTCGAGATTATCCCCACTCCGCCGGTCGAAGAACCGGTATTCGAAGAGAAAATAATCGCGCCCTGTATCTGGATGCAGGCGGGAATTATCCCGAAACGAAGGTGCACTCTCGGCTATCAATGCCAAGGGGTATGCAATTTTCATGCGGCGATGATGAAAAAAGAAAAATTCAGCAGTGACCCCAGGATCATCCCCTACCTGGAAAAATTGACTTCCCAATCAGGGAGATATCAGTGCCGGTATACCATGAGCGGCGAGATCTCTAGCCGGTCCTGTTCGCAGCTCTATCGCTGCGAGAGCTGTGAACTTCACCAGACCATCCAGGACGAGATTGATCAGCAGGTGGCCATGAAGGCCGAGAGCATGAAGAGGGAGAAGGCGAAGATTCAGGGCCAGGTTTCCCTGAGGCCGAAGCCGGCCCGCACCGACCACTGATTCCGGTCCCGAGAGAGGAAGACAAAAGGCAAGGCCTGGACTTTCATCCGGCCATAGGCCCATCAGATGTCAAGTTCCGAGGGGGCGGGTCTCTGCTCCATAATCAGCGGCAGATATCATGCGGGAATGATGCTGGTAACCGCGTCATTGAATAGTCGTGCTAAACCGGTTCGCCTTCCAGGACGATTTCCGTGACCACCCTTCTGGTGTAGAGAAGAGGCTGCTGGTCTTCCTTTATCAATTCCACTTCAAACTTGTCGTCTTGGTACTTTTTTTTCGTTTCCAGGGCGGCATCTTCAGAGTCGTAGGTGACGCCGTCCCACATGAATTTCTTCCCGTTGATTATTTTCGAAGAATCGGGCATGGATAACTCCCTGAATTTCACATTTTGTATGGGCTCGGCCCCAGTTTTTTGACCTGCTCGGTGAATTCGGTGACCACTTTTGCGAATTTTGGGCCTTCGGATGCCGATACCCATTCCAGGCGAAATCTTTCCTCTTCCAGGCCGAAATCTTCCAGCATTATGATGATGGCGTCCGCCCTCTTTTCGGCTTTTTCATTTCCATCTTCATAGTGACAATCACCGATATGACAGCCGCAGATCAGGACGCCATCCGCGCCCTTGGTCAACGCGTCGATTACGAGATTCGGGTGCACCATGCTCGAGCACATCACCCGGATTATCCTGATATTGGGAGGATACTGCAGCCTCGACACTCCCGCCAGGTCCGCTCCGGTGTAGGAACACCAATTGCAGCAAAAACTCACGATCAAGGGCTCAAACTCATCTTGCATTATTGCACTCCTAGGGCGGCGTTGACCTGTGCTCCGATCTGCTCCAGCGTGAAGCCTTTGACGAGCACTCCTTTTTTAGGACAGGTTGCCATGCAGCATCCACAGCCCTTGCAGAGGGACTCATTGACGTCAACCGTCTTTTTCACCGAGCCTTCTCGCATGTATTCGATCAAGGTTATGGCCTGGTAAGGGCAGGGCTCGATACAGTAGGCACAACCATCGCAGTTTTCATCGATGACCTGAGATATGGTGGCTTCCAACTCAATGCTGTCTTTCGACAGCACTGTCGCCGCTCTCGAGGCGGCAGCTTGAGCCTGGATGATGCTTTCATCTATGGCCTTGGCTGAGTGGGCCAGGCCGCAGAGATATACACCATCGGTGGCAAAATCGACCGGGCGGAGCTTCATATGGGCTTCAAGAAAGAACTTATCCTTGTTCAAGGCGACCTTCACGAATTGAGCGAGCTCTTCGTTCCCCTCATCGGCCACGATTCCGGCGGATAACACGACCAGGTCGGCCGATATTTCGATCGGCATTTTTAATGACTGGTCAAAGACTTCCACCGCCAGCCCGTCTCCGTTTTGGGTGACTTCGGGCTTCCGGTCCGTATCGTATCTCATGAACCTCACGCCCAGCTGCCGCGCCTTGGTGTAGTAGCTTTCTCGGAATCCGTAGGTTCTTACATCGCGGTACAAGACATATATGTTGGTTTCCGGGGATAGCTCCTTTAATTTCAGGGCGTTCTTTACGGCTTCCGAGCAGCAGATTCTGGAACAGTAGGGTCTTTCTTCATCTCGGGAACCCACACATTGGATCATGACGATGTTCCTGGGGATGCCGTTTCCCGCTGAGGCGGACCATTCGCCCCCGGATGCCAGGCGCTGCTCGAGCTCAAGCTGGGTAATGACCCTTTCACTCTGATCATAGAGATACTCTTTGGGCTTGTATTGCTGGGCACCGGTTGCCACGATGACGACACCATGTTCAAACTCGACGGATTTTTCGTTGGTGGATAGGGTGGTCTTGAAATTCCCGATGGATCCCTCGATATTCTTGATCTTGGCTTCTGTGTACAGGTGGATCTTTTCATGGGATTCGACTTTTTCGATGAGGTTCTTGAGTTCTACTTGGGGTTCTTCTCCTTCCAGCAAATAGTGCAGATGTTTGAGATTTCCTCCCAGCTCCTTTTCTCTTTCCACCAGGTAGACATCATACCCCTGACCTGCCATCTCGAGGGCCGATGTCATGCCCGATGCTCCCCCGCCTATGACCAGGACGGATTTGACGATCGGCACATATCTCTTCTGGAGAGGCTCCAACAATCGGGCCTTGGCCACGGCCATTCGTAATAGGTCTTTTGATTTTAGAGTGGCCTTTTCGGGTTCCATCATGTGCACCCATGAGCACTGATCCCGGATATTGGCCATTTCGAAAAGATACGGGTTTAATCCGGCCTCACGGACGGTATTCCGGAAGAGCGGCTCGTGAGTCCTGGGTGTGCACGAGGCGACGACGACACGATTCAGATTGTGCTCTTTGATGATCTCTTTTATGACTTCCTGCGTGTCGTTTGAACAGGTATATAGATTATTATTGGCATAGACGACATCCGGAAGTGTTTTGGCGTATTCGACCACGCCGGGGACATTGACCACGCTGGCGATGTTTGTCCCGCAATGGCATACGAACACCCCCACCCTGGGCTCCTGCCCTAAAACGTCTATTTCAGGGGGAAATTCCTTCGTGGTGATCAGGCTTCCCTTCTCGTCCTTTAAAAGCGACAAAATCTTGGACGAGGCGCCGGATGCCTGCATGATGGTCTCGGGAATATCCTTGGGTTCGGTGAAGGGCCCGGAGACATAGACGCCTTCGCGGGTCGATTCAACCGGCCTGAAGCGATCCGTCTTGCAGAAATTGAATTCATTGAGTTCGATGCCTAATTTTGCCGAAATCTCCTTCACGGATTGAGGAGGCTCTATCCCGACCGACAAGACGACCATGTCGTATTCTCGAGAAACCTTGAGGTCTTCTTCATTGATATATTTGATCACCACGTTTTTTGAATCGGGCACTTCTTCGATGGAAGGGGGGCGGCAGCGGATATATTGGACGCCCAGCTCCTTTCCCTTTTCGTAATACTCATCAAAGCCCTTGCTGAAGGCACGCATGTCCATGATATAGATATCGCATTCCAAATCTTCCCCCGCGTGTTCCTTGGCGATGATGGCTTCCTTGGTCGCATACATACAGCAGACCGAAGAGCAGTAATCATGATCACAATCCCGGGAGCCGACACACTGGATGAAGCCGATCCTTTTGGGCTCGTTTTGGTCACTGGGCCTTAAAATTTTGCCGAGCCACGGACCGGTCGCAGACAGGATACGTTCGAATTCAATCGACGAAACGACATTGGGATAGACTCCATATCCCAGGTCTTCCTTTATTTTCGCGTCGAACAGTTCGAATCCGGGAGATAGAACGACCGCGCCGACATTCAATGTCTCCGTCTTTTCTTCTTGGCCGAAATCGATGGCATCGGCCTCGCAGATCTGCTCGCAGATTTTGCATTCGTCTTTGAGCTTGTGGACGCAGTACCTTTCATCGATGGTCGCCTTGTTGGGAACCGCCTGCGGATAGGGGATGTAGGCGGCGGATCTGCGTGCTAATCTCTCGTTGTATTCATCCAGGATGGGGACGGCGTCGTTCCGGCTTATTTCATCCAGCTTGATCCTTTCGGTGGGACAAATAAACGCACAGGTCCCACAGACCTGGCAGATATCGGATTGCGCATCAAAAGGCGGATTGACCTTGCGCTTGGAGCCGCGATTATAGAAGTTTATGGCCGTGATTCCCATTCTCTCCTGACACATTCTCACGCACAGCCCGCAGAGGAAGCAGTCCTCGTTTTTCTTGGGGAGGCGGGTCCCCTTGACGCCGTATTCTTCGGCGATATTCTGGATCGCTTTTGAATCCGGACACAAGGCCAAGAGCAGTTCAATCATATTCTTTCGGGTCTGCTTTACGATTTCGGAATCGGTTTGGATGACAAGGTTATCGAGGGCCGGATATGTGCACGACGCCTCGATGCTCGATCTTCCGTTTCGAGAGACTTCGACCAAGCATAATCTACAGGCTCCGTACGGAGTCAAGGCCTTGTGATGGCAGAGAGTCGGGATCTTAATTCCGGTACTCTCGATGCACTCCAGAAGTGTTTTGCCCTCGGGAAATTCCCCCTGGTTGCCGTTTATAGTCAGCTTAATCACGCCGACCCTCCATTCATATTATTGATGATGCTGTTGTTTATATTTTTGATCTTTAAAACCTCAGGTTCCTTTTGTATCCGGTTAGCTGTCATTCCTGGATCTCCTTTATTCCACCTTGACTTCAAGATCGCAGCGCAGACAGCGTTTCGCCTCTTTTATGGCGTCGGCTTCGCTAAACCCCAATTCAACTTCTTTGAAGCTCTCTATCCTTTGAGCGACCGGAATGGCCGGCATTTCGGGTCTCTTCAGGATCTTGATTTCTTCCTCGGAAAGTTCCACCGCCGCGACACGCGCCGCAGGCCGCGTGACCTCATGCTTGACCTCCAGTTTCTCTCCCCGGATATATTTGTCGATCATCCGGGCGGCCGTTTTGCCGTGGGCCATGGCACCTGTCACCGTATTGGGACCGGATACGACGTCACCGCCGGCAAACACCCCCTCCATCTCGGTGTAAAGGGTCTCGGGATCGACCTCGATCGTGTTCCATGCGGAAACCTTGAGGCCGTTGTCACCGACCAGCAGAGAAACATCCGGTGTCTGGCTTATGGCCAGGATCAGCGTATCGACGTCGACCCGGAATTCGGATCCTTCGATGGGGACGGGTCTCCGTCGGCCGCTTTCATCCATATCACCGAGCTTCATCCTGATGCATTCTATGGCTTCGATTCTGTCATTATCGGACAGGACCTTGACGGGAGCTACGAGAAACTGGATGTCGATGCCCTCGAGCAGGGCTTCTTCGACTTCGCTCTCGATCGCGGGCATCTCGGCTTTGGTCCTCCGATAGTAGATGCTGATCTCCTTTCCCAAGCGTTTGGCGACCCGCGCGGCATCTATGGCTGAATTTCCACCCCCGACGATAATGACCCTGTCTCCGATATCGACTCGGCGGCCCAGGTTGAAGTCCCGCAGAAATTGAACGGCATCCGTGACCCCCTGGCGGTCCTCATTGGGTATCTTCATTTTTAAGCCCTTGGGTGCACCCGTGGCAATAAAGACGGCTTTATGTTCGCCTCTGATTTTGTCCATCGAGACATCTTTTCCAACCGTCGTATCGGTCTTGATTTCCACACCCAAGCGTTTGATGCGGTCGATTTCGTACTGCAGGACGTCCTTGGGCAGACGGAATTCGGGAATGCCCCAAGCCAGCATGCCGCCGGCCACCGACTCACTTTCGAATACGGTGACTTTATAGCCTTCGAGGGCGAGATAATAGGCGCAGGTCAACCCTCCGGGCCCGGAGCCGACCACCGCCACCCGCTCTTCTCTCTGGGTCTTTGGTTTTAGTTTCAGCCCGATTCCATGCTTCATGTCATAATCAGCCAGGAAGCGTTTGAGGGACCTGATCGCTATCGGATCGTCCCATTCCCCGGCCACACATTTTCCCTCGCAGGGCGTATCACAAACCCGCCCGCACACCAGAGGGAGAGGATTCTCTTTCAAGACGATGTCAACGGCTTCCTCAAACTTATTTTGGGCGATCAGTCCTATGTAGCTCGGGACATCCTGGGATATGGGACATGTGTGCTGACAGGCGGACGAGATGATGTTCTTGCATACCAAGGCCGGGCATCTTTTGTATTTGGTGTGTTCGATATATTCGTCTCGGAAATATTTCAAGGTGCTCAATACCGGATTGGGCAAGGTCTGACCCAGTCCGCACATGGAGGCGTTCTTTACGGCATTGCTGAACTCTTCCAGGATTTGCAGGTCTTCCTCCTCGCCCTCCCCCCGGCATATTTTCTTCAGGATATCGAGCATCACGGCGGACCCTTCGCGACAGGAAGTGCATTTCCCACAGGATTCGTCATTGGTAAAATCGATGAAATATTTGGCCACATCCACCACACAGGTGTCCTCGTCCATGACGATCAATCCACCCGAACCCATGATGGAACCGGCCTCCGTCAGCTTTTCATAATCCACCGGCAAGTTCATCAATCCGGCCGGGATGCATCCTCCCGAAGGGCCCCCGGTCTGGACGGCCTTGAATTTCTTGTTTTTCGGTATTCCACCCCCGATATCGTACACGATTTCCTTGAGAGTAATGCCCATGGGAACTTCGACCAGGCCGGTGTTGTTGATCTTGCCCACCAGTGAAAATACCTTGGTTCCCTTGCTCAACTGGGTGCCGATACTCGAAAACCATCCGGCTCCGCGGGTGATTATGGGGGGGATGGTGGCCCAGGTTTCGACGTTGTTTATGTTGGTAGGCCTTCCCCAGAGTCCGGACTCGACCGGATAGGGGGGTCTTTGACGCGGTTCCGGGGGACGGCCTTCGATGGAGGCGATGAGTGAGGTTTCCTCTCCGCAGACAAACGCCCCCGCTCCCTGTTTGATATGTATATTGAAGCTGAAATCCGTATCGAAAATATTCTCGCCGATGAGGCCGTACTCTTTGGCCTGTTCGATCGCGATCTTCAACCGGTTCATTGCCAGGGGATATTCGGCCCTGATATAGACGTATCCCTCAGAGGCACCGATGGCCCGTGCTCCGATCAGCATGCCCTCCAAAACCGAGTGGGGATCGGCCTCAACAATACTCCTATCCATATAGGCCCCCGGATCCCCCTCGTCGGCGTTGCAAATGATGTATTTGACATCCCCGGGCTGCCTTCTGCACAGTTCCCATTTTATGCCGGTCGGGAATCCCCCTCCTCCCCGGCCTCGGAGACCCGAGTTCTTAACTTCTGCGATGATGTCTTCCGGCGTCATTTCCGAGAGGGCTTTGGCCAATGCTCTGTATCCCTCTCTGGCGATGTATTCGTCGATCTTTTCCGGATCGATCATGCCACGATTTCTCAGCGCGATGAGGGTCTGGCGGGAGAAGAAACCGATATCCATCATCTTGGGGATGACGATTTCTTCTTTTTCCGGAGTGAACATGAGTTTTTGTACCGGCCTGCCTTTTAAGAAATGCTCTTCGACCAGATGAGGGATGATGTCTTCGGTCAGGGAGTGATAGAATATCCCGTCCGGCATCACGACCATGACCGGGCCCACGGCACAAAACCCGTTGCAGCCCGTCATGACGACCAGGGCTTCCTGCTCCAAGCCCTGTTTCTTAAGCTCCGCTTCTAATTTTTCCTTGATCAGGAAGGACTTGTTGGAAACACAGGCCGTCCCCGCACATATCATCAAGTGCAATCGGTACTTATCGATATTTTCTTCGTTCATGATCTATCCGACCTTTCGGCGGCTCAGGACATCCGCTCGCTTCCGTGTGCCAGGGCGTATTCCTGGACGATATTTCCGCCCAAAACATGTTCGGTCAAAATTTTCAGGGCTTTTTCCGGATTCAAGTCGACGTATTTGACCGGAGCCTGGTCTTTCAGCTCCACGGTCATCATGGGCTCCTTGCTGCACAATCCGGCACAGCCCGAATTGGTGAGGATGACATCGTCTAGTTTTTGCTTCTCCACCTCATCCAATAACGTGTTCATGATTTTCCTGGCCCCGGCGGCTATTCCGCAGGTTCCCATATGAACCGTGATTTTCGCTTTGCCGGCCCCTTCCCGAAGAAGCACCGTCTTCCTGACTCGCTGACTGATCTTTTCTAAATCGTCGATACTCAATTTAGGCATGGCTTTTTCCTCTGATCTTCAATTTCACATTACCTGTCTTCCGACACGCCTCATGCGTGTTGATAGCTCTTCAACAACTCCGGGACCTTGTTCTTGGCCATCAACCCATGGATGTCTTCCCCGACTTTCAAAACCGGAGCCAATCCGCAGCACCCGATACAGCGGACGGTTTCGAGTGTAAAGATCATGTCTTTGGTGGTGGTTCCTCGTGAGATGCCGAGTTCGCTTTCGAATGTCGCCGTGATTCTTTCGGCTCCCTTAACGTGGCAGGCGGTACCCAGACAGATGGTAATGATGTGTTTTCCTCTCGGCTCAAGGCTGAAAGCGTTGTAGAAAGTCGCGATCCGGCACACGGTGCTTAGGGGGATATCCAGTTTCCGGGATATGTATTTCAAAACCGGCTCCGGCAGGTAATTAAAGGTGTCGTTCGCCCTCTGCAGGATGGGCACCAGGGTTCCTTCCGAGATTTCAAAGTCTTTGATGATGTTGTCCACAATTTCCATGTCTTGGACGGAGATCTCGATTGTTTCCTTTTCAGGGGTGATGTAGATGATGTTCTGGACCGGACAATTCCTCACACAGGAGCCGCACCCGGTGCACTTGTCTTCATCCACATACCGGGGCCGTTTTCTGATTTCGACCTCGAAATTTCCGGCATTCCCCCTGATTCTTTCTATTTCTGCGAGGGTAATCACCTCGATATCTTTGTGCCGGCCGATCTCGACCAGCCTCGGCGCCATGGTGCACATGGCGCAATCGTTGGTGGGGAACGTCTTATCGAGCTGGGCCATCACACCGCCGATGGATGGCTTATTGTCGACCAGATAGACCTTGATGCCGGATTCCGCCAGGTCGAGCGCGGCCTGCATCCCCCCGATTCCTCCGCCCATGACCAGGGCGGCACCGACTTTTTGGTTTTCTATTTTGTTTTCAAGCATTTTCCAACACAGCCCCCGAAGGCACCTGCTTCTGCAGGGCCCGTTCTCTGACACCTTGAAAAAAGACGGCCAGCGGACGATACACCAGGTGGGACCACTTACCGAACGGCACTTCGACCGCCAACATAGCCACGGCGATGACCAGATGGACCGCATAGGTGTAATAGGTGGCCAAAGGCAGTCCCATGTACCTGAAGATATGGACCAGTATCCCGCTCACGGTGGTCAATAGAAGCAATATCGGGAACATCCAGTCGCTGAAGTCGGAGAACTTGTGGATCTGTTCTCTTTTTTTGATGCGTCCCACGATGATCTCGATTGTGCAGAACAGGAGCACGGCGGTCGCGTAATACCCCAGCCATCGTTGCGGATGAGTTATGGGATAGATGTTGTCGGTTTGAAACCACAGCAGGAAAGCTACTACCAGGAAGAGCATCAGCAGATAGGCTGAAACGAGCAGGAAGTGCTTGATCCATCGGCCCTTGTTGTTGGCACAGCTGAGAAAAAGCTTCTGGGTGAAAAAATGCACGAACAGATTCTTGACCTCGGCCAGGAAGGCTCCCAAGGGAATCCTGATCTTCTGGCCCTGGTGTTCCACGACTCCGAAGCCGTCCTGCTTGAAGCCTCGGATGATATCGAGCATTCCCAGGTCATGCCCCGGGTGCATGGTGAACCAGTACATGCGGAATGTGTTGGTGAATAGAAAGAACGCCAATACGAAAAACAGGATCAGGTCGAAATAATGAACCATGTGGACCGGTGCAAAGGTGTTGAGCTCGACCCTTTCCGTCACGATCGGGCCGTGAAACATCCATATCAGGAAGGACATGAAGGCTCCGACCACGAAGAGGGCCCCGAATTCCCATGCCTTGGATCTGTACAGCTTGCCGGAAAGGCCAGTCCAATCATATTGGGCGGTCAGCCACCGCCGCAGCGTCATCATCGCTTCTCCGGGCTCGGTTTCCCGGGGACAGGTGGTGGAACAATCTCCACAGTAATAGCATATCCACGGTTCAATGCTGCCCCGCAGCAGTTTGTTCAATCCAAACAGAGTGTACTGAAGCATTTTGCGTGGAAATGAAACCGAGTTTTTGGCCAAGTCGCATACAACGGTACAGCTTCCACATTGATAACAGGCATTGGTGTCGAAATGGCCAAACTTACGGATCTCAGCGAGCAAATTCGGGTCACTTTTAATCTTCGTCATGTTTTTTCACCATTCCTAAGCCGGAATCTTTTCTGAATTTGTGCAAAACACCCTTGGCAGCCACGAAGGGTAGACTCGGGTGTTAGGCAGGGTGAAGCTCTTTGTTTGATTTTACAGTATGATAGCATCAATTAAAAAATGCGCTAAGAAAAAAAGCAAATCGTTCCTTCTTATTGAAACAGGACATGGTATCGGATTCTAAACGCCATTGTCAAGATTTAAGAAATAGATTTTAACAAAATATTTATCCCGGCGGACAGGCATAAACATCCGGTCAAAGATTTTTTCGGCAATCGTTTTATTTAAACTTGCTTTTTTATTCTGAAAAAAAGTAAAATCAAGGCAACCGAATACCATGAGAAACAAGGAGGAAGAATGAACAGGAAAGTTCTCTCTATCTTTGGGGTGGTCTTATTGGTCTTGGCGATCAACAGCTGTTCATCCAATCCTGAAAAAGGCCTGCTCGACAGGTATTTCAATTCCCTGGCCATGAAAGATACCACTACGCTTTCGACCATGGCGATCTCTCCGGCCCAGTTTGATTTCGAATCCTACGAAATCATCTCCATAAGTGAAGAGGTCGTTGAGCCCTTCGCGCTTACGGATCTGGCCGCCAAAGAAGACGGCTTGAAGAAGCAGCAGGAGGAATCGGTCGGTGTCACTCTGGAAGCCAGGGACGAGCTGGACGTGGCCATATTCGAACGCAACAATGCCCGCAGCCGGACGGCCCGTGCCGCCGCCCAGAGAGAGGTGGATAAGCTGCAGGAAGCGTATGACAAGCAGCGTGAGGCCCATGATCAGTTGACCAAAGACTACAACCTCGCGAAGGAAGCGGCATCCAAGGAAGAGGAGATCGCGAACTTCTCGCTGGGTGGGGATTATCCCAACATACGGGACTTCATCGGCGATGTCCACAAGAAAGATGTCGAGGTCAAGATCACCATGAAAGACGGGCAAAGCAACAATTACAGGATCTTCCTGCGGCGATACATGCTCGAAGACGAGAGCATGAACATGCCTCACCGGGGGCGATGGATCATCGTCCGGTTCGAAAAGCTCTCTTAATATTGACTCTTTCGGCGAATTCCTTTATAAATACACTTTCTTTCTAGGCGGGCCGTTAGCTCAGAGGGAGAGCACCGGCCTTTTAAGCCGGGTGTCGCTGGTTCGAGTCCAGCACGGCTCACCATACTATGCGCTCCTGTCGTCTAGCCTGGTCTAGGACACCGCCCTTTCAAGGCGGCGACACGGGTTCAAATCCCGTCAGGAGCGCTATCCTTTTCCCCTGAAAAACCAGGTTTTCCTTTAAGCCCTTATGTTTTGCTGCTGGAGTCTAAGCCGTTTTGTGACATGGATAGGGAACGCGAACTAAAGAGAGGAAGATATGGGTGATAATTATGCCAGCGTGGCGCTGCTTCACTTCCTATTCGGGATCTTCTGCGCCTACTGGGCTCAGGAAAAGGACTGAAGCGCATGGTTGTGGTTTTTCATGGGCTTCTTTTTCGCTCCCATCACCGGCCTGGTCCTGCTTTCGAAGAATTCGGAGTACAAATAACAGCGCCCCGGTTTGCCAGAGCTCTTTCCTTTTTAGCCCTGGATCTTCGCTCCGTCTGACTTCGTATCACTCGGTGCGGCGGTAAAATAAAAGTAATCATACACGTAGCGGCTGATCTCCGCGATCTTGTCTTCGATCCCGCGGGTTTCCTCCTCTTCCCTGTCCTTGAAAGAAACCGTAAGGGCCACATGCCCCAGTCCGTCGGGCGGGTAGATCAGGAAGATTTAATTCTGTAGGATAAAATCTGCCGCCAGGCTCCCGGTGTACATGGCGGTGGGCACGCCTCCCATGAATAGCTCCGAAGCGGCATAGATCCCCGTCATCAACAGCCCGGGAACCGGGGTGACCACCAGGATCTTCCCTCCCAGGGCCGGTTCGTTTTTGACGTCCCATGTCCAGCCAGCGATCGATCCCTGGTACCTCTGTCCCCAATCCCGGTAGGAAATCGGGGTCGCCGCTTCCAGAACTTCGACGGCGGAGGACAGCCCGGGCAAGATGTTTTCCGCCGTTCGCACCAAAGCCCATGCCAGTTTTTCCTTGTACGGTTTGTAGCTCCCTGGTCGCCGTTTTTCTCCGGTCCGGAAGCGGGCGAAATGAGCATAGGGGAAACCGATGCGAAGCACCATCGCCGTTCTATCGGCGGGCGCAAATCCGGGCATCTTGTCCGACCAGCGGCAGATTTCCATTTCTCGATGGGAAAAATCCTCCAGGCCCGGCGTCCTTTGTGGATCATAGGTGTCGCGAAAAAAGAGATGGGATGCCCTCATGGCGGAAAAATTCACTTTCTGAGGATCAATCCCTAGATAGACACACAGTTCGGATTGGGTGTAGGGTGTTTTCTCCAAATATCCTAAGAACCGCTCGGGAACTTCCTCTCTATCCAAGAGTTCGAAAAATGTCGATTTGTAATCGGCGTTGCTCACGACCCAAGATGCTTTAAACACCTGGCCGTCTCCACATTCGATTCCTTCGGCGCTTCCATTTTTCAGCAGAATTTTTCTGGCGGGCGATCCGGTGCGTAAGGCGCCGCCGTAGTCGAGGAAGGCCTGCTTGATCAATTCTGCCATGCCGTGTATCCCACAGGAAGGGAACCAGATTCCCTCGATCGACATGACATTCCACATCAAGGCCAGGTTCAATAAGGACATCCTGGGCGGATGTGTTCCCATAGAACCCAGAAAGTTGATGAGGTGCTCATGGGAAAAGTATTTTTTTAAGAATGCTCCGCTGGACATTGCGGAGAAGGCCTGGATGCGATCGGATTTGAGATAATCCTGGTGCCGGGAGGGGACATCTTTGACGAAGCTGATGATCTCTTCAAACCGTGTAAAGAAGGGATCTATCTTGTCTTCCAGAGGGAAAGCTTTTTTCAGCTGCCTTTTCAACTCCGGGAAAGGCGCGGAGTACAGGATGTCCAGGAGGGGACTGATCAGTTGGAAATGGCTGCGATAAAAATCAATCTTTTGGACGATACCCATTTCATTCAGGAATTGTTTCACCTTGTTCGGATAGCCGAAGCTCATTGGACCCATGGGAAAGGTGTATCCCCGTCTCTTGAATACGTGGCTCGTGCCCCCGATGTGCGGGTCTTTTTCCAGCAGCAGGACCTTTATGCCGCGTTGGGCGAGCTTGGCGGCGCTGGTCAGGCCTCCCATTCCTGCGCCGATGACAATGACGTCGTATTTCATGGTGTTGAGCCTGCAGATATGCGAGTATAGCACAGCGGCTGAAAATAAGCAGGATATGTCCCAGCAGGTCTATGTTTACAGCCGGTCCGAGGGGTGTTTGGTCACCGGAGGATGTGTTTTTCGGGGATAATTGTATCCGCAGATCCGGTGAGCGGATAAAAAAAGACCCCGTTAGGGTGAAAGGATGCCACGGGATAAAATTTTACCATCGAAGCCTCCTGGTGAAGGCGCAATAATCCGGAGGCAAACGGGTGCGGTTTCGATCGGCGCGGAGGAGATTCAATTCCGGAACACGGGATATGGCTGGAGGGTTGGTGTAAAGAGAAAGCACCTTGCCTTTCCACTTCATTCCATCTCTGATGCTCAACAGACCTCGAGGGGCTAATCAAAAGAGATGGGTTTGGAAGATAAAACCACCCCCAATTTCACCCCCCCGCAAATATTGACTATTCGAATCTACTTTTCTATATTTATGGAATAGATTTGAACTGGGGGATGAACTGATGTAAATTCGGCATCACCGATGCCGGAATAAATGGTCGATAAGATGTGACCGACTGGAGCTAAGGAGGATTTCCCATGAAAGCCAAAATATTCGTTCTATCGATGGCGCTTATTTTCCTTTTCATCCTGGCCGGGTGTCAGCAGAATACCACTCCGGTGGCACCGAAGCCGGGATTCTCTAAGCAGGCGCCCTCGACGGCGGCCTCCGCGACGGTAAAATCGGAAAGCACGCGGCCGCTCAAGGCCGATGAGCGGACCACCAACCCGGAGCATGAATTCGAAAGAGCGACCGATACCGAGCAGGAATCAACCCGAAGTAACGCTGCAGCTAATGGGGAGGGAGGCTTCGAAGAGGTACTTGACGCGGATGCGTCCTCGATCCAAGCCCCAGGCCCGGGGGGACTGGGAGCCGTTTCTCCCGAGGATTTCGAGCTGCGGGTCGATCCTAACGCATGGAACAAGAACTGGGATCATTCTGACGGCTTGGTGACGGTCCGGATTCGAGGCGAAGGATTTATGGATATCAACCCCGAAAGCGTTCGGATGTCCTGCGGCTCTTGTTCGGTGATCTCCGATCCCGGTGACATCCTTCCTGTGCGTTGGAGATTCGGCACCTATTCGCTCACTGCCAAATTCAACAAGGCTGACGCCGTGGGCCTGATCGCAGATCCCCAGCGCGGTGAGACCTATGAGATGCTGATTTCCTTTTCGATGATAGAACTTGACGGAGGGATTGCATCGGACGGGAACGGGGATAACGGACCGGACGTCACCCTCCCTTTCATGATCACGATTCTGGGAAAGAAGCCCTTG
>Ga0180437_10001410_pt1 | contig 41184 bp, 38 predicted proteins | sample SS_ome_4_FD_132410 | JGI IMG/M metagenome (GOLD analysis project Ga0180437, IMG submission 132410) | Hypersaline lake sediment archaeal communities from the Salton Sea, California, USA - SS_3_D_1 metaG | ecosystem: Environmental > Aquatic > Non-marine Saline and Alkaline > Hypersaline >...
AGGTCGACATAGTGATGTTCCGCCACTGCCTGAGCGATACGGAATCAAGGCGGCAGTGATTGCTGGTGGAGCACTCTACATTGGAACTGCAAAGTACGTTGGTATGGAACATATCCCTGTGGAAGGTCAGACGGGCACGATAGACACAAACTTCGACAACATCGCTACGAAGACAATCGAAACCATTGAGAAAGGCTACAACTTTGTCTTCGTTCACATCAAGGCACCAGACAATGCAAGCCATGATGGAAACACAAAGGAGAAGATACTGGCAATCGAGAGGACTGATGGTATGGTTGGAAAGATCATTGACAGGGTCGGTGGGCGGATTGTCCTCGCGGTAACAGGAGATCATTCCAGTCCCGTTTCGATAGGCGAACACGCCTGTGATCCATTACCAATTGTGCTCTGGTCGAGTTTCATCCGTCCTGACTCAGTGAAGAAGTTCTCAGAGTTTGATGCCGCAAAAGGCGCACTTCACACAATCAGAGGGATTGATGTCATGCCACTCCTCTTAGGCTATTCTGGATACATTGAGAAATTCGGAGCATAAAGGCCTACCCTTTAAGCCCAGACTTTCCGATTGCTCTGTACTCAAAACCATGGGCGGTCACTTCGTTCTCGTCATAGAGATTTCGTCCATCCACTAGCGTGCGAGTTCTCATCAGATCTCCAATTTTAGCAAGGTCAATGTCTTGATAGTCTCTATGCTTGGTCACAAGGGCAATGCAGTCTGACTCTCTCACAGCACTATTGAGGTCCCTCTCTATCTCATGCGGCCCGAGATCCCAAACTTGGACGAAGGGGTCATGGAGAACAACCTTTACGCCCTTCGCCTCGAGTGTCTTGATTAGAAGCAGGGCAGGAGTGTTTCTAGTGTCATCTGAGTTCTCCAGATATGCAATTCCAAGTATTGTCACTTTTGCGTCTTGGATTTTTACTCCTCTCTTATTTAGAGCATCTTCGACAAGCTCCGCCATGTGCACAGGCATGTAGTTGTTGATATCTCGGGCAAGAGAGATAAAACGAGCCTCAACTTTCTGAGACCCATATTCATTGACCCCATGTCGTAGAAGCCATGTGTCCTTAGGGAGGCAGTGACCTCCGACACCCGCGCCAGGGATGTGCATCATCCTGCTGTCCAACTCGTTCACGAGCTTAATGACCTCATAGACATTAACACCAAGACTCTCACAAACAAGTGCCATCTCGTTGGCGAAGGCTATATTCACATCTCGATAGGCATTCTCGATAGTCTTGGAAATCTCTGCAGTTAGGATATCTGTCTGATGGACTCTCGCCCTGACAATCCTCGAATAAATGTCCACAGCCCGTTTCGCGCTTTGAGGAGTGATACCTCCCACAATTCTGGGGAGCTGGACAATGTTCCGAATCAGTTTGCCTGGCATCACCCGCTCGTATGCGAAGGCAAGGTCAAAGTCTTCGCCTCCCTTCATACCTGAGTGCTCCTCGATTATTTTCTGAACGACATTCTGTGTGGTACCAGGCGCTACAGTGGACTCAACAATCACTAAGGTGCCTTTCTGTATTCGTTCTCCTACCTGCTTGCTGACCTCCCTCAGTGAGTCGTATTGAGGAACATGATTCTCATCAGTAGGAGTCTGAACATCTATCAGGATGACATCAGAGTCCTTCAAGACATCAATATCATCTGTGACCCTAAAGCTCCCCTTTGCCACGACTTTGGCTATTAGTTCAGCAAGATCTGGTTCATCTCCCTCAAAGGGGGACTTTCCTGCATTGAGATGTTCAATTTTCCAACCAGACCGTTTTGACCTTCTTTGTAGTCCTGTGACTGAGAAGCCATCAACATCTGCGAGTAGAGCGGCGACAGGAATCCCGACATACCCCATTCCGATAACAGTGATTCTTAGGACCATCTGATGCACACTTCATTCTGATTCTTCAAACAGCCATGCACGATGCCAAGCGGTTTCTGTAAAAAGGTTGTTCTATCACCAGTCACTCAACATCCACTGAGGCAGAAACTCTCTCGATAGAATCCTCAATGAACTGACTGTTGTCTATGGTCATCTTGATAGCGCTCTCTGGACAGATCTCAACACACCTTCCACAACCGCGACATTGGTCAGAGATGATGGCTCTTCCATCCATCAGAGCTATGGCATTGACAAAGCATATGCCCTCCGTACAGGTCCCACAACCGACACAGTCATCTGTGACCTCAACCTGAACTCCTTGCATCTTCGTTATTTTTCTTCCAATCTCGGGGTTTAAGTCAGGTAGTATCTTCCACAGGCAGCAGCAGGGACAGCAGTTACAGACCGTCAGGAGCTTCTCACCAGGTGCCACCCCAAGCCATGATGCATCAAGCTTGTTCCTACCAATCAGGTGCACAAGTCCTGCCTCTCGACACTTTCTCGCATACTCGTGTGCCTCCTCCTTTGAAACACGCCTACCAAGCTTGGGATTTATCCCTTCTATTGCCTCTCCCATGAACAGACACCCATACTCGATCGGATAGTCCTCACACTTGGATGCATCACGACAGATACAGAAGTTCATTATCCAATGATGGTTTGCCTTCTCAATGAAGTGATGGACAATCTCCGAGGGTAATGGGATTTCTTCAGGACGTTCGAGCTGCTGATTGATCTGAATGGTCTTCTGTGCAACATTGTCCTTTGGCAGATAGATGATGTCATCCCCATCAAAGAGCAATTTGTCAATCACTTTTCCTAAGACTGGAAGGTTAGTTGCTTTTGCAATCAGACTCCTGGTTGGGTATGTCTTCTTCAAGAGGGTGACAAACCACATTGGTCGTGCCATGATGAATCCGGTTGCATCACCACTGATATTCCTATCGTATTAGGGTCATCTTCATATCATTGGTTGGTCTTGAATACAGTATGGTGGTTCGTGAGATTCTCCAACTAGGCAACCCCCAATTATACAGAATATCAGAGGATGTCACGAAGGCTGAGCTCTCCAGCGTTCCTGCTATAATCGAAGACCTACATGACTCTATGATGGACTTCAGGAAAAGATACAACGCAGGACGGGCAATCGCAGCTCCTCAGATAGGGGTCATGAAACGTATCATCTACATGCACATTGCCTCTCCAGTTGTCTTTCTCAATCCAACCCTCAAGAACCTTAGTGATGAGATGATCGAGCTCTGGGATGACTGCATGTGCTTTCCCAACCTACTTGTGAGGCTCAGACGACACAAACGATGTACGATAGAATACAGGGATTTGGAGTGGAATCTCAAAGCCATGAACCTCGAGGATGACCTCTCTGAACTCCTGCAACACGAGTATGACCACTTGGATGGTGTTCTTGCAGTTATGAGGGCTATAGATGGAAAATCATTCGCCTACAGGGATCAGATTCCCTAGATTCCGAGATTACTAAATCCGAGGAAGCTTAATTATTCAACAGTGACTCACGGTTGAGAGGTGAAGAAGATGAGAAGACGTTCAATGGGCATATGCTTTGTTGTGTTGCTCGCAACAGCTATTGTCATTGGTGGGTTATACTTACTCCTCACACTTGAGCCAATAGTCGACTATGATGAAACACTCACCTTGTATGAGGAGGAGTATCCTAGTGCTGTGAACATATCAATCTACTATGACGTCTGTTTTCACAATGTGACTTTCAATGTGGTTGATGACCCTGGTTTTATGATCAAGATTAACTGGAAACTCACAGTCCTCGTCGAAGGGGCGAAGGGAAAGAACACCAATCTACAGGTAGTTAATAGTTCGTCTGGTAATCATGTGTACATACAGATTTTGAAGGAAAATCCCGCTGATGTTTGTGCATTGAACAAGGGAGATGCAAGAGCAACCGTCAATGTCACCATCAACAGAGCATATACTCTTGACATTGAAGCATTGGCTGGCCATGGTAACATCAATTTGACAGCCAGTAATGCAACTTTTCAACAAATCAACTTCCACCATGGTATCAATTGTCCTGGTAATAATGCTATCAATATGACTGATTCAGTGGTCTACGGGGATGTGATCTGTCAGGTTTCAACAGGCACTTTCTGGGTCAGACTTGTGAATGTTGATGTTAGAGGTGATTTGACATGCACACCAGAAGCCCAAGGAACATTGATTGTGCTATGAGATAGAATAACAACTATGGTTGCAATTCCACCCCCAGAGCCATTTGCATTTACTTGGGATGGTATGAACTGTCATACACCTCAAACATAAAGAGTGTAGAAAACACTATCCTCATATGGTCTCCAACCAGTGGAGATGTATCGTTGAGAGAGGAAACGGTCCATGAGATACCTTCGCATCATAATCATTCTCATCATTATCATATCAGTAGGAGTTCTTGTAGGAGGTGCCGCTTATTCTTGGTGGCTAGGACAGACCATCTATATATCCACCTTCGATTCGAAGGCTGGAGTCAATTTCTGGGAAACCTGGACCTTACAAAACAATGTGTTCACTGCCTCCCTCCTCTTAGCTATTCTGACCAGCTTCTTCACCCTCTGGACCCGTTCCACCTCCTTGTCGTTCATATCCGCTCTTTCACAGACCGGCTCTCATCTGAAGAAGCTGGACATCCGAACTGGAGTCCTCTGGAGGCTGCTACAACTTGGAGCTTTCTTTCTCTACTATGTGTCAGTTGGAGGATATTCACTTACAGGTCAGAACGTGGCGTTCCTGATGATGTTAATGGGTGATGGGTCTATCTCCATCACGCCTTCCGAGCTTGGCATTCTTTTCACACTTCCATTTGCCCCCGGGACCAGTGCTGCCTCAATTAGGAGTCTGATCCCAGCAATGGAGGCATATCAGCTCTATGTGGGACTCATATCCACAGTGATAGTAGCCACAGCTGCACGACTTGTTCTCAGCATCATCACCGACATGATGTTGCAGAGGCGTGACATCTTTGTAGTAATCTCGAAAGGTCTGATAGTGGTTTCTCTGGTACTGGTTCTTGAGATTCTCAATGTACCAACATGGACAGTCAATGCTGGCACTTGGATGAGTTATTTGGCACTCCTTATTGCGCTTGGTGCGAGCATTGTGGGCTCTGTGGTCTTCATGGCAGTCCGCGTACGTTCAGGTGACGCCCGTCAGCGTATTAAGAGCAAGATCGCCTCCCTCGAGGGTGATTTAGCCCGGTTGCAGGGAGAGCTTCTGTCACTTCGTCAGGAGTATGAGGCTGGAGCTATCAATGCTGAAGATTATCGACAGCGCGTAAATATGCTGATGCAGGACCGTGTCAACATCTCAAACGAGCTTCGTCGATTGAAGATAGAACGGTTGATTCCAATGGGAGGATCTTCCAAATCATTTGTAATAATCTCAATCTTACTCATTGGTATTGTGGTCATGCTTCCCATCATCCAAGGACTCTACTATGGGATTCAGATGGACGGGGATCGTTACATAGATTGGAAGTTTAACCTGCAGACGACCAAGGAGATTGAGATTACCACTTGGGCTTCTGGACTGAGTGACTTAGAGATAAAACCAATTGAGGATCTCACCAGAAATGCCACACCTGAAAGTGAGGTGGAAACGCTTACAAATGTGCGGCAATGGGATCAGACAGCGAGCTACTTGCGGATGCGGAACCAGATAGGTACGAACTGGATGCAACTTGCTGACTCAGACATTGTGCTTTTGCATGATCATGAGTACTGGATTGCCCCCCTCACATTCGATACTACAGCGACATGGACCAGCTTCATCAACCAGCACATTCTCTACACTCACACTGAGGGTATTGTTGTCCTAGATGCCTTCAGTGGAGAATTGGTCGAGTCTACAAATCTTGTGGCTCTCTTCAACAGGTCTAAGGACATTAATTTCTACTATGGAGAGGGTCGAGGTTTCGATGGTGTGGTGTTTGTCAATGTTCCCAACTTTGAAGAGGTTGGTAACGCCACCTTTGGCGGAGAACCTGACTACACGCTTCGAGGTTTCGAATCATTCTTCTACATTCTTACAATGGGTCCTGAGGCATGGTCCTATCTTGGAAGAGATATGGACATGTTAGTGGAACGTAATGTGCTCTCACGTGTTGACTCAATATTGCTACAAGGGTTGACGGCAGATAGGGACCCCTACATTGTTGTCGACCCCTTTGGAAATCTCTACTATGCTGTTTCAATCTTCATAGACTATCACCTATCAACTGGCTATGCCCATGAAAACTACATGCGATTCATGGGGGTCTGTCTTGTTGATATTGAGAACGGTAGTATGGGGTTCTTCTCAGCGCCTAATGCAGATGAGGAACTCTTCTTGGACATCACTTACATGAATTATTATGACTGGCAGGAGACTCCTGATTGGCTCCAGTCCCAATTGAAGTGGCCAGAGGACTTGTATGAACGTCAACTCGGTGTGGCGTATATCTTCCATGTCACTACTGGTGAACAATGGAGTACAGGGGTGGACTTCCATCAGAGTCCAGAGGAGTCCGACACACGATATGTCATCATGAATATCGAGGGTGTGAGTCGTTTTGTTGCCTATCACAACACTGAGTTCAAGGACACAGTTGCACACAATCTTGCAGGCATCTACATAATGGGCTGCGGGGACACGGACTTTGGGCAGTTCACGTTCTATAAGGCTGGTGAGGATGGATACTCAGACTGGTTAGGCCCCACAGCTGCTCAACAAGCATTCGAAACGAATGATGTTGTGAGAACACAACTCCAGCTCTGGGGAGAACATCGATATGGTAATCGCCTTCTCTATCATCTGGGTGGAGACCTGTTCTTTGTGATTCCAGTGTTCCTAGAGGTAGAAACCTCAACGAACCGAGTGATCCAAAAACTTGGTGGCGTTGGTCTTGTTGATGTGCAGACCGGAGACCGTGTGGAACTTGGCTCAAGTGTGGTCGAGGCTTACTACAAGATGTTTGGACTTCTGAACCAGACCATTGTTGAAGAGGGCGAGGTTGGTTTTGAGAGTGTCAGTTTCAATCCAGTCACCATCACCTCTGGTGAGTTCTCTAGCCTCTTGCTATTGATGCGGAACAACGACAACATCACACAACACCTCTATGTTGACATTGTCCTTGTTGCATCATCAAGCAACTTCTCCATCTTCTGGCATGATACAGAAGTGTTGAGTGTGAACCAGACATACACACTGGACATTGGGAGTGTTGGAGCAGGTGACCTTTATGGGACCACACCTCTCGTAACAGCATATCTACCAGAAGGTATAGCGTTGGCCCAATACATTGTGCAGGTCCTCCTACGTACTGATGATGGGGTGGTGGATCAGGTCAATCTACTCTTAACTGTCACCTAACTCAAGCGTGAACGATACCATGAAACGGTGCTTTCGAGACCAGTATTGAAGGGCATTGTGGGAGAGAAACCTAGGACCTCTGATGTCCGCTCCATACTTCCAATGCTGTCCTTCACATCTCCCTCCCGCGCATTGCGATGAACTATCGTAGAGGTCGACTCTGGTATATACTCCTTGATTCGTTTAGCAAGCTCCAGAATGCTGATGCTGTCTGTTCCAGAGAGGTTCAGTACTAGTTCAGTCGAACCATTTGTCCGCCCTCCAAGTATGGTTGCTTTCACCACATCGTCAACGTAAATGAAGCTCCTTGTTTGACTACCATCGCCATCCACAGTGATATCCAAGTTCTTAAGTCCCTGATTAATGAAGATTGAAATCACACCGCTGTACTCAGAATACTCCTGCCTTGGACCAAACACATTGAAGTACCGAAAGATGGTCGGAGTTATGCCATGAAGATGGCCATAGGACCGGCAGTACATCTCAGCCGCTATCTTCGAGGCTGCATAGGGACTCAGAGGATTGAGGGAGGTTCCCTCACTAATAGGAAGAACTTCAGGGTTTCCATAGACGGCAGCACTAGAACTAAACACGAATCTCCCAGCATTCCGCCTCCGGGCAACTTCTAACATGTTGAGGGTTCCATCAACATTCACCCGGTTGACCTCTATAGGATTCTCTGTTGACAACTTTACTGACGAGATTGCGGCTAGGTGAAACACTATGTCAATAGGGTCTTTCAACATCTTCAGAAGGTCTTTACTACAGATATCTACTTCCTCAAATCTGAAATTATCATGTGTGAGTGCTTCATCAAGGTTGGTTCTCTGACCCGTCTTGAGGCTGTCTAGCCCTATGACTGAGAATCCCTCTTTCAAGAGATTGTCTACAAGATGACTCCCGACAAAGCCTGCGGCCCCTGTGACGACTGCAGTCCCGCTCATCTTCACACCTAGTATTGATTCTGACCTGTCTAGTGCCTACTTATCAGCTCCTTAAACAGGTTCTCATTTCGAACATCAATATATTGCAAAGGCCTTTATCGCAGTACGAGAGAGGCACTCTCGGATCTCCATGTATTACGTCTACATCATAGAAACAACAGATGGGACTTACTACACTGGAATGACCAATGACCTAGCCAGACGCTTTCAAGAGCATCTGGCAGGCGACTCGCGGTCAGCAGCCTATCTCCGTATGCATAAGCCAGCGTTTGTTGTCTACCTTGGTGAGTGCAGGACCCGAGGAGACGCGATTCGCCTTGAACAACGAATCAAGAGGGACTACAAATTCAAGATGGAGTGCATCGGGCAACGACGTGATATAAGAGAGGTCATCGACACTGAGCTCAGTTATCGGTGAGAGGTATCTCGAAGCGTTCTTATCGAGGACTCACACCCTTTCAATAAGTGGTTCTCATGACAGAAGCAGTTCTCGCAATTGATGCTGGTACCACTGGTGTCAGGTCAATGTTCTTTGACAAGTCCGGAAATGTACTCGGAAGGGCATATGCGGAATATGAGAGTTATTTTCCAAGCCCCTCCTGGGTAGAGCAAGATGCTGAGAGCTGGTGGGTCAGGTCTTGTGAAACCATCCAACGAGCTCTATCTGAAACTGGATTGGACCCCGAACGTGTCATTGGTGTTAGTGTGACAAATCAGCGTGAAACCATTGTTCCCATCGGCGAGAATGGAACACCTCTCAGAAAGGCGATTGTCTGGCAGGACAGAAGAACAGTGCCCCAGTGTGACTGGATAGAGAAGGAGGTGACTCAGGACGTTGTCTATTCTGTCACAGGACTCACGGTCGACCCATACTTCTCTGCACCAAAGATTCTCTGGATAAAGCAGAATCAAGAGTCAATCTTCAGGAACACTCACAAGTTCCTGCTTGTCCATGACTATTTGATATATAGATTGTCTGATGAGATAGTGACAGACTTCTCCAATGCCAGTAGGACTATGTTGTTTGACGTGAGGCAAGCAAACTGGTCCGATAGAATCACTGAAGGTTTCGGTATTCCCAGAGAGAAGCTCCCCGAGGTTGTTGAGTCTGGGACCAAGATAGGTGAGCTGACCGCGAGAGCCTCTAAGGAAACTGGACTCAAGGAGGGAACTCCCGTGGTGTCTGGAGGGGGTGACCAGCAATGCGCAGCCCTAGGGGTGGGTGTGGTAAAGGAGGGACGACTGAAGTCAACGACTGGGACGGGAACATTCGTTCTGGCCCACTCTAGGACGGTACGGTTGGACCCTGGTCTTAGAGTTCTCTGTAGTCGTCATGTTGTACCAGACTCCTTCGTTGTGGAGGCGAGTATGTTCACGACTGGTTCTGCCCTGAAGTGGTTCAGAGACAATCTTGGAACCGAGGAGAGAATAATCGCAGATGACCGTGGTGTTGATCCCTATGAGATTCTCACTGAAGAGGCAGAAGGAATTCCGGCTGGTGCTGAGGGCGTCATACACATACCACATTTTGTTGGTGCTGGTGCACCGAATTGGAACCCACACTCGCGAGGCATATTTGCAGGTCTAGCTCTGGGCCATACGCGCGCTCACATAGTTCGCGCAATCTTGGAGGGGGTTTCCTACGAGATCCGGACCAATGTGGAGGTGATGCGAGAGCTTGGTATTCCATCACAGGAGGTCCGTGTCACAGGGGGTGCCGCAAGAAGCAAGACATGGATGCAGATACAGGCCAACATCCTTCGGATGCCTGTTATTCGAACACAGATGGAGGTAGCCACAGCTGTAGGTGCAGCAATCCTAGCATTTCGAGGTGTAGGCGTCTTCAAGTCTGTCGCTCGAGCTGCAGAGGAGATGGTCAAGACCCTTCCCCCCCTCAAACCAACAAAGGAAACTCTTGATGTCTATCAGAGGGGGTATAAAAAGTTCAAAGAACTGTACTCTGCAATCTCTGATTTACGACTTGATGAGGACTAGTCTGCATACACTGCGATCTTGTTGCCCTTATCCATGACCAATATCTGGACATTGGGGTCCTCATTAATCCACTCGTCAATCACAGCCTGTGGGTCTTCAACCCTATCAAGATGTGCTCTCTGGACGGTGTCTTCATCCAGCTTCGAGTATAGGCGGACTCGGGAAACTCGTTTCAAGAGCTCTGCAAACTTGTATGCCTTGTGCTCATAGAGATGGTACTGATCACTGATTGATTTGATAACATCATCAAGAGGGGCTGTTAGTTTGTTGTAGAAGTTCTCGATGGCGGACTCTGGTGCGACACCATCACGACACTCTGCAAGAACGAGAATCTGACCACCATCAAGGACTGCATTCTTTGTGAGCTCAATCGCCCTCTGAGCATGATAGAGACTCTTGTCCTGTGGATAGCCCCCTGGCGAGACGATAATTCTTGTGCGAGGAGTGACAACGAAGCTAGAGGTCTCATCCAAGAGTTCCATTCCTCGCGCAGTCACCGGCTCAGGGAGTCCTGCATCTGCCCACACGAGTTTCCTGTTGCTTGACACAACAGCCACAAGGAACACCCTTGCATTCTTTGTGATTATCTTCATTGCCTCTCTCATGTCATCAGCGAGGGGGTTGTCACGCCTGTTTTCATCAGGATGCAAGGGATGAACCCCAAAGGTGGATCGTGGATTGAGTGCTAGAGCATGATTCGCCTCAATGGTCTTGAACCCGCACACACCCGGAAGGAAGTTCTTCACAACATTCGAGTAGCCCGCAAAATAGTGTGCCTTCATGTCAGAGAGGCTGACATAGACATCATGCTGCACAGCTCTAGCATTAACGAGGACAGGTGTGCCTCTACTGGTCTTTCCCAGATCAACCATGTCCGGAGATTCACAGTCATGAATAGTGACATCATAGTTGGCTAGTTTGACATCTTCTGCAGCACCTCTTATCATCTCAACAATCTGAAGGTTTTCGGGATGATTCACTTCATGAGAGCCAGTGGTCACTATGAACTGGACATGGTTGGCATTCTTGAGATGCGGGACGACCGCCGATATCATCGCCCAGTGAGGGGCATCACGAGTGTGGTCTTCGACCAAGACGCACACACTTCTGCTCTTCGAGATGTCTGAGAGAGGTGGACCATGGGGATTATTGAGCACCTGTTCGATTCCTGACAACACATCAGATGTCGTCTTTGCAGGTCTTGGCTCGATGAATCCCGCTAGGTTCCCTTCAGGTATCCTGAGCTTGATTGTACCATCACCATATGTCACTTGAATCTCCAATGTTTTTCCTCACCAATGGATGTGAGCAATCCTCACAAAAACATTCACCATGGTGCACTCAGTGAAACCAAGGCACCAAAACAGATATTGCAGGCAACACGTTAGAATGGTCATGAGCGGGTCAGAGAGCGACAAGGCAGAATCAGATGAGGGCATGTCTGATATGGGTCGATGGCTTGCAGTTTCGTCAGAGCTCCCATGTGCGGTCATCTCTTTGCTCCTGGTGGGTCAGATCGTGGGCGGCTCTGTTGCAGGACCCACAGGTGCGACATGGGGGGCACTTCTAGGAGCAGTCTTCGGGTTTCTCTTTGGTGTGTATAGTGTCTTTGTCACGATACGATATTTTGACAGACTGGAGGTCAAGACAAAACGGACATCTAGGTACATGCCGCCCATGGAGGAGATTCTTGAGGAAGTCACATTCGACCTAGACTCTGCTAGGAATGACGAGCTGGATGATGAGTGAGTGTGTTCTTCACTCTAGGAACTCTGAGTCGTCTGTGTCAAGGACCTCAATGATCACCCTTGTGGCACTCCTTCCCACTGCAGCGATGATTATCTGCACAAGTAGTGCAATGAAGAATGCTCCGAGAGCGATGCCAAAGATCCTGATTGAAATTGAATCAAGTGAGAGTGCCCAAGGTGCAAGGAAGTACAGATCAATGAGATACCAGATATAGATTCCAGTTACTCCCATCAGCGCTACTAGAAGACCAAAGGCCACAACCACTGTCTTGACCCTAGGAGTGTCCATCTTCACCTCTTCAATTCCCGGTCCAACTACTGCATCTCCAATCCGTCTTGAGAATCTGACAAAGACGCTTATGGCACCAAGAAAAACCACGAGTGCGATGACACACACAATCAGTAGGACAAGCACTTTCAATTCATTACCCAGTTGAAAGAACTGGTCGCCTACAGCATAAGCTGACATCGACCCAATCATCAGAATGACTGCTACAATCTGAATGACAAAGGTGATGGTTGCTGAGCTTCTGAAGAGACTTCCAAGATTGATAAAATCCTCACGAGGTGTCGTCATATTGACCAACAAGTCCGATGTGGAATGCTAGTTATTTGAATTCTTCTACTCAAGTTCGATGGCTTCGTCAAGCTTATATCGTGCATACTATGTCTGTCCGTAGTCCTCATCAGGTTGTGAGGAGTAGAAAATCGTGATGGCCACCAAGTCTGCCAATGAATATGGCTTTGTCAATGCGAGGATTCGAGGCATGAAGTCTCGATTTCTCACAGTTGGCAACTATGAGAGTCTTCTCTCAAGTGGCAGCTATGATGACTTCATCAAGATTCTCTCCGGAACCTACTATGGTCAGGTCATAAGTAAAGACTCGACAACTAGTAGACCCAATCCAGAGGAACTGGCACTGATTCTGTCCCGTGACTTTGCCAGCGTGAGTACGAACCTGTCGCGTTCACTCACAGGAAAGGTCCGTGAGTTCACGAATACCTACCTTGAGATGTTCATGGCAGAGAGTGTCAAATCGATCATTCGAGGGATTCACGTTGGCCTTGAGAGGGATGAGATCCTGCGTTTCGCAGTCCCTCAGACACCTGAACAGATGACCCTCTTCGAAACCCTTGTGGATGCTGGATCAGTAAGCAAGCTAATAGACCTCCTACCTCATTGGGACCTAAGAGTGGCATTATTGACCAAATTTCCATTCTATGAGGAGTTCGACTCTCCAGCCCCTCTCGAGGTGGCTGTAGAGGAGTGGTACCTCAGAAAAGTCTTGGAGGCTCTCAAAGAATTTTCGAACGAGGAGGCACAACGAGTCTTAGATATCCTTGAGTCGCGTGTGATTCTACGAAATGCCTTGACTGCCCTTCGAGCGGTGGAGATGCAACTGGAATCTCGCGCTCTGGAACAGTCATTGGTGAGGTTTCCCAAGGCTCGTGAGTTCACAGACTCCCTCAAGACAGTAAACACATGGCGAGATGTCATTACGAAGCTTGACGCTACTAGGTTTGGTGAGTTTGGTGGGAGACTGGCTCGACTATATGAGGAAACACAAGACCTCTCGGATGTGGAACTGGCGATTGAGGACTTCATTGCTCAGAGAGTAAAGCAACAGCTGACCGCATTCCCCTTTCATTTGGGCACAATCATTGGATTTTTCAGTCTCAAATACTACGAGATCAGAAACATACGGTCGATTGCAGTTGGTGTTGAGCGAGGACAGTCAGCCGAAAACATTAGAAAGATGATAACAATCTGGTGAGATGGAGGAAACGATCACATGAAAATCGACAATCGAATCAAGTTCATGGCCATGATGATGATGGGCGTAATAATGCTAACACTAGCCATTTTTGCGATTTCCATGGCCGATGCTTCAACAGTTCTTAGAATGCTCGGTGCACCTGTTGACAGAGGGTTTGTACCAGCTCAGATAGGCGATGGGAATGGGTGGGCCATTCTCGGTCTTGGAATCGGTGCTGGCTTGGCTCTTGGTCTTGCTGGTATAGGAGCTGGCCTAGGAATGGGTACTGCTTCTGCAGCAGCACTTGGAGCCATCACAGAGAAGCCTGAGACATTCGGAAAGAGTATCCTGTACGTTGTGTTCATTGAGGCTGTAGCTATCTATGGTTTCGTCATTGCATTCCTTCTTGTAGGATACATCCCCCAGCTTCTGGGTCACTAGAAAGACACAGAGAAACTAGTAGAGGTGGTCGTCCTCCCTCTACTCTTTCTTTTCTTTTGTTTCAAATAGGGTTGTTGAGATGGTGTCCCGAATCTCACCATCAAGGCGCTCCAGTCTCGCCTCAAAGGTGTTATCGACCCACCTGGTTGAGTCCTTATTTCGTACAATAGCTCCCCCAACCGCTCGTACATCCTCCTTTGAGATGCTGAGCTTTGTCTTCTGTCCTGTGGCCTTCGCAATAGCTGCCTCGACGCTCTTTAATTCAATATTGGAGGCATGTCCCTTAGGAACCACAATCTCCAGTTCAGGTTCTTCAAGTGCTGTAGCTGCATCCACAATCAGTCGTTCGAGAATCCTCTCGTAGGCCTTCTTCTTGACCAATTCTTCAAGATGCTTTTGCGCAGATGAGAGCACATCCTTGATTAAAGCCTCTTTGGCTTCAAGAAGCTGGTACTTTGCCTTCAGTTTCGCACTCGCTTCGTACCTTGAAACCTCTGCGTTTGCTTCAATCTCCGCCTTTGAGGTGATTGATGCGGTAGCCTGCTTTGCCTTTGTCTGAGCGTCCTTCAGCTTCTGTGTCTTGTGTGCCTCAGCCTCCTTGAGAATTTCCTTCTCTTTTTCAGCAGTCTTTGTGTTGATGATCTCGATTATATTTGTCAGTCCACTCATGAGATCACACCTCCCCTAGGATGATCTTCAGAGTCGCTTGATAGGCATCATCCCTCTTCTTTTTGGCTGCATCCTGTATCTTCTTTATCGTCTTTTCAGTTTCCTTGAAGACTGAGGACTCAATCTCCACCTTTCTACTCTCTATTTCACTGAGCATCCTTGTGGCTGAGTTCTTTGCCTCTTTCTCAGCAGCCTCGATAATCATCTTCGCCTCTTCATCAGCATCCTCATGGATTTTGCGTGCCTTCTTCTGTGCCTCTTCGATTCTATGTTTGGCTGCTTTCTCACTCTCATGAATCTGATCAATTTCATCGTGCGCCGCACACATGACTATACCTCAAAGTATCCGGTAGCAGTTCCTCACCAATAACTCTCCCCTTTAAAGATTGACCCAAGCCCGTAAAGGTTATTATGAGCATGGGAAGCATCACGTACTTACAAAATTAGGTGTCCCGGACGACCAGATTAAATCTGAGCTCGTGATAATGGTGATGATGTAATGGCTCCCCAGATGAGTCCTCGAAAAATGATAGTAGCAAAGGTCGTTTCTCACCGAGACTTTGAGCGGCAGGTCTTGAAGTCCATTGAGGAGTTCTCGCTATTCGAGTTCATTGATGTTCGGCGACAAGCAGGGATTATCGATGTGAAACGGACTCGTGACGAAGAAACTGTGTACTTAGCCCAAGAGCGATTGACCAAGGTGCTTGAGTCATTAGCACTCAACTACAGGAAGCGGACTGGGATCTACACAGAGGTCGAAGACACATCGCTTCAGAACTCATTGAGTCTTGCCTCAGAGGTCATATCCGCTGTTGAGGCAGAGGTCCTTGAAATTGACTCCAAGATGACAATCGCACGACTTGAGGTGGAGCGGCAGAGAGGCATTGCTGATGTTGCTATGTCGTTAGAACCTCTCGGTCTAGACCCAAGCCTGATAGGAACCACCGACTTCACATTCACAACAGCGGGTATAGTGCCATCTGGAAGAGAGTCTGAGCTTGAATGGAGTATAAATGAGGTAACTGAAGGTGCCTACACGATTGGCATTCTTCCACTGAAGAAACGTGGTTCTGTCTGTGTCGTCACAGTCCCAGTCGAATTGAAGGAGGCTGTCGAGCGTATTCTGTCAGCCATGCAATTCGAGGCGTTCGCCCTTCCTGAGGAGTCTTCAGGACTTCCAGAGAAGGTTGTGGCAGACGCTGAGAGTCGGATTGTTGATCTGGAGCTGGAGATCTCGCAACTTCAGAAGCGGAAGGATCACATTGCTCTTGAGTGGGGAGCCAAGATTCTAGCGGCTTGGGAGGTCCTTGATATTGAACGGAAACGGGTTGATATCAAGAGCTTTATTGTCTACACCGACCAGTCAATCAAGATGTGGGGCTGGATTCCAGAGGGTAAGGAGGAACAGCTCGAGTCCATTCTACGAGAGAATGTGGGACCAGCACTTGAGGTGACCTTTGACAAACCTGACTTTGCAGAGGTGGAGGCACCGACCTATATCTCCAACCCAGCGTTCATGAAACCAACAGAGGATGTGGTCAAGGCGTTTGGAATTCCCTCTCGACATGACCTTGACCCGACAAAGTTCATGGCATTCTCCTTCCCGCTCATATTTGGTCTGGTCTTTTCAGATGTTGGGCAGGGCTTTCTGATATTCCTGATTGGGTATGCTGCACTCAGGGCAAACAAGAAGGGGCAGGACTGGGGAGCGATTCTAGGTTATGTCCAGAATGGTGCACAAGGGTTAATGCTGATGGGCATCTTCGCCATGATAGGCGGGTTCTTGTTTGGGAGCTTCTTTGGTGCTGAAACCGTCATCGAACCACTATGGCCGACCTTTGCTCATACTGATCCCAACCGTTCAACACACATGTTAAAACTCTCGATTGAGGTTGGAGTTATTCACATCTCTATGGGAATAATACTTGCACTCTATAATGAGTTGAAATACAAGCATATGCGCAAAGCCCTAATCAATCTCTCATATCTCATAATGTATCTTGGTTTCATCATTCTCATCTTCGGAGTGAGCTACAACAGCGTTGGAAATTGGTTCCTCACAACTGGGACTGTTTCATTGTGGGTACCAATAGTTGGCATTGGATTTGGGACAGGAGCGCATAATCCACTCTATCCCGTGATTCCAATAGCTCCTCTGTACTTCACACTCATCATGTTCATTGTTCCTCTTGTCATTATGCTTCTTGCTTCAATCAAGGGCGGAATGGATGGCATAGTACACCTCCTAGAGAGTGTAATTGGCATGATTAGTCACACGGTGAGCTACGCACGTATCTTTGCTCTCAACACTGTCCACATCATTCTAAGCAGTGTCTTCATTACCATGTTGCCACCTCTTCTCACCATTTACTTCCCACCATTCTCACTCTTCGGTGTGGAGATAATTCCGCATGAGGTCTACTATCACACAACAGAAACATGGGGTGCTCCTTCAATGCCATTACTCGGTGCATTCATTGGAACGCTGATTGTAGGAATTCTTGAAGGTCTACTTGGTTTCATGCACACACTCAGGCTACACTTCGTAGAGTGGTTCAGCAAGTTCTACCATGCTGGTGGTGTGGAGTTCAAGCCATTCCATGTGACACGTCTACACACAATAAAGGTCGGTCCTCAAGTTGTAGCTGCAAACATACCTGCGTCATGATAATATCTTTAGAATCATTGACCTGATGCTCCAAGGTAGAGTGCAATAAGTTCAGGCTCACCCTTCTCACTTGGCTCCTGGTCTCTATCAATACGCTGTCTGTTGTCCCAGACACTCCTTGCCAGAAGGTCAGTGGTCTTTGCACGACCATCCACATTCTGAGCAGCCTGCGCATCGCCAACCTGTTGAAAGACCTGGGCGGCAACAGTATAGTTGCCCACAGCCTCCCGGAGCTGGTCATTCGCATCTGAGTAATGTATCTTGGCTTTGGACTTCTTTCCAGTCTTAAACAAGTATTCAGCCATGAAGTCGCTCTTAGCGCCTTGGATTCGAGAGAGGTCTCCTCTAAACTTCATCACGACCCCCTGAAGTTGCTTCACCTGAATCTCAACATTGTTCTTGAGTCGTATCTCCTTTCCTTTGACACTGTCCAGCTCATTGGCTGCCGACTCAAAGGACGCTACAGTCTGCTTGATCCTAGCAATTGCTCCATCATGAACCTCAAGTGCGTCCTCCATTGGGTCATCGTCTTCAAGCTGAGCGAGTTCGTCCTCCAGTTTCCTAAACGCATTGATTCTCTCAATTTGTGCTCTGAACGACCACTGTTCAGACTGTCGTGAATACACCTGAGCTTCTGATGCAAATGCTGTGGCTAATGCAAGCCTTCCTAGGTCCATCAGCTCCTCAGCCGAGGCTTTTTCACCTATGACCTTATAGTATGATGCGGCCTCAGCAGCATGCAGGTTCTCAAGGATTCGTGACATGATGAACTTCACACCGTGGTCCAGTTGAGAGCTCAGCTGGAACTGTATCATATACTTCACATTATTGAGGAGTGCCAGTGTCCTGTTGCGAAGATTTCCTACTTCTTGGTCCTCCGCCTCAAGACTCAACAAGATACCAAGACTGTTGAGCCCCTCACGAATCGAGTCCAGAGCCTCTGCTGGATTACTCGCCATCAGGGCTGCCGCCTCATCAAGGTCCTTGCTCACGTCCTGAATTAGTCCAGTCTTTCGGAGGTCCTTTGCGAACTCAATCTGGTCAATGATGCCGCTGATGTCCTCGTCCTTTTTCCTACGTTTATCGAGTAGGTCCTTTACAAAGGAGTATGTCTTGATGTCCTCTTTGATTGCGCCTGTGAGTTCTCTTGTCTTAGCAAGTTTATCTGCTTTTTCCAGTTTCTTGAAGATGTCCTTCAGAACAATGTTTGCCTCTGACTTGTTGTTTAGCTTGATGAGATCCGTAAGGGTAATCACATTTGCTTCTACACTGCAATACAGTGACTGCGCCTTCTTCTGCTCTTTGTCAATCCGTGACTGTTCAGCATTTGTCTGGAGTGCAAGAACCTCCCTGAAGCACTTCTCAGCCCTCCCAAATGCGTCAGAGGCCACCTGATATAGCTTCGAGGCGTCCTCGAGGTTCCCAGCACGCATCTGAGTGTCTGCTATATCTGTGTAGGTCATTGCGAGGTACACCTCGCTCAGACCTGCTGTGTTCTGTTTCCATGACTTTATCATGGCTAAACGATCTTTCTCCTCACGTCCCTTTCCGAAGTGAGGGATTGCCTCATTATAGAGGTCGGTTGCCTGTTCAAAGATGAAAGAACTGACGATGTCCCGCCACACAAGCTCATCGAAGGGATTGAAAGCTTGTCTGAACGTACTCTCTTGACCAATAAGTTCGTTCAAGAACTCATCATAGAACTCTGCCTCTGCACTCTTGTTCTTTCCAAGAATCGAGGTGAGCTCAGTATCTTTCGCCTCGTGACTCTCCTTCAGAAGAGCATAAGCTTGCATACCGAGTGCTACGCGTCGAAGTTTTTGAGTCCCATCCACCTTGTTAGGGATTGCTGAGAATGGCCTCTCCAGCATGGTGTAGACTGCAGCCAAGTATTTCGAAGCGTTCTTCAGTTTGTCCTCATGTTCTTCCTCAATAAATGGTCCACTCGCTGCAGCTGCCTGATGCAGCCACGCCATGACCCTGGCCATCCACACATCTGCCAGATTCTTTTGAGACTGGGCTGTGAGTTCCTCCAGCGCTTTTTCTAGTTGTTCCTTAATCTCTCCCTCGCTCTGCATGATTCTATTCCTCAAGTAGGCAAGGTCAAAGTCATCTGTTCTGATTTCTTCATTGAAGGTGGCAATAGCATCATAGAGCTCGGTGAAGGTGTCATGCATTTCTATCCGCTTGTTCTCCAGACCCTCTTTGTCATCAATATCATGTAGGGAGAACTCCCTTACCGCATCTTGTGCCTTGATGTTTAGCTCGAAAAGCAGACTTGTGAAGATTGTAATATCATCTAGGTCGATAGTATCATCTGGATCTGTCTTCTTCTTTTTTCCCGAGCCAGGAAGAACATTACTCAATTGGGCATCCTCCTCTATAGTCGCGCCCTGTGCAGAAGCAGCATACTATTACTTAAGAGTACTTACGCTATGCGAATTGCACGGATATGGCCTGACTCGGACTCGCTTGATTATCTAGTTCAGGAGTTTTCTGTGTTCATTCTTCAGCAGTTCTGAACCTTATCTGGCGACCATCTCGAACCTTTACAAGATGTCCCTCTTCAACAAGCTTATTGAGAACTTCACTGGTCCTGGAACGTGACCTTCCCCATTTCTCAGCCAACTCCGACGCTGTCAGTCCCAGATCCTCCTCGTTCAGGAGATTGACAAGTCTGTTCCAACTGAGATCACCTTCCAGACAGTTACTACGGTTGCTAAAGATATTATACTGACCTGAGTCATATGGTGAGCGTGCATCAGTTGGTTGCTTCAACCTACTGGTAAGTTCTATGACTGTGTCCTTTAGAGTATAGACAGTTTGCTTCAACTCATGGACTTCTTTTCGAAGCGCTTTCAATTCCTTATCTTCTGACAAAATCTCCTCTCCTAGTTCTTCTCATAGTCTGGTCGGAACTCGATGTAGTTCCTTCTCTTCTTCTTCTTCTCCAAGCAGTCTTTGACATCTTCGACCTCAAAGTCAAGCTCTTGATTGGACTGGTAGTTCTCGACATCCTCTGATGTCCCCTCTCTGCCAAGGATTGCAGCCGCATCCCCGGGGAGAACATTGGTCCTATCATTCATTTCCTTGACCTCTTGTTTTGATGTGGTTGACGAAGAGATCTCTAGAATCTCATAGTCAGATTTCTTCATTCGAAGGATGTTGTCGAGGATTTCCTTTGTTTCCTTCATACAAGGGTCTCGTTTATGGTGGTACGTCATTTTGTCCGACAACCGTCAACAATAATCAACAATAACCAACAGGACTATACGTCCTATGAATATAAGGTTTTAGCTGAGTGTTTTCACTCTACTTGCCCTCTCCAATCATGGTCCTAGCGAATGTTATGTATCCAGTATGAGCGACCATCCAGGTGGTGGGTCGAGTTTTATTCTCGCGAACCATGATCTCTCTCTCTAGGACCTCGAGAGTCTTTATCATACCCCACTTTCCACCCTCGCCAAGCGCTTTACAGGTCTTCATGGTCTGCTCAATAGTGGGGCTATAGCTGGCAATATAGCGACTCGGTCTCAGAACACGGTGCACCTCGTTTGTGAGTTCCCAAGGTGTAGCTAGGTCTAGGACCACAGCATCAAGTTTCTCCTCCTTGATACCCTCCAAGATATCTTGGTTGTGCATTGTGATGTTCTCAGTGAGTCCATATTTTTCGAGATTCTTCTTTGCACCATTGTACATGTCTTCCCTGACCTCATAGGTATACACATGTCCGGTGGGACCAACCGCTCTTGCGAGAATGCCTGTGAGAGCACCTGAACCTGTTCCAGATTCAACCACCCTTGCTCCTGCACCTATTCCAGCCTCAATAAGAATGGTCCCTGCATCCTTTGGATAGATGATTTGCGTGTTCCTTCCCATAGCAATCTGGATATCAGTAGGACTTGGTCTATGAATCTGAAAGACAATCCCAGAATGACTCTCGATTCTGATTCCATATGCCTTTCCGATTAGGTCATCGAACTTGATAATGCCTTTATTGGAGTGAAACTCCTCACCCGCCACGACTTTTCGTAGCCAGTTTCTCTTTGCGTCAAGAAAAATGAAGACATGACTGCCATCTTGAATCTCGTCTTGCATGGTGTGTGATTCCTCAGATTGCGTTTTGAGTGTTGCTGACCAAGGAAAATAGAAACGCGCGATGCTGCAAAACTTTATCCGAAGTCAGATTCGAGTCGTCCGGAGGTGTTCTTTTGAGAGACCCATCCACGCCAGATGAGGACAGTACCAATGCCGCCAGCCTTGCAGACAGACCAGTGGAGCTTCTACCGAAATCCGCACTCCCATTTCATCCACGAGTGGGCGACCCACTTGACCTGCTTGTTGATCTCAGTGTTGGAGTCGTACTTGGCCGATCAGAATCGTTCCACAGGAAGTATTACACAGGTGGTCTGGGAATAATAGGAGGTGTCGCAGAAACATCTGATGACATCCTCACATCCCTGATGGGAATGCCTGTAAATTTGGACCTAATGGGACCACATGTGATGTTTGTTGCGGGAAAGAGAGGCTCAGGAAAGAGCTATACTCTTGGAATCATTGCTGAGGAACTGGCACTCGCCATGGAGCGGCGAGAGATAGAGGTAGCTGCTGTTGTTGTTGACACAGTTGATGTGTTTCGACAGATGGTCGACGCGAATGACGAACAAGCAGACATTCTGAAAAAATGGAGCCTTGAGTCTAAAGGGTTCCCAGTTTCAGTCTATATCCCTCGAAGGACCTATGTTGGACTCCCAGACGAAGTAAAGAAAAAGGCTCGATTGTTTCCGCTCTCGATTGGACCCAAGGAGCTGTCTGTGTCAGATTGGGGATATGTGCTCGAGAAGGGAGGTTCTCTAAGCACAACTATGGATAATCTCATTGGAGAGACCCTTGAGAGTGTCCGCAAAGGGTATACACTTGCTTCTGGCGAGAAGGTCAATCTCAAGCGTGACTTCAGCATCAAGGACATGATTGTGTGTATCGAAACCAATCCTGCCATTGAGGAGCTCTACAAACCGGCAACAAAGATGGCACTCATTCAGAGACTGAAACGGGCTGATAGACTCGGAGTGTTTCATCCTGGGGGAACGAGTGCGCAGGATCTCGCGGTAGCCGGACAGATTACAGTAATCGATGTTGCCCCTCTGGGATCGGATGCAGAGCCAGTCCTTGCGATTTTGACGAACATGCTCTGTCGTCAGGTCTTGACCTATAGGATGGCATGGACGGATGAGGGGACTAGTGCCCGTGAGGAACTACCTCCAACATGGCTGATTATCGATGAGGCACATACACTAGTCCCAAGGTCGGGCAATACTCCCGCAAAGGACGCCATAGTGGGCTATGCAAAATTGGGCAGGAGGTTTGGCTGCAGTCTGGTCCTCTGTACACAGCAACCTTCAGCGGTTTCTGATGATGCAATCTCTCAGGCAGACATCATTATCTCGCACTCACTCTCACATGATAGTGACATAAAGGCTCTCCAGCAGAGAGCCCCTGCAGTAATGCCTGAGCAGTTTCGTGACAAGGTATTCATCAGTAGTCTGCCCCGGGGTGTGGCTCTCGTCTTTGACCAGAGCACTGAGAACAAGCGTGGATTCATCATGCAGGTTCGACCCAGACTCTCACAACATGGTGGGACTGACCGACTCTCAGGTCTCTTTGAGGCTGTGCGACTTCTCATTCCAGAAGATATAGAAGAAGAGCCTGACTCGGATGTTTCAGAGGAGGAAGTGATTGAGGAGGAAGATGAAGTTGTTGAAGAAATTCCTGAGGTCCCGAGACCCCCTCTGAAACTCAGCAAGGAGGACTGGAGGGTCCTGGATGGCTGGATGAAGGATTACATCAAGACACTTTTCGATCAACAGAAGCAGGAGTACGATATCACTGATGAACCAGCTCCTCGAGTGGAGGAACCCCCTCCAACATCAAAGTCTAGCGATATGGAGTGGGAGCTTGAACGAGTTCCAATGACAGAGCTCGATACTGATCAGATTCACATCCGACGATTTGGGCCTCTCTCTGCCTTGCTATTGGGAAAGGCTATGACCAGACAGGTGCTTTATAGTCGTGCATCACATCAGTTTCTCTTCACCTCTGAGAAGGATATCCGTGAAACCCTTCTCGTGGAACATGAGGGCGTAGACCCACTCGAGATTGTTGAGGATGTGACTACAGGGATACTATCCTCTGGCATGTCACTTTATGAACTGATTCACGAGGCTGACTTTACCTTCATATGTTTCAGAAAGGATGGAATGAGAGCTGCGTTCACAGTTGGCACTAGTGAGGGGAAGGTTGCTATCCCCATCGTAGTGATTGGTGGTAACAGGAGCGAAGTGAGTAATCTTGCGGGTAGGTTGAGGAGCAAATTACCCTCTTAGGGCGTCGATTTGCCCCTAATGCTCGGGCTTATAAGGCTCTGACCGCAGTGCGCACAACGGTGCAAGAACATGACTAGGGAAGACATTCAACCTCCTGTCAACCTCAAGATTGCCTCAATGACGGACTTGGCAAGAATGCTTGTATCATGGTCTCAAAGAGATCGACCCGCAAGTATGCTCTACTTCGAGCACAATGGTAAGCACATCTACGGTACGCTGATATCAAATCATGGTTACTTTGAACACTATGGCTTACCTCTGTGGATCCATGCTGAGGGCGACGGTCCGCCAAAAGGGAGTTTTCTAGCCTACAAGGCTCGACCAAAAGAAGCCCTAGACTGGGTTGATAATCTTGAAGGCTCAGAGCCAATGACTGTACATTTACCTATTATCAAACTTGCTCAGAAGCTTGAGATTCTCGATATCTAGTTCATCTGGACCAATGGAATCACAGTCCTTGAGGATACAACTGAAGGCTTAAGAGCATCAAGACCCCTAGTATGAGCAGGAAGCAGGTTTTCTTGGGACATACTTCCTGAACTGCTTCCAGTGACGTGAGTCAATCCGTAGATAAAACAGCGCCTCTCTGACAACACTCAGAGAACTCTGCCTGCTATTGGAGAGATTATAGATGACCAAAGGGATTGATTTTCTGATTCGGAATGGATTAGTAGTTGATGGCTTAGGGAATCAACCCTTCAAGGCTGATGTCGGTGTTAGTGATGGTCGAATATCCCATATAGAACCGAACATCTCAGCGGATGCAAAAGATGTCTTTGATGCAAAAGGACTTACCATTTGCCCGGGATTCATTGATGCTCACAGTCACTCAGACATGAGTGTCCCATTTGATAACAGACTGGAATCGATGATTCGTCAGGGAGTCACCACATCTGTCATAGGGAATTGCGGGTCCTCTCTTGCTCCAGTCAATGACAATACTATCGACCTTATCCAGAAGGAGTTCGATGTCTTTTCTCCTCCTGGTCAAGATTTGAAAATAACCTGGAGGAGTTTTGCAGAATATCTCGACACCTTGGAGAAGACTGGTACACCAATCAATATGGTCCCCCTTGTTGGTTTTGGGACTCTTAGAATCGCAGCTGGTCCAGCATTTGACGACAGAGGACCAACAAGGAGAGAGCTTGCCAGTATGAAATCTGCTGTGGCTGAAGCGATGGAGGCTGGTGCGTTTGGGATGAGCACAGGATTGTTTTACGCTCCACAGATTTTCGCATCAGAAGATGAAATCATCGAGTTGGCAAAGACTGTAGCGGAGTATAATGGGATATATGCCTCCCATATCCGAGGAGAGGGAGCTTCAGTTGTTCAAGCAGTCAAAGAGCTGATTAACACTGTGGAGAGGGCTGGCTGTAGAAGAGGACAGATTTCGCATCACAAAGTATCTGGACAACCTCACTGGGGGACAAGTAAGCATACCCTCAAGTTGATTGCTGAGGCGAACAAACGGGGTCTTCGTATCGCTTGCGATCAGTACCCCTACAACAGAGGCATGACATCACTGATATCATTGCTACCTCCATGGGTCCATGAGGGAGGTATGGAGACCATTCTGGATCACCTTAAAACACCTGAATCTCAAATACAAATCAAGAGAGATGTCAATGGTGGAACTGAGGGATGGGAGAACATCGTCAATAACGTAGGGTGGGATCGCATCTACATCGCATCAGTCAGGACCGACAAATGGAGAGATATTCAAGGAAAAAGCCTAAAGCAGATTGCAGAAGAATATGGATACTCTGATACCTTCCAACTCTTGTTCGATCTCCTTCTTGATGAAGAAGGAGAGGTTTCAATGACCATAGAGAGTATGGGTGAGGCTGATATTCGACGTATCATGAAAGACAAGTATACCATGATAGGAACTGATGGATGGGGACTCTCGTCAACGGGGGTCTTTGGCTATATCAAGCCACATCCCCGGTCCTATGGAACATATCCACGAATACTGGGCAAGTATGTACGCGAAGAAAGACTCCTCACTCTGCAGGAGGCTGTCTGGAAAATGTCTGGGTTTCCAGCTGAGGCGTTTGGTCTCCGAGATCGTGGGTCAATCAAAGTAGGCTCATGGGCTGATATTGTTGTTTTCGATTCGAGTACAATTCGCGATAAGGCTACTTATCTTGACCCCCATCAGTTCCCCGTGGGAATAAGGTATGTATTTGTCAATGGAAGGCTCGTAGTGGATGGATCCACACAGCTTGATGTTTTCCCTGGGAAGGTCCTCAGACATGAAACTGGAATCCACTCATCCTGAGTGAGATGCTACGGCAGGAAACTCAGCCCTCTTACTGGCTTTTTCAACCTCTCTCACAGCCTCTTCGAATATGTTCAGTCCCGCCTCAGCCAACTCTTTCGTTATCACAAGCGGAGGCATAAATCTGACAACATTGGAGAAGTGCCCTCCGATCTCGACGATCAGCCCTCTTTGATAGCAGGCTTTTCTGACCTCCTTTGCGAACTCAGACCAGGGTTTCTTGTTCTCTTTGTCCTTCACGAATTCGACACCCAGCATCAGTCCTTTCCCGCGAGTGTCGCCAATGAACTCAATTTCTTCTTGCATTTCGCTAAGCCGTGGAAGGAACACATCCTCGCCCAGCCTTGCAGCGTGCTTCCAGAGCTTGTGTTTCTTCATGAATCTCAAGGTGGCAGCCCCTGCTGCTACAGCAACAACATTACCCCTGAATGTTCCAACGTGTGCACCCTTTTCCCAAGTGTCTAGCTTCTCATCAAAGACCAACACCGACAGTGGAAGACCTCCTCCTATGCCCTTCGAGATGGTCATGATGTCAGGGGTGATTCCTGAGTGCTGACAGGCCCACATCTTACCAGTCCTACCCATGCCTGCCTGAATCTCATCCACTATCAGAGGAACACCATACTCAGCTGAAATCCTCTTCACTTCAATAAGGAACTCATCAGGTGCAGGAAGTGAGCCTCCCTCACCCTGAACTGCCTCTATTATGATTGCCGCGGGGTCCACAACTCCAGACTTGGGGTCCTCTAGCACATGCTCGATATATTCTGCGCATTCAAGAGCGCAGTTGGAATACTCTCTCCCAAAGGGACATCGGTAGCAATATGCATATGGCACGAAATGTACCTCTGGGATCATTGGCATCAAGCTCTGCTTTAGCGACTTGTTTGCCGTCAGGGTTATCGCACCAGCAGTCATGCCATGATAGGCTCCCTCGAAGGAGATCATTCCAATCCGACCTGTGTTGAACTTAGCCAGCTTCATTGCTGATTCAACTGCATCCGAGCCCGTTGGTGCGACGAAGAGCAGCTTAGCAATGTCCCTCAGACTATCCGGGAGGACTGAGAGAATTTCGTCCACAAGTTCCATCCTAATGGGAGTTGGAAAATCCAAATTATGAGTGAGTTTACCCATCTGTTCCCTTACTGCCTTGACAACTTCAGGATTACAGTGTCCTATATTTACCACTCCTGCCCCTGCAAAGAAATCGATGTAGATGTTTCCATCAACATCCTTCAGAGTTGCCCCCTTTCCCTCTGCAAAGGCTACTGGAATTGCTTTCGGATATGATACTGCGGCGCTTTCAAAATGCTCCTGCTTCTGGAGCAGTTCTCTCGACCGTGGCCCTGGCGGTTTCTCAAGAATAATCGCAGAGCTGGAGAGGTGTAGGTTTCGTAATTCATTATCATTCATCTACCAAACCTCCAAAACAATCAGTCTTATCACTGGGATGTACAGAATACTTTCGTGATTCACTGGAAAATCCGAGTTCTTCAGGCTCATTAACAACATACTTACCTATAACCATTGTCAATGATGACAATCTGACATCATACTAATCACGCACATATCGTTGAGTTCATAGGCAAATATATTTCGAGAAATCTGATGATTTTTGGAGGTCACCAATTTGGTCTCCAGTGATGAAGCTACAAATCGACCGGCTCGGGTTGCACTGAAGAGGGATATTGGGTGGTTTGGATCCTTCTCAATGGGCTACGCTGACGTAGGTGCGGATATCTACGTGGCTCTTGGCCTCGTGGTTGCGTATGCAGCTGGATGGGCTCCAGTAGCTTTCGTCATTGCATCAATCACCTACATAGCTACAGGTCTTGCATATGCTGAGTTAGCTACTGCATATCCCTATGCAGGTGGTGCTCAGGTCTATTCGATGAAGGCATTCAATGACTTTGCAGGTTTCCTTGCAGGTTGGCTTGTTATGTTGGACTATACAGTCTGCACAGCCCTCTTCGCAATAGCCACAACAGGATACCTCACCTTCTTCTTTCCAATACTAGCGCAGACAAGTTTTATTCTCACAATTATGGGTTTTCAATTGACAATCAGTGCCATCGGTCTTATCGCATTTGTGATTGTAGTGATTCTCATTGGAATCAACCTTGTAGGAATCAAAGAAGCCTCCAATCTCAATGTCGTCATGGTGGGTCTCAATATCGGTGTGCTCTCTGTAATCATAGTTCTAGGAATATTTTTAGCTTTCAATATTGGCTTATTCAATACACAAATTGTGATTCGCGGATTGCCTGACCAAGTGGGACACATTTCCTATATCTGGAGTGCTGACTATAGCAATCAGAACTTTCTTTATGCTGTGACCCTCGCGATGAGTTCATTCATTGGAATAGAGTCGATAGCGCAAGCTGCAGAGGAGACAAAGCGTCCTGATAGGACCATCCCTCGCGCCACAAAGATGTCTATTGTTTCAGTATTGGTCTTTGCAGTAGGGCTCTCTATCATAAGTCTTGGAATGATTCCGTGGGAAACCTTGGCTGCAAACCTCTCAAACCCGATTTCAGCTCTAGTCCAGTCAATCCCCTTTTTTGGACAGTCAGTGTATTTCTTGGCAGTAATTGCCTTCACAGGTTTTGCGATTTGTTTAGTCTCCTCAAACACAGGAATCATTGGTGTTTCACGAGTTGTCTTTTCAATGAGCAACTTTGGATTATTTCCAAAATGGTTCTCGAAGATCAATCCAAAGACAAGAACTCCAGTGAGAACGATTATCGTTTTTGGTAGTATTGGTGCTTTGATGGCTCTAATCGGTCATTTGGATTGGGTTGCAGACCTGTACAACTTCGGTGCTCTTCTCTCATATCTGATGGTCAATATATCACTCATCGTTCTAAGACAGACCGACCGTGAAACCTATCGCTCATGGAAGGTGCCATTTTCTCTCAAACTGAATGTGGGGAATACAGAATATGAAATTCCACTCCCCAGTTTTCTTGGGATTATTGCATGTTCTTCCATCTGGATTTTGGTCGTTATCTTCCATCCTATGGGTCGGCTCTTAGGATTCAGCTGGATGAGTATCGGAATCATCATCTACACTTTGCACCGGAGACATATTGGGAAGCCACTCATGAGCAGAGATATTGGTTCAACAATCAAACCCATGACTTACAAGATGAATGCCTTGGTGCTACTCCGCCCTGAAGAGAAGGAAGAAGTAGCGGAATCGATTTCGAACAGTCTGGATCCAAGATTTCGGCTCACCCTTATGAGCATAATATCAACAGACAAGTGGGAATTGTCCCTTTCAAAAGCTGAAGAGTATAAACGACTCCTTGAATCGGATCTTATAGAGATTGCCTCAAAGCTTGAATCATCCGGATTTGAGACAGAATCGAATGTGCAATTAGGTTCATTAAAAAGAATCGTGGCTGAGGTCGCCATATCTGAAAAATACGATTTCATCGTATTGCTACGTGGAAAGGTGTTTAAGAAAGGGAAGAGAAATGGCTTCGAGGATATGATATCCTTTGTTTCTACTATAGCTCCTGGCAAATTAATGGTGGTACGCAGATAATGTCAAAGATACGTGTTATTCTTAACGTAACAATTGAGTCACGAGACCTGGATGATGTTTCAAGAGCTCTCGCAGAACTAGATGAAGTAACTGATGTCTATGAAGTGACTGGAGAGTCTGACATAGTTGCAATCGTAGAAGCTGATGATGTAGTAGATTTCAGAAACATGCTAAAGAACAAGATTCTAAAAATCGATGGTGTCAAAACCACGGTCTCTAGCGTCATTATGTATGTTCACAAGAAAGATGGCGAAAGTGTAAACTAATTCAGGAGGGTGATATATGGGTACTATTGATGATGCAGTTCTAATGCCAGTATCGGGTCAAATTGAGTATTCAGACATGGTCGCTGCGATGCTTCCCCTCTTGAAATTCCAAACAAGTCATATCACACTGCTTCATGTCATTGAAGCTCCAATCGAAACTTCTTTGGGCTCCGAGGGCATGGAGGAGATATTCAAAGAAGCAGAGGTGAAAGTCCAACCATTACAAACCTGGTTGAACAAGCAAGGATATGCTGCTGAAATAAAGATCGTCACAGCACGTAGCGTAGCCTCAGCAATAGCGGAAGAAGCAGGCACCTCCAGGTATTCCATGATATTCATGATGAAGCGGCGAAGGAAAAAGGGAGTTCTTGGACTTTTTTCTAAAAGCGTCACTGAATCTGTGATTCGCAATGTAGATTGTCCTGTTGTGACCATTCTCGTCTAGACATTGAAAACTATCAGTAAATCTCTCTCGATGATGCCCTGAGGTAGCTCACAGCTGTGAGTCCTGCATAGACCAGGAATGCAAGCCAGATGATAGCAGTAATGAGCAATAGGTTCGTCTTGAAGAAGAGCTCGACCACCAGGAAGAGACCTATTACAAAGAGGTTTGAAACGCCGCCAATTGTCGTGTCGTTCTTCACCTTCAACGCGAATTTCACTATGTACATGATTCCAACGATGGATAATGAAATCCAGTTTATGATACTCGTGAACAGAGCTGACTGATTCAAGAATGGAATCGTGCCCAGTGGTGTAGGGATTGGAGGAAGATAGAGAATCAGGAACACCATAAAGAGGATGAACTCCAGAAGACGTATCCCTCCAGTTGGTGTCTTGGTATACACCTCACCATAAAGTCCCTTGTCATACTCCTGCGCTCCAAAGTAGATGAAGTAGATTGGCGCTCCAAAACTGAGTGCATTTACCAAGCATTGCGCGAATCCATACACGACTGGTAACCAGAATGACTCCCATGTTGCGAGTATGTACTCCCACACGTCTATGTAATTTGGCAGGAATTCGAACATGACGAAGGTGGGGAGAATACAGAGGGCGAGTGCACCGATGACAGCGAGTGCAGCTCCTGGCTTACCACCTCCAAACTTACCAATTCCAATCCGATAGAAGACGGTCCCCGCAACATAGAGACCAAGAACAATTGCTAGGGGTGGCGTTGTCATTGGAAGCACAAACAGCATCAAGACGAAGGCTGCATTGATACCATAGAACACCCTCCACCTTAGTGGCACACTTGATATGGTGCCATCCATGATATGTACTGTGTTTGCCAATCTATAGCGTTGATAATAGATGAGTCCTAGCCATGGGGCTGAAAAGACGATTGGGACCGCAACATAGTGAAAGAGTCGGTTAAATAACACATCACCAAATGGCGTCATCTGGGGAATGAAGAGCATCAGCAGGAAGAAATAGATTGGCCCAATGACAGCTAGAAGAACAACTGCGACCCGTGTGGGTAACCAATCAGGACTCACTGTGGTTTCTCCATCCATTTGATTTCCTGATTCTGATTTAAATGTACACGAGATTTATTTGGAAGAGTATTGAGCGTCTAACCACTTTATTAGAGAATGCAAAAATTGCAAAGGGATAGGTGTGGGTCGCTTGTATAAGAGGAAACTTACGGCATCAAGTTTTGTGAGAAAGAGCAAACTGATCATAGGTCTTGACCTGGCTGCAAACATGGCGGGAAAGGAAGGACCTGCGTTGAAAGCTGAGAATGAGCGTTTGGAGCAGGAAGCCCTCAGACTTGTGTCTCAGACTGCAGAGCATGCTGTGGCATTCAAGATCAATCGTCAGTTGATTCTTCCTGTTGGTCTCTTTGAGGGTATCCCAAGGATCATAGATGCAATCCATGATGCCGGCATAACTGTAATTGCAGACATTAAGCTGAATGATATCGGAAACACTAACAAACACATAGCCAAGTACTACTTTGATGCAGGCTTCGATGCGCTCATTGTGAACCCTCTTGTTGGCATGGAGGGTGGTCTGGACAGTGTGTTTGAGATGGCGTTGAACCGAAAACGAGGAATCATCACACTGTGCTACATGTCACACCCCGGAGCAAAGGAGGGCTATGGACTGTATGTGTCGCCAGACGGAAAGAAGAAGGCTGAACCCTTCTATCACTACTTTGCACGAACCGCACGGAAGTGGGACACAGATGGGGTCATTGTTGGAGCGACCTATCCTGAGATTATCACTGAAGTTAGAGAGATTCTTGGCACTGAGATACCAATCATATGCCCAGGGGTTGGCGCTCAGGGAGGAAATGCTCGTGAAGCGATAGATGCGGGGGCTGATTTCGTCATCGTAGCTCGTTCCATCGTAGAGGCGACCGATCCCGCGGCTGCAGCTGCGGCATTCGCCGCTGAGATGCGCTGAGTTATGTCCGTGCTAATGCACAGTATGGACGACCACTAATGTACATCGCAGTTCGAAATAGGGCAACAAAAACAATGCTAAGGTGGAAAAGGATAAAGGACAAGATGTGAACCCCATGTACAGAAGTGTGCATGCTTCATAGCCTGAAGGATTAGCTGCAAATCCTCGGGAGCGGGTACATAATGGCTAACAGTATAAGTAATGGCTTTGGCTTTGCTACCTGGACTAGTTTTATCGAAGAGTCTCAGATTCGAGCTCTTCTGAAGTATAAGGTCAAGTATTATTTTGCTGGTGGAAAACCCGGCATTATCCCTACTGATATCTTCGCAGATATTCTTGGGAATCTTAGTGCAAAATACAAGGAGAACCCGAAGCTCGCTTTGGAAGACCTCAACTATGGTCCCACTGGTGGTGAATCATGGTTTTTAAAGACTCTCGCCAAAAGGCTTTGTGATGTCAGGGGGATTCCCATTGATTGTGAAACTGAATGGGAACATGTTTCAATCACAAATGGTTCTCAGCAAGCTATCTATGCTCTACTTGACACATTAATTGACCCTGGCGATGTGATAATTACACCGTCTCCTGCTTATCTTGGATTTCTAGGTCCTGCAGAGAAACTCGGTGCACGAGTCATTACAATTCCTACTGACCTTGATGGCATTATTCCTGAGGATGTTGAAAATGCTGTTGAGGTTGCAAAGAAGAGGTTCGGGAAGTGTCCGGACTTGATTTATGTTGTCCCAGATTCTGACAATCCAAAAGGTACCACACTCCCAATGAAGCGACGCCAAGCACTCTTTGATATTGCAGAGGCTAATGAAATTCTTCTGATAGAAGATGCAGCATATGCGGAAATCCAATTCAAAAAGAATCCCAAACCCATCAAGACACTAGATAAGGACAACAGCCGTGTTGCCTACCTTGGTACTAGTAGCAAGGAGGCTGCGGTTCTTCGGGTTGGATACTCGGTTCTTCCCTCAAATGTGAGAGATCAGGTTCTCAAAGACAAGGGCTATCTTGATCTCTGTACGACCACCTTAGTGCAACGCATTCTCGATGAATACTATAGAAAACATATTGATGAAGCCATGCGTGTTGGAATTCCTCGGTACAAAGAACGATATGAAGCCATGGCAAAGGCAATTGATGAATCGTTCCCTGCTGGGGTCCGCACTGACCCTACTGGAGGATTCTTCATTTGGTGGCAGAGTGAAGACAAGAAGTTTGTTGCGAAAAAGTTCTTGGAAACGACAGGAATTCCTAATGACATAATCTATGTTCCAGGAACACCATTCTATCCACAATCTGGTCATCGACTGACAAAAGATAACAAGGATGTACGGCCCAGTCTTCCTGAAGATAATACAATGAGACTTGGATTCTCTTACGCGCCTCCCGAAGTCATATCAGAGGGGATTGAGCGTCTGGGCAACCTTCTTTCAAAGGAGCTCGGATAGACCTAGATCATGAAGTTAATGAAAACTGTAGCACCATTCTTCAGTGGTCCAACATAAGCTCTTTCAAAGGGTCCGAAATTGTCGGGAAAGCCTGAGTTTATTGCCCACTCGATCCATGCCCAAGAGGACTCTTGACCCAGTTTGTTCTCATCATACTGACCAAACGCCCAAGAAAGGTATCTTTCCATTTCCAGCCTTTGCCGTTGTAACCACTCGAAATCCTGACCAGATGCATCAGCTGCTTTCTTAGAGGTTTCAAGGAGTTTCTCGTTCAAAGAGGCATGGGTACTAAGGATAAACTCTCTCAACTTCAGAAGCTGGTCATTCATCTCATCAAACCGACTCTTCTGCCTGAATTTCGCAACTTTCCCCAGTAGACTGAACAAATCCTTCCGATGAAGAACCTCATGTCCTTCGCCCTCCAAGCTCTTCGCCAGTTGCTCATTCCACGGTGTGTTGAAGTAGACTCTTGGATATTTGATGAACATGGGAAAGGGAATCTCCATCGCTCTTGCAGAGGGAATGACCTGTGCATAGTATGCTGTTTCACCTGGTCCTCCTATATGCGCTACTGTGGGGATGAGTGTATCAATCAAGATTTGCCTGGAATCTACACGAGGTGACATCTGATTTGCAATATCACCCAAATATGGGCTATCTGCTGGAGTTTCAATCTCTATAGCTTCCGAACAATTTGGACATCTTCCAGTCAGTACTGCAGTAGCTCCCATGTCCTCGTAATACAGTTCAATTCGACTTGAGTTGCATTCTGCCTTTGAACACTCATAGAAGAAAGGAACATAGTCCGAACCTCGAGGTCCGATTCCTGGGCTATATCCCTGTCCTTCTATTAGTGTCGTCGTTTCATCAAATACTGTGAGGAACCGCTCTCTGTTCTCCCGTGTTAGAAGGAACTCCATGCCCTCAACTAGAAGCTCGCGAATTCTTCTCTCAGAGCCAGTGACCAGTGGTATGCCAAGATCACCAATGATGTTGAACAGATATCCCATGATTTGCTGGGACCACTCCCCCAAAGTCTTGGAGTTGAAGAAGGCATGTTTGATGATACTGAGTGACTGTTCAAGTCGTTCTTCATATAGCATTCGAGCATGTGGCTCAAGAGTCTTGAACAAGGGCCAATAGTTAATGGTGATGTCCTCCTCCACTTGGTCAAGCCAACCAGACTCTGGGAGTGGGATGACACTCACAGGTGAATTCTCATAGCCTTGTGGTACTGGAAGACTGACCAGATTTCCTCCCTGTCCCATGAGCGGAGTCCGAATATGTGTGAGTTCTGACTGTACAATGTCATAGTCCGCGACGAAGAAGAAGGGTGTGAGAGGTACTCCCTGTTCTGTAGCCAGGGATGCAACTCGTACAGCAGTTATGGCTTTGTTCAATATGTACACCGGACCACCCAAGACAACAGTCTGGTGGGCGGACTCCACAGCACCACTGTCTATAGCCTCTATGTTCTCCCTGACCCTTTGAGTAAGAGAACCGAGTTTTTTGTTTGTTTCAATCAGTGTTTCTTTGAGAATGTCGACTTTTTCAGGTATGTGCCAGAGCATCTCCTTGTAGGATCTCAATATATCCGGGGCCTCATGCACGAGTGCATCAAGAGTCAGTGGCGGTGAGCCATAGAGTCGCTCTGCAAGCTCTGTCTTCTGGTTATTCCAGATGAAATCCTCATAGACCTTGTACACACTGGGATTCAAGGGGATTCTTGACCTCCTACTTCGATACTACATCCTCAAAGACCTTCTCATACATCTTCACGATGCGCTCTGCTGAGAATGATTCTTCGACACGTTTTCTTCCAGCCTGTCCAAACCTCTTCAGTTTTGCCTCATCCTCAATTAGCTCGATTATGGCTTGGGCAAACTCTTCCTGTTCAAATCCCTTGGTCACCATACCATCCTTCCCAGGTCGTACGAGTTCAGGAATCCCTCCAGCTGGTGTGGTCACAACAGGAAGACCACATGACATAGCCTCCAACAGAACCAGCGGCATGCCCTCAAGTGTCGAGTTCAGAAGGAGCATGTCTGCAGAGCACATAATCTCCTGCATATTGCTCTTGATACCAAGCAAGTGAATGTTGTTGCACAGGTCAAGAGCCTCAATCTTCCTCTCAACCTCAATTCGAGTGGGACCATCGCCTGCTATAATCAGTCTGGCTTTTGGAAAGTGGTCCACCACTATCCTCATTATTTCAATCAGTTCCACAACACGTTTCACTTCACGGAAGTTTGAAGCATGCAACAGGATCTTCTCCTCCGGATGCAGCTCAATTGCCTCCGCCTCCTTTCGGAGCCCTACACATCCACTCTCAACATACAATCTTACTCCACCAATGGGTGTGAACTTGGACGTGTCTATGAAGTTTGGAATCACGTGTATCTCTCTCTCAATCCCAAGCTCTTCGTGCGCTTTCTTCTTCAAGAACTCGGAAACCGCTGTGACTGCATCTGCATGTTCCACGGTGTGTTGCACGACAGGTTGGTATGCAGGGTCTTGCCCTAGAGTATGAACATCAGAACCATGTAGGGTCACAACATAGGGCACACCAACAATCTCCCTTGCCATATAAGCCGCCATAGCATGAGGGATTGCATAGTGTGAATGCACAAGGTCGAGATGGACATCCTTTGTGACCTTGATGATCTTGGAGGTCAATGCCATGGTATAGGGAGAGCCAACAGATGTGAAGAGTGGATGGTCAAATCGATCTACAAGGTCAACATGAACACCCCGCGTCTGTTCCCACATCAGTGAGAATGGTCTCTGATATGTGATGAAATGAATGATATGACCTTTATGCGCCAACTCCTGACCCAAGCGAGTAGCAACATAGCCACTACCACCAACTGAGGGGTATAAATTGACTCCAATCCTCACATGGTACACCTAGTTCCAACCTGAGCTGGCATTCCCTTTAAGGGAAATGGTCTGGACAAGGGGAACCTGCCAAAACTTGATTAGTTAGTACCCAGAAGGTGACAGTATGAGCGGTTCGGAAGAGGGATCAATCCTTGTTATCGTGGCACATCCTGATGATGAGTCAATTGGTGCTGGAGGGACCATACGACGACATGTAGAGAAGGGTGTGTCAGTGGATGTACACTGTATGACAGGCAATGAGGAACGTAATGAGGAGCTAAAGGCAGCCTGTGGGATTCTTGGGGTGCGGAACCTCTACCTGAGTGAGCGTGGTGATTTTGCCATTAATGAGGAGCTCACAAATGAGGTGGTTGGGGCAATACTGAAATCCCGTCCTAAGATCATCATCACTCATCACCCCTCAGATTATAATCGTAACCACCAGCAGTGTGCACTGATTGTGAGTCAGGCTGTTGAGTGGGCATCACACACGACAATCTTTGAAGATGCACACAGAGTAGACAGGATCTATAACATGGAAATCAATACAATGATCTCTCGACCCAATGTGCACGTCGATATAACCGCCTCGTACCCAGCAGCCCTAGCAGCCATCAAGAAACACAAGTCTCAGGTCAAGAAGGCAGACTCATTCTACGTGCAGCTCTATGATGCCAGAACACGTCTTCGCGGAGTCCAGGCAAAATGCAAGAGGGCTGAAGCCTTCGCTATCACACTGCCAGAACACGCAGGTCCCTTTTATGAGAAGAATAGTGTGGATTGGCTAATTTAATCCGATGGATTCTTCCTAACCATCAGCTTTTCTTCTACGGGCTGCTAAGAGTTGTTTTAGTTCACCCATCATGGTCGTGGGACCACCTGGAGTTCCTGCAGGTCTTGGTTTTGGAGTAGGTGCCATAGCCATAGTTGGAATTGGTTCTCCTCCTGCCGCGGCACCCGCGGGGCCTGCAGCTGATGCAGGAGCACGAACTGCCATCGAGGACATCCTGCTTTCCAAAGCATCAAATCTGCTCTCTAAATCCATAACTGATATCTGCAGGTTGGTTATAGCCTCGGTTAACTTTGTCGTAATGATACTGACAACCTCTCCAAGCTGCCGGATCTTTTCTTCGTTCGGATCCTTCAGTGCCCATTCGAACTCATCCATGATTTCTGCTTCGAGCTCTTTCTTTTCATCCGGCATGGTTTTTGACTCCGTTAATTCAGAATGAAAAGTCGTGGTTCCGCTATAAACCTTGTCTGCAGCTAAGCTGAAGCAATTGACGATTGCACGACCGCCTCCACAGTCCGTGTAATCTCCTCCACGGACTCTTTGGTCTGGCTCTCGCAAGTAATCCTGATTACTGGCTCTGTTCCAGATGGTCTTACCAAGACCCACCCCTTTTCCAAGGTTATACCCAGACCATCAACTGTGAGGACCTGTTTCACACCAGTCATTCTTTCAGGTAACAAATCTATCAGAGCCTTCATCACAGGTTGCTTCTTCTCGTTTGGACAGTCTATCTTCCGCTTGAGGAGAGGATACTGTGGAACAGCCGCAATCAATTCTCCAAATGACTTTCCAGTCGTAGCCATTAGCTCAAGAACTCTACAGGCTGCGAGAAAAGGCTCAGGAGCAAGATGCACCTCTGGGAATATGAACACTCCACAGGCTTCTCCTCCAATAACTGCGTTGACCTCTGCCACCTTCATTGCAACCTGAATGTCCCCGACAGGGGTTCGTATCATTTTTCCGCCAGCTTTTACCACTGTTTCATCCAGAGCAAAAGAGCTATCCACTGTGGTGACGACTCTGCTGTCCTTTGCTTGCATCATTGCTTGCTGAGCAAGAAGAGCAATCGTGCGGTCACCTCTGATGACCTCTCCCTGTTCTGTCACAAAGACAACTCTGTCTGCATCTCCATCATGTGCAATACCCAAATCTGCTCCAGTCTTCTGAATCATCTGAATCAGGTCCCCTAAGGACTCCTCATCAGGTTCAGACTGTCTTCCCGGGAAGTGCCCATCTAACTGCCCGTTTATCGTCACGACATGGCAATTGAGTCGCTGCATCAGGTAGGGGGTATGAACACAGGCTGATCCATTCCCTGGGTCAACTATGACTCGGAACTCCTTTGATCGAATCGCACCAGCATCGCATCTCATGAGAAGAGTTTCAATGTGTTCATCTACAGCGCTCTCAAGTCGTGACTCTTTGCCCAACTCATCCCAGTTGGCTACTTTGAAACCATTGGAGTTATAGATCTCCTCCAGTCTGGACTCCTCTGTGGAAGTGAATCCCATGCTGTTCCGTGACCAGAACTTCACACCTGTGTATTTGGGTGGGTTGTGAGAGGCTGTGACCATGAGCCCCGCATCAAAACCAAGGTGCTTGGTGATGAATGCTAGAGTTGGTGTGGGGATGATTCCCGCGCGAACCACATTGACCCCTGTCGATAGGACTCCTGCAGTCAAAGCGTCTGCCACCATGAGTCCGGTCGTACGTGCGTCACGTGCTATCACAACTGTCCCTTTGCCCAAGAATGTGCCAAGAGACCTGCCAAGATTGAGGGCCATCTCAAGGTCGAACTCTTCACCGTAGACCTTTCTCACACCAGTTGTCCCGAAGAGCTTACCAGTCATGGAGATCACTATTTTGTTCGCGACAGACTCAGAGAAAAAGATACCTACTGATGAAACCCCACTCTGAGCAGCAAAGTTCTATATCTCTAGTTTCATCTGGCTTGACATCATGCCATTCTTTGAGTACGAAGGCACCAAGATCCATTATGTTGATGTCGACAGGAGGGATGACAAGACAGATGGTGTCACTCTGGTCTTCGTGCACGGTGCTAGCTCTTCACATCTGATATGGGCGTTACAGCTCAGGGAGTTCTCACAGCACTACCGAACCATCGCTATTGATCTCTCTGGACATGGAAGGTCTGAAGACATCCAAGGAGTCCCCTCGATTGACATGAACTATGCAGAGGAGGTGGGTGCCCTTATCAGCCACCTCAACCTTGACAGATTCATTCTGGTCGGTCACTCGATGGGTGGGTGTGTTGCCATGTCCTATGTTCTAAAAGCGAGCGTGGTCCAACCCAAAGCCTTGGTGCTAGTGGACACCTCCTCAGACTTGGACCTCTCAAAGCTGAGGGGTGGTCTGATGAAGGAGATGATTGAGGACCGTATCTACTTCTTCAAGAGTAGGGTCTTTGAACACTATACGGAGTCTTACCAGCTGAAGAAGTTGGATGATGACATGCGACTAGCCCACCCTCAGGTCATGGCCCGGGACCTGGCAGCGTGCAACAGGTTCAACATCACTGACAAAATTGGGGAAATGGATATCCCGGTCTTTGTGTTGGTTGGCTCGAACGATGATATCATCACACCCACCATTGCTGCGGAGTTCGAGAAGAAGCTTCCCCGAGCTGACATTGCAGTGGTCAAAGATGCTGACCACATTCCCATGGTGGAACAACCCGAAGAATTCAATCGACTCTTCAGGAAGTTCGTTCAGTGGGTCGTCGAGAATTCTTGAAACAATTAGAGGGGATATTTTCAATCGGATGGAAGACAAAGATGTCGAGAAGGATCCATGCAAAGACCAGTAAAGCCGCTGCGACTATTCCCCGCAATCCGTCTGCGAGTGCCCTCACATAAGCTCCTCGTTCTCGCTATCCGGGTTCGCTACTACACGAGTTTCATATAATTCTCCCTTTCGGAGATAGTTTAATGAGGCATAAGAGATGAGTGCAATGAAAACAGTCATTGTGTAATATCCGAAAATGACGAGGGCTGCACAACTAATAACAGCAATTCCAACGATGGCTTGTATGGCCCAAGACCTCTGCAGCCATACTGCCAGGCTCACAACAAGAACAAGCAGTCCAATCACAATCATGACATTTCCAACTATCACTAGAAACGGGTTTGGTAACACTACGGATAATTGGTATGAGGAATAGCCTAGATAGATGTGGAATGCTCCTTCAAGAACCATCAGGACTGTCGCATTTCGGACTCCCGTTGACCTCTCGACCAATCTGAGACTCTCCCTCCGTTTCTGTCTTCGTTTCACATGATATAGTGAACTGATATGTTTTATCATTGGCGACACAAATGATGTCGAAAGCGTTTGCGCGCAAAACTATACGGAATCACGTAATTTGGACCATGAGGCTATCATCCTCGGTCCGCAGTTATGGAAAACTATTGTCATTGCCTCAGTTGATGACTTTGGATTGACAGTGATGCGCACCTCACCTAAATCTTACGAAACCTTATTAGTGGCATCAACCTCGTATCGCTGCAACCATCAGAGCGCCTACCACACTCGGGTGACTATAGAAATGAGCTCAAGCTATGACTATCTCTTTAAGATCGTGGTGCTAGGCGAGGGTGCTGTCGGTAAGACAGCTATAGTCAC
>Ga0180437_10001411_pt1 | contig 41165 bp, 52 predicted proteins | sample SS_ome_4_FD_132410 | JGI IMG/M metagenome (GOLD analysis project Ga0180437, IMG submission 132410) | Hypersaline lake sediment archaeal communities from the Salton Sea, California, USA - SS_3_D_1 metaG | ecosystem: Environmental > Aquatic > Non-marine Saline and Alkaline > Hypersaline >...
CTTTTCTGTATGCAAACTCCGATTTACGATATGAGCTTTGTTATACGCCCCGGCCTATATGGCACGGGCTGTATAGAGGCGGCCATATGAGCGGCGCGGCAAAGCGACAGCCGGTAAGCCTACAAGTTTACCAGGGGAATAAAAACAAGCTGAGCGAGGCCGAGCTTGCCGCACGGGGCGACGCCGAGATCACAATGGGCGATTTGAATTTTACCGCGCCCGCCGACATTAAAAAAGATAAACTGGCCTTAAAGAAGTGGCGCGAGGTCGTTAAGATTTACCGCGACGCTCAGCTTACCGTGGTGAGCAATACCGACACGGGCGCGATCGCTCGCTACTGTATTTTGTATTCAGAGTATTGGCAATTATCCGAACAGCGCCGGAAAATTTCGGCTTTCGATTTCCCCGACGACGACACCAACGAGATTTTAGCTATTACCGACGACGATTACAGCCGGGCGCGCTCGCGGCGGCTTTATAATATCATGGAATATTTTACACGCCTCGACGGCCTCTTAAAACTTGACGACAAAATAAACCGCAAGCTTAAAGCGATCCTCGACATTGAGGATCGTATTTTCCTTAATCCGGCGGCCAAGGTACGCACGTTACCGATCAAACGCAAGCCAAAAGAGCCCGACGGGATCGGCGATCTCGGTTTTGACGTATGAGTAAAAAGCTAAAAGAACTGATCCAATATTGCCGCGATTGTATCGCCGGTAAAATAAACTGCTGTACTAAACATAAGCAAGCGTGTATACGATTTTTAAAAGACTACGAGGCCACGAAAAAACGGGGCTCTAAATTTATTTACAAATGGGATCGCGTTGAACACGTTATAAAATGGGCGGCATTGTTTAAGCATACCAAAGGAATATTAACCGGCAAGCCGATCGATTTGGATATATCGCAAGTGTTTATAGTCGCCAATATATACGGCTTTTATTACAGCGCTACCGGCTACCGCCGCTTTCAAAAATTCTATTACCAGGTAGGCCGCAAAAATGCTAAAAGCCAATTACTCGCGGTTCTACTTTCGTACGAGCTTATGGTTTTTAGCGGCGGTCTTGCCGAGGTTTATTGCGCGGCCACAAAGCGCGAGCAAAGCCAGATCGTTTATAATGAAATGAAAGCGATACTCCAGGGCTGTAAATTATTAAATGGAAAATGGAAAGAGAGCTACCATAAAATTAACCATTTAAAAACCGGATCATTTTGCCGCGCTATGAGCAAAGAAGATCGGAAACTGGGCGACGGTCTTAACCCTCAGGCCGCTTGTATCGACGAGTACCACGCCCACCCCACTACCGAGATTTACGACATAATCGAAAGCGGTATGGGCGCTCGCCCCGAGCCGCTTTTAGGGATCATAACTACCGCCGGGTTTGATCTAAATAACCCGTGTTACACTACTGAATATAAAATGATTTCCCGCGTACTTGATCCCCACGACGACACCGATTTAGAAAGCGTCTTTTGTGATATACACGAATTGGAAATTAACACGACGAGCGAGGATATAATTTTAGCCGACGGCAAAAAAGTAGCGCCGGGCGATTTACTCGACGATCCTTTTAACGAGGATAATTGGATCAAGGCTAATCCGATCGTATGTAGCTATTCCGAGGGCGTAGACTTTTTAAGAAAACGCGCTGAAGAGGCCAAGGCCGCCCCGGACAAGCTCAGAAATTTTTATACAAAGCATATGAATATTTGGGTTAACCAACGCGACGCGGGCTATATGCCGCTCTTACGTTGGTCGGCTTGCCGTGGAGAATTGCCAGATTTAAACGGCGCGGCTTGTTTTGTCGGGCTCGATTTATCGGCCAAAAACGACTTAACGAGCGCCGGGCTCGTTTTCCCATTAAATGGAGTATACGCCGTAATTGGACATAGCTTTATGCCTGAAAATACGTTTTCTGCAAAAATGAAAACCGACTTAGTACCGTACGATCTATGGAAAAATGAAGGTTGGATCACCCTCACGAAAGGCGCGGTAGTGGATTATAAAGTTGTTGTGGATTGGGTAAAAAAGACTATATTACGGCTAAATGGAGTTATTCAGGAATTTTGCGTCGATCCGTGGGGCTCGATCCAAATCGCTAACGATTTGATAGCCGAGGGCTACGAGGTCGTAAATATTGTACAAGGGATCAAGACACTAAGCGAACCGACTAAGGATTTTAGAAACCAGGTTTATGAGAAAAATTTAGTACACGACGGAAACCCGGTAATAGCGTGGGCTATCGGTAACGCGGTAGTCGATATAGTGGATCGGAATATGAACATACTTTTAAATAAGAGTAAGTCTACAGAAAGGATCGATCCAATCGCGGCAATAATAAACGGCTATGTACGCGCCATGATCGCCGACACGCTCGGCGGCGTTTATGGTAGCCGGGGAATGAGGAGTCTAGGTTGAAATTTTTTCAGAGAGTTAAGGCCGTATTTTCTCAAACCTATTTTGAGAAGTACGTACAAGACTGGCTACAGGGTAACGACGTACCCGACAGCTTTACCGGATTAGACCAGGAAACGGCGCTGAGGTACAGCGTCTTTTTTGCGTGTAACCGGGTACTCGCGGAAACTTTCGCGAGCGTTGGAATACACGAATATAAAAAGCTCGACAACGGCGATCGCGAGGTTACAAACGACACCGGGCTTTTCCCCATTTTGCACTACGCCCCAAACGACGAAACGAGCCGTTTTAATTTTCAAGAGTGTTTAATGTATCAGTTAAACCTTGGCGGTAATTTTGTAGCCGAGCGTATTATGGACGGGCGGCGGATCGCGGGCTTTATGCAAATACCATATGAGAACGTCGATATATACCGCGATCGTGAGGATCGCCGGTTAAAGTATCGGGTACGCGGCCAAGGCCAACAAGTTATTTTTAATCGCGATCAGGTTTTGCACGTACCTAACTGTAGCGTAGACGGTTTTATAGGTATGTCGATTTTAGAGTACGCGAGCGCTACGATCCGGCTCGGCTCTACTTACGAAAAATTCGGGCAAAAATTTTATGACAACGGGGCGACGCCTACCGGCGTTTTTGAAACCGAAACTTTTTTTAAGGACGAGGCTTTTAACCGGCTGAAAAAAGATTTAGAGGATCGCTACCAGGGCTTACACAACGCCGGGCGGCCTATGCTTTTAGAAGACGGTTTGAAATATAAAACGCTTACGATTAACCCGATCGACGCCGAGCTTTTGAATAGTAAAAAATTCCAGGTCGAGGATATATGCCGCTTTTTCAGAGTACCGCCCCACTTAGTACAACACTTGGAAAAGTCGAGCTTTAATAATATCGAAATGCAAAGCCTTGAGTTTGTTATGTATACTATGTTACCCCACTTTAAGCGGGTCGAGGATAACATAAACAGCCAACTATTAACGCCAAAGCAACGCGCCGACGGGTACTATTTAGAGTACAACATGGCCGCGCTCTTACGCGGCGATAGCAAGGCTATGGCTGATAGCTTTTCTAAGGGTATACAATGGGGTTGGTTTTCTATTAACGACGTGCGGCGTATGCTTAATCTCAATAGCATAGAAGACGGCGACACCCACTTACAGCCGCTAAATATGATCCCGGTGGGTACTGAGCCCGACGCTAACGCGGCTAACAGTATCGACAATCGGATCAGCGACACGGTAAAACGCCTTATGGAAGAGGCCGACAACAAGGGGAAATTATGAGTAAATGGTTTGAAGTAATCGCGAAAGCTACGATCGGCGAGGTCTATATTTATGGCGAGATCGACGATTTCAAGTGGTGGGGCGACGAGGTAACGCCCACCGACATAAAAGACGAACTGGCTAAGCTTAAAGACGTAGACGAGGTTAACGTATACGTCAATAGCCCCGGCGGCGGCGTGTTTGCGGGCGTGGCGATCTATAATGAGCTTAAGCGTATTAACAAGCCCGTTACAGCGTATATAGACGGCATAGCGGCTAGTATCGCGTCGCTTGTTGTCCTAGCGGCTGATCGTGTCGTTATGCCCTCTAACGCTATGCTTATGATCCATAACCCGTGGAGTATGATCGCGGGCAACGCTAACGAAATGCGCGACATGGCCGACAAGCTCGACAAGATTACAGAAAGCACCTTGATCCCCACGTACCAAGCCAAGACCGGTTTAAAGGTTGACAAGCTAAAAGAATTACTCGACGCGGAAACGTGGCTTAGCGGCGAAGAGGCCGCCGAGCTTGGCTTTGCCGACGAGCTTTTAGAAGAGCAAAAGATCGCCGCTTGTTACAAAGGCGACAACGTGGAATTTAATAACGTAGAGGTTGAACTGAAACGCTTTAAAGCTTTTCCAAAAGCTAAGTTTAACGAACATAAACCCAAAAACAATTTACCATTATCAACACGCCACAGGCATACGTTAAATATGCTTAAGGCATAACCGGGAGGTCTAAAAAATGGATTTCACAAAATTAATGAACGCTCAGCTTTCCATTATGAAAAAGCTTTACGACGCCGCCCAGGCCGAGGATCGCGATTTCACCGAAGACGAGCGCAAAGAATACGACGCGGCAGAAACCGAGTTTAACCGCTTGAAAGCCGCCAAAGAAGAGGCCGACAAGCTCGACGCTATGGCTAAGGCCATACCCGAGCCCAAAGCCAAGCCCGTACACGAACCGGCCAAAGCCGCCGACAGCGACGCGGCCAAGGTTACAGCGGGCGACGCGGCCAAAACCAAAAAGCCGTATGATCACCTCGGCGATATGTTGCGCGACGTTGCGCGCTCAGCGTACGGCGTAGGCGAGGCCAAAGACCGGCTCGTTAAAGCAAGCCTTAACACCGAAACCGGGGCAGACGGTAACTTTTTAGTCCCGCCCGATTTTATCGGCGGTATGTTAGAGCAAGCTATGGCCGAAAGCCAACTTTACAGCCGGGCAACTGAATTGCAGATTATGGGTAATACTGCAAACATACCGGCGGTAGACGAGGAAAGCCGCGCCGACGGATCACGCTTTGGCGGGATCGCGGTGTACTGGGTACGCGAGGGTAGCGACGGCACATACAAACAGCCGAAATTTCGTAACCTCGATCTCAAGCTCGCTAAAATTATGGGGCTCGTTTCTGTTACCGACGAAATGTTAGAAGACAGCGCGTTACTCGCGTCGTGGGTACAGCAAGCTTTCCCGGCTGAAATGGCTTTTACTTTGGATCAAGCTCTTTTTGACGGCGACGGTAACGGTAAACCGCTCGGTATTATGAATAGCGGCGCGCTCGTTACGGTAGCAAAAGAGGGCGGCCAAAGCGCCGACACGATCGTATACGAAAACATTATTAAAATGTGGGCTCGTATGCCCGCCGCGCGCATGGCTCGCGCTAACTGGTTTTGCACCCAGCAAGCTTTAGAGCAATTCCCGCTTATGAAGCTCGACGTAGGTACGGGCGGTAGTGCGGTATTTTTACCGGCGGGCGGCGCGAGCGAAAGGCCGTACGCTACCCTTATGGGGCGGCCTATCATACCGATCGAGCAAGCGGCCACGCTCGGCGATCTCGGCGACATTGTTTTAGCCGATATGTCCGACTATATCGCGATCACAAAGGGCGGTTTGAAAACTGCTCAGAGTATCCACGTTGATTTCGACAAGGCTAAAACGTCTTTCCGTTTTATACGTCGGGTTAACGGCGCGCCATACACCCGTACGCCTCTGGTAAGCCGGGCGCTTTCTACTTTCACTACCTCGCCTTACATCACCTTAGCAGAGAGGGCGGCGTAGTTTAACTACCCATTGGTCGGGGCTTAGCGCCCCGGCCAGTTAAACTTTTTTAAAACTGAAAACCTGAAAACCTGAAACCAAAAGAGGTAAAATTATGAGAACACTTACAACTATACCCGAACAGCTTAAAACTCTGGATCGGGTTTTGTTTAACGGCCAAGTTACCGGCACGGGCGACAGCATAGGCGTACAGCCTACCAAGGGCTCTAACAGTATTTGCATACTCGCGATCGTGACTATGGCAAATGCCGCCGATCTGGAATTGACCGTACAGACCGGCGACGACGCCGATCTTACTAACGCCGTAGATTTGGCCGACAACGTGCCGATCTTTGTTAACGACGTGCGCGAGGCGAGCGACGGTATCGACTACACTTTTACCGACGACGACAGCGTTAACACGATCTGTTTTTGCGTACCGTCGATCCTGATCCCCGACGGTAAGTTTATCGGTTTGACTTTCGGAAATAGCAACGACGCTAATATACTGAGCGCTCTTGCTATCGACGACGCTTACCACGAAAGCGGGCAAGGGGAATAAACCCAAAGCCAAAGCTTTCTAACCAGGAACTGTAAAACGCCGCCGCTCTCTTAACACCGAGGGCGGCGGCCTATTTGAAAGGGATCACTATGGCAAAAGAAAAATCGAAAACCGCTAAACCGGCGAGCGGAGAAAAGACGCCGGAAACGAAAGCCGACGCGCCTAAGACCGACAAACCAAAGACCGGTAAAAAGTCTAAGGCCAAAGCTAAATACGTCGGGCAAGAGCTTACTATTAAGCTGTCAAGCGGTAAGGAATATACCGGCCTTTGCACGGCTGAGCGTAAGACAAACGACGGCGATCAGGTCTTTTTGAAAATCGCCGGGGCGGTATCCCGCTTTTTTAGCGCTAAGGATATAGCTAAATGAGCGTGAGATTTTACCGCATTGAGACAGCCGCGAGCGTAGAGCCGGTTACAGCCGACGAGGTTAAGCTTTACGCTCGCGTCGCTCACTCTGTCGAAGACAGCATTATAGAACAGTGGATCAAGGCCGCCCGCAAGCTTGCCGAAGATTATCAGCACCGATCATATGTCGAGCAAGTTTACCGTATGACTTACGATAGTTTCCCGGCGACGCCGATCCTTTTCCCCAGGCCGCCGTTAGTTAGCGTCGAGTCTGTTAAGTATTACGACGTAGACGACGCCGAAACCGAGTTTAGCGATAGTAACTATTTTGTCGATACAAATAGCGAAGTAGGCCGGTTAGCTCTTAACGACGGCGTAAGTTGGCCGACGGTTTCCCTACGGCCTATTAACGGCGTTATAATCGACTTTAAAACTGGCTACGGCGACAGCGCCGACGCCGTACCCGACAGCGTTAAAAACGCTATATACATTTACTGTACGCATATGTACGAAAACCGCGAGGGCGAAAGCGGCACGATCCCGAGAGAATTTTACGATCTGTTACGCCCCGACAGAATGGCGATCTATTAATGGCTTTACGAGTTGGAAGCAATTACAGGCAAGAAAAAAAGAAGAGCCTCGCGAGCCGTTGCCGCCACTATGTAAATTTTCAAAACAAAACAGAAACGCCCGACGACGAGGGCGGCTTTACCGAGGTTTGGGCTAACATAGACGGCGGTACTAATATACCGTGCGAGATATTACCAATCAAGGCCGAGCGCCGCGCAGAAATGAGATCATGGAATATCAAGGCTACCCACTACATACGATCCCGCTCTAATATCCCTATAGAAGAGGTCGGGCGCGTAGTATGGGACGACGCCGGAAATACGCGCTATTTCTATATACATACCTTGGAAGACATACAAGAGCGCGACATTGTACAATTTATGATCGCCGAGGAAAGGCGGCCATAAATGAGTACGATAATAAAAACGCAAAATACGCGCCTTGTCCTTAATACCGACGACATTATAAAAGATATTGATCGTAACGAGTTTATACGCCGTCGCCAAGCCGGGCGCTATGCGGTTAAGGTTATGCGCGATAACATAAGTAAAAAAGGCGTGAGTACGCCCGGCGGTTACCCGGCAAAGCGAACCGGAAAAACGCGGCGTAATATAGGTATGAAAATGCTCAGAAATGAGCGCGCGGTTTTGGTGGGCTCTAAAGATTGGAAAGCTCATCTATTAGAATTTGGTTGGGGCGACGGTAAAAGCCGTAATAAGCGGCCTTTTGTTTACCGCTCTTTGGTAGAGGCCGAGCCCGGCGTTATCGCTATTATGTCTAAGGAATACTGGCCGTAAAATGTTTGAAAAAACTCTTATAAATTTATTAGCCGCCGACAGCGATTTACAAAGCTTGCTTTCTACGTTTTCGGGTAACCCGGCGATCTTTTCAAGCGCCGCGCCGCAAAAGGCCGAGCGGCCTTATATTGTTTTCGACATAGATAAGATCGCCGTCGAAAATTTAGCCGCGTCGGGTTTCGATATTGTTTTAGACATATATCACCGGCAAGAGAGCGGCGTAGAGATAAGAGAGATCGCCGAGCGGATCGAGTTTGTTTGCGATCGCGCTTTGATCCGCGTAGACGCGGGCGGGCGTTTCCAGGCGATCCGCATATATTACGAGGATTACCGCGAGGTAGAAAATAGCGACGTAAAAATACGTCACGGCGTAGTAAGGCTCAGCGCTCGCGCCGGGCGTAAAAAGTGGGCTGAGGAAACCATAAGCAGACCATAGGGGGAATTATGAAAAATTTATTTTTTATTTTGATTTTAGCGGCGCTGGCTTACGGCGGCGATAAGCACTACAGAGGGATCGTAGATATTTATTTTGATATTGCTAAGGGTAATATACCCGGCCATTCTTCTATAAACAAATTTGGACATAACCCGGCGGTAGCTACGACGGGCGAAGATGTTTGGAGTGGGGGCGGTACTTACGCTTTTTATCCCGATACCGCCCGCGTTATGGAAATAGTGAGCGACAGCGCCGCCGACGCCGACGCCGGTACGGGGGCTTGGACGGTTATGCTATACGGGCTAGATAGTAATTGGTTAGAAATTAACGAAACGGTTACTTTAGACGGTACTACGCCGGTATTACTTACTAATAGATATATACGTATGTATAGGGCGGTCGTTATGACAGCCGGTAGCTACGAAATTAATAAGGGCGACATAGCTATACGCGATACTAGCGACACGCCGATCGGGGCTTACATAGCCGCCGACGACGGGCAAACACAACAAGCCATATACACCGTACCCGCCGGGAAATCGGCCTATTTTATTAAGGGCTACGTCGCCGTACAAAACGACGATAAAAACGGTAACGACGCCGCTTTTAAATGGAAAGCGCGCCCCAATAACGGCGGCGACGGGGCTTGGCAAACTAAAGGGCATATAGCCTTAATAAATATTGGATCGTCGTGGTGGCAATACCGGTACGGCATACCCGCCGGGGCGTTACCGGAAAAAACCGACATTAAAATAGAGTGTTACGAAACGTCGGCCACGTCGGGCGCTACGGGCGGCTTTGATCTTATACTAGTAGACGACTAAAAAAAATATGGCAAGACGACACGGCATACAAAGCGATACTTACGACAAGCTCTTACTCGACGCGGGCGCGGTGTATACCGATTTCGTAAGCGTCGGATCGCCGGGTACGTTGTTAGGCGCTACCAGGGGCGGTTCAGTATTTAAACGTATGCCCACGTATAAAGAAACACCCTACGAGGGTATACCGGGGCAAGTCGTCGGGCAAAAGCATTTAGTCGGCGTTAAGGTATCGTTAACGGTAAGTATTATTTCTTTAGACGAGGATAACTTAGCTCTCGCGATCCCTAACTCAAATGTAAGCGCCCCGTCGGGCGGCTATGTAACGATCGACGAAACCGAGTGGGATAGCGCGGCGGTACATAGCTTAGATAATATTGCAATACTGGCTGAGCTTTCCGGCTCGGGCTCACCCGTGGTTATTATTTTAGATAACCCGATCGCCGAAAAAGATTTAAGTTTTACTTTTAAGGATAAAAGCGAGAGCGTTAGCAAGTGGATTTTTTCAGCCTTTTATAAAGAATCAACGGGCTTTGGATCGCCGCCGTGGCGTATCCTATGGCCTACATAACTACATAACAATTAACCGGAGGATCATATTATGGCACGGAAACACGGGATAACAGCCGATACATACAAACGCTTTATTATCGACGCGGGCGCGGTGTATACCGGCTTTACAAATTTCGCCTCTTTGGGTACGCTGTTAGGCGCTACTCGGGGCGGCTCACAACTCACGATCGAGCAAGAGATCAAAGACATGGAAGTAGACGGCGCGCGCGGCGTGGTTAAGGGTAGCCGCCGGATCACTATGATCAAAGCTACGCTTACCGTTAACTTTATCGAGCATACTTTAGCCAATCTCAAGCGGGCTTTAGTCGGTTCTAGCTCGTCGGTTTTTGAAACCGATTGGGACGCTATCAGCCGCGCCGACTTTTCGGTAGCCGACGGCGACTTTATGAGCGATATAACGATCGTCGGCGAAGTTTCCGGCGATAGCGACGGCATGGCTATAAAACTCGACAACGTGATCGCCGACGGTAACTTTGAGCTTACTTTTGCCGACAAAGAAGAGGGCGTTATAGCTATGACTTTTACGGCTCACTTTGATCCGGCTGATCTCGGCTCAGACGACGACACCGAACCGTGGACGATTTATTGGCCTAATTAATAGTAGCTCATAACAAATCAACAAAAAGGACAAAACTATTATGACAAAAGAAAATAAAGAAGAGTACCCCGACGTTAGGGTACTCACGCGCAAAGACAGAAAAAAACTTTCTGAGCTTATAAAGCTTTTCGCTGAGCGATCCGGTAACATGGAGTTAACCAAAATGTTACCGGGTAGCAAGGCCGACGACGAGGCCGACGCCCAGGCCGAGCCCGCCACGGATCAGATTTACGATCTCGTAAAATCTGTTATGGCCGGGCTTATTGAGTGGGTAGAGGCCGAGGTAGCCGAGTGGTTTATGGATTTAATAGGCTGTACGGATCGCGACGCTTACGACGCGTTACCGTTCGATATTGAGGTACATATAATCGACGAGCTTATAAAACAGAAAGGCTTTAACAATTTTTTTACGCGAGCCTCGGCGCTATACAAGTTGATCCGAGGCTGAATAGTATAACAACGGAAACCGAAAGCGCCGTACGCTTTCATGATAACTTAACCGAGGATCAACTTGATCAATTACTTTACAGCGATCTTGATTTTCGAGGCAAGTATATTTTTAAAGAGCGGCGGCGTATTGAAAAGGATCGGCTTATCGCGGCGGCGTTTTGCGCTTGGCAAACGCTCGCCGCTCATACCGATAAGTTACCGACGTGGAATAAGTATCTAAAAAATTTAGGATTATCAAGCGAGCGGAAAATTACAAAGGACGATTTGAAACGCGAGGCCGATCGGGCTATGTCAAACGTACAAAAGATCATAAACAAAGCTAAAAAAGCGGGATCATAATATGGCCGTAGGTAAAGAACTATTCAAGCTTTGGGGCGTGATCGGTATGGCCGGGGTTGAAAAGACCAACAAAGAGCTAAAGAAGATCGATCGGCAAGCCCGCAAGGTACAACGCGAAATGGATAAAATGGGGCGGCGCGGCGTGGCCGTGGGTAAAACTTTAATGAAAGGTTTTACTTTGCCGTTAGCGATCGCGGGCGGCGCGCTCGTAAAATTTGGCGCTGATTTTAATAAGGCTATGACACGATCCACGGCGATCATGGGCGATCTTTCCGAGAGCATGGAAAAGGAAATGAAGAAAGCCGCGATCGACGTTTCTAAGGTAACGTCGGCCAGTGCCAAAGAGGCCGCCGAGGCTTACTTTTTCCTCGCGTCGGCGGGTCTTGACGCCGCCCAAAGCGTAGCCGCTTTACCAAAGGTCGCCAAGTTTGCCCAGGCGGGCGCGTTTGATTTAGCCCGCGCTACTGATTTACTAACCGACGCTCAAAGCGCGCTCGGCTTGTCGTCAAAAGATACCGCTACCTCTATGCGAAATATGCAAAGGGTAAGCGACGTACTCGTAAAAGCTAATACGCTCGCTAACGCTACCGTAGAGCAGTTTAGCGAAAGCCTCACGAACAAAGCCGGGGCGGCCTTGCGTTTGCTCGGCAAGGATATAGAAGAGGGCGCGGCGGTACTGGCCGTATACGCTGATCAAGGTTTGAAAGGCGCGGCGGCGGGCGAGGCTTTAAATATATCTATGCGCGATCTACAAAAGGCCGCGATCAATAATAAGACAGCTTTCAAAAAAGCCCGCGTCGAGGTTTTCGATAGTAACGGCGAAATGAAAAATATGGCCGAGATCGTCGGCGATCTTGAGGGTCTTTTAATGGGTATGAGCGACGAGGGTAAGAAAGCTACCCTTATGCAATTAGGCTTTACCGAAAAGAGTATTAACGCGACTATGGCCTTACTCGGTACGAGCGACGCCATACGGGAATACGAGAAAGGCTTACGCGACGCCGCCGGGACTACCGACGAGGTAGCGAAAAAACAGCTTAAAAACTTTTGGGATCAACTCGGATTATTGAAAGATCGTTTAATTGCCGTAGGCTTAACTACCGGTAAATTTGCCGAGCTTGGCAGTAAGGTATTAATACCGGTTTTAGATAAGATTGTTACGGCTGTCGAGAAAGTGGGTAAATGGTATAACAGCCTAAACGCTCAAAGTAAAAAAACGGTTAAAGGGCTCGTACTGATCGCCGCCGCTATCGCCCCGATCGTATTCTTAGTAGGTAAACTTATGATAGCGGCTAAAGCTTTAGTACCGGTTTTTGTCGCGCTTAAAACGAGTACCTCTTTATGGGGCGCGTCGCTCTTTACTATTAAAGCGTCGATACTAAGTGTAACTCTTATAATCGCGGGCTTGATCGCGTTGGGGTGGGTTTGGGTTACCCAATGGGATACGCTCAGCGCTCAGGTAGAGGCGATTTGGGCTAAGGTTACGCTCGTTATAGCCCAGGCCGTAACATGGATCGCTCAAAAAGTCGCCGACGGTATGCTTAAAGCGCTCGACATTATAGAGGTAGCGGGTAGGATTATACCGGGCTTTAGTGAGAAAATAAAACAGGCTAAGATCGATATACTGTTATTCAAAGCCGCCATGTATAAAGACTTGGCTAAACAGAAACAGCAAACGACAGCGCTTAACGAGCAAGTAACTAAAACCGACGCCATGACCGAGGCTATAGGTAAACAGATCGAAAAGACTAAAGAGCTACTCGGTTTAAAAGACGAGCAAATAAAGAAAACCCAAACCCAAACGGATTTAAACGAGGAAGAAAGCGAGAGCGAGGAAAAGAAAAACGAGATCGTAAATACCGGCGCGCAAGATCGTTTAGACTTTGAGAAAGGCGTACAAGATCAACTTAATCAATTAAAGCTTGACGAAATGGATCAGCTATTAGTTGAGCGTGATCAAAAGCTCGCGATCGCCGAAATGCTTAACGCTGATATATACGCCGTCGAGGAACTTTACGCGCTAAAAATAGCCGCCCTTAAAGATAAACTAGCCGACGAGGAAAAGAAGAAAAAAGAGCGGAATTTAAAAGAGGGCTTGCGCGAGGCGTCTAAGATCGGTAATAAGCTTAATTCGATACTGGCTACGTTTTCCGATAACCGGCTTAAGCGTATCGACTTGGAAGAGCAGAAAAAGATCGCCGCCATAGAGCGATCCGGTATGACCGAAGAGGCAAAGGAAAGGGCGATCGCTAAGATACAAGCCGACGCCGAAAAGGAAAGGCGAAAAGCGGAAAGGCAACGGGCGATCCGTGAGAAAGTCGCCGCGCTTTTTAACATAGCTATTAACACCGCGTCGGCTGTTGTCGAGGCTTTACCCAATATACCGCTTGCGATCCTTGTCGGCGCGCTCGGCGTGGCTGAGGGCGTCGCTGTGGCTACCACGCCGTTACCCTTTCAAGAGGGCGGCTTAATCCAGGGTAGCCCCGAGGGCGTCTTAGCCCAGGTCGGCGAGCGGGATCAAACCGAGCTAGTATTACCTTTGGAGAGCGGGATCGATCTTTTTATCGACGGGCTTTTAGATAAACTAACTGAGATCGAGTTACCGACTTTCGGCGCGCCCGAGCCCGCGTTAGCGGGTGTACCGGCGGGCGGTAATACCTATTTACAAGTCGGTACGCTGATAGCCGACGATCGCGGGATCAAAGAATTAGAGCGCCGCTTAGACACGGTACGGATCGCGGAAAACCAAAGAAAGGGCTTTCAATAATGGCTATTGAGTGGGACATATACTTAGGTACTACCGGCTCGACGGGCAAGCTGTCGCCCTTTGGCCGTAAGACTACGATCGTTAAAAAAGATACCTCAAGAGAACAGCGCGCCGCCGACGGTACTTTAAAATACGATTGCCTCTACGTAAAGCGCGAGTTTGTTTTAACCTACTCGCATATAACCGAGGCCGAGTTAGATACGCTAGATTATTGGTTTAACTATTTCAAAACTAACCGGGTAGCGCTACCGCTCTATATGTATACGAGCGCCGTAGCGTATGACGAGTACAGCGTAATACCGAAACCGGTAGATCGTACCCGCGTAACGAAAATGGCTGATAATCTTTTTAGCGGCGTTAAGTTTGTTATGATCGAGGTTTGATATTGAGCGAGGCGGCTATTAATGGATTGGGGCGGCGATTGAATAAAGTTGAAAATACTCAAGCCGAGCAAAGCGTAAAAATAGATCGTAACGAGAAAGATATAGGTTTAATTTGGAACGGGATCGGAGAAATGCAAAGGGCTATAAATGGTATACTCTGGAAAGTGGCGTTAATGATCCTTGTGCCGTCTATGCTTTTATTAGTACAATGGCTTTTAAAAATACCGGGTAAATGAAAAAATATAAACACGACGAAAAACAGCAATTTAAATTTATCTTAACGGCTCTATGGTACGCTGTAGGTAATTGGCGTAGTATATTAATCGTATGGGGCTCGCTCACGGCGTTAATAGCGACGCTCGGTACGTTTATTTTAAATAAAGTAGTGATCCCGAGTATCAAGCCCGCCGTACGCCCGATCGTAAAACAATATACCGAGCCGCTTAGATCGCGGATAGATACCTTAGAGCATAAAGTTAATTTTATTTTAAGGCCGATCGAATAGTGGATATTTTATTTATATGGGTTACCGTAGGATCGCCGCTTTACGAGTGGCGCTTAAAATGTATACGGCGCGCGGTAGAGGTATACCCCGGCGCTAACTTTAAAGTTATTACTACACTAAAAGAATTTTTCGGCTTTGAGGTAATCGACGCTTACGAGGTTTGGCAAAACCTGAAAATATTTAATGTAGATATTACCGATCCGATCTGGTTTTCAGATTACGCCCGGCTATTCTGGCTAGCCCGAAACCCTAACACGCTTTATTTAGATACCGATACTTTTTGTATATCGCCGATCCCCGTGCTTAAGGGTATTGGGTACTCTAATTATTGGGCGATCTGGAATGGTCAAGATTTAAGCGGGATCGCTGAGGTTTTGGATAATAACAACGGCGAGCAAGCTTTATTACATACCCCGAAATTATTAGCTGAGCGCGGTAAAAACCTTTCGCAATATTTTGTACATAAGCCCGAGTGGAGTAAATTTATATAATGATCGAGATCGAAATAGTTATTAAAAAGGGCGTCGATATAAAAGGCCGCTACCCTTACCCCGATATTAAAACGGGCGCTAAGGTCGAGATCGGCGGTAGCGACGATTTAAGCGAGGTAAAAGTAGCGGGCGAGAAAGTAACGGCTATAGCTGATAAGTATACAAAAGAGATCGACGCGTCGAGCGGCGTAAGGATCGTAACCTCTAACGCGGTAAGCTAATGGCTATAGCTTTCCAAAACACCGCGCAAGGCTACCAAACCGGTTTAGACGACGAGATAGCGAGCGCCCAACAAACCCATACCGCCGGGCGCTTATTGGTAGTTATGATCTCGGCGTGGGAAAACGCGACGGGCGCGGTAACCGCCGTAAATGATCTAGCCGGTAATACTTTTGTAAAGGCGACTAATAGCGACTACATAGCTACCGACGACGGGTACGTAGAAATATGGTACGCGAAAAATATTACTGGCTACGTTAATAATGTAGTTACAGCCGACTTTAACGGCGATCATACTTACCGGCAAATTATAGTACACGAATATAGCGGCGCTCACTTAACCGATCCCCTCGATCAAGTGGGCGACAATACCGGTACGGGTACGTCGTTTACTACGCCCGCCTCTACGTTAAACCATAACGACGAGTTAATAGTAGCCGGGTACGCTACGTATAACACGGCTACGGCTACGGCGGGCGCGGGTTTTACGCTACGTAACGATCTCACGTACGCCCAATCTGAGGATCGTATACAAGGCGCTAAGGGCTCGTATGGATCGGCTTTAACTTATAGCGCGTCTACCGATTGGGGCGGCGTACACGCTACATTTAGAAGAGCGCCGGAAACTAAAACATGGGACGGCGGCGGCGGCGATAACAATTTTACTACAGGCGCTAATTGGAATAACGACGTAGCGCCTAACGAAAGCGATAATTTGTCTTTCGGCGGTAGTACCCGGCTAACGCCAAATAACGATTACGCCGCCGGTACTGAGTGGGGCGATATAGCTTTTAACCCCGGCGCGAGCGCGTTTACCGTGGGCGGTAACGCTTTCGATCTTGACGGCGCTATATATAACCTCGATAACGATAAGCAAACTATAAACTGTAATATCACGCTTTCGAGCGGCGATAATTATATGAATACTACGAGCGGGAGTATTGAGCTAGGCGGCGTTATTTCGGGCTCGGGTAACTTACGTATGGGCGGCAATAATAACTTAAGATTATTAGGTACTAATACTTTTACCGGGCAATTAAAAGCGTTTCAAGGTAGGGTAGTCGGGATCGCTAATACGCAAGCTTTCGGGCTAGGTCAAATCGTAGTTAACGGCGGCGAGGTAAGGGTAAAACATAATGGAACGGGCGACGACGGTACGATCGTTTTTTCAAATAATGTATTAATTAACTCAGGCCAAACCGGTACGATCGACGTACAGAATAACGGATCGAATACTGGTAATACTGTACAATTCCCGTTTATAAATCACGGTAAATCTACAATGAATTATACCGGGGCTAACGGGTATAAGGTAAAATTTCTCGATTATAGTTTACGCGGCGGCGGCGCGGGCGGTACGGCTACGATTAACCCGACTACCGCGCCTTTAATTACCGGTACTTTTAACCAAGTGGCCTCGGTTAATCATACCGCTTTACTTACCGGTAATAATAGCGATAACGAAATACAGGGCGTTATATCGGAAAGCGGCGGCGGTAGCTTACAAATAACTAAAACGGGTACGGGTAAATATAAATTTGGGCTAGACGGTACGCCGCCGACTAATACGTATACCGGCGATACTACGATCACGGCTGGAAATATAACGATCGAGCCGCTTACCGTAACGCCGCTCGGGATCGGCGGTACTGTTATTATGAATGGCGGTATTTTATGGGTAGACCGGGCTACGATCCCCAACGATATGACAGTTTCCAGCGCCGCCGGTAAGCTCGTTTTAGAAAATGGTTTTGGTAGCGAGTACAGCGGCGACATACTTTTAAACGCGACGCTTACTATAGAGTCGTGGTATCAGCCGACTAACGATCAGTTAGTTAGCGGCGATATATCCGGTACGGGCGGTATAACTATTAATTTAGGTAGCGCTAACTCGGATATAAGATTTACCGGAAATAACACGTACTCAGGCGCTACCACGGTAAACGACGTACGGCTTATCGCCGACAGCACTACGGCGCTATCGTCTAGCTCGGCTTTTAATTTAAAAGATAGCGCCAAAACCGAGCTTTATATAAACGGCTATGTATGTACCATAGGATCGCTAACCGGCGGCGGCGCGTCGGGCGGTAACGTATGGCTAGACGGTAACCAAGTTAGCCGCTTAAAAATAGGTAACGATAATACCGACACGACATACGAGGGCGTTATAGACGACGGCGGATCGGGCGCTGAGGGCGGCATAGAAAAGATCGGTACGGGAAAACTAACGCTTACCGGTAATAATTTGTATTGGTGGAATACTCAGGTAACCGACGGTACATTAATTATTAATGGTAGCCAGTACGATAACGACGAGATCAACGTAGCCGCCGGGGCGACGATCGGCGGTAGCGGTACAATAAAAGGCGATCTTAATATTGCTAATAACGCTACGCTTTCGCCCGGCGACGCGAGCGCGGCGGTTTTGAGTGTAGCGGCGGTAGGCGGCCACAGTTTAGATTTATTACCTACCTCTATAATTAATTTTACGCTCGGCACGTCGAGCGATCGCGTGGACGTTATCGGCACGGGCGGCGGCTCAGATTTACAGCTAGACGGTTTACTTAACGTAACCGCCGGGGCGGGTTTCGCGCCGGGCGTGTACCGGCTATTTAATTATAATAATGTTTTAACGGATAATGGTTTAACAGTAAATACAATACCCGACGGTTATAAAGCGGTAGTCGATACCAGTACAGCCGGGCAAGTTAATTTAGTGGTTACTTTTGATAAACCCGTTAACTTAGTCGGTAACTTAGACGGCGGCTTGAAAGGAGATTTTCAATAATGAGTAACTTTGCAAGTACAGATTATATATTAGCGGGCTCTACGAGCCGCTCGGTTACTTTCGCGCTACAAACGCGAGTAACGATCGGAAATTTAAAGTACAGCTATAGCCGCAAAAACGAGGGCGCGACATACGACGCCGCCGTAGCCGGTACGCTCTCGGCTCATACGGCGTTAAGCGACGCTTTCGCCGCCGGAAAGGCTTTTTACCTTAGCGCCACGGCTACCGATCCCGGTTACTTTTTATTAAGGGTAGATTTTCCCGACGCGGCTTTTAATACTGGTCGTGATAAAGTTTTATGTAGCGTATACGACGACGCTACCGGCGTAATAGCTCACCGTATTTTTACCCTAAAGGGTAGCGATAGTATATACGTAGACGGCGCGGTATGGGTAGACACGGTAAACGGCTCGGTAGGCGGTAACCCGTATATAAATGGTATACCGGCTAAGCCTTGCTCGGCTTTCGGTAACGCCGCAAGTATAGCCGCCGCTGTCGGCCTTAAAAGATTTCGGCTTTTAAACAGGGCTACGGCTATAGACTTAGCTACGTCAAGCTACGCCGGTTATGATTTTATTTCGGATTCTTTAGCCCAAATTGATCTGGGCTCGGTAAGCCGCGAAAATGTAAGCTTTACGGGGCTCGATATAAACGACAGCGTAGTAACGGTAACGGCGGGCTCGGGGTGGACTACTTTTAAAGATTGTCGGATCGGAAAGGCCGCCGGTATGGATTTACCGAGGGCGGTAATACGCGATTGTATTTTTACCGGGATCGTACACCTAAACCAAAACGGTAATTATTTTATGGCCGGGCTTAAGACCGTAGACGGCGGCGCGGTACTTGATTTTAAAAATAGCTCGGCGGCTGATCCCGGTATAACCTCGGTAGTAATCTCGGGCTTTTCCGGGCGCTTAACTGTTAAGAATATGCTCACTACCGACAGCTTGGAAATATCCGGCGAGGGCGAGGTAATATTAGATAGTACGTGTAACTCGGCTACGGCTACCGTACGCGTGAGCGGCGCGATCGTAGTTACGAACGACGCTACAGACATATCTTTAACCGACGCTACCGCCGGGCATATACCGACGCTTAAGAAAAATACGGCGGTAGCTAATTATACTTTTATTATGATCGACGCGACTACCGGAAACCCGGCCACGGGTAAAACGGTAGCCGCTCAAAAATCGCTTAACGGCGGCGCGTTTACGCCTATGGTAAATACCCCGGCTACCGAGATAAGTAACGGCGCGTATAAGATCGACATAGCCGCCGCCGACGTTAACGGCGATACTGGGGCTTTTAGATTTACCGCGACGGGTTGCGAGGCTACAATAATTACTTTTATAACCGAAAGCTAAATGTTACTAAATTGGTCAAGCCCAAAGCATAAAAGTATCGCGTCTTATTGGCGCGGTATTAATAGAGTTTACCAGGGCGGATCAAGTGTACCATATACGAGCGACTTTATAGACGCGGCTACCGCCGATCTACGTTGCCCTCGCGCTATGGTCGAAATAACGTGGGGCGATACATTCAGCGACTTGAGCCGCGTTATAACCTCTAACGACGTTAACCGCATAGACCGCGCCGGGGTAGCTAACGACGTAGGCCAATTATACAACGGCAAGACCGAGAGCGGCCAAAAGTGGGCGTATATACACGACGACTTAAAAGCCGACGGTACTTTTTACGCTTGCCCCGAGCTAGACGCCGAGCCTCAAATGGGTTGGTATGGATCGGATTTGGTAAGCGACGGATCGGGCGATTTTTCTACAAAGCCCTATATACAATTTACCCACGTCGCCCGGCCTTACGCGGCTATTACCATAGCGGGCGATAGTAAATACGCCGAGTACCCGGTAGACTTTGACATAATACTAACTCACGCGGCGGGTACTACGACTATTAACGTAGTGGGAAATACCGAGCGCGTCTATACTACGAGCTTTACACCCGTAGCCGACGTTACCGCCGTTAAGCTTGAGATCGGAAAATGGAGTAAGGCCGATACCGTAGTAAAAATTATACAGTTTAGCACCGCGTTTATCGAGGTATACAAGGCCGACGATATAGTAGAGCTTAGCATATTGGAAGAGTCGAACAGCGACACGGGGATCGTACCGATTGGTAACGTATCGGCCAACGAGTTAGACTTAGCTTTACTCAATACGGATCGGCGTTTCAGCCACGGTAACACCGATAGCGTATACGTAAACGTCTTACGCTCGGGGCGTAAAATACGGGTATGGTTAGGCTTTATTTTACCCGTGGGCTCGGCTGATCAATCGGGCGACGTGGACGGGTACATAGTCGAAACCGTGGCCGGGGAAAAGATCGGCTATATGCCCTACGGCGTTTATTGGTCTAAGGATTGGATCAGCAGTTACGACAGCCAAGTAACCACGACGACAGCGTACGACGTGGCTTACCAGTTAGGCCAGATAGATTTTTTAAAGAGCCTCAATTACAGCGACACCGTAGAGGCCATAATTAACGAGGTACTAACCGAGGCTAAAAATGAAATACCCTCTTTAGATTGGACGGTAAGCGACGACACGGCGGCGATCGTTTGGGATAATATCGCCTTTGAAAATAAAAGCTATTTGGAAATACTAAAAGATATTGCCGAGGCTACGCTATCGTACACGTACGTAAATAAAGAGGGCGTCTTAGTTGTCGGCTCGCGGCTCGACGTAGTTACCGCCGGGTTAGAAGAGTATCAAAAAATCGGTATGGACGTATACTTTAATTTCCAGAGCGAGCCGAAAATAGACGAGCTTGTAAATACGGTACGCGTCGGCTTTATTGAGTACGTCGAGGGCGAGGAAGATACGAGTATATACAGTAGCGCCGAGGTTTTCGAGATACCGGCGGGCGCTACTGAGTTAGAGCTATACATAAGTTGGAGTAGTAAACCGATTATAGCCAGTACCGCCGTCGTAGCTCTCGCCGAGGAAACCGGCGCGGCTACTCTAACAAGCGTAAACGCGTACGCTAACGGCGCTGATATAGTCGTAACCGGTAACCCAGGCGACACGTTTAAAGTAACGGCCACGGGTACGCCGTACACCTTGGAAGAGAACACAAAGACGACAGCCAATAACGCCGAGAGCGTGGAAATATTTGGCGTAAGAGAGTACGAGCTTACCGGTAACCAATTAATAAAGACAGCGGATCAAGCCCGCGAGTTAGCCGACGAGCTTATACAGTTTTACGGCGAGCTACGTAACGACGGTAATTTTACTTGGCATTTTTCCACGCTTGTATCTATTGGCGATACCTTAGAGGTCGTCGAGTTTAAGAGCGACACCGTGGAAACAAAAACTAATTTCACAATTAAAAGACAGACTATTAAATACGCCGGATATTTAGAGGCTCAAACAAACTTAAGGCGCGAGGTAGACTAATGGCTAATTATTGGACAGCACCAAAAACCGATTGGGATAGTAACGACGGGATCGGGTATGAGGATTTAAACCGGATCGAGGCTAACGTATCGGCAAACCGCGACGCTAACTTTAGGCGCGTACAAGGCTTTGGCTATACTATGGATAATACCGGCGGCACGGGTTACGACGGCGTACTAACGATCTTACCAGGGTCGGCGTACTCTTCCGACGGTTTCCCTATCCGGCAGGATACGAACATAGTTAAAAATCTTACGTCGTGGGTACAGGGTAGCGGCGCGGATAAAGGCGGCGTAGCCTCGGCGGTTACCGTGGCCGCGTATACGTGGTATTATATTTTTGCAATTCTCGATCCGGTTACTGGCAACGTCGAAATAATGATCGACGATAACCCGAGCGGTACAAATGTAAGTAGCGGCATATATACGAAAAAGCGGTACATAAATTGTTTTAAGACGGCGGCGGCGGGTGATCAAGGCTCTTTCGATATTTGCGAGAGTTGGAGTACCGGCGATCGCGTGTACATTAATCCCGACAGTAGCTTACCCACTACTCGCGGCGTAACGGACGATCTTGTAAATAACAGCTATGGCTCGATATCGTTACAAGAGTCGCCTTACGGTTACGCTACCCCGGCGCGTGACGTACGAGCCGACATTAATATAACAGGCGATCACGATATTTGGGCTATCGGTATTTACTCGTCTTTTGGCGGCCATTATAGCGTACCGTCAAATTTTCAGAATGGCGGTATCTTAGACGGCGAGGTAGTGGCGGCTCATAATTATTTTTCTGGTAATACGCCGGATTCCGGCGAGGTTTCTTTATATGGATCAATTATGATCCCGGCGGCGCGTACGATTAACGTGGCGATTATGACACTAAGCGCCGGAGATATTACAATAAGAGTACCGGGCTTTTACGACGATCGGCTACAGTAAAACGCTTTGTGAAAAATCGGCATAGCCTCAGCTCGTACTTTGTCACTGTAGCGCCTTGTATTTTTTAAGCATTGGCGTTTAATTTAGCGTCGCGCTTTACTGCCTCTAAAAGTTGTTGTTGTGTCCAATCATATTTAGCGACGCCTTGCATAAGCCGCACGTCGGCGCGGCCTTTGGCTATCAGGTAATAAATGAAAACCTCGCGGCGTTGGCCGGATCGGTAGAGCCTTTTATTTAATTGTTTGTTGTAGTCGAGCCGCCAATTAAGGCCAAGCCATACCAGGCAACGCCCGCGCCCGCGCTGTAGGTTGAGCCCGTGACCGGCTGATCCGGGGTGTACAAACATAAGCGGCAAGTCGCCCGCGTTCCAAGCGTGTACCGCGTCTTTACGATCCCGTATATCGATCCCCTCGGGGTAGCGCTCTTTAAGCCGGATCAATTCGTGGCCGAAATTATAGCCCACTAATACGGGCTCGGTAGCGTACTCTAAAAGAATATCGTCGAGCGCCTTAAATTTCTCGTCGTGGATAGCTACCCACTCTTTACCCTCACCGGTATACACCGCGCCGCCGCAAACCTGTAAAAGCTTGCCCGCGAGTACCCCATTATTAGCGGCCACGATCTCGCCCTCGTTTTCGATATTCAGCACAAGATCGCGCTCAAATTGCCTATACAGCCGGGCGGCCTCTTCCGGTAGCTCTACGGCGCGCTCTACGTGGCTACAGGCCGGTAACTCGGCCTCAGCCTCGCTTTGTACGGCTATGCAAATATCCTTTATAGCGGCGTGTATGGCCGCCTCAGAGCCCGGCTTTAAATCCCACGAAAAGCCATTATGTGAGCGGTTGAAAAATCTGGCTTTATACTGGGTATAGGTACGCCCGAGCCGCTTACCGCCGTCCAGGGTGAAAATGAGCGGCCAAAGGTCTAAAAGCGCCTTATTTGAGGGCGTACCCGTGAGGTGGATTATACGGCCTATTTGGGGGCTCAGAGCGCATAGCGCGCCAAATCGCGTGTACCGGGGTGGGGAGGGCTCGAAAGCCTTACAGAGCGTTATACAGGCTTTTAACGACGTGCGAACCGGGGCGAAATCCCGGCAGGGCATAATACACCAATCCGAGTACGTACCCTTGCGAAAATCGCCACAAAACGGGCTTTCTTGGCAAAGGCCGCTCTTTTCGTGCAAAAATAGCGGGCATTGATCCGCGTGTACGCAAATGGCCTTATTTGGGGTTGTTTTCCGGGTAGCGGATTTAAAGCCCTCGGCGTCGTCAAATACTACCATATCGTACGGCCAACGCTTACCGGCTCGCTCGGCAAGCCATACGAAATTTTCGACGTTAATAATATGGATTTCCTCAGAGCCCCGAGCCGAGGCTAACCGCTTGCCCGCGCCGCCCGTGATTACCTTAAATTTTAAATAGCTCGTATGCCGCCACTCGGCTAACTCTTCCGGCCACGTATGCCGAGCTACCCGCAAGGTCGTAACGATTAGAGCCCGCTTTACCGCGCCAAGTCTAAAGAGCTTTTCGATCGCTGTAGTTACCGCCGCCGTCTTGCCGAAACCCATAGCCGAGAAACACGCGCAAGCCGGGGTATTAATTATAAACTCGGTTACGCTTAATTGGGATTGGCGTAAATCGGATAACGAAAACCGGGCGCTCATATATAAAAGCTTGTTAGATCGGTACTAGCCAGTATGAGATCAAAGATCGGATCGTCTTGCCCGGCTATGTTATCCATAAGATCGATAAACTCGCGGGCGTCGGTTACGCTATCACAGCACCGGCACGGGATCGCGGCGCGCTTTAATTTCTTAGCCGTTTCGTATTGTAGCGGCGTGGCCTTTAGGCCGGTAGTTTTATACTCAATAGAAAATGTACAGCCGTTTTTAAAATGTAACCGATCGTGTACGCCACGGTTACCGGGGCTACTCCATTTATAAACAAGCCAACCGCGATCCTTTGCCCACTTAACGCCGTCGGCCTCTATAAGCGCCTCTTTCAATGGTATACCCGCCAGTTTTTTAACAAGGTTTTCTTATTCCAATCTAGCCCGGCGATAACTTGGCCGTTACGATCTTCACTCCATACGCAAAGCATACACCCACGTACGAGCGGCCATATACGCCCGTGTACTACGTAGACGCTCGCGTAGTTCCACGTAACGATCTGGTTTTGATCACCCGATAGCGGCCATATGGTAATTATGTTACAGCCGCGCCGGGCTTGCTCGTATACCTTATCCACCCAATTACCGAGCCGGGCGAAAGGCGGGTTAAGCCATAGCCAAGTATTAAGCGGCCAATCCATATTAAGCGCGTCGTCGGCCTCGGTGAAAAAATTATTACACTTGGCGTTTAGCTCGTCGGCGGCCATGTCGTACTCGAAAGTTACGCCAAAGTATCGCTCGACAGCTTTAAAAAATACGTCGGGCGTTTCTACGTCTTGCTTACCGGCCATTATTCCGTACACCCGCTCGGCTGATTAACCCGAGCCGTGATCCCGCCGCCGGTAGTTATGATATAATAGCACCCGTCTATATAGCGTACGCTGTAGTCGCTCGCGCTCGTACTGTTTACGCTGTCGGCTATACAGCCTATTAAAATTATCATAGCGATAAGTACCCATTTCATTTTTGATCCTTTCCTTTATTGGTTTTTATAAATACCTCTACGCCGCGCTTACGGCTGTTAGTCCAGAATTGATCGGCCTTGTTGTAGTCGTTATAGGTTACGAACACGTTACCCAAACTATCGACGATCTTATAATTATCGGTTTCGTTATTCATTTTTTATAGCGGTAAGCCTCGTACCCGTCGGCGGCCACGGGCAAGCCCGCCGCCCAGGGCGGGACGGTTTCCATTATCTCGTTAAACTCGTCGAGCGAGCCCCGGCCTTTCGGGGTATCGGCTACTAGCTCGTCGTGTACCGTGAGTACAAGCGGGTAGCCCGCCGCGTCGATCTCGATCATTTTGTCGATCATACAATCGGCGGCGGTAGCTTGCGTTATGTTCTCTACGAGCTTGCCGCCGTAGGTACGTTGCCGCGTGTACTTTTTTGTCATTGAGTTAACGCCCATATACTCGACTTGATATTTATCAAATTTGCTTTCGATTAGCCGGGGCTTATGGTAAGCGATACGCCGCCCGCTTGGCAGTATGCAAAATAAAAAAGACCGGTTTCCCGAGCCTACCATACGGTAGCCTACGTTACGTATCTTTTGGATCGATCCCGGCTCAGCCACGGCCTTAACAGCGGCGGCCTCAATGTTATTCCAATAGCTCGTTATTTTCGGGTTAGCCTTACGCCAATTATTGATCAGCCGCTTGGCGTCGTCGTCGGGTATTACTACCTCGTACACTTTACTAAACTCTTGAAACGCGCCTAACGCGCCTTGATACCCGCAAGCTAACTCGATCACTTTTCCGATCTGTCGTTGCTCTTTGGTAACGTCGTCGTAGCCTACTTTAAAAGCCGCCGCCGCGTTTACCTTGTATATGTCGAGGCGCTTTTTGTACGCCTCAAGCTTACCCAGGTCGCCCGCAAGCCACGCTAAAACCCGACTTTCGATCTGGCTAAAGTCGGAAACGACAAGCCGGTTACCGGGCGAGGCCGTGATCATGCCGCGCAAACAAAGCGAGATCGCCCGTAAGCAGTTGTCGAAAAGTAGATCGATCATTTCGGGATCGCGGTACTGTAATAGCTCTATACAAAGGTCGGGCAAGTCTAAAGATTTTCTCGGTAGGTTTTGGGGTTGGAAGAGGTTACCGGAAAAGCGCCCGGTACTCGCCCCGTGGAAACGTAAGAGGCCGTAGGCGCGGTTACTCTCGTCTACGATCCCGGTAAGCTTGTCGTACTTGGCGAGCGAGGATCGCGATACCTCAAGTCGTAGCCGTATGATCTCGGCGGCCTCAGTATCGCCGAGCTTTTCGACTTCCCTTTTTAAATATTCCTTTTGGGCGTTCTCCAGGTTAACGCCGATCGTTTCCATGTATCCGAGAAATTGGTTACGGCTCGCTATGTTTTCCAGTAGCCCGGCGGTAGCGTCGCTCACCCGCTCAGCCGCCCGCTTGCGCGCTATGTCTATGGTAGCGATCGCGTTATCTACGGCGGCCATGTCGAACCGTACACCGCGTAAATTGATCTCAAGGTCTAATTCCCATAGCTTGCGGGTACGGTCTTGTAGCTCGGGCAAAAGCTTATCTATGTTACGCTCGGCTACTATGTCGCGTTTACAATACTCTTTAAAATTGTTGAATAATTCCGGCTCGTCTTGCGGGCGTGTCCTTATCAGTTGGCCGCGTGTCGCTTTTTTCATACTGGCTTTAGGCTTAGAAAATATATTGATCAGGTTTTTACCGGCCTTGTCTTTGGCCGCCTCTACCCCGAGGCCGAGCGCCACGCCCGCGCCGTCGAGGGTACGCGGCAACGCTAACGCGGCGGCCTTGGCGGCGGCGTCAGCGTAATACTTTGGCGCGAGTACCGGCCACTTTAATACATTAGCCATGATCGATAGTTCAAAAAATAGATACCACGCCACGATCTGAAATGGCGGCGATCCTGCATGGATAGCGGCCACAAAGTCGGGCTCGGGATCGCCCGGTAGCCATATGGCCGGGGCGTCGTCGTTGAAAGCATACCCGGCCATTAATACCTCTGTACTCGGGTGTTTAGAATACGCCCACGCGCCGATCGTTTTTAAGTCGGCCTCGCTGTACGTTTCAAAGTCGAGGTATAATTTATTCGTCGCTGTCATTATCCGCGCCGGTTACGGGTAGCTTTTTAATACAGTTTTGACAGGTTACAAACTTCCAATACCCGGTAGCCCGGCAATCGGTTTTAATTCCGTTCTTATCGTACAGCGGGTAACCGCATAGCGTCGTATAAAAGTCGGCTTTAAAATGTATGGTCTTATTGCGTTTCAAAATTCCCCTTGTAGGTTAAAGGGCGACGCCCGCGCTACGGGTAAGAAAAAAGCAGAGAATCCCGTAGCGCTGAGCCCGTGGGCGTCGCGATAATATCAGGCTAAGAGATCGTCGGTAGGCGCGCTCTCGTCGCCCATAACACCGCCCAGGTCGGGCGTATCGTCTAAGCTCTCGAAACCCTCTACGGCCTCGGCAGGGCTCACGTAAGAACCGTCGAAGCTTTCCGCGTCTTTGGGTACATATTGCACGGCGATCAGCTTGGCGTTAACCCGCCGCCCGTACTTGTTGGCTTGTCCCCATATCTCGACTTTGGCGTTAACATAACAGCCGCTATATATTTTATCGGTTGCCTCGGTCATAACCGTACGCCCGTCGGGGTTAAGTACGATCGGGGCTCGCGGGCTGTTAGCCTTGAGGATTAAGTTACCCTCTAAGTATTTAAGCTCGTCGCGATCTGGCTGTTTAAGGCAAAGCCGATCGCCCGAGGGCGGGTTAGCTTTGAGCTTTGAATTTTCCGCGATCGCCGTTCTCATTTCGGCCTTGATCTCGGACAGCGCCGCCGCGTGTTTTTCCTTTTCCAGTATTAAGGCTATGCCACAGCCGAACGTATCGCCGTCGCGTACCTCAGCGCCGTACAGCCTTGGAAAGCTACAACGCGCCTCTTTAATTATGATATGTTTACCCATAATGCTTTATCCTTTCGGTTTTAGGTTAGTGGGTTGTAAATTTTCCCGCTTTGTACTAGCGAGAAAGGGAAAAAGCGTAGCCAATAAGCCGCGCTTAAATTTTGCCTCTTGCTCACCTTTGCCGCCGCCGCTCGCCCGTATGATCCGCGCTCGCGCTTTTCGCTTGCGGGCTATGCGGCGTTGGTTTCGGTAGCTGTCGTTATTTGGTTTCCTCATTGTTGCCCTAACTTAACAGGTCGTCGATCTCCGGGGCGGCCTCTACGTCTACCTCTACGATCTTGTCTTTGCCGTCGGGTCTATGTATGGCTACCTTTTCCAGATTTTTGTACCGGCGCTTGTAGGTCGTCGGCTTAACCTCTTTGATCAATTTCTCGGCTTCGGTGGGGGAAATGAGGCCGATCTTTTCGTAGTGCTTTTTCTGTAGCCCGGCGGTACGTAGCGCCTTGATCGTGGCCTCGATGTCGCCAAGCCAAGCCCGATTACCCTTAGTTGGTACGAGCTTTAACCCAGGTACGCGCTCACCGGCTTTTAATCTACTGGCTATCTCGTCGGTAAGGCCGTCGAGAAAGCTTTTAAACACGGCCATACGCTTGTATATGGACGCGAGATCGGCGCTGTCAAGAAAGGCCGGATCGCGTAGCGTTTCGGGCTTAACCTCTACCGAGGGTAGATCGGTTTTTTCCTCAGCCGTGAGATCGTCGAAACCCTCGACGGCGGCGCTGAAACCGGCGGCGGCTACGGCTTTGCATTTATTCAGCCGCTTACCTTGACACCACTTACAGCCTTTGAGCGTCGGATTAAAAGCGCCGGGGCTAAGCTCGATCTCGGGATCGCCTTGTACGATTTCGTAGAGGTTAGCGGCTTGCTCGGCTTTCGGCTTTACCTCTTCCATAGCCCAAACCTTTAGATCGTCTACGCTGATCTCGTACTCGTCTATATGATCCATACGCGGCTGAATAATAACGATAACGACGCGCTCTATATCCATGTCGAAAAGCGGATCGAGGCTGTTAAGCGAGCCGAGGCCGTATAACATACCTTGGCTATTTTGGAAAGCCTCGACTTTTACGCCCTTGCCGTATTTGAAATCGATCACGTAAAGCGTGTTAACCCGCATACCGGGCGCGAGCTTTTCGTATACCTCTAATAATACGTCGGCTGTACCAAAGCCGCCCGGCGCTATATGGCTATAGTCTACGTGTTGCTCTAAGAAAGTATTACGGGCTTGTATGCGTTGGATATACTCGATCGCTATCTCGACGGCGTTTACCATTTCTTGCGTAACGTCGATCATACGATCGGGCTTGCCGTTGCCGCTTACCGTTATACTTTTCCCCAGTACCGCGCTCGGGGCTCGGTTAAGCCTCAGCGATCGCTCTAAAAGAGTATGGGCGGCTGTACCCTCGTCGGCGTAAATACTGCCCGTATCGGGCTCACCTATTAAAGCCTCAAGGGCGAGCGAGCCCGGACAAGCTAACCACTTAGCCGAGCCGCTCGCTGATAATGTCGCGTGATCCTCAGCCATTATTTACCCATAGCGTCGGTTAAGGCTTGCTCGGCTTTTTCCATAGCGGCGTTAAACTTGTCGGCCTTAAGCTCACCTAACCGGGCGACACCGAGATCGGCGAGTATTTGCTTAGTAACCTCGCGGCCTAATCCCTCGGCGTTATTGATTTTCAAGAGCGCCGCTTTAACATCTTCTAAAGTGTACTCTTTTTTATCGGCCACGTCGTCGCCCGTACCTAAAAGATCGTCGTCGTCTTTTTTGTCGGCGATCATTTTGTCGGCCTCGTCTATGAATTTTTGAAAGTCGGCGGCCTCGCCTTTAATGTCGCTGAATTTTTTAGCGTCGAAATTTCCGAGCAACGTACCGAGCGCCGCTTTACCCAGGTCTTTAAGCACACTACCGGCTTTAGCCTTTGCGAGCTTTTTAATTTCGGCCAGTTCTTTTTTACTGGCTTTCTTTTCCGTCGCGGGCGGCGCGGCGGCGGCGGTTGTCGCCGGGGTTTGGCCTTTTACCATTTCGGTAACGGCATTAATTAAATTTGTGGCGGCCTCTAAGAGCGCCTCGGCTTTCTTTTCTATATTCATTTTATGATCCTTTCTGTTGTGGGTTGGTGTAAATGGAATAATATTTAAAATCGAATAATAAGCGGCGGCAATTTTGCGGCGTATAATACTATTAAATACGTAAGGCTTTAGACTTTCGGCTTTCATACAATTTTAGGCTTTTTCTGATAATATAACCGCTTGCCTGTCCATGTCAATAGAAAAGCGTAAAACCCATAAATTAATTTTTTGTTGCAAATCTCCTAAAAGTAGTGTATTTTACCAAAAAGCTGTATTTTGTTTTAAAATAGGGGAAATTATGATCGATAAATTCCGAGCCGTAAAGGCCGAGGTAGACAGCATACGCGATCGAGCCCGTAAAATAAATATGAAATTAAGCGAGCTTAACGGCGTTGCCGCCGTGATCCCGACAATAAAAAATTACCCGCTTAGCGCCTTTCGCGGTAATAAAGTTTTGTTACATAACGTACAGTTTGATGTATATAGCGGCGAGATATACGCGGTAATAATGTTACCGTATACCGGCGCTTTGGACGTTAGAGGGCATAAGATAAGAGTTAACATAAATGAAAAATGGTTTAAGTAACCTTTAACCGAAAGGGTATAAAATGCCACAAGATAAGATCAGGGTGTACGGCGATATATCCGACGGCCACGAAAAAGCCTTTTTATTTATAAAGGGCGTTTACGGCTGTCGGAGTAACGGCGACGCTATGGAAAAAATGATCGAAATTGTTACGCCGCTCGCCAAGAAAGAGGCGGCCAAAGCTAAAAGCGTAAAACGTGCGTAGGCTCGTTTGGTTTTCGTGCGGCGCGGCCTCAGCCGTGGCCGCTAAGATCGCGGTTAAAGAAAACCCCGACACGCTAGTAGTATATTGCGATACCCGAAGCGAACACCCCGACAACGATCGATTTTTGATCGACGTACAGGATTGGATCGATACTGATATTACCGTACTGAGGTCGGATAAGTACCGCGATACTTGGCACGTATGGGAAAGCAAAAAGTATTTATCGGGTGTCCAGGGCGCGCCGTGTACGCTTGCCTTAAAGGTAGCGTTACGCCACGCTTTCGAGCGCCCCGACGATATACATATATACGGCTTTACCTCGGAAGAGGTAGCGCGGGCTACGCGTTTCGAGTACAATAACCCCGAGCTTAATTGCTATTGGCCGCTCATAGAACACGGGATCGATAAGGCTACGTGCTTATCTATAATAGACAGCGCCGGGATCGAGATACCCGAGCTTTATAAACTCGGTTACCCTAATAATAATTGCGTACCGTGCTGTAAGGCCGCGAGCCTTGCGTACTGGAATAAAATAAAAATTGATTTTCCCGAACAGTTTAACCGTATGGCAAAGTTAGAGCGGGCGATCGGCGCGATCGATCCGAAAACTGGCAAGCCCAAAGGCGCGGCCATTAACAAGCGTTACAAGGGTAAGAAACGTATACGCGTATTTCTCGACGAGCTTACCCCGGATATGGGGCGCGGCTTAAAGCTACCCGATATTTCTTGCGGCTTACTTTGTCAGAAAATAACCGAACAGTTAAAACATGGCGACGACGAATTATAAAAAACTACACGGCGCGGCCTTAGTGGCGGCTCGTTATATGCTTGTACCAATTAAGGCCGGGGAAAAGTACCCGGCTAAGAAAGCATGGCCTCAGCTTAGGGCAACACTACAAGACGTAGAGAGTTGGGCGACGAGCCGCTATTACGGCGGCCTCGGTGTACTCGGTGAGTTTAACCCAGGTATTGACATAGACGTACAAGACCGCGAGGTAGTCGATAAGCTCGTAGCGTGGTGTAAAGAGAACATAGGCGAAACCCCGATCCGTACCGGCAACGCGCCGCGAGTATTGATCCCTTGTGCCGCGCCGCCCGGCGGCCTCGGCGCTGATAATAGCGCCAAGTATGAGGATGATTTAGGCGTTACCCACCAAATAGAGATCAAGGGCAAAGGCCAACAATGGGTCGCTTATGGTATACACCCCGGCACGAAAAAACCTTATATTTGGAAAGGCGGCGATCTTCATTCATACGACGCCGATTTATTGCCATGTTTGACCGGTAAGAAGATCGCCGCTCTTTTCCAATACTTTGAAAGCATAGCCCCGGATACGTGGCTTAAAATGAGCGAGGGTAGATCACGCGCCCGCGTTGGCGGCCTCGCGCCCGACGGCACTATACAAGGCGCTACGGCTTTCGAGAATTACAAGCCCGCCCTCAATATAGATACGGATAGAATCCGATCGATACTGGCCGCGCTGAGCCCCGACGAGAGCGAATTAACGTGGCGCTCGGTAGGTATGGCGCTTTTCCACCAATACAACGGTAGCGACGAGGGTAAGGAAATTTTCCGCGAGTGGTCAGAGAATAGCGTAGCCTACGACTACGACGAGATTAACGCCCGTTGGCCGTCGTGGGCGGCTAACACGTACGGCGGTAACCCGATCACCTTTGCCACGGTGATCCAAATGTATAACGAGGCTACCAAAAAGATAGACGATCCGACGCTCGTACAGAAAAGTAAAAAGCTCTCGGATTGGGAAAAGCGCTACGTTATGGTAGAGTTAGCGGAAAGCTCAGAGGTACACGACGCCGGAGTACCGATCCACAAAGCCCGGCGGCATACCCTACGCGCTTTCAAAGAGCAGAACAGCGGCTATATACACCGTTATACCGACGTACTCGGTAACGAGGCTACCGAGCCTATGGTAATAGCTTGGCAGAACAGCCGCAACGTACGCCGGTACGCGGGCTATACTTATCAACCAGGAAAGCCAAGGTTTTGCCCGCGCCCCAATAGCTACGACGACGATACGCTATACATAAATAACTTTTATTTCCCGCCCCACCCCGACGACATACCCGACTATAAAGAGCGGTTAGCCCCGTTTAAAAATCTGATCCGGCATTTGTTCCCCGAGGATAGCGAAAGGAAATGGATCATACAATGGTTAGCCCGGCTAATACAAAACCCCGAGGTACGATCGTTTGTAACGCCAATTAATATAACACCGATAACCGGCACGGGGCGCGGTATTCTTTTTGATATATTGCGGCTACTCGTAGGCGGCCACAATACCCACGACGTTAGCCCCGACGACATAGAGGGACGGTTTAACGGCTTTTTAGATAAGTGTTTGATCGCCGTTATCCAAGAGATCAAGGCTAACACCGGGGCGCGCAAGTTTCAAATATGGGAAAGAATGAAAAGCCTTTTAGCCGATACCGTCGCCAATATTCAGGCGAAAGGCCAAGACAGCTATACCGCCCACGTCTACGCTAACTTTCTTATGTTCTCTAATAACCTCGACGCGCTACCGTTGCGCGACGTTAACGAGCGGCGTATATATGCTATGCGAGGCGCGAGCCGCCCGCTTAACAATAAAGAGATCGACGAGATCATAGCGTGGAAAAAAGACGAGCTTAATATATCGGCGCTGTTTAAATACCTCAAGACGTACCCGGTAGACGAGGGCAATTTTAAGCGAGCGCCAAAGACGCTTACGAAAGTACAGATCGTTAACGCTACCGTCGGTATCGGCGGCGCTGATCTCGACGCTTGGCTATTGGAACAAGCGCCCCAGGTTTTCGATTATGACTACGCCGCCGAGGCGTTGGATAAGTACAGCGACGATATAGCCGCCGTCGGTATGAGCCGCGATCGGTTTCGCCGTATGCTCGTAGATAAAGGCTACCATAGCGTACAGATCAGGATCGACAGCGCTACCAGGAAATACGTTTATTATCACCCCGACAAAACCCCGAGCGACGCGGCCAAGCTCAGAGAGCTTTACAGCCAGATTAAAAAATGAGCCTTTTTTCCTATAAAAAGGATCGAGCCCCAAACTTTTTTTAAAAATCGCCGTTTTTAGCTCAAAAACCGCGAAAATAATTACGAAAATCCCTTGAACATAAGCGCTTATGATAGTATAATTATAGTATGAACTTCATTATTAAAAACTTCTCGACTTTCGTAACGCTCTTAAGCCTTGCGAGAATCGCGATTGAAAATTTACTCAACTAAGGACGGTAACGAATAGACGACTAAACTAATCGACGGGAAAGGGGAGAGAAATTCCTAGCCCGAAAATCCGCGAACCCGTACCGGATACGAAAACAGAGAGAGCTAAAAAAGCCACTTCGGGAGAGTCGGAAACCGCTACTAAGTTTCCTTGACAAGTCTTTGAGAATTAAGACGAAACTCTAACACTTAACAACGAGGTAAACATGGCAACACTACCCGAAAAAATCGAGGCGTGGGTAAAAAGAGAATTTAACGCTAAGTACGTACGGCAAGTTACTAACGACTTGATCGACGTAGCCGCCGGAAACCGCGAGGGCAACAAGTTTGAAAAAGAGGCCGTCGATTTCATTATTAACGGATAACCAATAACAGCGAGGTACAAAATGATATTACCGGAAAATGGTTTTAAAAAATACCGCGAGGCGAAACGCTTTGCACAAGGCAAGGCCAACGCCGCGCCGGTTTTCTTTATTCAAAACACCGGCAATAAACAATACTATTGCCTTTGGAATATACCCGCCGATTGGAAAGGCGATAACGGCGTACTCAAAGCGCCGTTAAAGCTACTCGACGTAGTATACTCATAAGCCCCACGTCGCCCGCCTCGGCGACATTAAATAAAGCGAGGCGCGAAAGTAGCACGGGGCTACACTTTAACCAATCACAATTAACAACGAGGTAAACATGGCAACAATAAATACAGAACATGGCGAAATGATAAAGACAGCCGAGGGCTACGAGTACCGGGCTTGCAATATCGTTAAGGTTAACAGCCGTTGGGGCGGGCATAAGGATTTTACGCCTAACCAATCCCATTGGAAAATCAGCCGCCAAAGTGAACACGTTAAAGTTTATTTTAACGATAGCTACCCGGCGGCCAGTACCTTAAAAGAGGCTTGTGATACCATAGATCGGGCTTTCCGTAGCCACGAGAAAAACGTAGCGCGGTGTTTGGAAATGAAAAGGCTTAGGCCAATACATAACCTTATAAACGACGCCGAAAACGACTTAGACTTACCGGCTGAGTATGTTACGCGACATATGCGGCACGTATATACTAAGGCTAACGTATTAGAATTTTTAGCGCTCGAAAAATACGCAAGTCTTAAAGACCGGCTCGACGAGGTTTTAGCCGAGCTTGAAAAATGGCAAGGTTTAAGTACTAAGTACACCGGATAACGCCCCACGACGCCCGCCCCGGCGTCACTATAAATAAATCGGGGCGCGAAAGTAGCACGGGGCTACACTTTTAACTTAACAACGAGGTAAACATGGCAGTAAAAGAATACACAATAAATAAAGAGATTAGAGGCCGCGCCGCTTTAAAGGCTATCAACGTAAAGTTAGCGCCGGGTAGAATGATCAGGCTGAGCGTCGAAGAAGATTTATTTATATGTAACTACGACGGCGTTTTAGCCTTAGAGCCCTCGACTTACAAAGGCAAAGTCGAAAGCCGGATCATTAACAGCAACGCCGAAACTAATAAAGGCGTAGGCGTGTTTATTATTACACGCTCTTTTACAGTAGCTTAACGCCCCACGTCGCCCGCCTCGGCGACATAAAATAAAGCGAGGCGCGAAAGTAGCACGGGGCTACACTTTCAACCAATCACAATTAACAACGAGGTAAACATGGCAATTAATTGGAACGAAATGAAAACAACAAAAGACGAGTACGGCATTATCGCCAAGATCGCCGAGCGGGCGACTAAGACCGTTAAGCGTGATCATATGTCTATTATGATGGACATAGAGGTAGTACATAACAGCGTAGGCTTGCGGCTTTCCGATTTACTGGCCGCGCCTAATTTTGATTTTCTGCACGACGTTTGCGGTATTATCTCAAACCTTGATCGGTATACCGGAGAGCTTTTAAATTGCTTTTTGCCCCGGTACTCGGCCTAGCCCCACGTCGCCCGCCTCGGCGACATAAAATAAAGCGAGGCGCGAAAGTAGCACGGGGCTACACTATACACCAATCACAATTAACGAAAGGATCAAACATGGCAACAATAGAAATAAGAAACGAGGCTAAAAGAGGTTGCGGCTACCGCAAGCCCGGCGGCCTCTATATGGTAACCGAGGGCGTTAGCGTCGCCGTACCGTGTTTACCCGTGCCTTTGCACGTTTGCCCGGTATGTTATCAAGGCGTAAAGGCTACACGCTCTTTTCAGTGGATCGAGCCCGGTAGGCTCTTGCTCGATCTCGTAGAAAAGAATACGCCCGCTTGCCCTCAGTGTATGGGGCTTACCCAGGTTTGCGCTATGGCCTCTACGCTCAAAGGTAAGGCCGGGCTTATGTGGATCGGCGACAAGTATTATACGCCCGAGTCTTTTAGAAAAGAGGCCGCCCAAATGGGGATCAGTAAGCGTATACCAAACGTGCCGAAAGACTTTAAGATCGGAGAGCATTGGGTTTTTCTCGGACACCGTAAGGCTATCGTCCAACACGTCGGACACGTTGGTAGCCAAGAATTGAAAGACGAGTATAAGCCCGGTATCTTTACCGCTTTTAAGCCCACGGCGATCGAGTACGTAGTTAAGCCCGACGACAGCGTAGAAAAGCTCGACAGCCTCGCCAAGCGCGGTATAACGCTCGTAGACGTCAAACCCATTAAAGAGCCCGAGCTTGATCTTTAAGCCCCACGACGCCCGCCCCGGCGTCACTAAATAACACGGGGCGCGAAAGTAGCACGGGGCTACACTTTTCTTATTCACTTAGCGAAAGGATCAAACATGGCATTATTTATAAAAAGAAAAGAGCATACCATTAACGCCACTAAAGCCGAGCTATTAGAGGCTTTAGAAAATTTAAACCACGGCGTAGAAAATAATTTTTTTCCCGGTTGGATGACTAAATTAGCTAGGGAAACGATCGCCAAAGCCACGACACCGATCAAGGCCGAGCCGGTAAAAGTTAAGCGTTGCGCGGCTTGCCGCAACGGTGAACACGACAATTACGACGACGACGTACGGCTTACCGTTGTAAGCGATCCGGCTACCGGTAAGCTCGTACACCGCGCTTACTTATGCGGCGAACACCGGCAAGCGTACGACTACGACGGCTTTAAGATTACCATTAAATAGCCCCACGCCGCCCGCCCCGGCGGCATTAAATAAATCGGGGCGCGAAAGTAGCACGGGGCTACACCTTTTTTATTCACTTAACCCGAAAGGATCAAACATGGCAACAATAGAAAAAACCAGAAAAGCGATCGGCACGTACACGCTTGAAAAGCCCGAGGTTTTCCAAAAGCTTTACGAGTGTGCGGCGTGGTATACCGATATAGAAGTACAGCCGGGCGTTTACCCGGTTACTACCGACGGGTACTGGCTTTTCGTAGAGTTACCGGGCGTTATTGTTTCGGATAACTTTCAAAGCCTTTTCGCGGGTATGCCGATCGGCGACGCTTACGACAGAAAGCAAAACGCCGGTAAGCCCGCTACCTATTGGATACAGACACAAGAGTACGCCGTTAAATGTAACCCACGGTATAACTTAACCGGCGAGGTAAAAGTATGAGCGGCTTAACTATGCTAGAGCTTAACTATATGATCGAAAAAGTTAAGACGGCTAAAGACATATCCGAGGCCGAGCGGCGCGAGCGGCTTAAGACTTACCGCGCTATGCGGCGCGAGCTAAGAAAGAAGATCGCCGAAATGCTTAACAGCTAAAGCCCCACGACGCCCGCCCGAGCGTCAATAAACAATGTCGGGCGCGAAAGTAGCACGGGGCTACACTATACATCAATAACTTAACCAGAAAGGATCGCTTATGCCCGATAACATAAGAGCGCTTAACAAAGCGCAACAAACCCAATATTTGATACTGGCTGATTTTCTAGCCGATAAATTTACGCTCGACGCTACCGACTATTGTATGTTAGCCGAGATCGCCGAGCATTTCACGTTAACGGCTCAAACGAGCTTAGCTGAGTACAGCGTTAACAATACCCTAAACCGCCACGGGGGTTAATAATATGACATGGACACCCGAAACAATGGGGCGTAAGGGCGGCCAAAAGTCACGCCGTACCCTTACACCCGAACAGGCTAAAAATATGGTCAAAAAGCGCGAGGAAAAACGCAAGCGCGAGGCTATATTAAAAGAGAAAGCAAAAAACCGATCACGCTCACCCAGGGGGCGCGTATGATTGTAGTATACATAGCAAGCCCGTATACGTGGGGCGACGCCGGTAAAAACGTCGGTATACATATGAAAGTAGCAAACGATCTGATCGGGCGCGGCTTTTGTGTTATCGCGCCTTTGCTTTTTCATTTTCTGCATATCGTCTATCCGAGAGACTGGGCAACGTGGATCAAAGTCGATCTTGAATTGCTCAGCCGTGCCGACGTGGTTTTAAGAGTACCGGGCAAGAGCGCCGGGGCTGATATAGAAACCGAAGAGGCCGAAAAGCTCGGTATACCCGTCGTACACGATCTCGACGAGTTGGGCGTATGGGTATTTCAACAAGACACCAAAACCGGGCGGCGGGCGTGAGTTGGGAAGAGGTAAAACTTTTTCAGGCGAGGGCGCGCCGCCATAATATTAACGCTACTGATTTAACAAAACTTAATTTAACCAGAAAGGAAAATAAGATCATGGCAAATTTTGAAACGGCGCTACAACACGCGCTACAGAACGAGGGCGGCTACGCTAACGATCCTCACGATCCGGGGCGGGAAACTTACGCCGGTATATCGCGGCGGTTTTGGCCTCATTGGGACGGGTGGAAAGCGATCGACAAACATAAGCCGCTCGGTACTAATCAAATGGTACACGAAACCGACGCCGACGTAGCCGAGTTTTACTTTAATACTTTTTGGCTACCGCTTAAGTGTGATAAAATCGCTAACGAGAGCGTAGCCGAAAGCCTTTTTGATTTCGCGATCAATATAGGCCGTAAGCGCGCTATCCGGGTACTACAGGACACCGTTAATATATACTCAGGTAGAAAGCGGATCAAAGTAGACGGTATTATAGGCGAGAAAACCTTAGCCGGTATCGAAGCCGCAAGCGCACGATCGCCGAAATTCCCTAACGGCTTTATAAGGTTCCGCATAGATTGGTATTTTGATCTATGCTATAGCTCGCCGAAAAAGTACCGCTATTTGCGCGGGTGGGTTACCAGGGCGTTAAAGAGCCTCGAAAAATGATCGGGGCTTTTATCGTACTCGTTTTAATTTGTCTTGCCTTTCTGTATTGCGTTATGTATCTAACGGAAAGGCAAGACGATCACTATTAGCAAGAAAGGAATATATACATATGAAATTTTTTAAAACCGTATTAAAAATAGCCTCAATTAAGCCCTTGCGGGAATTGATCTATAAGCTCGTCGTGTATTACAAAAACGATAAGCGCTACGATCGCAAGGAAATAATTGATTTATTTTTTACTCTGGCTACCTTTTTCGGCGTGTCGATTACTCACGACAAAATGGAAAACCGGATCACAATAACGTATAATTAAAACTCAAAAATAGTGCCATATAGAGCCGTGTATATAGCGGTATCTATATGGCCTTTTTTTTTGCCCTTTTTTGAGCAAAAACGGCGATCTGTCTTGTTGTCTTATCTGTCTTATATGCCACAAGACAAAAAAAGCGCCCTTTTTGGCCTAAAAACCCAGGAAAAACGGCTCTGTCTTGTTGTCTTGCGTATATTGCTATATCTATACGTGAGAAAAGTTTACTTACATACAATTTTAAACGGCGTTTTTAATTTGGTAAGTGTATGTAAGTAACTCTCTGTATATAGGGGATAGAGCGAAATACGCAAGACAACAAGACAAATCTTTATAAGCCATTGGTATATATGGCTATTACGCTGTCTTGTCACTATCGGGGCTCATATGACAACAAGACAGATCGCCCCATACGTACCAGGATCGCCATATTTGGCCGATCGTGACAAGACAAATATACACCCCGGCACTATATTAATTTATAATGGAATAAATAAACAATAAGGACAAAACCAATGTACAGCGCTAAGAGCATATGTAGACGGGTAGGCTGTAACGCCCTCGTAGAAAGGCCGGGCTACTGTGATATACATACGGTATACGAGCAAGAGCGCTTTAAGCATTTGAAGCGAGCGCCCGACGCCTCGGCCTTTTATAGTGGGGCTAAGTGGACTAAGACGAGCCGAGCCTTTCGTAAGGCTAACCCGCTATGCGCTGAGCATAAGCGCGCCGGGATCATTGTTAAGGGCGCTATAGCTGATCATACAATAGAGCGAGCCGAGCTTATGCGGCAAGGGCTCGATCCCTACGATTGGAAGTATCTACAAAACCTCTGTACGCCATGCCATAATAAGAAACTCAGACAGCGGCAGAACAAAGCGAAAGGTTTTATATGAGGCCAGAGAATTGCCAGAGCCCGGCCAGTGACCGGCCAGAGCCCGGCCAGTTAAGCCCCAGTGATCAGCCAGAGCCCGGCCAGTTATTTGCCAGTGACCGGCCAGAGCCCGGCCAGTGGTCGGCCAGAGAATTGCCAGAGGTAGGCCAGTGGTCGGCCAGTTATTTGCCAGAGGTCGGCCAGTTATTTGCCAGTGGTCGGCCAGTGAACGGCCAGAGCCCGGCCAGTGATCAGCCAGTGACCGGCCAGAGAGTTGCCAGATCAATAAAAGGCTCTTTTTTATTTATTTTAGGGGCGTCTATATGGGGGGCTCTATACAGGGCGGTCTATAAGGGAGGGGGGCGATCCATCCTAGAGGGCGACGTAGCGAAGAC
>Ga0180437_10001412_pt1 | contig 41154 bp, 39 predicted proteins | sample SS_ome_4_FD_132410 | JGI IMG/M metagenome (GOLD analysis project Ga0180437, IMG submission 132410) | Hypersaline lake sediment archaeal communities from the Salton Sea, California, USA - SS_3_D_1 metaG | ecosystem: Environmental > Aquatic > Non-marine Saline and Alkaline > Hypersaline >...
TCTTCTTCTTCGATAAGGAACAAGATTTCACCCCATGTTCTAAGAAGGATATTCATTTACACACTTTAGTCAGTAGAATGATAAGATGTAAAACGAAAGACTGTGCATATGGATGGAGGCGATTGTGGTGGCTAGATCCATCCTCGTCAAGGGTGCAATTGTAGTTATCCTCTCTGGACTCATCATCTCGGTTGGAGTTCTATTCTTCCTAGGTACACAAGAACAACCTACAGATCTAAGCAATGTGGATGTTGCGTACTACAATGGAAACGGGGCGTGGGAAATATCAGAAACAATTCTATCGAATATGACTAAATGGATGGGCTACTCTTTCACTACAGTGAGGGGTCAGGATATCAAAGACGGATGCCTTGACGATTATGATTTGCTAATGTGGCCAGGAGGCCACTATCCAGCATATTGGGAGGAAGTGGGTCTTGAAGGGAAAGCAGAGATACAGGAATTTGTTTCTAGAGGTGGTGGATATCTGGGAATTTGCGCTGGGGCGTACTATGCTGCAGACTACATGGTCTGGATGGATGATGCTGCTTATCCGCCACCCGATTATAAGGTGGAGGGGGACGAATTGAACCTGGACCTTTTTCCAGGAGTGGCCTATGGACCTATTTTCGAAATCGCAGATCGCGATACTACCTATTGGGCGATGGTTGAGATTAATATTGTCGACCAGACTCATCCCATTACTCAATCGATGCCAAACCCGATGACAATGTTCTACTATGGCGGACCCTATCTTGAAACATATGATGATGCCAACGTTTCGATTCTGGGGAGGTATGATATCACAGGAACACCAGCAATCGTAGCCTGTTCGTACGGAGAAGGTCGAGTGTTTCTTATTGGTCCCCATGGCGAGATAGAGGAGGGTGGCAATCGGGACGGCTGGTCGTTCCCGGACATTCCAGAACCGGATGATGTGGAGTCAGATTGGCCATTGTACAGAAATGCAGTTAGATGGCTGTGCAAGATAGATTCCCCCAGTTCCTTTGCAACTGGGCTTGTTGGTTCATTCGAGATACAAGTCAATACAAATAGAGTATCACATTTCAACGAACGAATCCAATATTTCCTTTCATCGAGATGGTGAGTAGACGTACAGCTCAACAGCAAGTTTTGCCTGTGAATCTGTCACTTTTCAAAGATTAGGTTCCACGAAATTTCTTTCGGGTTTCTTGGAATCTTGTCAGAGGACGATAGTGGAAGACATAAGTTAGAACTAGGAATATCAACCACATCAAGAATGCCGCAAGTGCCAGTGACGTGAGATTCAGAAGTAGAAACATCAGGATAATGACGATACCAATCATCTGATACAACGTAAATGCCAAGATTGTAGCATTTCGGGCCGGTTTCGTCATAGGGGGGACTCGATCACAGAAATACAAAACGAACCAGAAGCTCCAACCAATAATGAAGAGGAGAAGATCAAAGATGAGAGCTAGAACAAAAAGGATTACTTGGGCAATAACCAAAGTAGGGTCTGGAAGTTGTGTCACTAGTAATGTAATGACTGTGAATGTGAAGACAGCAAATAGAGAGGCGATGTTGACACCACTTATCAAAAATGAGATGTAGTTTGAGTAGTCTTTCTTTTCGATTGTCATTTACGAATACCAATGTTTCGGTATCCAAACTTCAAAATAAAACCTATGCACCAAATTAGCTAGTTTGATATTTTGTAGATTGATTTTTCAGATGGTTTTTTCAAGTGCTTACACGCACAGCTGAAGGTTGTTAGAGGAGAGATTGGAATGGGTGATGATGTCTACAGAGCACTACAAAAACATCTAGATAGCATGCCAGCTGGGTTTCCAGCCACGGAGTCAGGAGTTGAGATTAGGATTCTGAAGCAGTTGTTTTCCCAAGAAGAGGCAAAATTGGCAACCCAGCTGAAATACTCTACATATCCGAACGAGTCCTTGGAGAGTATCTTTGATCGTCTGAAGGAAACGGGTTTCTCTATAGAGGAGCTGGAAGAAAGACTTGATACTATGGCAAGCAAGGGACTGATTCACTCTAAATATGATGAAAGAACGAAGTTCTTTAGCGGTGCCCAGTGGGTTGTGGGTATCTATGAGTTTCAAGTGAATAAACTGACCAAGGAGCTATCAGAGGATATCCATCAGTATAACAACGAGGCTTTTGGGTGGAACTTGTTCAGTGCAAAACCGACTCAATTGAGAGTTATCCCCATTGGGAAGAGTATCAAGCCAGAAGATGGAGTCGCAAGCTATGACGATTTTCGTGCGATGTTTTCCACAATTGATGGACCATTCATGGTTACAAGTTGTATCTGTCGCCAACGGAAGGATCTTGCAGAATCTCCATGTAAGGTCACTGAGAGAGAAGAAACCTGCATTGCATTTGGGACCTTTGCGCAAATGTACATTGACCAAGGATGGGGTCGCGAAATAAGCAGAGAGGAACTGCTTGAGATAATCGAGATGAATGAACGAGAGGGTCTGGTCCTGCAGCCTAGCAACTCACAGAAGCCTGAGTTCATCTGTTCATGTTGTGGTTGTTGTTGTGGCCTTCTCCGTGGAAAGGGGGCGATGTCGAAACCTGTTGATTTCTTTTCAACAAACTATCACTCTGCAGTCAATCTTGACCTATGCACGTCTTGTGGGACATGTGTGGATCTCTGTCAGATGAAGGCGTTGAGTTTCCAAGATGATGTTCTGACCATTGATTTGGATAGATGTATAGGATGCGGAGTCTGTGTTGCAAATTGTCCCGAGGGGGCAATGGGTCTACATAAGCGTGACAAAGAGCTAGTTCCACCTAAAACAATGGAGGAAACATTCTCACGCATTGCTGACAGCAAGACTCGAATGTGATTTTTTCGAGGGGTGGATATTATTCTATCAAATCGTCAATCAGAGCATAGCGGCTATTCTTCGATGGCCCCACCTATTTTGCGAAGATGTTTTCGGAAGTCATAATCAGGGTCCAGCTTCCTCTGGGCAAGATATTCATCAAACTGAAGCTGCTCTCTCAACGTCTTTCCCCTTCTCACAGCTTCTGCCTGTAATCGTTCTCTTTCCCGGAGTGACTCCGCCATTTGCAGAATATCAATGGCACTCTTGTATGGTACAAAGAGCACACCATCCAAATCACCAAACACTGTATCATCCCGTGTCACATTAAACTCTCCAAAACAGGCAGACTTGAAAGTGTCAGGAGTTCTATTATCGACTCTTACTGGACCAACGGGCCAGTGACCATAACTGAATACAGGAAAACCAATCCGCTGAAGTTCCGGGGTATCCCGATGAGCTCCCCAAATCACAATTCCTCCAAGCTTACATGCAGTTGCTTCGATGACAATGAGGTCCCCGATACATCCCTCATCATATCGACCCGAGTTGTCCACAACAAGAATATCTCCCGTTTCTGAATCGTTCATCGCTTCCAGAAATACATCCACACTCCCAAAATGACGGACTGGAGCAGCTGCACCTCCGATGCGGCTATCAGGTAGCACGGGATGGATTCCTGAGGGGGCTGCATTGAATGATACTCCCAATCGCACGCAGGCATCAGCCACTAGAGGAGTTGAGAGTTTCAAGAATCGTTCTGCAATCTCTCTATTATCCATTTCAAATCAATACCAGTTTATACAAAACTTGTGTCTTAATCTTTCTACCGTACTATGTCTGGTGACATGGTTCCTCTGACAAATACTCGAGCAGATTCAAATGTCACATTTTTCGGATGGGAGATTGCACAAGTCATATAACGAAGACCTGTCTAGCGGCCATTGTCTTCAGGATAAGGAGGCTCATGTTTGAGCGAGCATAAGAAACTATACGATTCAGTCTTTAATTTGATAGAGCATCATGACAAATGGATGCAGACCACACTCAACCTAATAGCTAGTGAGAACGTCAGTTCTCCAGCAGTGCGCTCTGCAATAGTCTGTGACTTTAGAGATCGGTATGCAGAGGGATGGCCGGGAGAACGGGTTTACGCAGGTTGTAAGTACATAGATGAGGTGGAACTCATCACAATAGACCTTGCAAAGAAGTTGTTCAATGCAGAGTTTGCCGATGTCAGACCAATCTCAGGGGTGGTGGCAAACCTTGCCATGTACACAGCAGCCATGGAACCGATGGAGAGAATGATGGCTCTGTCCATCGCTCATGGGGGGCATATCTCTCATGCACGGAAAGATCTTGGGGGGACTGCTGGCCAGATACGGGGACACAAAGTACGAAACTGGGTCTTCGATGACACAGAGTTCAACATCGATGTTGATGCCAGCATGAAACTCATCAGAGACCTTCAGGAGAAGGGTGATGAGATAAAGTTCCTCCTCTTTGGAGGAAGTGTGTTTCCGTTCCCACATCCTGTCAAGGAGTTTCGGGAGATAGCAGATGAGTATGGGATGACCATCGGCTATGACTCGGCGCATGTCTCGGGGCTTATCGCTGCTGGGTTTTTCCAGGACCCACTGAGGGAGGGCGCAGACATGATGACCGCATCCACCCATAAGACAATGCCTGGTCCGCAACATGGAATCATATTAGCAAAAGAGATGTTCGCTGATGCAATCAAGAGAGCATCATTTCCAGGTCTCTTGAGCAACCACCATTTACACAATGTGGCGGGTCTTGCAGTTGTCCTTGCTGAGATGACAGAGTTTGGAGTCGACTATAGTAAACAGATAATGAAGAACGCGAAGGCATTGGCTCAGTCACTCCACGAGAGAGGATGGCAGGTTATAGCTGAACATAAGGGCTTTACAGAGTCGCATGTCATCTTGGTTGATGTCACTGAAACACCCTTGAAGGATGGAGCCACAGTTGAAGAAACCCTGGAGGATGCAAACATTGTGCTCAACCGAAATCTCTTGCCTTGGGACAAGAAGAGAGGTCGTGACTATAGAACTCCTGGTGGTATCCGCCTGGGTACAAGCGAACTGACCAGACTCGGTATGAAGGAGTCTGAGATGGACACTGTTGCAGAGTTCATGACTCGAGTTGTCATGAGGGGTGAGGATTTCAAGAAGATAGCCGAAGAGGTTGGAGAGTTTCGCAAGGACTATCAGAAGGTGTACTATGCATTCGACACAGAAACCCCTGCTTATGCACATTTGAGATTTATGTAGGCCTGATTCATCGCAGGCTCTTTTGGGGGAATATCATTGAAGATTGAAGAAGCACAGGAAATGATGCGAAGAATCTACCTTGAGAGGGACCGAGCTCGAGGTGTTGAAGTAACTATGAAGAGAACCCTCGATGAGGCTGAGGAGCTACGAGAAGCCATAGAAAACAAGGAACAAATGGAAATTATATCGGATGAGGTTGCAGATGTCTTTGCGTGGCTCTGCTCTCTTGCAAATCTTCTAGACCTCGATATTGCTGATGCGTTCTACGCGAAGTACAGTGATGTATGCTCTAAATGCAAGAAAAGTCCGTGCGTTTGTCCAGAATAAATATCCATGAACCATGACACTCAAGTTCCAGGACTCTCGCTTGAACTTTGCTAAAGAAAAAGAAATAAGTTTCCTTTTTTCAATCACGAGAGGGTAGAGTTTCCTTGAAGCTTTGGAGTGGAATATTCCTATTTATCTTAACGATTAGTTTTCTACATGGAGCTTCCAGTACTAATTTCACAGAGAAATCATTTGATGAATCAGAATCGAATAAAGGATACATCTACACTAATGAACCTCTACTATTTTCAACCATAACAAGAATCCTTGGCTATGACACTATCGTCAGTGTGGGTCTAGATGGCGTTGGTGATATCTATATGTTAGGAATCACAGTGGACCCCTATGCTCCAGATTATAACCGAGTAGATTGTTTCCTGTTCAAGATAAATGGCACTGACTTCACTCAAATCTATTTCAAAGAGTTCGGAGGATCCGATTCAGATTACGCAACAGATATGTTTGTAGATCCTTCAGGAAGAGTCTACATCACGGGGTATACATACTCCGATGATTTCCCTATGCAGAATGCATATCGTCATGATAACAACGGAACTATTGATTGTTTCATAATTTGTTTTGACGTTGAGCCAGAAAAAGTACTGTTTTCTACATATCTAGGAGGAGATGGACTTGACCGGGGAAATTCAATCTTTGTGGATGATGAGGGATCAATCTATGTGACAGGGTTTACTTCATCAATCAATTTCCCGAAGACTTCTGAAAGCAATACAACAGGTGTCTTCTACCCGGAGGATGTTTTTGTAACTAAGCTTAATTCAACGGGAAATGGGCTTCTTTATTCAAGCTGCATTGGGGGAGTACGTGATGATGGCGGATATACGCTCACCGTTGACTCTCAAGGAAATGCATACATTGCAGGTTTCACAATGTCTTATGACTTCCCTATTGTGAATGCATATGACAGCGTTCCAAATATGTTCGACTTCAGTCCCTATGATGGATTTGTGTTCTGTCTCAATTCCACTGGTAATGGCTTGTTATTCTCAACCTATATGGGAGGAAATCGTTCGGAGATCTTCACTGATATCGAACTCGATTCAAATGGAGATGTCTGGGTTTGCGGATACACTGACTCAGCTGATTTCCCAACTATTGACAGCTTTCAGAATTATAGTGATGTTTCAGAAAGTGATTGCGTTATATTCAAGCTAAGTTCCAACGGGAGTGACCTCCTGTTTTCGACATTCTTTGGAGGAAGTTGGGAAGACGAATGTCGGTCAATGGAATTCGATGAGAGAGATAACCTATTTGTTGCTGGGATGACAAGCTCTGTTGAGTTCCCATGGTTCAGGGCAGCCAAATCAGTGTATAGCGAAAATTATCCCAAAGACAGAAGAAGTGAGGAGGGGTTTGTAATGAAAATCAGTCCGGAGGAATCAATACTCTACTCGACGCCTGTGGGGGGACATGTCCAAGACGTTGTGAATTCGATCACAGTAGATGAGAATGGAGCTGCAATCATCGGCGGGATAACAAATTCTGTTGATTTTCCACTTAGAAGAGAATTCCCCTATGAACCCGAATTCACGGTCGAGCCTGTGTTCCCAAACAAGACTGCATTTCCAAAATCCCCAGATGGGTTCGTCCTGATGCTTCTCGACATTAGTGATGAGGACGGAGATACTTTTCCGAATTGGTGGGAGTTTGTAAATGGATTTGATCCATTAAATCCTGATGCACCACTTGTGGAGTTACTCATGTGGTACTCACCAGTCATCGTGATGTTTGGGTTTATAGCATCCATAGCTATCATTGTATTGTGGATTGGAAGACATCGAATACAATCTTTAAAGAAGTAAAGTGATATATGTTAAAAGTGTGCTCACAAAGGATTGAAAACAAGCTAACATAGGACCATTACAGGTCCAACGCACTGACCATTAGAAGAGTTAATAAACCTCACACGGTGAGGGCAAGTATCCTTTATGTAGGGTGACTATGATGCCAAAGACTGCGAAAAAAAGTCGAAAGAAGAAAGGCAGCGGCCCGATGCCGAGTGGCGGCGCAGGCTTGATCAGATTCTTCGAAGACGAGACTCCAGGCATCAAGGTGGGGCCAACCATGGTTGTGATTCTCGCAGCCATACTGCTAATGATGACAGTGATTGCACACATTGCGGCGTTGGCTGCTCAACCCTAATAATAATGCTGAACTTGGATTCAGAAGGAACATGCCCTAATGATTATAAAGGACTCTAGACCGTTTCGCAGAACCAGGATTGGTGACTGTCAATGAACATGAAGAGCGAACTGAACAAGTACTGTCCCCGGTGTAAAAAGCACACATTGCACACTGTTTCAATTGCAAAGGCAGGTAAGAGACGCAGCGCAGCTCAGGGAGAGCGCAGGATGAGAAGGAAGACTCGGGGATATGGATCATTTCCAAAACCAATCGTGAAGAGGTTCGCAAAGACGACAAAGAAGACCGTTCTGAAGTTCAAATGCAAAGAATGTGAGCACACAATCCAGACTAAGGGGATGCGGCTGAAGAAGGTCGAGGTTCAAAGAGCGTAGGTGACTGATTTGCCTAAAGGAGATATCGTTCAACAACCAAGGTCGCGGTTCCTCAAGGTGAAATGCCTTGACTGCGAGAATGAACAGATTATCTTTGGACATGCTACCACTGAGGTAAAATGTTTGAAGTGCGAAAAAGTGCTGGCAAGACCCAGCGGCGGCAAGGCGAAGCTGGAGCCAACCGCGAGAGAGATTGAGGTGCTTCCATAGGGAGTAGGGAAGATGGTCCTGAAACGTGCTGAGTGGCCGCAAGCAGACGAGTTTGTCATTGCAGTTGCCACTAAGGTGGCAAACTATGGGGCATATGTCACTCTGCCAGAGTATGGCGAGAAGGAGGGTTTTATCCATATCTCAGAGATAAGCAGCACATGGGTCAGGAACATTCGCAATCATATTCATGAGAATCAGCGTGTGGTAGTGAAGGTTCTGAAGGTTGATACCGAGAAGATGCACATTGACTGCTCTCTTCGACGAGTTTCAAACGAAGCGAGAAGGACAAAGAATAACGAGTGGAAACGTGCACAGAAGGCTGAGAAACTCCTTGAACTGATAGCCAAGGAAAATGGAATTTCGCTTGAAGAAGCATATGAGAAGATTGGTTGGCCGATAGAGGATGAGTTTGGAGAGATCTATAAGGGTCTTGAACGCGCAGCTGATGGTGACGTTGATGTCTTTGAGAATGTAGTCGCGACCAAGAAGCTGAAAAAACAGGTCGCAGACTTGGCAAAGCAGAGAATTGAGATTCCATTTGTAGAGATTGATGGAGAGTTGACAATCACAGTTCCAGGTCCAAATGGTATCGAAGTGATAAAGAAAGCCCTGACAGAGGGGCTTGATGAGGGGAAGAAAAGAGAGAAGTCAACCACTGAGATATACACCCTTGGTTCGCCGCGGTACAAGCTCAGGATTGTCAGTCCTGACTATAAAGAGGCAGAAGACCTGCTCTCAGATATTCTCAAACTTGTCACAAAAACAGTAGAAAGTGGCTCAGGCACCATCAGCTTTTTGCGAAAGTAGGGATTTGTTGTGACTCATCTCTATAAGTGTAGTAAGTGTGGGGAGTACACACTGGAACAAAAGAAGTGTCCAAAGTGCGGCGGGACTGTTTGTAGCCCAAAACCCTCAAAATACAGTCCCCAAGATAAGTATGGAGAATACCGTCGAAGGGCAAAACGTAAGGCACAGCAACAAGCACCTTAGTAGTCATGAAGAAAAGAGGACTTGGCGATTGATCTTGAAGTCAACCGCCAATATGTTTCGTTCTAGTAGAGTTCCACTGGAATCCAGACAACATTCCAGTTACCTGTGAAAGATGGCTCACCTCGGTTGATATTGTTCCACCAGAGTAGTCGAATCTGGTAGTTCATCCCGGGTGTCATCGAGAGGTCCTGAGGATCATCCTCATCCAGTGGTATTATGAATTCAATCACATTACTTCCGGAAGCAAACTCCGATTGGTCGGTCCCAGTGGAGTCCTCCGCCCATGTGCCATCATAGCGGATGTGTCCATCGAAGTCCTGTCCCCTGAAGTTGACAATACGAAGGTCAGAGCTGGCAGGTGCGCCTATAGGTGCAATCTGAAGACCAAATGCATCATCGCCAACAGTGTAGTTGTCCATCTTGATTCCATAATATATGTGGGTGGAGTTGGACTGAGTGTACACCTGTGCTTCGTAGCTACCACCAAATGGCACGGAATAACTCGGGAATGTTGTTTCAGAACCACTGAGATTGCCATCAATCGTTACAGGCAAATTATTTCCTGAGAGACCGGGTCGCCAATCAGACTGTGTACGATTGAACCACTGCTCATACATAGTATAGTCGATTTCATAGATTTTGACGGTGCCATAACCAGAGCTGTAATAGGGCGCTTTGAAAGCACCATGAAGATTCACAGGCATGTGGGACACCCAATTTGTGTCACTCCAGAGAATCTGGTCAAGACTCACTCGAGAGTCTGGGAGCGCCATTGCAGTTGCTTCTTCTTGGCTTGAGGGCTCTCCGTATACCAATAGCCTGAACAGTGTGGACTGGTAGAAGGGCTCTAGTGCCGCATCACTCGGACTGAGATAGGTCGCATCATCAATAAGATCGCTACCAAGTTTGTCCTCTGCGATTCTGACCATCCAGGGCCACTTCCCCTCATCGCCACCGAATCCACTATAACGATGCCCAAAGTAGACAAGCACATGAGTCGTGTTCCAGTTCTTGAACGTCCTCAACGACTCTGTGAAGTTAAGGGCCATGAGCGCATAGCCCATTAATGCAATCTGTGTACTATTGAACGTGGCATTATCCACTATCGTGATTTTTTCAGTGGCACCATTTATCCAGTACCCATAGTCCCACCAACTTGCTATTACTGCATCATCGGGCAGAACATTCCTGATGTATGTCATTGCAGTCTGCCAATCGGTGACTTGTCCAGAGGATGAGAGGTCAGCCTGAGCGAATTCGGGGTTACCGACTTGGATTGACACGTATTGAACTCCTAGTATGATATTGATTGAAAGGAGTAGTCCAACGAACGCGAAGGCGGTCAGTGCATGTTCCGAAGTCAGTGATGAACTCATCCGGAACCGTCGTCTCTCAAACACTGACTTTTGGGTAACAACCTTAGCAAATGGAGCAAGGATGTTGTAGGATGCCACAGCCGCCAGGATTGCAACTCCAGGAGCCAGAATGAGATTCAGTCGTATCATGCTGCCTGCAAAGTAGACCGCCGTTAGACCATAGAGAATCATAAACCAGTCTTCATCACGACCTCTCTTAAACAGGAAATACATACCAAGTGGGAAGAAGAATATCAGAATCAGGAGTATGTTATAGAAGCTACCCCATGGACTGGGTAGATGTTCAGCAACTGATGCAAGAATACGCTGATCAAGACGTATAAACGGATTGATTACTGTGAGAAACTTTGAACCGATTCGAATAATGGGATTTGTGTTGTACGGAGTGATTTCAAGGTCCATGCCACTGCTATACAACATATATGCACCAATCCCGACAAAGGGAATAATTAGACCCGTGAGGATTGGTTTGATATGGGGCATCAATACTGTTGCTGTGGCTTCACGATAACCTCCAATCCTGAGCCAAATCTCATACCCAACTAGTAGTGCACCAACGCCAATTGGAGCAAGGACTGAAAAATCACCAAGACTGCCAAATCCATTGCGGGGAATTAATGAACCAATGAAAATACCTAGTGACACTGTCAAGAGGTATGTTGTCAAAAGACGCCTACTGTATCGACCCATCAGTAGCATGAGAAAACCATAGACCGCAAGGAGACCCAACATGTATTCGGATGCACCCCAAGATATCTGTAGATATCCAAGTGCAACACCAGCACCGATTGATGCCGGGATGGAACCACGTTTCAATCCACGCGTGAATAGGAATGCGGTCAGAACGATTGAAAAAACCCCTATACACTCATTATCATAAAAGCCTGCGACTGTTCGCGTAATGAAAGCCGGGATGAATGCAGTGAAAATCCCGGCAAACAGTCCTACTGTGTTGTTTGAAAGTTCTCTTCCAAGCAAGAAGACAACGATTGCAGTGAAGGCACCCATAAAAGCTGGCAAGACAAGAGATACTGTTAGGACATCCACATGTATTCCAATCGCATTGAGGAGAAAATAGAAGAATGCACTTGTGAATGGAACACCAACATAGCTTGTGGTAGCCATGTCTCGACCAAATGGGACCCAGGTGGTTTCATCGTACCAAGTGAAGAAGGCACTGAATCCGTTCTCAGCTATATAATCAGTCACCTTTAGCTGGAACCAGGGGTCAAACGCACGTACGATTGGTTGGGCATTGAATAGAGGTTCAATACGAAGCAAAAGGGCGGTGGTAAATATCAGAAGAAGTATTATAATTAGCATGATTGAACCGCGGGAAATCTTTGACTTTGGTCGATGGATTGCTTTCCGTAGAAATCTTCCAGTTGTTTTTTTGAACTTGCCAAATGACATGTAGAGTGCAGTCTCCAAGCTATTTCGAACTATCGGCAGCGATTTTGTGATGCGCTAAAAAGGTTGCTGTTAATTGTAAATTCGTCCTATACAAAAATAGCTCTCAGGTATGGTAATAGAGCTATGGAAAGAGATGCAATCTCCTTTCCATAATCCTCAACCATCGAGATTCTAGATTTCAAAGCGACTCGATGAATTCCCTGTAAGCCGATGCATCCATCAGACCTGCAAAATCGGCATCAAGATTTGATGGTTTGAGCTTGAACATCCAGCCTTTGCCGTATGGATCTTCGTTGACAATCTCAGGGGCATCTTCAAGGTCCTTGTTGACCTCGACAATCTCACCACCAACTGGTGAGAATATGTCTGAAGAGGCTTTCATGGACTCCACCAATCCACACTCGCCATTGGCTTCAAGAGTTGTGCCAACTTCAGAGATTTCAACAAATGTGATCTCGTGAAGTGAGTTTTGAGCAAAGTCAGTTATGCCGACGACGACCAAGTCACCCTCGACTTTGACCCACTCGTGATCCTTGCTGTATTTTCTATCATCTTTAACCTCGGTGTCACTCATTAGGTCCACCTACATGTTGCGATGAGCTGATGCGGTTTAAATGAGTTTGGTTATTGTGTCCTAGAGCCTCCATATGCCGCGGGATCATAAAATGGCCACGTGGAAACCTCAGCTTTCCTCAATCGCCCCTTGATATCAATCTGCACAACCCCTCCTGTGACGACTGAATCAGGTTTGACATAGGCAAGGGCAATGCCCTTGTTTAATATTGGTGACAACCCTCCACTACTGGTTTCTCCGATTTTCTCTCCATCAACCAGAATAGGATAATGCTCCCTCGGGATTCCACGATCCAGCATAATCAAGCCAATGCGTGTCTTTCTGATGCCACCCTCGTTTTTATGATGCTTTACAACATCATATCCAATATAATGTGGTTCTACCTTGAACTTCACTGCATATGGAATTCTTGCCTCGATTGGGGAGGTGTCCTCATCCAGCTCGTGACCATATAGGACAAATCCAGCCTCTAATCGCAGTGAGTCTCGTGCACCGAGCCCACAAGGTTTCACGCCAAACTCCTTGCCCTTTTCTAGGAGTTCTTCCCAGAACGAGATCGCCTTCAACTTACCCTCATCAGTGCATGGCGTTTCTAACAAAAGAATCTCAACACCATCCTCGCCGGTATAGCCAGTCCTACAGAGGTAGCAGTCATACCCAGCAAGTTTGACTCGATAAGAGGAAAATCGACTATATTCACAAATATCGCGGTCAGCGATCTTCTGAATGAGCGAAAGTGCCTTTGGACCTTGAACAGCAATCATCGTGATCTCCCTGGATTTGTCAACCACCTCAACCTCAAAGTTCGATGAGTGTTTTGTTAAATGGTCGTAGATTTTGGGACCATTTACTGCGTTGGTAATCCAGATGTATTCATCCTCCCCCACCCTATAGAGCGTTAAATCATCATGAATCCCGCCATGTTCATTCAGACAAGTGGTGTATTGACCTCCATTGACCTTCAGGGTGCTGACATTGTTTGTAGTGAGCGTTTGAAGGAACACCTCTGCTTGAGAGCCCTTGATTACAAATCGGGACATATTAGAGGTGTCAAAAATCCCCACATTGTTTCTAACAGTCATATGCTCTTCTCTAATGTCTGAGAATCTGACGGGCATCTCCCACCCTACAAAATTAACCAGATCGCCATGTTCTCTGTGCCATTCGTATAATTGAGTGTGTTTCAATGTTTCATTCATGTTATCTCACCAAAAAGATACGCTGCCAAGCAAACGTGACGGAGTTAGCTACCATTTTATTTATTTCCATACATCTGAGCTTCAAGGCTCTAAGAAACTGTAGACAAGAGGCTTCATCACTTGAATAATATCCTGAGTGTCAAAATAGATGGACTATTGGTTGGACCAAGCAACCCTGTTCGAGTGATGAGTGTCATTAATCTGTCCTCCGAGTCATTCTACAAGAGATCCATCGCAGATAGCCCTGAGATGTTTCATAAGATGATTGATACTGCTGTGAAGGAAGGAGCAGACATCATAGACATTGGTGCGGCATCCAGTGCACCAAAGGAAATCTATGGAACTCCAGAAATTTCGATTGAGAGAGAGCTTGAGAGGGTGAATAAATCGCTTAGTTCCATAGATGTTTCGAAGTACCCACCGATTTCAATTGATACCACTTCTTCGAGAGTTGCGGAGGCGGCCTTGGATTTAGGCGTGTCTATGGTCAACGACATCTCTGGGTTGCACGCAGATGTGGAGATAGCAAGCCTTGTTGCAGACCGGGGTGTGCCCATAGTTCTAATGGCTAATTGTGGAACCCCATGTGGGAGTATCCAGGCATCCTTGAACTCATTGAAAGAGAGTCTTGCGATTGCAGGAGAGGTTGGGATTGAATCAGAGAGAATACTCATTGACCCGGGAATTGGGTTCGGCAAACCTCCAGAGGTGGATATAGCAATCCTCAATGACTTAAACCGGTTTGTAGGACTCAATCATCCCCTGTTGGTTGGTGTATCGAGGAAGGCATTCATTGGTCATGTCCTTGGTCAGCCAAATCCGGAGGATCGACTGATTGGTTCCCTTATACTATCTGCATTTGCAGTGATGAGGGGAGCTAGTGTCATCCGAACTCATGATGTGAGAGAAACAAAGGTGGCTGTACAGATAGGAGAATCCTTACGTGGGTCATAAAGTAGTGTCCAAGTGAACGAACATGAAGTGGGATGACTGGCGTCCAAAGTATCTCGATATTGTACAGAGATTAGACATCGATTCCTCAGCAGACAGACAGGCCACCAAACTTCTCACATCACTACTCAGAGCTGTTGAGCCGGAGCTTTTACTGAAACGTCTGTCTGATTCCATCTTCGGAAAACATGTAATTGTCTGTGGTGCGGGTCCTTCGTTGAAGCAACACATGAAATCTCTGATGAGCTCTGAGGATCTATCAGAGGCTGCGATTGTTGTTGCGGATGGTGCTGTTTCAGTCATGCTTGAGCTTGGTCTACATTGCGATGTTGTGGTGACTGACCTCGATGGGGACATAGACCATCTGAGGGAGATGATGAGCAAAGGCGCCCTTCTTATTGTGCATGCTCATGGTGATAATATGGAGCGTGTTGAGTTGATAGTCCCCCTTTTGGGAGAAGTTTTAGGGAGTACCCAGGTCGAGCCAACAGACAGGGCTTTCTTGTGGGGGGGATTCACAGATGGTGATCGGGCGTGTCACATAGTCTGTGAGTATTCACCTCAAAGAGTCACTCTTGCTGGAATGGACTTTGGCACAACGGTTGGAAGATGGTCTAAGCCAGGACATGAATATCACTATCCTGCAGACAAGAGGAAGAGGATGAAACTGAAGCTGGCTGAGGAATTGATAGCTGACCTTCTCAAGAGAACCGGAGTGGATTATTCATACCTACCATGATCTGGGGTTCGATATTGATGAGGTCAGAGCTTAGGGATCTATAGAAGCCCCGCCTTGATGTTCCATAGATAACTGAAGATTAGGAAGGCAACTCCTGCCATTATCATTCCCAGTATCATGAGTCTCGTTGCATAGCCTGGTTGGAAGACATACTTAGAAGCATAGTATACCAGTCCAAGTCCAGCAACACCGACAAGAATGATGACTGAGGCAACTATCCCTTCCATACCAAGCTGTTGGTCAATCCCTGGGGCAATTAGAATGGGGGCGCCGCTTTGACTCCCTGCAATGGCGGGCGGAGTTCGGACTAGAGTGTAGATGTTACCACCGAGAACAAACAGTATAGCAAGGAACATGATGCCAAATATGACTGTGTCAGGGGGACGAGTAGGCATCCGAAAACTGGGTCTGCTGAGCCGTACTCTTGGCTTTACTATGATTCTGGGCCACCAGGGCTTCACATATCTTACCTCGAGCGGTTCACAATTTCTGTCTGCTTTTAAGACTTACGCGATATGCAATGTTGTACTAGCATTACGACCTCATGCCACAACTGCTATTTGAGTGTGTAATTGATGAGAGAAAGTGAGAGAGAATGTCTAAGCTGATGGTCATCACAGAGAAACCTACTGCGGCAAGACGTATTGCTCTTGCTCTGGATGAGAATAGAGCCCCTTCTGAGGTTAAGAGGAGTGGTGTGTCATACTATGACTGTAAGAGGGGAAACGATGACCTCATTATTGTTTATGCACTTGGACACCTGTTTGAATTGAAACAGACTGTCAAGGGTTGGACCTACCCACGAACGGAAACTATGTGGGTTCCAAGATATGAGGTTGAGAAGAAGGCAGCTCAGACAAAGTCAATCATTAGTCTAATCAAGAGGCTATCAAAAAATGTAGACACTTTTGTTGTTGCAACGGACTACGACATCGAGGGAAGTCTAATCGGATATCTTACCTTGAAGCATGCCTGCAATGCAGATCCAAAGAGGGCTCGCAGGATGTTCTTCAGTGCTCTTACTGATGTAGAGATACTGAATGCCTTTGATAATATGTCAGACACGCTAGACTTTCCTTTGATAGAGGCAGGTCATGTTAGACATGAGATTGATTGGTTGTATGGCATTAATCTTACACGAGCACTGACTCTTGCTGTAAAGAATACAGCAGGATGGTTCAAAATAATATCTACAGGAAGAGTTCAGGGTCCCACTCTTTCATTTGTGGCTGAGCGAGAACAGAAAATCAATCTGTTTGTGCCATGTCCGTTTTGGGTTGTCCGAGCAAGGACTCTGCATGATGGTGTGGATATTGAACTGGAGTATTCTAAGAAACGTATTGCAACCGAAGGTGAAGCTAAACGAATTGTGGAAGATCTTAGCGGAAAAATGGCATGTGTTGAATCAATAAGCAGTAAGATTATCATTCAACCACCACACCCACCATTCAATCTGAGTACCCTGCAGTCAGAGGCATTTCGCCATTTTGGTTTCAAACCGAGTAGAACGCTTGCCATTGCACAGGCGCTCTACTTAGACGCACTTATCTCATATCCTAGGACAAGCAGCGAGCAGTTACCAAAGACTATAGACATAGGGGAAATCCTCAGAGGGCTGGGAAGGATGAAGGATTATGCAGCAATGGTGAATCTGATAGTTCAAAGAAGTAATCTCACACCTGTACAAGGGAAGAAGACTGATCCAGCCCATCCTGCTATTCATCCCACAGGGACAATGGCGTCAAGACGACTAACACCTAGTGAGAAGAAACTGTATGATTTGATTGCCCGAAGATTTCTTGCTCTCTTTGGTGAGGCCTCAGAGAGAGAACACCTCCGTGCTGACGTCAGATGTGAAGAGCATCTTCTCTATTTGCGAGGGCTTAGGATAAAGAAGCATGGTTGGATGCAGTTCTATGAACCGTATGCTGTAGTACAGGAGAAAGAGCTTCCAAGGATATCTGAGGATGATTTGCTTCTATTGAGCCCTGTAGATAATGATGAGCGATACACCAAACCGCCAGCGCGGTTCAACCCTGCCAGTCTGTTGAAACTTCTAGAAAAGGAGAATCTAGGGACAAAGGCAACAAGAGCAAGAATTGTTGACTCTATCAAGTCTCGAGGCTATACACTCAATGATAAGTTCGAGCTCTCCACTCTAGGCTACGCCCTCTATGAAACCCTCCAAAAGCACATACGAGAGATTCTCTCTCCCGAATTGACACGAAATCTAGAAAGTGAGATGGATGAGATTCAACAGAAAACAAAAAGCAGACGAGACGTATTATCAAGGGCTAAGAGGGATCTTCTACTGCTGCTTGAGAGTTTTGAGTCACAAGAGGAGGATATTGGAAACGATCTTGTGGCAGGTCTTCAGAGATATTGGAAATCGAGGGAGGAGTTTGGTGATTGTCCCAAGTGTGGCGAGGGCACGCTTCGAGTGATACGATCCTCAAAGACAGGAAAGAGGTTTATAGGCTGTTCCAACTACAGCGAGGAAAAGTGTGACCAGACATTTCCACTTCCGCAGAAGGGAGATATACATCCTTTAGACAAGGCGTGTCCGTATTGTGGATACCAAATATTCCAAGTGATATCAAGCCGTAAAAAATGGGAAACTTGCATAAATTGGACAAAGTGTCCGGGAAGACAAGAGGAGCTCAAAGCCCTTGAGGAGCAACGGACTAAGCATGAACAGAAACTTCAGGAGGGGGCTGAAGAGTGAGTTTCTGTGCGATTTGTGATCGTGTCGTAGTGGATCAAAAGGAGTTCTGCTATTACCATCAAGAGGCACTTGGGAGGCTTCAGGAAACATTTGAGGACTGGAGGAAAGCAAGCGGAATCGGATGGGAGGAGTATTTAGACAAGCTCTGTCAAATAGATGAAACTGGACAATGGGTACGAGAGGTTGCTGAACATATTAAGTCAAAAGACGGTCCTTCAACAAAGACATGAGCTCCAACATTCGTTCTCTTGTCAGCGAGCTCATTCCGACAACAAGCATACAGGTCTGGTTTGTCCATGAAGCCACTCTCTCAGCGAGAGTCCGAACCAGAGTGCTATCAATCTCCTTAGTGAAGAACCCAACTGATGTGGGTTCAGACCGACCTTGTCCTGCGGGGATTGCCATAGCGGAAAGACCAAGTCTATACTCATCTGAATCTGAAATCAGGACAAGAAGCCCGTTTTTCAGACTCATAATACGTACCTTAATCGAGCCCGTAGAGGTTAATGATGAGAACTCGGATATGTCATCAAACTCCATGATTATCAAGTATCCCATGTTGAGGCGGAATATATCACTAACGCATTGGTCCCAGAAGCAACAGGATTATCAAGGCTGTAGCCGGCAAATGGTTAGAGGTCTAATGGCCGAAGAATCCTCAAGCTATACGGACTTCTTCCCGTATCCTGAAGCTCGTGATGGTCAAAATGAAATGATGAAGAGAATTGAGGAGTCTGTAAAAGCTGGGCTCAATCTCTGTTCGGAAGCGCCTAATGGTTTTGGAAAGACATGTGTCACACTAAGCGGCGTACTGCCATGGATAAAGGAGGAAGGAGGTAAGCTTCTCTACTGTGCACGTACTCATAGGCAACTTGATCGTGTCATGGAGGAACTCGACGAGATATCAAAGAACAAAGATGTGTCTGGTGTTTCTTTCCGTGGGCGCCGACACATGTGCTTAAACACCTTTGTGCTTGAGAACGCTGATTTTGTGGCTCCGATTTCTGAGGTCTGTGGGCAGTTGAAAACCACTGGAAGATGTGCATTTTATGAGAATCTTCGTCGTGCTGGAGGTCCGGAAGACCTTCTGGAAAATATGCCGAAGAAGGTTCTTTCAGCCCCAGAGATTGCTAAGGTTGCCAGTAGTAGATCCCTGTGTCCATATGAACTTGCTAAGCGTCTGGCTAAAATAGTAGACGTCGTCGCTCTATCATATCTTTATGTCTTTGATCCTTGGATACTTGATGTGTTCATTCCTGATCTTGAAACACCCCCTTCAAAGATGATACTTGTAGAGGATGAGGCTCACAATGTCCCAGCGACAGCGCTAGAATCAGCCAGTGACTCATTAACCATTGGAACCATTAGACAGGCGTTACGCGAAGCCACAACTTACAATGATGAGGCGTCCAAGGATTTTATTCGTGCACTAGCCAAGATAGTCTTGGAACTCTCTTCAGACATGAAACAGGTTGAGGAGCGAACAGTAAATCCTCGTGCTATTGTAGAGTCTGTGATAAAGACTGCACAGCTCGAACATCAACCACAGATACTCTTCCATATGAGAGACTTGGGGACAAAGATCAGGAGAGGACTCCTGAAAGCTGGCAAGTTTCCCCGCTCTTTAATCCATAGAGTTAGTGAGTTCCTAGTCAGGTGGTTGAGGTGTACAGAAAGGGAGGACTATACCTTTTTGTTAGTGTCCAGTAGGGGATATGGAGAAAGTAGGAGGGTATCATTGGACCTTGTTGCATTGGATCCAACATCAGTCACAGAGAATATCTTGAAAATGGTTCATAGCTCAATTGCAATTTCTGGCACAATGTCACCATTGGATGCATATGCTGAGATGTTGGGGTTAGGTCCGGATGCAGTCAAGGCAACTTTCCAGAGTCCTTTTGCCAGGAAAAATAGACTTGGGTTGGTTGTCGATGGCGTGGATACTTCATTTCAGAACCGGAACAAATCGACTTTCAGATGTATTGTAGAACACTGCGCAGCAGTCGCAAATGCGACGCCAAGTAATACTGGGATTTTCACCTCCAGCTATTCAGTGGGAAAATCGCTTATGGAAGCAGGTCTTGAGAAACAACTCCGACGCAATCTCTTCGTGGAAAAGCCCGGGATGAAGGGTGCTGAGAATGACAAGTTGATTGATGAATTTAAAAGGTCAGGAGATCGAGGGGGATCAGTACTTCTTGGCGTACAGGGTGGTCGTAACTCCGAGGGCGGTGATTTTCCTGGATCAACAATGGAGAGTGTGGTGGTAGTGGGTGTGCCATATGCAAAACCCATCCCCAGAATGGAGGCCCTGATAAGCTATTACGATTCAAGATTCAATCAGAGAGGTAGAGATTATGCCTATGTTCTACCAGCAATGACTCGTGCCATCCAAGCGGCAGGCAGACCTGTGAGAAGGTTGGACGACAGAGGCGTGATTGTGCTGCTTGACCAACGGTTTGGTACACCATATCTCAGTAGGTTCATTCCAGCATGGTTGAAAGATGTCACACAGCTTGTTCCAAATGACCCTAAGGTGACCTCACACCAGGTTGAGAGTTTTTTTAATGCCTAGCTCGTTCCAGTCAATATGGCGTCCAATGACTGATTTCCGAGTATGATAGCTCGAGCCTCGTCTGTAGAGATTTCTCTTGTCCCGCGAGTGGACCGTTTTACAAGCAGTTTCAAAGATTTTACATGTCCCTCCTTGGGTTCAATGACCATGTCATTCTCTTCTAGAGGTCTTCCAGACCTTCCAGCGATGATTATTGCTGAGGTTTGATCGGATGTGATTCCACCTATGAGAGTTGTTCGATGTTCGTTCACAAGTTCAATGACCAGATTTGGGGATTCTTGTTTCATACTCCTGAGATACAATGCTGAAAATAACCTTGATCCAGTTCCTGTTCGAACGATTGTGCGGCAATGCGTAAAGAGCCGAGTTACATAGGACTCTAGACGCGATGTCAGTTTAGCTGCAGCTCCAGGGGTTGTGAGTGAAGTTTTGAAGACTATAACTCCATCAATGACTAGAGCCGCCCCAAATCGCATTCCAGGGTCAATGCCAATAACTGCAAGGGAAGGATTGTAGACATCATTGAGTTTGGCAAGAATCTCAACCGACTTGAACTCTTGGTCTATGTTTTCATCCACAATGACAAGAGAATCATAGGCTTTGGCGTCATCGGCTGTTGAAATCACTACTTTCGCCTCGTCGCATCGAGAGTCCTCTGGTGGACAGACTATGAACTTGAGATGGAGTTTCTTCAGGAGCTCGATGACGAGATATAGTACCCGTGGGTTCTTTGTGGATATTGCAACCTGCCACCTAGGCATGACAGCAGTCCTTCTAGATACGCTTATCACTCAAGGTGATGACAAGTAGGCAGTGAGATTGAATTTGATTCTTCCGTCTGGTGTATCATTGCTTGATCGCCTACTTAATGGAGGGCTTCACACAGGTCTTCTAACACATGTATATGGGGAGGCTGCTGCTGGAAAAACCACTCTTGCACTGCAGTTCGTAGCTAATGCATTCAGAATAAATTTTGGTTCCATCTATGTTAACTCCGAAGCCACACCACCTGTAAAACGGCTTGAACAAATCATGTCACAATCATACAATGAAGCAGAGAAGCTGGTCAAGATTTTAGCTCCAAAGGGGTTCGATGAGCAAGGTGAGTTGATAGACAATTTGGAGCTGTATCTACGGGAGGAAATAAAGATCATAGTTGTTGACACTTTGACCAAATTTTATAGACTAGAGTTGGAGGACAAGAAGACAAATTACTTGAAACACAGGGAATTGAATAGACAAGTTGGCTTCTTGAAGGGACTTGCCAGAAATCATGATGTTGCAGTATTAGTTCTGAATCAGGTCAGAACACGACTGTCAGGTGTTGATGATTTTGAACCTGTTGCAAAGAACATCTTGGACTATTGGTCTGACTACTCGATTAAACTAAGGGTCGCAAGAGGAACAGGGGAAAGGATTGTCAAGAAGACTGTCCCCACAGACGAGTTTTCTGACGCAAAACTTTACTTGATTGAGAGGGGCTTCTCATCCGATAGGCCCCATGAGAAAGAGTGAAATTGTATAGCCAGACCGCAGACATGGAGTATTACTTGATGTACGAGGAATTGGCCATCTTTGAACTATCGGTCTGGCTTGGACTATCTGCATGGATTGCGAATGCCACTCCTGTATTGGGTGGTGGAGGGAGCCCCATCGATGGTGGGAGGAATTTTCGTGATGGTCGACGAATACTGGGTGATAGCAAGACAATACGAGGATTCTTTGTGGGTGTATTTTTTGGAACACTTACAGGAACGGGGCAGTTTCTGGCCGCCCCCTATCTGCGACCAATACTTGCGCAGTTTGTAACCATAACACCGGAAATGGACTATGTCCTCAGTATTAGTATCCCAGTCGGATTTCTTTTATCGGTTGGGGCATTGACAGGCGATATGATTGGTTCATTCATCAAGAGAAGAGTGAATCTGAAGAGTGGTGACCCTTCGCCAGTTCTTGACCAGATAGGATTCATTATCATGGCTTTGATTTTTGCCTTCCCGCTCATGATGCCAAGTCCAATTTTTGTGGCTGTTTTAGTACTTACAACGCTCGGAATACACTGGCTTAGTAATGCACTTAGTTTCTTATTAGGACTGAAAAAGAATCCTTGGTAGATTTGGGATAAGGAAAACCATAAAAGGTGACTCAAAAAACACTATTTCATCTACATCAACTCCACTGGACTGCTTAAAACTCCATGTGATTTGATGAGTACTCAAGTTTCTATAAACCGGAGTAGTCCTAACAATGATGGTCAAGGATTGCATGCAAGCGGACGTAGTGCACATTTCAGTGCCAGGAACTAGAGAAGATGTTCTTCAATTGATGGCTGAAGAACAGATTAATGGTGTTCCAGTTGTGAAGAAGGGTACCAAGTCACTTGTAGGAATAGTCACTAGAACTGATCTTCTCCGTAAAGCTGATGAAAATCAGCTTGCAATGCTCATGGTAAGAGACCCTGAAACTGTCACTCCTAGGACCGATGTTAAAACCGCTCTTAAGGTGATGATAGAGAAGGGGTACAGAAGACTTCCTGTCGTTGAGAAGGACGAACTGGTTGGCTTGGTTTCAATCCCTGATGTATTAGGATCAATACTTGAAGACAACAAGAAATTCGGATCACTGGAAATTGGTGAATTCGTCACACGAACCATTAATGCTGTTTGGGAAAAAACTCCTCTTCCACTCTCATATTTGATAATGGAGATGGCTGGAAAGGATGGCCTTGTTGTACTTGGTGAGAGTGGAGGCGTTACTGGTATGATCACCGTCAGTGACTACATACGCCTTTCTGAGGTCACTGTAGAAAATAATATCTCACAGACCTTTAGTGGCACAGACAGTTCGGTGGATTGGGGATGGACCTCGAAAGATTTTCTTGTCGTGACCAAGAAACTTCTTCGACTTCCAAGTAAAGAGGTTCGAGAGGTAATGACCAAGAATATCATCAACTTCAGCGAGATTACAACCGTGGCCGAATGTGTTAGAACTCTGAGGGTTGAGGACATTGACCAAGCACCCGTGTTGTCTGTCACTGGAAGCCTGGTTGGAATGATTGAAGACCGGTATCTATTACCTTTGGCTTTAAAAGCTCTAGATGAAGATTAGGACTCGAAGTAGTCGGTCAGAACAGTCTGTTCTGACACAAACAGTGAATCTAGTGAAGCCGTGATGAGTCTCAATCGTTCCTGTAGGTATTTATCCAGACCATGTTCTTCGATTATCCTCCTTGTCACTTCGAGATACTTTGAGATATTCTTCTGCCTGACTGTCAAGGAGAGTTTGCTCCCACAAAGGCAAACTCCCGATAGAGGAATTCTTCTATAGGTCCTTCGACACTTCTGACATTGTGTCTTCTGTGTAGAATACGCTCTCAGGTTTCCTCGAATATCGCGGAAGAAATGATGAGAGAGAACCCTTTCTGCAACATCTCTTGCATCAACTGCTGAAATCAGAGTGGCGAGTTTCAGCTGAGCAGTTAGTTTCTCATCCATACTGCCAAGGATTTTGTATCTACTATTCTTGGGACCAATATCGAAGGATGACGTGATGTGTGTGTAGCCAAATCCCTCATACTGTGCTGCTGAATTCAGTCGTGATGCGATAATATCAACGAGCTTCTCCACATCCTTGGGAGGTCTTGCTTCAGCCACCATATTGTAGAATTCTGCGGGGTATCGTCTACAGACTTCGATATTGTGACTTTCGTCGTCCACCTCAGTAGGTTTGAGAATGACTGAGAGGACTAGAGGCGCATCCATAAGACCCCCCCTCCCGGCTGGGAGATAACTTTTAGAGAAATTGAGAAGCGCATCAAGGACCAAGATTAATGCATCCTCGTCACCATCGCAATTCCTTCTCTTTGCCGCATGCCAGTAGGGGTGGGCATAACAGACACTTGCATTAGTGAATCCGATAATACGACCAATTATCCCAGCAGATGTATGGGGGGCGAGACCGATGACCAGCTGACCGATAATGTCCTCCTGTCCACCAAACCCGTAGTACCTGTCTAAACCATATATCTTCTCTAGACAGTCATCAATGAACCTTCCCACCCGTACGAGATACATTGCACAGTTCTCTGGTACTACGATGTCCTGAACCTTGAGTTCTACAACTTGTTCATCGGAGATGAGAGGCTCTCCATCCATGTCAGTTATGTAACCCAAATCGTGTAGACGACTGACAGGAGTGCCTATCTCCCTTGGTGTGAAATGTGTTAATGGAGCATCTGTCGCATCAAAACGGGCGGTCCCATCACGATAGCAGTAGACATCATGTTTGGCTCGTAGAATTCCCTTTCCAAGGTACTCGGGGATCTTATAGTCACTAGTGAGACCGAGTACTCCTCGGACACCATGTGCCTCAAACTCACTAACCTCGGCCTTAACCCGGTTTAATAGGCCTGTAATATCCACGGGAATATGTTTTGTCACTCTTATCAGGTTCACATCATGGCTATATTGACACATTCCTGTGTTTGGATCAACTGGTCGTCCGCAGTCCTCGTGAGAACACCATGGTTGAATATTTGTGTGAACTCCACATTTTGGGCATCTTGATTCGAAGGTTTCAGATGAACAACTAGGACATACTCGTGAAACCATCTCAAGTTCAACCCCAGGAAGCGATTTGGATTCAGTATCTTCTTTCCCTTCTTCGAATACATCGATTGTTGAAATATGCTCTATGCTCTTTGCTACTTCTTCAATCCGACGTTCTGTCCCCTTTGTGCGACCTACAGGAAACAGAGCTTGAACAGGTGGTCTCATCTTTCGTTCTTCTGCTTTCTCTGGTCTACCCATCCGTGCTCCTATAGAGAAACCAATCTTATCCATCAATCTTATAGTAGCTACAGAATTCATCAGTTCAAGAGGAGTTGCACCCCTTGGCCTTGCTTCCTTCGTTCCAATCTGTGCAAGGATAGATACCGATTCATCGCTAAGTAGAATTTTCTTCTTGTTTGGTGATATCGTGTGGGGTATGGCTGTCTTCTCAAGGAGTTTCTTGTACTCCAGACCAAAAGGGAGAGTCATGATAGAGTCCTTGATGGTGCTCTTTTCGAGTAACCACTTTCTCAACATCAGCGTTTCCTCTGAGGTGAGTACATTCCAACGATAGAGATAGAACGGGTGAAGTGGTATCTTGAGCTTCTTCGCCAGATGTACTGATTGGGCAGCGGTCGGAATATGTGTGAGTGGCGAGTCAATGAAGTGGTTGATATCTTCTGGAGTCATATCAGATTTGGAGAGATGCTTTGTCAGCGTAGTTGGACTGATTCTAGAAACTGCACGGTCGAGATCGTGTGACCACCATTCTTCACAATACCCTGAGGGAACAAGTGGGTGATTGTTTTCAAGGAACTCACCAAGGGCAACAAGAATGTCGCCAAGGTAGAGAATCTTCTGGACTTTGCCTTCCATCTTCCTGGCATCGTCAGTATTATTGACACGTACAACACTTCCGTCTTTCAGGAGAACGATTGGTCCTTCTATGGAGTCAACAGGAGCAACTATGGATCCCTTTCCAGGTCGTTCAGTCCGTATGTGTGTACCAGGAGCAAGAAACTCCTCCACTATGTACATGGTCGCTGGATGAATCCCAACGCCAGCAAGACCTGTATTTCGAGACCGGCCATATCTCAATCTGAATCCACCTATACGTGATGGATGAGAAAATACAGGTCGTCCTCCAATGACATCAGCCAAGTACTCGGATTTCGGTTCAAGTTTCTTATCGACTGCGTCTTCCTCCTCAGTGGATGCGACCTTTGACATTCTTGAAGCGAGTTCATCAAGCCACTCCCAACCACTGATTTCATTGCTGCTCACAATCTTTGCTAGCTTCACAGCCCTTCCAACAACACCATCATTTAGAACTAGTACTGCACCCCCTCGAACTCGGTTCGTTTCGATACGTTCCAAATCTCGACTTCCTGAAACCTCAAACTCCTCAGTTGGTTCACCGGTCAGCATGATTGGTAATCGTGATGCAGCAAAACGCACCAAATCAGGATAGACGGGGTATTGAAGATGAGCAAACCGTGCATAGAGTTCAACTTCTTCCAGAGCACGTTCAGTTTCCTCTATCGTGGCTTTGAATGTGGGTAGATTTAGCACTTGGCGTACATAATCAGCCACAAGCACAGTCATGGCGGCCTCAGTTCCACCTGCAGCTCGTATAGGTCCTGCGAGATACAATGCAAGGTATTGATCAGTTCCAGACCCCCGGATTCGAACCTTGGCAATTCCCTCAAGAGGAGCAGCGGTGATACTCTCAGTGAGAATGGAGAGTGCCACTCGTACAGCCTTGTCCGCAGCCTTCTCGGCATCCTCAATTCCACCTAGTTTCCCCTCTGCAATCTCTTTAGCAATAGCAAAGGCTACTTCTTCTCGTGAGTTGTGCTCCTGTAGTTCACGAATCCGTTTAGCTACGCCTATAGGACCCTCCAGAGTGGCTTCAACTCGCGCTGCAACATCATGAGCGGGAGGAATCTCGACCCTTGTGGTTGGGTCAAATCCTTGCAGTTTTGCAGTTTCTGCGATGGCGTATAAAGTATGTATCTCTTCATTTAGTGCGGTGAAATACTTATCATAGAAGATACTATGCTCGGGAAGACTGAGGTCGGGTTCGGTCACAACAAATCAGCATGTGTCTATCATGATAGTGTATTTTGTGTTTCGCTTGATACACACTAGAAATTCTCCAAGCTCGTACTCACTGAGGATATTACTTTAAAGCAGCTGGACATGACCATACAACAGCCTACGTCACCACATAGGCAATGGAAGGTGACCCACTTGCTTACTCTTGAGGAAACAATCGAACTAATTCTGAAACACAAGCCAGATTATGAACGCAAAGACATTCTTGCAATGATTGAGGAGAAAAGGGAGGAGCTTGGACGAGAGGTAATCAACGACGAGTCTGCTTCGATGATTGTGGCTAGAGAGCTAGGAGTTGATCTTCATCAAATCTCGCCCAAAGCACGTCAAAGAGTTGAGGACATAACAGAAGCTACCCGAAATGTGGCACTCACAGCCAAAGTGGTCAACATAGGCACTGTCAGAACCTTCTCTAGGAAAGATGGTGGAGGAGAGGGAAGAGTAGCGAACATAGTTGTTTCAGATGAAACGGGCAGCATAAGAGTGGTCCTATGGGATGATCTTACAAATGCTATTTCTGAGGATGCTGTTTCAGTTGGAGATGTCATTCAGCTGCGAGGGGCCTATGTCAAGAGAGGCCTTGGAGATGCACTGGAACTGAACTTGGGAAGACTGGCACAGATTAGGGTCCTCGAGGATTACGAAATCGATGATCTTGGTGTTGACTTTGGTGACTCTGCAACTGAAGATCAGAAGATATCTGACCTCAAGGAGGGCCTCTTCAATGTCAGTCTTAAGGTCAAGATTCAAAGAGTGTTCCGACTGTCCACATTCACAAGACAGAGGGATGGTTCTGAGGGTAAGGTTCTCAGCATCATTGGAGCCGATGAAACTGGTGCAGTCAGGCTGGTTTTTTGGGATGACAAGGCCGCAGAGATGGAGGATGCAGAGGAAGGTGAGATCATCCACCTCAGGGGAGTAAACACAAGATTGAATCGTGATGGTTCTGAGGTGGAGGTACACATCGGACGAGCTGCTTCTATTGTTCGGAATCTCAAGGAGAAAATAGATGCAGTGGATGTAGAAACGTCCAGAGAGGTGTCAGAACCCCTTGGAATGAAAGAGATTATTGACCTCACAACAGGGATGTGGGATGTAGACATAGAGGGGAAGGTTGTGACGGTTTATGACACGACTGACTTCACGACCAAGGACGGAAGAGATGGACGTGTCAAGAATATCATTCTTGCTGACAGGTCGGGTAAGACTCGGGTCACTTTTTGGAATGATGATGTCGACAAGATAGAAGATATCAAGGAAGAAGACATCATCAAAATCCTTCATGGTTATGTGAAGGAGGGATTTAGAGGAGGTGTCGAATTCCAGGTAGGCCGTAAGGCTGAGATTCAAATTAACCCCAAAGGATCTAAGCTCAAGAACTTAGATGTGTCACAGGTGTCTGTCCAACCAATGGCTAAGGCTTCACGGTTTCTTATTGGGGACATAGATGACACAATGGAGGGGAAAAGCGTAGAAATATGCGGCATTGTTGTGAACCTGAGTCAATCAATATCTCCAATCTATCAGGCATGTCCGAGTTGCAGCAAGAAGCTAGATGAGTTGGATGATGGATATGTCTGCAAATCCTGTGGAAAAATCGATAAACCAGAACCGAGGATGCTTTACAAGGTATCAGTAGATGATGGCTCAGGATCTATCAGAGTCACACTCTTTGGAAAAGTCGGAGAGGAACTACTTCAGATGACTGCAGAGGAAGCCAATGAGATGATAAAGAAGACCGGAAAAGGAGAACAGCCACTGATTGAAAATGCGGACAAGGTCATTGGGAAGTATATTGCAGTATATGGTCGTGTGAAGAAGTTCAGAGATTCGTTTGACCTTTCAGCAAGTGGTTTCGAGTTTGCAGACCCTGTAAGAGAGATTAAAAGAATGAAGGAAGAAATCCAGAAAGAGGTGGGTTGAAACTAGGCTCTTTCACCGCAATCTGTCAGATATAGCAGATTGTTCATATTATTCGTGTTTATAATCGACGGTGCTTTGATATTATATGCAATGAGTCCTGTTCGAATGGTTATTGCAGAGCGAAATTACCTTAGGGGTGTTCTTAGAGCCTTCTTAGAGGGCAAGAAGAATCAAAACTATGTCATAGGTTGTTTTAGAAATGTACCTATTTCAATATTCGATGAAATAGCACAAGAGCTTTCTCAGTACTCTGATACTCTTCGTTTTGGACAACTGTATAAAATAAGGAAAAAGCTACTGCAAAATCTACAGAATCGAGAAGAGAAGACCCGTTGGAGTCCTTGGGCGATTGGAAAATACTAATCAGTTATTGACACTTTACTTGCTAGCTTCAATGAGTGTTTCTATTCCAGATAGAAAGCTGGATACATCCTCACGGTTGTTGTACAAATAGAAACTAGCTCTTACTGTACCTTTCTTTGGATCGATGCCCATCTGATAATGAAAGGGTCCAACACAGTGCCAGCCGCTACGGACCATGATATTGAATTCATCATTCAAGAATGTGGCTACATCATGTGCAGAAGAGACCGTGTCTACATTGAACGTAACCAACCCTGTCTTGATGGAAATATCATTGGTTCCCAAGATATGGACATGCTCCATGTCAGAGAGTCTTTTTAGAGCCACTTCAAGCAATGAACGTTCGTGCTTCTCAATCTCGCTCATTCCAATGGCTTGAAGATAGTCTGCTGCTGCACCAGCTCCAATAGCACCAGCATAGTTCTGTAGCCCAGCTTCGAACTTCTCTGGTGGAGGAAGATACTCAGGGAGTATTTCGCCGTTCTCAAAACGGACGTCACTTACAGTGTCTCCACCATAGAAGCACATGTTCATAGACTTAAGATGTTCCAGCTTGCCATATAGAACGCCCATCCCGGTTGGTCCACACATCTTATGAACAGATATGGCAGAAAAATCAACGTCAAGATCCTGAACATCAAGTGGATGATGTGGAGCATACTGAGCGTCATCGCTTATAACCAGAGCCCCACGGTCATGTGCAATTTCAACAATCTCTTTCATCGGAGCAACAGTACCAGTCACATTAGAAGAGTGAACAACCGATATCATGCTCGTGTTTCTGTCGACCGCCTTCTTCCAGTCTTCGATGTCAAAAGTGCCATCTGGTAGCGCCTTGACAATCTCAGTCTTCAGACCATCTCGCCGAGCCCGTTCCACAAAGGGGAGCGAACCACTGTGATGTTCCAGAGATGTAGTAATGATCTTTGACCCTTTTGGCAGTTTTACTGCACTTGCAACAATGTTCAATGACTCAGTGGCGTTCCTGGTCCAGATACATTCTGAATCATCAGAAGCATTTAGGAATTTTCTGAACTTGCGTCTCGCTTCACTATATGCATTGGAAGCCTCTTCCCCGAATTTATGGATGCTTCTTCCTCCGCATGCAGGGTAGCACTCATAGTACTCATTCATGGCATCGATTACCTGTCTGGGTTTGAGTGCCATACATGCACTGTCCAAATATACTACTGGACGACCGTTTATGGTACGTTCAAGGGCAGGGAAGTCGTTTCTAATCTTGGTCCAGTTCACCATGCTGATCAATCCTTCACCAGTTGCCACCGGTAACCTCCCTTGCCGAACTTCTTCGAGATCAAACCCATTTGCACTAGTTGATTCGCAGCAGCCACAAAGGCATCACCACCTGCGCAATCTGTGCAGAAATCGGCAAATTCGTCAGTGCTAGCAATCTCAAGTATCTCTGTGGTTGTCAATGCACCAGCGCTTGCAAGAATCCTGAGAACACACTGTGCGTTTTTTGAGAGGTCTGACATGATTGGCTGAAGCGGGGAAATTGACAATATGAAGCCTTCGTAATAGGCTTGAAAGTCATTCAACAAAACGCTTAAATCAATACCTGAGCCGGAGAGCCCGCTCTATTTCTTTCGGGGCTACTGCTCTGACATGTGAGAAATAGGTAAAGGGTGAAACTTCATGGGACGACGACGAAGACAGAAAGTACGGAGACGACCACAGAAACGCATTCCAGACGTGTATCCGTGTCCTGACTGTGGCAATACTGCTATCAAGATTGAACTCTATCGGGACAATGCGATGGCCATAGTGAAGTGTGGTTCTTGTGGGCTAGAGATGACCGTTGATGAAGTCAACCCACTGACCGAACCAGTAGACATCTATGGGTCATTCATTGATAGATTCTATGAGGGTCGAAAAGCAGAGGTCTGAAAGCAGTACATCATCCAATATTCAGCAATCGTTATAAGCGGACACAGTCGGAGGACACAAGATTTTGATGCAGAACATTGAGACCTTCATAACCATCGTCTTCATTCTACTTGCTGCAATGGGAGTTCTAGCAATCATTCTTACGATGGGCTACATGGTCTATGGTGAGGAAGAAGAGGAATAGACCACGGGTTGTTTCCAATGACAAGCTCACTAGTACGCACTGCTTTTGAGACGGTAGCGCCTCATATTTCCAATCTTGAAGAAATGAAGAGGCTTGTTAATGAGATTGAGAAGATCTCTGAATCTCTTGATTCTGTGATTCATGAATTGGAAACAAGAATGGATAATGCAGAAGTCACCTTCAGGACTGATATACGCATCTTGATTAATGAGTGTCGACACCTTGGGAAAAGGACGACACACAGATGAAGGCGTTTGCACCCCTTAGTGAAGAGATAGCAAGTTTCCTCAAGACAAATGGTATGGTTCAATTCACGCCAATCCAGGAGTTATCAGTACCATTCCTCATCAGAGAGAGGGAAAATGCCCTTCTCTTAGCTCCTACAGGAAGTGGCAAAACTGAGGCGGCATTATTACCTCTTTTGCATCGATTACAGGAGTTGAAAGAGCAACAAGAAATCTTTGGATTCTATATTCTCTATATCACGCCGCTCAGAGCATTGAATCGTGATGTGTTCAAAAGAATCCAAGAACTGTGCAAGCATTTGGGCATCAGTGTTGCTGTTCGTCATGGTGATACAACCCAGTACGCCAGAAGGCAACAGGCTATCACACCTCCAAACCTCCTCATCACTACACCTGAAACACTCCAAGCAATACTGCCAGGAAAGCGACTGAGGTATCATCTCAGAACAGTCTTTGCAGCCATTATTGATGAAGTACACGACTTAGCAGGCAGTAAGAGAGGAGTACAGCTTAGTCTGGGTCTCGAGAGACTCGAGCAAATTGTAGGCAGTCCCATACAGCGCATTGGATTATCAGCCACAGTTGGGAATCCTGATGAAGTCGCATCGCTTCTGGGGGGTAATCGCCCAGGGAAGTCTTTCTGGGCAGGATATAGCAGACGTAAGATAAAGCTTAGAGTAGAAGTTCCTGAACCAACAGAGAAACATCGGACATTGGCAAAGAAGATATCGTATCCACCTCATTCAATGGCTCGCTTGGATAGAATTGTTGACCTTATCAGTAACCATCAGTCAGTCATTGTATTCACGAATACTCGCTCATTTTCTGAGGTCCTAGGAGCAAAGATGCGAGCTGTTTCTCCACCATTCGAGTTCGATGTTCACCACGGATCACTTTCAAAAACCGCACGACTGTCTGCTGAAGATGGACTCAAGTCAGGGACTTCAAAGGCCATAATTGCCACATCAAGCTTGGAGTTAGGAATTGATATTGGACTGGCTGATTTGGTGGTGCAATACTCATCGCCGAGAGAGGTCGCCAGGCTTCTTCAACGTGTGGGGAGGTCGGGTCATGGAGTTGGTCAGTCTTCAGAGGGTATAATCATAGCAACAGTCAATCTCGATGATATCATCGAGTCAGGAGTCATACTAAAACGAGCTCGTCAGAACAAGGTAGAAGATGCGAAGATACCAGAAAAGTCATGGGATGTGCTTAGTCATCAGATTGCTGGTGTTCTTCTTGATTCAGACGAGATTGCTAAAGAGGACCTCTTGAAGTTGATTAGGTCTTCATTTCCCTTTAGGAAGGTCACAGAGGAGGAACTTGATGCCCTTCTAGACTTCATGGATGGAAGGAGGGCCTTGGAGCTAGATGGGACAACTGTCAAGAAGGGAGCAAGAACTAGGGTTTTCTACTACAACCATCTGAGTATGATCCCTGATGTTCACCAGGTAAATGCAATAGATATGACGACACGGACATCGATTGGGGTGCTTGATGAAGACTTTGTTTCATCCAATGTTGAAGCAGGTTCAGTGTTTGTGATAAGAGGACGACCGTGGTCTGTGGTCAATATAGATGAGGAGACAGGAGAGGTCATGTGTGTTCCTGCAGGAGGAACAGACATGGAGGCGCCTAGGTGGGTGGGCGAGATGATTCCAGTCCCATTTGAGGTGGCATCTGAGGTGGCGAAAGTATGGAACTATGTGCTGGATAAAGATACTAAGACTGTTGAGAAATGGCTGATCAAACAATATGGAATATCTTCTGAGTCACATGGACATATCTTGAGAGTTCTGAGAAATAGCAAAGAAACTCTTGGGAGTCTCCCCTCTGATAGCTCCTTTATCATTGAGGATTTTGAGTCAGGACTAGTACTCCATGCCCCTCTTGGGACTAAAGCTAATGAGGCTCTAGGAATTGTTATTGCGTCATTATTGACGACACGATTTGGAATTGAGGTCGCGGTGGAGAGAGATCCATATCGTATTCTTTTCACAGCAGGAAGAAGGATCAATCCAAGCTGGATTACGGATGTTCTTCAGGAGTATTCAGGAGAACAGGCATCAGCTATCCTTCGTTTAGCTATGAAGAACACACAGAATTTTGCATCAAGATTCATCCATGTGGCAAGAAGGATGGATATCATAAAAAGAACTGCAAAACAAAAAGAAATCCCTGTGAGGTATTTAATAAAGTCACTAGAGAACTCTCCAGTATTTCAAGAGGCCATGAGAGAAGTATTAGATGACAAGATGGATGAAAAACGGGTTATGGATGTTTTTGATAAGTTCTCTAATGCTCAATTAACAATCCATATTGTAAAAACTGATGGTCCCTCACCACTCGCACGATTGATAGTTGAGGAAAAGACAAGATTCGAGGTGATGGGAGAAATCACAGATGAGGATGAAGTACTTCGAATGATGGAAGAACGTTTGAACGCCAAACGGTTTCGATTGGTATGCATGGCCGCGAGTCATTGGAACTCTGTCAGGACTCTGTCTACTCTTGACCATGATGTCAGTTGTCCTGTGTGCGGGTCAAAGATGATTGCTGTACTGTCACCAACAAACAAGGACTTTCAGAAAATAGTAGGAAAGCGGGTTCGTGGCGAAAAACTCACAAGAGATGAGGATAAAGAACTCAGGGCAGCATCCCTTACAGCTGAGCTAGTTTCAATGTATGGAAAAACTGCGCTGTTGGTCTTGGCAGGAAGGGGAATTGGTGCAACGACTGCTGCAAGAATACTCAAACCAGGGTTGAACAATCGACTTGAAATTCTTAGAGCAATAGCAAAGGGAGAGCTTCAATATGAAAGAACCCGACCATATTGGTAGAATGAAAAAACCAATGATTGTTTTTGCGGGTAGAAGCAATGTTGGCAAGAGCAGTGCAATTCGAACTCTTACTGGAAAAAAAGTGCGAGTCGGTAAACAACCAGGAAGCACTCGTTGGGAAGTCATAATCGATTATGGTCCAATTACATTAGTAGACATTCCAGGTTTTGGATACATGGCAGGACAAAGCAAAAAAACAATAGAAGAAACCAAAGCCAATGTAGTTCAGAAACTAGAGACTTGGAGTGGGCAGCTGGCACTATCGGTTTTAATAATTGATATCTCACTTTTCAGAGAGCTGTATGAGAGATGGTCATCTCGTGGAGAGATTCCAATTGATGTTGAATTTTACAGCTTTCTGTCTGAGATATCGCCAAAAGTCGTTGTGGCAGCAAACAAGATTGACAAAGTGAAAAATCGTGAACTTCAAGGTGAAATCGATTATCTTCAGACCAAACTGTACGACATGGTTCCGGACAAGGCGCCAACAATAATACTGATGTCTGCCCGGAAGAAAGAGGGATTGATTCACTTGGTGAATGCCATAGATACTATCTTAATGGAACAGGGATTGAAAACACCCCGATGGGCTGTTACCGAATCTTTTTGAGTATATAGAAGGACACACCTACCGCCATTATCACAGAAGAGATGATTAGCATTGGTAGTATTGCACTTGGAGCTTCGACAGAATCCTGAGACAACCAATTAATGATGTTCAAGAAGAGACGTGAGTTATCACCCATATAGAACCATCTTTGATCTGTGCTTGGGTAAGCGAGTACTCTTCCAGTGAACATCAGGGTTGATCCAACAATGGTGATTCTGCTCTCGTCATATTCGAATGCAGACATCCAAGATGGAAAGGTTCCATTTATTGCGGAGTAGGAGAGTGGTTTCTCTTCGAATTCCTCAAGAGTCATGTTTGGAAATGAATAGTTTGCCCAAGTGTTTGGACCCCTCCGAAACTGTGCAAAAGAGGTTTCATAACCGGATGCGAGTCCACTAGAGAGCCCAATTGGTTTTAGGGTGGCGGTTAGTGTATAGAGAGTATTTATGTTTCTGAAAATAGGATGATCTGTTTCCCATGTTGATGGGTCAAGCTGTATCATGTAGGGGTATGTTTCATTGAAGATCGGATGTTCATAGTCGAACATCGTATCCGCATAGATGTTTTCGAGAACAGTTCGATTTACGCTGAATCTTACACCTGTAACATTGATACTATCCAAGAGACTGTTGATTGCATTATTCTCACCCAAGTCCCGCATAAGAGCCTCAGACCAGTAAGTAGTGGTTTGGTCTATTACTGGATCACCCAAGAGAAACAATGAGCTTCCATTGGCAAGCATCTCTTTGATACCATGAGTTTCATCATCTGAAAAGGGAGAACTCGTGTGGGGAGCTGCAATGATGAGAATATCAACGTCATTCAGGACTGAGTCTGTAAGTTCGGCATCTTCATTGACCTTGACGATATACCTTGTTGATGTGTTGACAGCATCGAGCATGAGTTTCAGGCCTAACGTTTCATCATCAGCAGCATACTGTTGACTGTGGCTTGCATCATAGAGTACAAGAATGGGGTCTAAATTGGCCTGAGCAATGACATTTGTCTGAAGGCTAGATAGGATGACTATCACTGTCACCATCACTGCAAGTACTCTATGGGCTTTCCTGAGCTGATTCATTTTGCTGCTCCGACCTTGTTGCTCAGTCAGCGTGCCTGACCCTAGGCCGTGTTTTAAAGTTATCCTCGCAGGCGATTGCTATTCAATCGGTTCTACGCCATTCAACAAACAGCTTTCGACGATTTGTGTCAGTGGAGTTCTGAGAATCATACCTTTCGCCAATCTCAGCGATTCGTTGTGCCAAAAGATGATAGCACATGTTGGTTTCTCTCGCGATTACTACTTCTTGGTAGAAACTCCTGCAAGTACAGTATAGTTCTGGAATGACAAGATACTGACGACTTCGACCCTTCACAATCCAGGTCACAGATTCACTTGGACTGAACTTGTACCTGATGACTTTTCCTTCCTCTACAGCTCTCAGTGCCTTTACAAACTTCTTACCATACTTGTTTTTGAAGTATTCAATGTCATCCTGTATGAGGGTTTCCTTTGATAGTCTGTTCACCTCTGATTGTGGAAGAGCCATTATACTCACTCTGTTTTCATACATAATGAGGTTAAAATGTTGTATATTCGAAGACAAAACAGCAATGGAAACAATATTCGACGATAGGGCTATGGTAGTCAGATATGACAACATGTCAGTCCTTGTGCTTTCTGACCTGCATCTTGGATTTGAGGAGGAACTTGTAGAGAGTCGGGGAGTACACTTCCCTCCTCAACACCCATACATTCTAGAGAGAATTGAGAGCCTATTGAGAAAATACAGTGTGACTCAACTATTCATCATTGGGGACATAAAACACACCATTCTCACGGATAGCCATTATAATTGGGAGATTATACCAGAGTTCATGGAAACTCTGTCCAAACAAATAGAAATCAATATCGTCCCAGGAAATCATGATGGTGACCTGAATGCGTTGTTACCTCGGAATATCAATGTGACAGATGTGCATGGCGTTATGATTGGTCCCACCGATGGCAAGGTCGGTCTTCTACATGGTCATTCGTGGCCATCAGGGGAGATTCTGGATGCAAGGATGCTTGTCATAGGCCATAATCATCCGACGATCCGTAGGTTTAGAGATGCATCTGTGCCAGAGATTGGTCGGCCCTCAAGACGAAGATATACAGGGACTGTACCAGTCGTTCTGAAGTCAAAGTTGGATAAGAATTGTGTCAGACGTGCAGTTGGAATACTTGAGATTCCTAGTGATGAAATTTGCACCTTAATCACTCTTCCAAGCTTCAATGAGCTTCTCCCGGGTTTATCAGTAAACTATCCAAAGTCCGAGTTCCTTGGTCCCCTCTTTGAGCAGCAGTGTGCACATCTGAGAGAATCTGAAGTTCATAGTGTTAATGGGATATATCTTGGATCTGTGGAGTGGTTCCAGAAGCAGTTCAACGAAATGATTAAATCTAATCCAACAGGGGACTGATACGGACTCGTGGGTCGGTGGTCTAGCTTGGTATGATTCTTGGTTCGGATCCAAGGGATCGGGCGTTCAAATCGCCTCCGGCCCACCAATACTATTCATGTATAGACAAAGAGTAGAGAATTATTGCAGCAGTGCCTGCAGGTCCAATGTCAACTTGAGCTTTCAGACTGAAACACTCACCAAGATCCATTTCTTTCCTTGAGAAAGAGCTACTGCTCCCCGAGAGTATGATGGCATGCCGTTCTCCTGTTTGCACTCTTTCAAAAAGCTGATTCAGGTCTAATCGGTTCTTTGTGAGCATAGGAGAGGTGACGAGCAGGAGATGATTGATTTTTAGGACCTCTAAGACATCTTTCAAATCTGGTAGAACAATGAAGTTTCGTTTCATCCTCATGGCTAAACGGTTTGCATCCGGAACACCGGCCTGTGCGGCGGAACCTTCTGCTTTCGACACCACATAATTCGAAAAGCCCAGTCCATATACTACCTGGGCTGTTTCAATTGTCTTTGATGCTGAATGGACATTGTGTAGGACAATGTAGATGTCTTTGATGGGGTCAGACAATGTGCGTGTAAACCTCCTGTGCGATTAGTTCAGACACTACTGGGGGCACAGACTCTCCTACTTGATTGTATTGGCTGTCAGAGAAACCAGTGAAGATAAAGGAGTCCGGGTAGCTCATCAATCGTGCGTGTTCACGTACTGTCAAGAGTCTATTCTCATAGGGATGGATGTATCTAGAAAGTCCATTTATTGAACTCGATATTTGATTAGGGTACAAACGAACCCAGTTTGGTAGACTTCTCGTCTTTGAAACACGGAACCTTTTGGCACCCTGCCCCCAGCGTGTCTTATAGATGGTCTTCACCTTTTCGTCAGGAAGTGGGTGCTCAACATGATTTGGAACATTTGCTTCAGGGTCAAAGAGTAGGTTGATTCCAAGACTTGGGAGATTGTCTATAGCCTCCATGACTGTCCGGGTTTTCTTCCTTGGCAGTTTTAATTCGATGTTACTGATGAAGACACGAAGACGTTTGGAGGGGTTTCCATGATGATGCGCTCTGATCATGTTGTATTGTACATCCCCAATGTCTACACGCTCAAACTCCTTCTGAATTATCTCTTCGCCTCCAGCTCTAAGCAATGCGGCAACATTCTCAATCACAAACACCTTTGGTGAGAGGTCACCAATAATTCGGATAGAATCTAGCAGCAGTTTGGCTGTTCCTTCGCCATATATTCTCTCAGCCGCTGATCTTTCGCTATTAGGATTAGCCCTGCTGAATTCTTCACATGGAGGTGATGCAATAATGACATCTGGAGGGGCCTTCATCACCTCTTCAATCTGATTGGCGTGAAGGTTATGAATATCACTCAACCAAACAGTGGAACTGGGATAATTGAGTTTGAATGTTTCTAGAGCTGTGGGGTCAACATCTATGGCAAGGTGCAGGTCATGGGTATAAGTTCTAAACCCAAAAGAAAAACCTCCAGCGCCACAGAACAGATCAAGGACCTTCATTCTTCAGTTCACATTCCATCTGATTTGTGTAGTACATACCTCTGATTAAAACAATACTGACGGAAGACTTCAAAAGTGCCAGTTTTCTACGGCGGTTTCAAATTTCTCTGATGAGTGATAGAGGATGGCGACGGGCTCAGGAAAAGGTAAGACGATTCTCTTTGGGGAACATTTTGTGGTCTATGGACTTCCAGCCCTTGCAGCAGGAATAGCATCAGAAACTACAGCTGAAATCACACGAGTACGCTCCTTTGGGTGGAAACTGGTTGACAAACGTCCCGCCATGCCTGGATACAAGGAGAAGAAGTATGAGGAGCAGAAAGCCTCCATTGACAATATGTTAAAACACCTAAATATCGATACCACCAAAACAGGATTCCAAATTGATTTAGGGGGGGATTTGGTCTGTGCATCAGGCATTGGGGCAAGTGCTGCTAGCTGTGTCGCCATTGCCAGAGCCCTGAATGAAGAGTATTCCCTAGGATTGAATGATGACCAAATCAACGAAACCGCCTATGTTGGAGAGATGGGATACCATGGTACTCCTTCGGGACTTGACAACACTGCATCAACGTTTGGAGGGCTCATTTGGTTTGTCCGTGATTTGAGTGGAGGATCTCCCAAGTTCGAGAAGCTGAAGCTGGGAAAAGCTGCCAATCTCGTAATTGCATCCACAGGATTGACCGCGAGTACGAAGGTGGTTGTTGGTGATGTCAAGAAGAGAAAGGATGCTGATTCAGATTGGTTCGATTCAATCTCAAGAGCGTACAATCATCTTGTTAACGATGCTAGAAGAGCGTTGATCGAACTGAATTTTGACAAAGTAGGCATGTTGATGAATAGAAACCATGACTTGTTGCAGCAACTGACTGTGTCCTGTAAAGAGCTTGACAGCCTAGTGGATATTGCTCGTGTAAATGGGGCTATTGGTGCGAAAATGACTGGAACTGGTAGAGGAGGAAATATGATAGCGCTTGCTCCTGATGAAGCAACAATGAAGAGAGTTGCAGACGCATTAAAGAGGGGAGGCGCTGCAGGTGTATGGATGACAACATTCGGACTGTGAGGTGAGGTCATGATACTTGAGGAATATATCAAGGAGCTACAAAAGAAGGGAAAGATCACTACAATTGGTAAAAGTATCTCAAAGAATCTAGAGATTGCAGGTGTGTTAAAGACCCTCGAGCCCGAGCCTGTATTGTTTGAGCATGTGAAGGAAAGCAAGTTCCGTGTGGCTGGAAACCTGTTTTGTAACAAGATACAGGTGGCAGAGTACTTCGGGATTACCACTGAACAGATAATCCCAACTCTCGCAAATGCTATTGAAACTAGGAACGAGCCCGAACAGACAGTTCATGCGGCATGTCAGGAAGTAGTTGAGGACATTGTAGACCTCGACCTGTTACCCATATTGATTCATAATGAAATCGATGGAGGACCTTACATCTCATCAGGTGTCGTTGTGGCTGCTGATCCTGAGTATGGGCAGAACTTGGACTTTCATAGAGCGATGCAGATTGACAAGAGTCACATGGTGGCACGGGTAGTCAGGGGAAGAGACTTTCATAGATTTTTAGAACGAAATGGAGAGGTCGATGTGGCCTTCTGTGTCGGGAATACCCCAGAAGTGCTCATCGCTGCAGCGACCTCTGTTGAAACAGGAATAAACGAGCTGCA
>Ga0180437_10001415_pt1 | contig 41141 bp, 24 predicted proteins | sample SS_ome_4_FD_132410 | JGI IMG/M metagenome (GOLD analysis project Ga0180437, IMG submission 132410) | Hypersaline lake sediment archaeal communities from the Salton Sea, California, USA - SS_3_D_1 metaG | ecosystem: Environmental > Aquatic > Non-marine Saline and Alkaline > Hypersaline >...
ATACTGCCGCTCGATAAGAAACATTGGCTGGCCGCGTTGCGATCTCATGTGAAAGGGCAGTTTACGGCGGTATCACACTCGTACGATGGCGGCGAGACGTGGACCGAGCCGCAAAAGGTCACACGCGCTTCCGAGCATCCGCCGGACCTGCTGAGACTATCCGACGGACGTGTCCTCATGACGTTCGGCGAGCGTAACAAACCGTGCGGCGTGCACGCTCTTGTCAGCTCCGACGGAGGCAAGACCTGGAACAGCGAACACGAGCTTGTGCTGGTGGATCATGCCACCAACACCGATTGCGGTTATCCGAGTTCGGTTCTTCTTCCTGACGGACGCGTGCTGACCGTGTACTATGCGGTGGGAAGTACGAAACATCCTGGGTGGAGCGTCCACGCGGGCGGCGTAATCTTCACCCCGCCAACGTTTTAGGCTTTGGATAGCAAGCCAGGGGCAAACAACGCTATTCCGCCTGTATGCTGTGTTTCCGGATCTTGTAATTGATGACTCGCGGGCTGATCCCGAGCAGTTGAGCGGCCTTTTTCTGCACTCCGCCGGCTTTCTCAAGTGCGCGTTCGATCATCATCTTCTCCATCTCCTCGAGCGTTAACCCCTGCTCGAACGGATCGGCGGCTCCGGCCTTGGCCGAGACCTCGCCCGCTTCAATCGCGAGATGTTCTTCCTTTATCGTCCCGCCGCCGGACATGATCACTGCACGTTCGAGCACGTTGCGCAACTGGCGGATATTGCCCGGCCACGAGTAATCAACCATACGCGCCATGGAGGTCTCATCGATCTCGACCGTCGAGTAACCCAGTTCACGTGCGAACTTATCAGCAAAGAATTTCACCATTGCGGGTATATCGTCCCGCCTATCGCGCAGCGGCGGCAACGCCAACGTTATGACGTTGAGCCGGTAATACAGGTCTTCCCGGAACGCGCCGTCGGCAACACTTTGTTTTATGTCCCTGTTCGTCGCGGCGATGATCCTTACATCGACGTGCACCGCCTGCATACCGCCAACCCGCTCGAACGTCTGCTCCTGCAAAACCCGCAGTATCTTCGACTGAGTCCCGGGGCTCATATCGGCGACCTCGTCCAGGAAGATCGTTCCCATGTTCGCTTGCTCGAACCTGCCGATTCGTTTTTGGTGCGCGCCGGTAAACGCGCCCTTCTCGTGCCCGAAAAGCTCGCTCTCGAGCAGCGTATCAGGAAGCGCCGCGCAGTTGACCTTAATGAACGGATTGTCTTTGCGCCGGCTATTGTAATGGATAGCTCCGGCAACAAGCTCTTTCCCTGTACCGGTCTCGCCCAGCACCAGCACGGAGGCGTCGCTTGGCGCAACCTTCTTGAGCGTTTCTATCACCTCCTGCATCTCGGGCCCCTCGGAGATGATATCGTCGAAACGGTAGATCTGCTCCTGAGTATGGCGAAGGTACGATACCTCGCCCTGCGCCTGTTCCCGCTGGACCGCTCGGTCGACGACGCTCTTCAGGTGGAGTTCGGCAACCGGTTTTGCGAGAAACTCGCAAGCGCCCGCCTTCACGGCTTTCGTGACGAGATCAACAGGGGCAGAATCGGCTATCAATACCGTCGCGGTCGAAGCGGCTTTCTCCCTCAGCCTCAAAACGAGATCGACCGCGTCCTTGTCGGCGACGCCAAGATCCACTATAGCTACGTCGAACTTCTCCCTCTCGAGATCTTCGAACACGCTTTGCCAATCGCTCACATGGACGAATCTGTATGGCTCCTTGCGAAACGCCTTGAGCGACGCGTCGAGAAGATCCTTATCCTTGCCGCAGAACAGAACGCTGATCATTCAGGTATCCTTCTGAGCCATACAGTGTAAGAACAAGCGTCGCACCAGCAAACCCGGCCCGTCCGCTCAGTCACGGTACCCGAAACGACCCTGCGCGACATCGCCAATCGTCATCGCGTATCCGACGTCACGACCGAGACCCAATATACTGCTGAACGGGAACAGAATTCGCTCGAAGAAGTAGCCGACTCTGGAAAAGGCGTCCGGCGGCACGTAGACTATGTCGCTTTCCTCCAATATGATATCGCGCGCAGACTCACCTCTAAGAGCGATCCTGGCAAGGTTTACCGGCATTACTTGCGGCTCTTCCGGGTCACCTCGCACGACCCGTGCGGAACTCGGAGCGGCTCGCCGGGTATATCCTCCAGCAATCGCCACCGCTTCCCACGCAGTGATCTCGCCTGTAAACGGGTATTCTCCCTGTCTGAACACCTCTCCAATAACGGAATAACGTTTGCTGTTGAAACCGGTCACCGTCACCGTAACGTCAAGGTTGCGCACGTACTGAGACAGAGCCTGCGTGAGTTTTTGGTCGATCTCGGCGGGGGTCAGTCCTTGAACCTCTACGTCGCCCAGGATAGCCAGAGAGATTTTCCCGTCAGGTCTTACTGTGACGTCCGTGCTCAGCTCCGCCTCAGGACGAACATCTATCCTGAGTACGTCGGGCGGATATACGGTGTACGGTTCTATGACATGCGGCCCCTCTACCGCCCTCCGCGTGCCCGCACACCCCGTGACAACGCCCAGCACCACTACACATGCGACCAACTTGAACGCGATCTTGGTTAGTTTGTTCGAGTGCATTGTCGTTAGCCCCCTTTTTCCCGGTCAGACTTCGTCTTCGCCACCTGAGACCCTACATCCTCGTCCCGCCTACACCGTAACGTAGAATATCACTCCCGGTGCGTCTTGTCAACAAGACAGACCGGGGCGTTTTCGACCAAATCGGTACCTCACACTATCAGCCAGCGCGCGATCCATTCAGCTGCGAGAGGTTTCACCTCAAGAACACGCTCGGTTTGGCCGTCATCCCAGAGAACCTCGACCGTGTCGCGACCTCTTCCCTTACCGTAATAGGCTGTAATGGCCGCAACGGTTCTCGCCGTCTCCACGCCAACGCCCGGCGTAGCGAGCACGGTGGGACCTGTGACGTCTTTCGCGGCGAACATGTCCATCTTTGCACGACGCGATTCGAGCAGATGGCACTCTTCCTCGTTGCGCGCGACAATGACCTTCACGCCATCGTTCAGACGCAGATGTCTGCCGTGCTTGAGCAGTTCTACCTCGTAGAGACCGGCGTCGGGATCGTGGTCAAGAAGGTCTAGCAGCCTCCTGCCGAAACTCTTATCGGTCAGGATACAACCGCCCGCAGGGGTTTCGTAACCCGTTATGCCGAACTCCGCCGCGAGCTCCATTTGGGCTTTCCTGGACCTGCCTCGAATCGCCAGCAACCGGCTAGTGTCAACCAAACCCTCTCGTTCAGGTACGGTCGGTTCTAGCAGTCTTGCCGATAAAGGCCGCAGCAACAACCCCTGCAACCCGCTCTCGGTCTCAACGAGCCGGAGCGCCCGTCGGTGCTGGCTCATCGGGCGCTGTCCGAGCACTTCCCCCGTCGCCACAAAGTCCGCACCCACCTTCTCCATCAATTCTCTGGCCTTGCGCGCCATGAGTATGTGACAGTCTATGCAGGGGTTCATGCTCGAACCCCGACCGAACTTCGGAGATTTTACTATCTCGAACTGCTCCTCAGAAACATCGATTATATGCAGCTTGACCCCGAGTTGGTCGGCCATCCTCGTCGCAGCGGACTCTCGACCGGGCTTCGCCCGCTTGGACAAAACCGTGGCGAAACTCACCGCTTCAACGCGTATATCCTGTTCCAGAAGCACCTTGACAGCTAGCGCGCTGTCAAGCCCGCCGGAGATCATTACGAGCGCTTTGGCTGGCTCTTTCTTCACGTTCGCATTTGCTCCCAACGATACATTCTGAGACGTCCAGAACCGCAAATCCCACAAATCCAACTTGGCAGGAACGGCCTTTTCGATTATATCCCCGCCTTCCGGGCCGGTCAAGCAGGCCAACGCGGCAGCTCACTTACAGAATGCATGCGGTTACGAGTTGATGGAGAGTGGAAGCCTCCTTCATCAGTGGTATGCTGTGACGAAAGAGACTTCGGGCACGGCACAAAGGGAGGAGGCTTCAGATCAGAAGGCACTTTTGCGCGTGTCTGAGTTTACGCGGTAAAACCAAGCCCGTTCAGGCCTAGTCGCGGGTCGTCCGAAGCTGCAAGACTCCGGGCTCTAAACCCGCCGCCGTTCCCGTCACGGTGATATCGTCAGGAGCTAGACCCGATTGAGCGATTATTCGTGCCAAACCGGCTGCAGCGGTTGACTGTGACTTGCCGCCAATGCCCCTGATAGTCGCGTTGCCCTGGACCGCAAATGTTATCACGTGACCCGCCGACGGGACAGTGTTGCCGTTTTCATCGACAATGCGGGCGGTGATGACGGACACTGAAAATCCATCGGCCGCCAGGACTGTCGGCTCACCCGAAAGCTCAAGTCGGGTGGGCGGCTCCGTGGTTGTCAAGGTATCCGAGGCTGGACCAGCCGCCGCTCGTCCGACAGCTTTGAGCACACCGGGTTCAAACGGCACGCTCCATTCGAGCACTCTCTTACCCTGCCGCGCACCAAGAGAACGGTCGTTGAGAAAAAGCTCCACCTCGTCGCAGTTCGACCACACTGTCACCGTTTTGTTCTTCCCTTCGTCACCGGTCCATGTCCAGTGTCCCGCAATGTGCACGAAAGGTGATGTGGTCCATCTGCTCTTCATGCAGTAATACGCTTCTTTCGGGATTCTGTATATATCGAGTATCCCGGAATGCTGCACCGGCCAGACCGGTTCGTAATCCGTGCCGTAATCGTGCATACTCCACAGAGCGCTGCCGGCCATGTAACCATGCGCTTCGATAATGTCAAGATCGCTGCTTATCCTTTCGGCCTGCTTCATCTCAAGTTCGAAGTTGCCTCTTACCGTAGCGTCAGCGTTAGTATGTTCGCTGGAGAAGAGCTTAGCGTCAGGAAGAAGCGCGCGAATCCCGTCAACATGTGGCAGCTTGTAGTTGATTCCGAGCACGTCCGGTATGCTCGTCGTTCCCAGCTGCTTACCCCTGTCCGGCTTGTTCTCCGCATATACGGTCAGCCGCGTCGAATCTTGTCGGTGCGCGGTCTCATTGAGCGTATGAAACAGAGACGCGCTTCGTCCTTCGTTTAGCAGCCCCCATAGGATCACGGACGGATGGTTTCTATCGCGCCGGATCATCGACTCCATCATCGCGACCGCGTTTTCGCCGAATCTACGGCCGCCGATGTACTGCCACGAGGCGATCTCCTCGTAAACGAGTATGCCGAGCCGGTCACATGCGTCGAGAAACGCCGGATGTTGCGGGTAATGTGACAGCTTGACGAAGTTCCCGCCTATATCCTTTATCAGCTCCGCATCCTTGATCTGGAGCGGTTTGGGGACGGCGTTGCCGAGACCGGGATAGCATTGATGGCGGTTCACACCCTTCAGCTTAAGATGTTTACCGTTTAGAAAGAAACCCTCGTCAACATCGAAGCGAAACCACCGAAAGCCGAACTGTACCCGTATATCGTCCTTGGGGATTCCGTCCTCGTACACGACGAGTGAAAGCTCGTACAAGTTGGGTCGGTCCGGCGACCATAAGAGAGGCGATTCCACCGTCGCTTCAAGCGTCAATGTGGTAACATCGTCCGTCGGGATCGAACAATCCGCTTCTGCCGAGGCAACGGGCCGACCGTTCGGATCGTTAATCTGCGCACGCACGACGCATCTTCTGCTCCCGCCGGCGGCATTCTCGACAGTTACTTCCATCTCGACACGACCGGAACCGCGGTCGATGTCAGGTGTTTTCACGAAGACCGGCCGGTAAGGAAAGTGAACGTCGTTCGTCACGACAAGATAGACCTCCCGGTATATCCCGCCGTAAAGGTTGTAATCGGGCACCTCTCTCCCGGGAAGAACATCCGGATTGTGCGTGTTATCCACTCGAATTGCGATACAGTTCTCACCGGTTTCAGACAGATGTCTCGTGATGTCAGCGCAGAACCCAGTGAACCCGTCATAGTACTCGCCGACATTTGTTCCGTTCACGTAAGCACAGGTCACGGCAAACGAACCATCGCATACGAGGTGCACCCTCTTACCTCTGAAACGCTCCTCCGTTGGGAATCGTTTCCGGTACCATGCCGGTCCTCTGTAGTAACCTCGTGTTGCGTCGAAAGTGTCGGCGGCGTTGAAGCAGTGAGGCACAACCACGGTATCCCAACCGCTGTCGTCGAACTCCGGTTTCGCCGCGCCGGGTACGTCCGCCCTTAAGAATCGCCATCCCAGACCGAAATCTTCCACTATCCGCACGCTGACTTGATTCATTTGAGAATCTACCCCGAAACAAACACCCGTCATTGTGAAAACCAGACAACAACTCGCAATACCCGCCAGACAAACCAAACGAATCATTACATGACGCCCAAAATGAAATTCACTCGCCCATACTCCAGGAGACGCGGCGTATCGCGGCCGACTCGGCACTCTCCGAACGTTCTGTGCTTGAAATTGCACTGACGATCAGCTTCCCGTTGATTGTACGACCCGGAAAGCCGCAGTTCCACCGGCTTGGTGACCCTTCGAAAACCACTTTAACACAATGCGGTTATTTCATGCTAGAGTCCTGCGCGCACCGGGATATCCCTCTTCCTCATACAGCACTTACTCTACACCATCTTACCGGCCGGCAGGTTGAACCAGCCTTGGAACTACTGTATAATGCGGTTTTCGTGGATGGAGGCCGCAATGCGATGGCTCTGGATTTAGCTCGCTAACGCGACCGGAGAAAGGGGCCGAGGACATTCATGCCGGCGCTCTTTCCATAGTATGGGCGGGATCCAGGCGCCGCGGTCGTTGGGGAGATTGTGGGCGTTCAACTGGTAGGAGACTCATGTAGAATGCAGGGTACAAAAGAGACAACACGAATTGAGCGGATCAAGTTTAGTACCAATCGGATCCGGCTGCTCGCGAGGATTTTGTCAATCACTTTATTTGCGCTTGTACCGATGTGCGCGTTGCAGGCCGAGCCCGTACGCGTTATCTGGGACACGCAAGGAGTACCACACGTGTTTGCCGAGACCGACGAAGGCGCATGTTTCGGCTTTGGCTACGCAACGGGAATGGATCGACCGAGGCAGATAGATGCCAGTCGTCGGGAAGCCCGGGACAACCCCTCGTCTATACGCGATTTGGGTCGTGCGGAAGGGTTGGAGGCACTTTACGAGCGGGTTCCCGACCGAATAAAGGCCATTCACGAGGCCTTTGCCGCGGGTGTGAACAAGGCCTGGTCGGATGCCGGCCACAAGAGCGCGCGCCCGTGGGAAGCTATGGACTCATTTGCCATCGGCCTTCTGATGACCCGCTGGCGCAACGGCGGCGGTCACACTGATATTCATCGGCTGGGCCTTCTGCAGCTTTTACAGGAGCGTTACGGAGAACGCGAAGGCGCATGGCGAGCGGCCGATATCCTAAAGGCGGCCAGCCCGGACGCCATTCCGACGGTTTTCCCGGGTGAAGACATGGGTGCCCCCGAGAAGTATCAAGCGCCGGCCTATCCGCCGGATTATCCCGCTGCAGAGCCGGATATTGGTGAAGCGCTCGACGAAAAAGGTAGGCCGGAACACGCGCAATACTGGGACAACCCGTTGGGTCCGATGGGTAAGCTGGCGGACGAACGCCGGCAGGCCTATCTGACCGACCCAGAGGACACTCTGGCACTTGCCAGTGTATTGCGCGAGGATCGCAGGAGAGCGGAGCGCCTGTTCGGCTTCGGTTCTCAAGAATGGCTTGTGGCTCCTGAGAAGTCTGCGACGGGCCATGCGGTTCTTTTCGATGCACCGAGCCTCGGAATAGGTTCGCCCTCGAGGCTCTATCAGATTCACCTGGAAGGCGACAACTACCATGTCGCCGGTGCAACCATCCCGGGTCTTGCCGCGATCTCCGTCGGTCGTAACCGTTACGGCGCATGGGGTTTTACGGATGCACACAACGACCAGGAGGACGCGTTTGTAGAGGTGCTTCATCCGGACGACCCCACACGGTACTGGCATAAGGGGCAGTGGAAAACCATGCAGGAACGCTCGGCCGAGGTCGTGTTGAGAACGGGGAAGCAGACTATCACCTTCTACTACACTGTACACGGCCCGGTCGTCAATGTGGACCGCGAGAAAGGGATCGCGTACGCGGTTCAGCGGCTTCCGGATGAAGAGTTGGGGTTCGTGGGTTTTGATGCGCTCATGCGCGCCAGGAATTGGAAGGAGGCACGAGAGGCGCGACGATATATGGTCGCGGCCGTCCACTTTGCCTGGGCGGATAGAGACGGGCATATCTTGTACCAAGTGACCGGAGGGCTGCCAATACGCCCGGCCGGAACGGACGGCCAGTATCCCGTTCCCGGTACAGGCGACTGGGACTGGCTTGGCCAGCTCGATCCCATGGAAATGCCGGCTATGCTCGATCCTAAAGCCGGGTTTATTGCCAATGCCAACAGTCGAGCCGCACCCGGTTGGCGTTTCAACTTCTTGACGGCGAACTATCCGCCTCCGTACGGGCTTATAAGTATAATCCATCCGATGCTCAAAACGGACGCGTCGGTCACTGTGGACGAGCAGGTTTACATTACGCGCGCGTTCGGCGAGAAGCCGGCGCGGTGGGTGTTGCTCAAGCCGATGCTGCTTGATTCCGTGGGTAAGAACGAGGCGGTGCGTAACGACGCCGATGTGCAGCTGGCCGCGGCAGTCCTCAGAGATTGGGACTGCCGTCGCGTGAAGGACCCCACCACGCTGCCGGGAACCAAGACGGTGTACAAGCCGTGGTCCGCCCCGGGACAGGAGCTGGCGAATGCGGTATGGGACTGCATTTTAGACGTGGTGATGCGGGATTACAAGGAGTTGATCACTCAGAATCCAGCCTCGGGTTGGAGCCTTAACAAGGATACCATGCTGGCAATGGAGGGGCTGACTCTATCGGCGTTGCAGGGCCGCACAGCCATTGACTACTTCGACGACCCCGAGACGGATCGTGTGGAAACAAAGGACGCAGTCATCGCCGACGCCTTGCGAACGGCCGTTCAGAAGATGAAAGAGGCGTTCGGGAGCGACAACCCGGACGATTGGACAACCGAACAGGAACCTCGTCCTATCAAGGACAGCAGAAACAACGAGATCGCAATGCTGTCCCCCCTGGAGAACCGGCACAACACCTATCGCCAGTTGGTGGTCTGCGATGAGACGCTCTCCGACGCCAGGTGGCTGGTTGCGCCCGGCAATAACGAGAATCCAGCCAGCGAGCATTTCAAGGACAATCTCGAGAACTACCAGCGTCTCATGCTTAACCCGATGTGGTTCGAGGAAGAGGACGTGAAGGCGAACGCCGCCCGCACTGTCGAGCTGAGCTACGGGACCGGCTAGACCGGAGCGTCACGATGTCTTCAAGATAAAAACCGCCGGAGCTCCTGCTCGAGGAGAGCTCCGGCGGCAGTTGATCGACTCATCGATGGCCTTCACTGACAGGGCGCTCAGCCTGACATATACTGGCCAAACACAGCCCACGCCCTGCAGGCGGGATATTCGCCCGGGTACTTCTGGAACTCGACGTGGCCGTCCATGTACAGCACGTTTAGACCGCCGGGAACGTGGTTATTGCGTGCCACATCCAGATGAACGTTGTCACCCATCACCACGATCTCGCTCTGGGCTACCGCGGACCCTGCCGGGTTGTTGATGTCCGTGATGAAGAATCGTTCGATACCTTCCCTTAACCTGTACGCCGTCATATCCGGCAACCCGTCGATGCTGCCGTCTATGACGAGATCTCTATCGGCGTAATCTGCCGCGCACGACCGGATTGTACAACCAGCTATCTGGCCAACGCGCCCTATCAGCGCTAAATAAAAGGCCTGGCGTATGTAGCTGTATGCGGTGTTATACGTAAGGTTCGGGTCGTTCATATCCTGTCCAGGGATCATGAAGTGCCGCGGCATGATCGCCCACGGATAGTACGAATAGGACTGTGCGTTGAACAGGCACGGGTCGATATAGTCAGCGCGCACCCCGTCAACACCCGGAGTCAGCCGTTTAAGCCAGGCTGTCCCGTCAATAATCGACTGGCCGTTCTCGTCGGACGGACAACCGAGCACGGAGGGATCCGACAGGTATTCCGGATACATCGTGTCACCCTGGAATATCATCCGGCCCCACTGCATGTAATACCGCTCACAGTTGATGTTGTTGGCGTTGGAGAAAGCGTACTCAACCGGTGGGAACCTACCGTTATACTCATTGGCGTACATTTTCAGTGACAGACCAACCTGTTTGAGGTTGTTTGCACAACTGGCACGACGTGCCGCCTCGCGGGCACGTGCCAGAGCCGGCAGCAGTATCGCCGCCAGTATGCCGATGATCGCTATGACCACCAGCAGCTCGATCAACGTGAAACCACGTTTTCTTTGGACTTTCATCGCTCCTCTCTCCTTTCACTTCGACCCCGAATCCGGGGTTCAATGCACCGTGCGCATGCAGCCTCTCGCACGGTCTTTTCGAGCCGACATTCTTGTCGGGTCGGGCTTTCCTGACGCCGCTTTCCACGCGCGCTTGGTTCTGTAAAGACGTGTCCTCTGGCGTCACCTCCTTCCAACGCCTCTTTCCATTTCCACACAACACTTCGTGTCAACATACGTTGTCTTCAACCAAGTCGGGGCGCGGCGCGCAGCTCGCAAACCTCCTTGCACGATTCCCTGATCTGCAATTGCATCCCGAAATCGATCACCGTGAACGGCTTCCCGGGGTTCGCGAGACGAGCGAGCATCAACCAGGCCAGGGTGTCGCCCAGCTTCCGTCTGTCGATGGTCATCGCGGTCAGCGAGGGATTCGTATGGGCACTCATTCCAATGTCCAGGAAGCTGGCAATGCTAACATCGTCGGGGACGTGCATCCCCATGCTCCGCACTTGCGACAGCGCGCCAAGCGCGGTGTAGTCGTTGTTGCAGACTATGGCGGTGGGCGGCTCGTCGAGTTCTAACAGGCGCCGTGCCGCTTCCTTGCTCTCTTCGATGCCAAAATGACCTGCGAGTTCATACTCGGGCCTCACCTCGATGCCGTGGGAGGTTAATGCGTCGTGATAACCCTGACGACGCCTGTCGCCCTGACATGAATGAAGAGGCCCGTGAATGGTGGCAATCCTGCGGTGTCCCAAACCAACGAGATAGTTTATCATAGACGTCATCGAGCCGTAAGCATCGACATTTACAATGTCGTTGATATAGGTCCTGTCCACTATCTCCGGATCAACCGACGTCAGCACCGCCGGCACCTTCGACTTCGTGATGAAATCTCTGACTGCCGGTTCATATGCCCCGGTGATGACGATGACACCCGAGGCATCCTCGCAGTTGTCTTCCATAAAATGTTCCATCCGTGACCGATCCACCGGGCCGTAGCGGACACCGAAGCCCGCCCAGTCCAAAACATGCTCGACCCCTTTCTTGATCTCTGAGCCGAAATCCTCCCATTCAGGTTTATCATCGAATGTGAGGAACAGAATAAAGGGTCGCTTTTGCCTGTCCTCGGCGGGTGCGGACTTCTTCACGTAGGTCCCACGCCCCGCTCTCTTAACGACAACGCCGTCGCCTACCAGTAGCGATAACGCCTGTCGCATCGTCACCAGGCACACGCCAAACTCGTCGGCGAGCTTCCTGATCGAAGGCAGCGCACGTCCGTCCGGAAGCGTACCTTCTTCGATTTCGTTCGATAAGATATCCCTGATCTGGACGTACAGCGGAGTCGCAGTATTCCTGTCAAGGTGTCTGTTCATTAAGGGACTCCAGAACGCATCTGAATGGGGACATACGAGCCCCGACGATACATTATTCCCCGTAATCGAGAAGATATCCTATCATACCCTAGGTTATTTGTCAAGCTCAAAACATGGTGCGTATCATACTGTGCTAGATCTCATCATATCACTTTCCGTCTGCGCAACTTCTAAAACCGTTTCGACTTTCCCAAAGAAATTGGCGGTTCTCGGCGTGAGCCGGTGCGGAGTTTAGCGGATAGCGCCGGCTTTGCCCGTCACGTTATCTATGCTTGTGCCGGTGTGTACATTGGAAGCCGAGTTGGTGCCACGAATAAGCAGACTGGTCCCGCATATCGTGCCTTCGCAGCCAGGACGCGTGCCCGGAAATTATGGTATAATGGAGGCGATTCGGAAAGCGCCAAGAACGCTGCGTAGGCGGTCGGTTCAATGGATTCAGATCGTACAGAAGACGTTGCGGGTATGCCCGCTGGAGAACTGCATGTTGGTCTCTTCGACCTGGTGGCTCCGGTAGCAAGAACGGTCGACATGATGTGCCCAGCCGTGGCCGACCACCACATGGAAGTCGCCTATCTGGCGTTTCGGATCTGCGAAGAGTTGAATCTGCCTGCGCAAGAGATCTGCGATATAGCCATAGCCGGTGCGTTGCACGACATAGGCGCGTTCTCGCTCAATGAACGGCTCGATCTGCTCGAGTTTGAAGACGACAAACCCACACAGCATTCGCTCGCCGGGTACGTGCTGTTGAAGGACTTCGCGCCTTTTGCCGCGATGGCGCCTATGATCAAGTACCACCATGTTCCATGGGAGAACGGCGAGGGAAAGAGCCAAAAAGGTGAGGTCGTACCTCGTGGGAGCCACATTTTGCACCTTGCCGACCGAGTGGCGGTTCTGATTCCGGGAGAGAAGGGGCTACTTGGCCGGGTCAGCGGGATCTGCGACACGATCGTGGACCGCAGCGGCGACGTTTTTGTGCCGGAATTCGTCGACGCGGTTGTGCGACTCGCGAAGAAGGACTATATCTGGTTGGAAGCGACGTCTGACTCGGTTGAGCGGATACTGCGACGCAATCTCGCGCCGCAAACGCACGAGCTTAACGTGGACGAACTGCTTGCGTTCTCACGTATGATGTGCAAAGTGATAGACTTCAAGAGCGAATTCACGGCTACCCACACCAGCGGTCTTGCGGCAACAGCGCTTGCGTTGGCGCGGGTATTAGGCTTCTCGGAAGATGAGTGCGTAATGATGCAGGTTGCGGCTTATCTTCATGACCTCGGCAAGCTCGCAGTTCCAGTGGAAATCCTTGAGAAACCGGCCAAGTTGACCGACGACGAATGGCCTCTCATGCGGTCTCACGTGTACTACACGTATCAGGTGCTCGACCCTATCGAATCATTTGACACCATTACCTCCTGGAGCGCTCTGCACCAGGAACGGTTGGACGGAAGCGGTTACCCGTTCGGTTACAGCGCTGAGAGTATTCCCGAGGGTGCTCGCGTTATGGCTGCGGCGGACGTGTTCACGGCGATCACTGAGAACCGCCCGTATCGCAAGGGCATGGAAGATCGTCAGGCTCGGGCTGTACTCCGAAACATGGCGGAACGGAACGAATTGGACGCAAATGTTGTTAAAACACTTCTGGAGCATTTCGACGAACTCAGCCATGTCCGGGCTGAAGCGCAAGAACAAGCGATAGAGGAATACAGAGAGTTCCAGGCGGCATTGCAGTGACAAGAAGCCGTAAGGGTACAACGTCTAGGCTTTGCCGACATTCTGTGGTAGGAAGAGAACAGACGGCCGATTCCTGGCCACTGGAAGTAGCCTATTATCAGCACTTTATATTGGTGAGCCGTGGAGGAATCGAACCTCCAACCTACTGATTAAGAGTGAATCAACCGGCCTCTTTTGCACATTGCTGCACATACCTGCAATCGACTGTAATATGTTGCATCTAGATGGATTAGAACAGCCATCCTCCTTTTGCAGGAATCTGCAAATAGTCGGAAAAAGGCAGGAGGCTTAGCACAAAGATAGCACACCCCCTCATTTCAAGTACCGATGAGACACCACGATTAGGGCAGACGTACCCTTTCGCAGCAGCACTCGCTCCGTGTTAGGGCATTGTCGAGGCTAAAACAAGAACAAGACGACACTTCATCAGAACCTACGACAAGAGCTATGATCGCGGACATAACCATACTAACCAAGAACCGTCGCACATACGGAAACAGCGTTGCCCACAAGACAGGCGCCTGTCTTACCTTACCTGGCTGGACGTGTAAAGCCCACTACTTTGGACTCTGTCACCCGAACTCCTGGTGGGGCAATGTGAGCAAGCGCGACACCCGTCCTCATGCCATCTGGGCTCTCGTTGGTACGTGTCCAGCCTTGCGAAGGCATACTGCAGCAGACAACACAGTGTGTCAACGAGAGCAAGTAAGAGCACTACGGCGAAGAATCAGGCCTATGTCAGCAGACTTGTAACTGCTTAATTATAAATAACTTATGGGTCTAGCAGGATTCGAGCCTGCGACATGCTGATTCGTAGTCATAGTTCGGCTTCTCTTGCGCACTGCTGCACACGCCTGCGATGAACTGCAATTTACTGTAAGTCAGCAACGTACGGATCCGCACGGCTTTTACGAGCAGTTGCCAACAGCTGCGATAAATCGTCAAAGTGTAAACACAAATTGAGCAGACTTTTGCAAAAGCACCTTTGCTGCCACCAACGAGAATGAGAATGCTCTGTCGATATGGACCCCCGTGATTATTCGGTAGTAATGTTTGCCCGGACGTGGAGGGATGCTAGTTTCCTAAGCGGTGCATACCCACAGTGATGGTCAGTCCACTCTTGCGAGAACAGTGCGCACACGCGTAACGTCGCGCAAAACATTCGGTTGAGGCGAATCCAGGGTGTGATGATCCCGGCGAGAACAGGTTTCTTTTCGCACTGGAACAACGCGACAAGGATTTCGCGAGAACCGCTTTTCGTGATATGCTTCGATCAATGGGTGGCAGTCGAAAGGTTCCGTTGATATGACATCAAGAGAATTGGTGAAGAGAACGCTGGAATTCGCCTCGCCGGAGAGAATACCCAGGGACGTATCGATCTTGCCTTGGGCAACTCTGAATTACCCCGAGGAAGTCAAGCAGATTCAAGATGATTTCCCTAATGACATCATTGGTGCACCACCACTATATACTGAAGTTCCTGACACTGTCATACAAGCCTATGCTCCGGATGGAGCCGTGTACGGCTTGAGTCCGTTTGTGGACCTATGGGGGTGTAGATTCGAGAAAACGGTCAGGGGAGTAATAGGCGAAGTAAAGGAACCCCTTTTGAAAAACTGGGATGACGTGGACAAGCTCAGAATGCCGAACGAATTCCTCTCCCTGGACGTGGAAGAAGTAGACGCGTTCTGCAGGAGTACGGACAAGTGTGTCAGAGGTCCGGCTTTAACTGTTGAGTTGCCACGACCTTTCGAGAGGTTGCAGTTCATCAGAACCACGGAGAACGTTTATCTGGACATTCTCGACCAGCCGGAGGAGTTTCTCATTCTTCTCGATAAGCTCCATCAGTTCTACATAAAGGTGCTGGAGCTCTGGGCCCGCACTGAGGTGGATGTCTTATGGTTCATGGACGACTGGGGAAGCCAGAGTTCCTTGCTCATATCACCAGGACTCTGGCGGAAGCTCTTCAAACCACTATACAAGGACTACATCGACATTGCACACCAACACGGCAAGTACGCTCTCTTTCATTCGGACGGATACATACTCGACATTCTGCCCGACCTAATCGAGCTGGGCCTGGACGCAATAAACGCGCAGGTATTCTGTATGAATGTGGAAGAACTCGGCAGGCGGTTCCGGGGCAAGATAACGTTCTGGGGAGAAATCGACCGTCAGCATATTCTGCCCCGTGGGAGTCCCGACGACGTCATTGGTGCAGTAAAGAAGGTAAAAGAAGCGTTGTACCAAGACGGGGGTGTCATTGCTCAATGCGAGTTTGGCGCCGCCGCCAAGCCCGAGAACGTTCGGCTTGTGTTTGAGACATGGGACCGTCTAAGCCCGCCACGGTGAGTCCGCACACCACGATGCTGCTCGAAATGACGATTTTCTTGATTCCGCGATCTTCCGCTCCGCTCATCTTTTGCCGTAGACTGCGTTACAGAAGTTGTACGCATTTCTCTCAATATCGATGCCGTAGACTCTCTTGTTGCTAACGAGGGCTTTGTCGACCCAATCTGTGGGCAGTTTGTTACATCCCGCCAGAGCTCCCGCCAAGGCTCCGGCCACATACCCTGTGCAATCGTTGTCGCGAAATCGGATTAGGTTTCCACCTTCATCCACGTCTCTGTGATTGGCGGCGATCAGAGTCGCTTCTTTCGGATCGCCTTCGGCGAACTTGTTGGCGGCAAGACTTACCGTCAGCGTGTCAACCGGATCGAATTTGTGCCTCTTCATCAGTTCTCTCGACAGTAGTAACGTCAAATGGCGGCTGTCCTTCGCCCTTCTTGCGAGGCTCGTTGCGGAACGCACGACCCAGCTCAGTGAAGAGCCAAACTTTAGCTCATTCAACTTGAACGGATCCATGCGGCTCAGGCGCCTGCATATCGCACCCATGTCGTTCAGACCGCCAACGGCCATACTGACTGCTGCGGCCTGCAGCCCGCACGCTTCTTTGGCATAGCCAACGTCGAAATAGGACAGTTCAAAGGCTTTCTTGTACGCTTCGACAGGTCTGTTTGCATACAGAGTGCCTGCACACGCCAGGCTCAAAAGGCCAATGAGAGTGGGCCAGAGGAGCCCGAAGCTTCTCTCCCTCAATGCGTAGACGGGTACGCCGGGCAATTCTGGACACTCCATCCCGAGGCAGCCGCAACTGACGCCGTAGAAATCAACGAAATGGTCTCGTGCCAGTGGTACAACGCGCTTGGGGTAGTATCTCTCCGGGTGCAAGTATCTGCTTATGTACTCGGCAGCAAGACGCTGTGACGTTATTCTCCCCTTATTCTCGATGACAGCTTCAATAAAGAGGTGGTTCATCCTGGTGTCGTCGGTGCCGGTCCCCGCCGGACACCTCTTGGACCACACGCCGAAAGGACTGAACGCGCGTTCGGTGTAGTTGTAGAGGTCATCTATCCATTCTTTGCCGGTCCTCTTCATTATGTCTTCGGCGGATACAGCTTCGAAGGGCCCTCCCAACGCATCGCCGATTGTGGCGCCCACTATGCACCCCAACACTCTGTCCTCGAGATCCCGTCGCTTCATAAGTGTTCGTCTCCTTTTCTTGCGAGCGTCTCATTTGCTGCGGCGAATTATTCATCTAAGAAAAAGGGTACAGACACGTCTCCGGCCTCGCTACGCTTGTGTCAGTCCCCATTTTCTTAGGAGGACTTAGCCGCTTCGACACATGTCAAACAAATGCTGGAACGACCTTGCTACAGGACGAACAATGCCACACCTAGTTGCCGGGCTGATGGGTGATGGCTTCAATGAGCGCCACGGCGTTCTGTACCGGTACATCCTTCATGATCGGCTTGTTAGGGCCGATGATGTATCCGCCGCCACGGCTCAGCTCGCGCAGACATTTATCGACCTCGCGGCGAACGTCCTCTGGCGTTCCCCTTGGCAGAGTCGCTTGGGTGCTGATCCCGCCGTCAAACGTAATGCGATCACCATACAGGTGCTTGAGAGCGAAGATGTCCATCGGCTCCGGCTGCAGTGGATTGAAAATGTCCACACCGATCTCGATCAGATCGCCCATTATCTCGGAATTGTCGCCACAACTGTGCAGAAACACGTACTTTCCCCGCGACTTAACGTACGCAAACAGTTCCGCCAGACGCGGTTTCAGGTAGCGTTTCCAATAGCGCGGTCCCATGATGAGACTCTTCTGGCTGCCCAAGTCGTCCGTAAATCCGATGCCGTCCACCGGCGTGTCACACAGTTTCTCGAGCACGTGTAAGTCCCATTCAACGATGCGGTCATACAGGGCGTCACAGAATTCGGGTTCCGTAACCATGTCCGCGAGAAGGTTCTCCATGCCCCTGAGTGCCCATGACCGCTCGAAGAGGGTCATCAGGAACCGACCGAGCGTGAACTTATCAGGGTGTGCTTCGACAGTCTCCCAGATCGGCTCATAAAGCGCGTCATCTGATAGATCAGGAAACTTCGCCCCATCCAGCGATGCGTTTTTAAGACAGGGCTCAACGAGATGGTTGATATTCAAGATTTCCCAACGGCTGCCAAAAAGGTCCAAGGCCGTTCCATCGGCCTGCGGATACGGAGCAATCGCTTTAAAGAAGGAGGGCGCTGCTTCAACGTAGTGGTTCTCGATTCGGAGGCGGTACGCCGGATCACCGTAATACTCCACAAGCTTCTCGTCAACTTCGGGCTCTATGAGTATCACGTACGGCACGATGTCGGTCTCTTCGTGCGCCAGCGCTTTGAGCACACGGTCGCGGCGTGTCACTTGGATTTCCTCCTCGTGTATACGCATGTACGCCCGATCTTAGTCTGTCACACCCAACCGGTTCGGTCCGACGTAAAGCGCTGTGCTGACACTCTAGCTCCCCTCGGCACCTCGGCTCGCGTCAGGGAAGTGATAGTCGCGGAATTCCTCGCGCAGTGCCGATTTCATGAACTTGCCGACTGTCGTGCGAGGGATCTCTTCGACAAACTCGATTGCATCAGGCAACCACCATTTGGCGAAGTTCGGCTCTAGATATGCGCGCAGCTCATCCGCCGTGACGGTCTGCCCCTCTTTAAGCGCCACCACCGCCAAGGGCCGCTCCTGCCACTTCGGGTGCGGAACAGCGATTACGGCGGCCTCAGCCACCGCTGGATGACCCATCAGTGCGCTCTCAAGCGCCACGGAGCTGATCCACTCGCCACCGGACTTGACCAAATCCTTCGTACGATCCGTGAGCTCGATGTATCCACGCCGATCAATGGTCGCAATGTCGCCCGTGCGGAGCCAGCCGTCCTCGGCGAACCGGTCGGCCGCTTCTGGACTGTTATAGTATGCTTTCGCAATCCATGGGCCACACAGTTCGATCTCACCCATAGTCTTGCCGTCCCACGGCACAGGGCCCTCATCACCGATGGCACGGATCTCGACGAAGGGCAAAGGCAGACCTTGCTTGGCGCGGTACTCAAACTGTACGTCGCTCGGAGCCTTCTGGAGTTCGGCGTTCAGGCTACTGAGGCTCGCGCACGGACCGGTCTCGGTCATACCCCAGGCGTGAATCATCCGGAGTCCGTGCCGCTCCTCGAAAGCTTGAATCAGGCTCTTCGGCGCCGCCGACCCTCCGACTAGTACGGCCCGTACGCTGGACAGGTCGTATGCCTTTGGGTTCACGTCCAGCACCTCCAATACACCGAGCCAGACCGTGGGCACACCGGCCGTAACGGTGACCTTCTCTGCCTGCAAGGCTTCCAACAAGCTCAACGGGTCCATATACGAGCCGGGAAAAACCTGGCTTGCCCCGAGCAGAGCGGCCGCAAAGGGCAGTCCCCAGGCATTGGCATGAAACATGGGTACCACCGGCAAGATGACGTCCGATTCGCGAATACCCAGAACGTCAGGCGTAGCAATGCCAAGAGAGTGCAAAGCAATGCCGCGATGTGTATACAACACGCCCTTGGGCCGCCCGGTGGTGCCCGACGTGTAGCACATTCCAGCCGCCTCTTTCTCGTCCAAGTCCAGGTACTCGAATTCGCTCTCGTCCGCCTGATCTAACAGCCGTTCGTAGTCGTGCATCCCTTCGGGCGCCTCTCCATCCTGGAAAATAGCCACCACGTGTTCTATATTGAGGCGACTGCGGAATTTGTCAAACAGAGGTAGCAGCATTTGGTCAACCAGGATCGCTTTGTCGCCCGCGTGACCGATAATGTAGACAAGGTCATCGGGATGCAACCGTATGTTGAGGGTGTGCAGTACCGCGCCAAACGCCGGGATGCCGAAATAGGCCTCAAGATGCTGATAATGGTTCCAGCATAAGGTCGCGACACGGTCGCCAGCTTTCACACCAATCTGCTGCAAGGCAACAGCAAGCTTCTTGGTGCGGCGGACAAAATCGGCATAACTGTACCGATGAAAGCTCTTGTCTGGCAAGCGGGTGACGACCTTCTTTGCGCCGTAAAGGGTCTCCACGCGCCGTAGGATTGCAGGCAGAGTCAACTGGTAGTCCATCATGAGGCCTTTCATGGGTGTTTCTCCTTCTCGGCAAGGTTGTCGTTTGTGTCACGCATCCACCGCCCTAGCTGTTCGCGCATCAACGTGAGCGTCTCCCGGTGCTCGGGGACTGCTGCCAGATTCCGGTTTTCGAGCGGGTCCTGCTTCACGTCAAACAGTTCTTCTTCCGGACGTGGCGGCACTGGGAGCGGTGTCTTTAAGTGTTCCAACCCAACAATGTCCTTCGAAAGAAACTCCTGCAGTTCCGGAGGACAGCCATCAGGAATGTAATGAGGCATTTCCGGCCTGAAACTCCTGATGTACTTCCATCTGTCAGCTATGATACACCGCATAGGATTGTAGAAGACATGGTAGTTCGTCTCGCAGAACACTTCATTGCGTCCTACCGCTTGCGGATTCTCCATGACGTCAACCAGGCTTTCACCCTGAAGTCTCTCCGGCACCGGTTCACCCATCAGCTCGAGCAGCGTCGGATAAATGTCCACCGTTGAAGCCAGCGCGTTCACAACGTTCGCGGCAGGCAGCCGGGCGGGGTATCTGACGATTAGAAGCGTATGCACACCCCAGTCATAAAGGGTCATCTTGGCTTTGGCGTAAGGTGGCCCGTTGTCACTCGACAATACGACAATCGTGTTCTCGGCAAGGTTGTTCTTATCGAGCGCGTCCATGATCTTGCCTATCTCACGGTCCTGATTGCTGATCGCACTGTAGTACGAGGCAAGATCCTCGCGCAACTCGGGATCATCGTTGAGGTAGGGAGGTAGAACGACTTCGTTCGGGTCGTATTGAAAGTCAGGACTGGTACGGAATCTTCGGTGGGTGTGCTCGGGAGCGTAGTAGAAAAAGAACGGATTACTCTTGCTCCGCGCAAAAAAGTCACGCGGTTCCGTGTCTACCTCGTCGAAACCCCACGCAGTCGGTGGCTCCACCGACACGTGCCACTTGCCGCGGAGCGCCGTCGCGTATCCCAATTCCTTGAGCTGCTGCGGCAGGATGATCTCGGAGTGTTTCAGGCTGTGCTCATAGGTTCGCTCTTCCCAGTCTTTGTTCCATCCCGGGAAGTGTTGCTTCAGCACCTCCACGTGCCATTGAATCAGAGAGATGACGCCGTTGCTGTGCGGATAGCGGCCTGTGAGCAAGCTTGCCCGGCTAGCGCTGCAGCTTGGCGACGTCACATACGCTCTTGTGAACCGCACGCCCTCCTGTGCAAGTCGATCCGTGTGCGGTGTCTTGACCAGGGGATTGCCGTAGCAGCCTGCATCGTTCCACCCCTGATCGTCGAGGAAAATGAGCACGATGTTCGGAAACTTCTTCCGCTGGTGAGCAAAGCCACCTCCTCCTACGGCACGGGCGAAGCTGGCTGCACCAAACCCAGCGCCGAGCATCAAAAACTGTCTGCGACTACGGGAAAAAGGCTCAATATTTACCGACGTCCGCAGCTCCACTTTGTCACCCATCAGGAGAAAACCTCCTGTCCGGAAACCCCGCGTATCTCATCTCCTTCGCCACATCAATCCTGGCTCAAGCGCTTCAACCTCAGATGTCTATCGAACCATTCGAATACTGCCGCCATACCCTCTTCACCGGGTGTGTGCGTGGCCCATCTGTCCCGGTCAGTTACCTCCCTGTCGGTTGGAAGTCCGGTCGCCTCGACCTCCTTCCACTCCAGGAGTTCCGGATGATCCTTGTAGAAGGGCACAATGCGCTCGTATAACCTGCGCGCCCCCTCGGGTGGCACGATGACGTCGCTCTTGTTGTGGACAAACAGGAGCGCAGTCGGATAGAACTTCTCCGGTGCGGCCACGGCTTCAGCTTCCTGAATCTCTTCCAGGAAGGCTTCGTCGACGGCGCCAAGACCTTCTGCTCCTTCCATCGAGCGCCACTGCTCTATCCGCTGCGAGAAGTTGAAAGGGGCTGCAACGGCGACGTACGTCTTGATCCGCTTCTCGGTGGCAGCAGTCAAAATGGTCTCCGCACCGCCCATCGATCCGCCAACCAGGCCGATACGTTCGGGATATACCTCATCGTGCTCGGCCAAGTAATCCACCACCTTGGGCACATCCTTTGCCGTTTGGACAATGGCGCGGAACAGCGCTTTTTGAGGATCTTTCTCAAGAAGTCGCGCGAATGCGGGTGTCCAGCGCTTACCCTTGCCGTACGCGTCGACCGCAACAACGAGGCAGCCGCGGTCGGTGAACGGTTTGGTACCCCAAGCCGTACGCATCTTGTTGCCGCCCCAGCCGTGTAGTGAGATAATAGCTGGCTTCCGTTTGCCCTTAAGCTCGCGGTCCTGAATGAGGAAGGCCGGGATTTGGTGATCGATGAACACCTCTTCAGCAAGGATGTCGGGGTTATCCTTGAGAAACTTGGCGTAAGTTCCCCTGATCCAGCCGATGTTGCCGACCTCCGGCTCATCGTAAAGGTACGGCTGCTTCCTACCCACGGGGATCAGCGTGGCCAGCTTGTCCTCGCCTTTGAGATGTTTTGCGAGCCACTCGAGAATGCTTACCCACATCTCGTGGTTGACCTTGTGGGACGCGGCGATCTGCTCAGGGGTGGGTGTAACACCCGGCTCGATGCGGGTCTCCTCATCTGCAAACTCTTCGTAGCTCAGCAGTTTAGGATTCTCTTCATAAAACGGGATCGCCTTCTCATACAGTTTCTTCGAGTTTTGTGGTGGCACCACTAAGTCAGTGCTGTTTTGCACGAACCGTATCGGGCTCGGGTAAAGCCGTTCAGGATGATAGAATGCGTCGATCTCCTTGATCTCCGCCTCGAACGCCGGATCAATCGGGACCCTGGGCGTCAGCACGATGCTGTGAGTGAAGAAATCCACCAAGTTGGAGCTGCCCACGACCGGAACAAATGCCGCAATACGCTTCTCCGTTGTGGCCGCTATGATCGTAGTAAACCCGCCGAACGAACCGCCGCCGAGCCCGATCTTATCTGGAATGACGTCGTCGCGGGTTTCGAGATAATCAACGATGGTTGAGACGTCCTTGGCCGTCGTGCGCAGTGCCGTGAAGAAAGCTTTTGGCTTGTTGGAATCAACGAGATCGCGGAATTCCGAACTCCACCGCACGCCGACGCCTATCGGATCGACCGTCACAACGAGGTAGCCCTCGCGCGCAAATGTCACGATGTCGCCGATTGCGCCACGACCACCGCCCCAACCAGTGAGCCATATCAGCGCCGGCTTCTTCAAGTCGTGTATACAGCGTTCATAGGTGATACACACCGGGATCCCCGGGTCTCCGACAGTCCGTTCCTCGATCTCGACCGCGGAGAATTGTTTGCGGACCTTGCCGAGATACTCGTGGAAGGCTTCCGGATCGTATGGTTTCGTGAAATCTGCCGCCCGTGCCATTCCACACGAGAGAAGAAGCGCCAACGTCAGAAGCGCGGAAACACAGCCCCGAGTTCGACAGACGGCGGGGTGTATCATCTGCGTTCTCCTTTCATGTTGCGACTACTGCTTTGCCGCCGCTTGATCAAGCAGAAACCTCTCGAGCCATTCGTAACCGTGAATGAACCCTTCCGGCGGTAGCCCGTGCTTGGGCTCGGGTAACTCCAACAGATCGAACTTCAACCGTTCAGGATACTCAGTATAGAGAGGTTTAAGCTTCTCATACAGTTCCCGGACCTTCTCGTAGGGAACAACCGGATCGGTCTTGTTGTTGATGATTGCAAGCGCTATCGGCGGGATCCGCTCGTACGCATACGCGGCATCGAACTTCTCGATCTCTTCCTGCAGGCCCGGAACTGCTTTGATCATGTCCGCGAGCGGCTGACCCGGCGTAAGGTTCTTCCATATGGCGGACAGATCGCATGCGGCCATCCAGGCGACGACAGCCTTAAGCCTCGGTTCCGTGCAGGCCGCCATCAACCCTGTGATCCCGCCGCCCGAGCCACCCATAATTCCTACACGACCTTGGTCCGCTTCGGGACGCCCGGCCAGGTAGTCTATTATGCGCGAAATGTCCTCTGCGGTCTCGCGCCAGCCACGGAAGTTTGCGGCGAACACGTTCTCCTCGACCAGTTGGGCATACTCGGGCCTGTACCGCTCACCGCCCCACCATCCGTCGATCATCATCACCATGAAACCGTTGCCTGCGAGCCGATACACGCCGTCGACCAGGTCTGGATGAAGCCACATTTCCTTCTTGGACGTCGGCCACTGCGTGGGCGGATGGAACGTCCCGCCACCGTGGATGCAAATGACGACCGGCTTCTTCCGTCCGGCAGACTCCTCCGCATAGAGCACGTACGTGGGTATCTCGCGGTCGGTCACGTACTCCTTCTTCAGCACAAACCCTTCCCTGGCAGTTGGCGCGGACTCGGCGGGCTTCTGGGCCGCTTTCGCGCCCGCATCAGCCGCTGCTTCAGCATCAGGCAGCGCCGTGAGTCCTCCCAGTAAAGCACAGACACAAAGCGCTGTAAGCACTACCTTCGAGCTTGTCATTTCTGCTCCTTTCAACGATCGTCTCACCCCTAATCTCCCTTGAGTATGAACCCTGTTTTGCCAACTCAATGGTACCTGTCAAGCCGCATCAGTTTTCGGTAGTACCCAGGCTCCCCTCGCAAGAAACAGAGAGCCGCTACAAGCTCCTCGCGCTGCTCCCATTCCTGCTCGTATTGTTCCCGTTTTCCCTCGAGCGCCGCCTTTATCTCCGATATGCGGTCTGTATCGGACGCGGCTTCCGTCTGCAGCATCTCGAAGTTAAGCTCATAGGCTTCCGCAAGGTGCAGGAAGCCCTCCATGGACAGGCGCAATTCCTCGAACAGTGGCCGGTTGGACATCTTGTCGTCCAGCTCGGGCAGCAGACGCGAAAACTTCTCGCGCAACCTTTCGACATTGTCCCTGAACCGGGGGTCGTACTGACGCTGGACGTACTCGTAGATGTTGCGGACGTTCCCCGCCTGGTCTGCTCTATAGATCCCGCGGTTGATGGGATTGGAGGTGTATTCCCTAACCAGCTCGGTGAAGATGTGGGATGCCTCCGGACATTCTGCCCTCATGACGGCGCACTTGTGGGACTCCTCGGGATCGTACGCCTCACAGTTCCACGCGTAGTCCGCGATGGTTGCCAACACCATTTTGAGCGACGCCACGTGCCGGTTCGTGTTCGAACTCCAACCGGCAACGTGTTCATGCAGATCCGGATCCCGCTCGCGCAACGGACCAAGTTCGAGAATCACCGGTTGTCCGTCGTAAACGGGGTAGTTGTCCCAAATGTACGGCTTTCGGCGAAGCACGCCGGCAATGTAGTCCGCATCGCGGCTCAATATGCGCTCTGAGAACACCTGCAGACCGGTCCACATGATATCAATCTCCGGCCGCAAATGCGCCCCGAGATAGTCCAGATACTCGCGATTCTCCGGGTGGTGCCGTTCGTGATACGCGCGGGTGCAATACACTGTAGGGCAGAATAGCAGGCGAACGAGTTCTCCTGAGGAAGCCAGGGCTTCATGTAGCCCGTGAACCACGACCACGTGGGCCTCGGCCAGAGAGCCAAACCTGCTGGCATCCTCTCCGGGAAGCTTCAGCTTGATATCGTCGGCCAGTAAGTGAAAGCACCGTACGCCAAGGTCTTGAACCTGCCGACACTTTGTGGCAAGCAGCTCAGCATCTTTCGCGTCGCTGTACACGATCGATTTCGGGCGTATCGAGTAGACCATCTCAATATGATTCCGCCGCGCCAGCTCGATCTCCTCCGACATGGCTCGCAACTCTTCATCCGTGTAAGGTTCGCGCCAGTCTCTGGAAGCCTTGATCCCTCGTGTGGCCGTGAAGAATCGGTTCATTTTGTGTTCGCCCATAAAGCGAATAAGGTCCATACGCTCCTCATGCGACCACGATCTGGCGACGTAGCCTTCATTGACGCCCCGTTCGGTGAAGGCGGGCCTGTCGACGATCAGGCCCGTGCGGATACTGCCGTCGTGCAGCATCTGGCGAAGCGTGCGCGTGGCATAGAATGCACCGGCCGACCCGCCGCCAACGCAGTTAACAAGCGTCCGATTGTCCTCGCGACGCACCGAGATACAGTACCCTTCCGTGCCGATATCCGCCTGCTCAGGTACCGAGTGGATAGACTCTCTCATCGCTGCCGCCTCAGGATCATCCGAAGAGTGCAGCGACGCGACGCTCTCAACGTCGTCCGCGAGTTCCTCGATGCTATTCGCGACGCACAAATCCGTACAGACAGCCTCGAGAAACATTTCGCGCAGGAGATCGCCGTACTCGGTCCGTAGAACCCCAATCTTGCCAAGAGGCGCACGGCCACCGTCAAGCTCCTCTATCCACGGCCGGGGAACGATTCTCAGCATGGTCACTCCTCGCCCGCTTCCTGTTGAGATGTCGCCCTATGCCAAGACAGGTATAGCTTTCCCAATTCATCCGGCCGGACCGGCACAAACTCTTCACCGAGTTCTTCTACAATGCCCTTTATAATCGTGGGGGTGATACGCCAGTTAAAGACAAAGACATGGGCGAACGCGGGGCGCGTATCGCCCACCGCCTCCTTCAACTCCCGAATGATCTTCTCTGGCGTTGCTCGCCAGGTCATACTTGGCGCTACCGCGTGAAACACCGGCACGCCCGGTTCCATCACGGAGTTTGCACCGTCGTAATCGTAATATGCTTTCTTGCCGTAGTCGCATAGAATGGCGGTTAACCACGGGTGCGCGCCAGCGTACTCCTGGACCAACGCGTTGACTCTGTTAAGCTGCTCCGGATCTCCGTCGTTAAACGGTGCGAACATGTGCCAGAGCACGCCCATATCCATTGGGCGCATACATTCGCCGGTCAGTTGCACGTACTCGCGATGCAGGGCCGCCGGATTCCGGTAAGCTTGTGCATATTCGTCGGGGTATATGTATGCGACGCCGAAGGTGCTGCCGAAGTGGTCTGCCTCCGTAAGCTGACTGTAGTACCACTCGATGAGGTCCGGGATGAGCTCTTGGGTATGCGTTCCCAACGTCCAACCGATCGGCACCTGGCCCCGAGCGGGATCCGCGAAGTATTTCCGGAAGAACTCGAACCACGTGTTCAGGTTGTCGCCGTCGGACATTGTGAACGTGACGTACACTTCCGACGGATCGAGCGGCCGGACAGCTTTCAAGGGGGGCTGTTTGTACTTGCCGGGTCGCGTGCCGGAGTGCAGACTCAAGTTGAGCGAATGATTGGACGGGACCAGAAACTTCCCGTAGTGGCTGAATATCCTGACCGACTCGAGCTCACCTATCCCCACGCTTTGCGACTCCCAGCCCATGATCGGTATGTTCGCCGGCGCGTTCGCCAGGAACTCTTCAAGGAACTCGAGTTCCCCTTCGGGGTCGGCTTCCGGGTACTTGCCACCTGCACGCGCGGAGACGAATACCGGAAAGACCTTGAACGCTACGTGGTAATCCCGAGGAGCGTTCATTTGAAGTGGATAGTAGCAGCCAAGGACATGGTGGTTCAGTCTGTCCCAGTAGGTCTCATACGCCCATCGGTAGGCCTCAACGTTCGAGATCCACCGGTCGCGCAGATCGATAGTCGTCTTCCACGGCAGCTGCGCCGCGAAATCCGGGTGGACAACCACCAGGTTCTCGACCGACGCTGCGGCAGTGGCGACGTTAATGGTACCCGTAACTCGCGGGTCGACCACGACCGAGCCTTCCGCACAGTCGCGAAACTCGTCAAACAACTCCACCGGGTCCGCCACTTCTGTGAGCTGCTCGACGTCTCCACGCTCCTTCAACCATGCCGGCCACGGATCGTCGGGAGCCGTCTGAATGTATATGCGCGGCTGCGTTCGGTTGACCAACCCTTGAAGCGATGTAAGCGTAAGCATCAACCCGGCCCCGTGCCGCTGCAGGATCTTGTCCGCCCGTACAACCCGCAGATTCGCTGCCGGAGCCGGCGAGCCAGGGTAAATCCTCTCGAACGGTCGTTGTTCCTCAACGGGGGCAAGTCCGCGGGTTCTGCGAGGCGGCATCGGAAACTTCAAATCGCGCTTCGCGCAGACGCGGTAGGGCGGAGCTTTCCTCCGGTGCTCGCTGACCCGCCACCGTTGAACCCGGGCCTCCCATTCCCAGACGCGCACATCCTTCACCAGCACCACTGTGCTCGGCACAGCGACTATCTGCGGCACGCCGCCCTTTACATCATCTCCTTGTAGGGTAAACACGGGTTGACCGTCACAGAAGAGTTCGCAACCGCCGCCGTGCACCGACAGCAGGTAACGGTGCTCCGCATATATGCTGCATGGAGGCGTCGCCACCTGCAACCGCACAGACCGATCCTCAAACGGGTCGGGGCCGTCACCCAGTACGAAGCACTCCGCGCCCCCCAGGCTCATGACTATGCCCCAATCGCTGCCGGAATCCGGGTTTCTTACCGTTACACACAGGGTCCGTCCACGGGTTTCGTGTGCACTCCATTCGAGAATGAACTCGTCGCGCGGATCAATCCGCGGCCCAACAGAAACGTGGGCCTTCTCGGCGGAAATCTGCAATCCCACCGGTGCGGACAAACCGGCGACGCTGACGAAGGGTGTGCTCTTATCGTCCGCGGTCCATTTCTCTTCGGGGAAGTCAGCGACTGCATAGGACGAGAAGTCATCCTCGAACAGCGGTGCACCAAGACTCTCACCGATTGCCGTCCCTGATGCAAATAGGAGTCCACCGGTGGCGAGGTAGACCAGCTTTCGCAAGGCGCGACGTATGGCGCTGATTCTCTTCGTTTTCACTTCACTCATCCGCTATGTCTCGTCCGAACGTTTCGTACGGTGATCGCCGATATCGTCGCCGATCGTGTCGGCCAATGCGTGCAAGCGTTTGGCGACATCCGGATGTTCGGCGATGACATTGTCCATCTCGCCTATGTCTGACTCGAGATCGTACAGTGTTGTGGTTTCTCCCTGGCGTGTCTTTTCGAAGACCAGTTTCCACTTAGTACTTCGCACACCACGCAGGTTGTTTCCGACCCATCCCTCCGGCGCCGATAATCCCAACGTTTATCATCTCTCTCCCTTTCAATATCGTGCAGGTCTACTCGAGATACTCGACCTCGACGCCCCAGAGGTCGACGCGCGTGATCGGCGGCTCAGGGGCAGGCGCGTTCTGATAAAGATTAAGCCGTATTTCGCGGTTTTCATCTACGTACCGCGCAAAGTCGCTGTACAACGGCAGCGCGCGGTCGACGTCCTCACCGTCGCAGAACGCTCCCTCGAACAGTATCAGCATTGCACCGGCTTTTGTGTCACGCACTTTAAGTTTGAATGAGCCTTTCGCGGCGTTCCAAGTGTTCTGGCCCTGGAACTTGACCACAAGCTTGACTAGCTTATCCAAATCTATCGACTTGGGCAGGGGCACCGTCGCTGTCGCATTAAGCAAACCACCCTTCTCCGTCGAGTCGGACTCGATCACAAGGCGCTCGTCATCATCACGTTCGAGGGAGCCGCAATCGGCAGATTGCATATCCCCGGAAATGACATTTAGAGCGGTTGGTCGCAGCCATTTTGTGCGAACGCCGACCTTTGCGACGTCTTGGGCAGGGTGAACAGGTGCAGAATAATTGCCGGTATCGTCGATTGCAAATGCGGTGTAGTAGTAAAGCGCACCGTTCTCGAGACCTTTATCTACGTATCGTGTGCCTGTTCCCGAATAGACCACCTTGCCGTCCGTGGGATCGTTCGGAAACGCCGTATAATCAATCGCAAACGCCGGTACCTGCGGGTCGGACGATGTCTTTCGCAACACCTTGGTCACCACATAGCCATTGTCTGAGGGATTGCTCCACTCAAGTACGGTCCTGCCTTTACCGCCGTCCATGGCGCGGAAATCAGTCACGTAGGAGGGAGCCATGTCAGAGGGCGTGGCCACGCACTGCGCAGTGCTGACGGCCTTACTGTAACCAGATGGGCTCTTCGCAAACACGGTGTAACGGTAAGTTGTTCCGTTCTCGACGACGGTATCGGTATAAGCGTTGGCGCTACCGGAGAACACGGTGACGCCATCCGATGGGTCCATGGGAAACGTTTCCGTCTTGCGTTTCACCAGCACGGAACGAGTCCCCTCAGGGTTCGTCCAACTGACTTCAATCTTGCCCTCGCCTGCGATAGCGTCCGCATTCTGCACATCCGACGCGTCATAGATTCGGAGGACGTACTGATAGTTGCCCAGTGTCTTCTCGCTCAAGTTCTCCTCCGACATCTTCAGTTTGACGTGACCTGTTTCCGGGTCGATGCTTATGGTATCAGGCAAGGGCCCGGCGCTTTTCGTCCAGTTGAAATAGTCGAACGAACCGCGCTCGATTGCAGGCCGCTTCCATTCCCTTGTATCAACACACAGTTCCGCCTGGTACCCGACGCCGATGAATAGGAAATCGCTCTGCCCGATGCGGAGGATAAGCCCCCGGTCATCCCCCGTGACATTGGAAAGTCCTACCGTGACATCGCCGACGAACGCCGTTCCGACTCCGTTAGATATCGTTACAGGCTCGATCTCGTCCGGCGGATCGTAAGCTGGCACGAACGTCACCAGGCTCGCCGTCCCTTGGAGTTTGGGCAACCATGAGCCGGCCGCCTTCACCGCTCTGAACGAGTTCATGTGGAGACATCCTTCCTCAGTCCATTCCATCTTTCCCCAGTAGTCCACAAAGCTTCCCTGAAGCGGTACGAGCGGTTTCGGCTGGCCGCGCCCGAAGTACTGCCAAATCGTTACCCCCGCCGCGTTATACGCTCGACCGAGTGAGCCGCCCCAGAATCGTCCGTTCGGCCGGCCGTCGTGGGTTCCGAACATGGTCCGCCACCCAGCATTGAGCGCACTCACCTCGGAGACGTAGTTGGTGTTACCCGGGACATTCAGATACGCGTGCAACGGCGGCGCCATCCTTTGCGCGATGGGATCCTTCCAACCCCAGAATATGTTTGTGGCCAGCGTGTCGATGCAGGAGCCCGGGCGCCCAAAATAGGACGCCGGGTCGTTGCCAGGCGAGCCGACAGAGTAACGTTCCGGCGGCGCCGAGCGTCCCAAAACGAAAACCGCTGTTGGAAGCGAAGGGATAATCCTCTTGATCGTGCCGGCGTATAGCTCAAGTACCTCGCGCATAACATAATTGGAGAATTCCTGGCCTGTCTCCGCATTGTCCGGTTTGCCGCGCGCGGTCCGCCAATCATGATACAGACCAGGGCCATCGCCGTCGCCGCAGATGCAACACTGGCAGTGTTTGTTGCTCGTCGTGTCGAGTCGCAGCGGTTGTATCGCTGGCTCCCCATTGTTGGCAAACACCGCGACAACACCGTGGACGTCGTAGTGGCGCACGAATGCCGCCATCTGCTCGTAAATCATTTTGCTTCGCCGACGCAAATCGGCATCGTTAAAACACTGTGCGTAAGTCTCGGTTCCGTCGCCGAGCCGTGCGCGCGTGTAGGTTTCCGTATCATCCTGGACGTATGTTGGCGCGAAGGGTTTACTTTTTGCGATCGCATTCACCTCGATGACCACGCGCATACCGTTTGCAGCAGCAAGATCGATTATGCGGGCGAATTCGGAGAAATCCCAGCAGTCTCTTGTCTGCTCAAACGCCTCCCAGGGCATGAAGAACTGCAGCGTGTTGAATCCGAACGTCCGGCAGTGCTCAACGTACTTGTCGAACGGTTCGTCCGGCCAGCGGCCGAGCAGCGATCTGCCGGCATTGCCCGCAACGTAGTTCTCAAGGACAAGCAGTGTCATCGGCTTACCGTTGATGAGCTTGCCGGAAGCAAAACTCGATTGTGCGTGCGGCATATCGTTAACCATGAACGTCTTGTGTCCCGGCGTGATCGTCTCGAGAGTGACGGTTGTCTCCGCCCCTGGCGTAAAGGTCATCAATAGCAGACTCGTCGTAAACCACGAGAGGATAAAATGCGCGATCTGTTTTCCCCTCATTTCTGCTTCTTACCCTCCGCTTCGAACCATTCGTGACAGAGCTCCGGCCTGTCGATGTCGAACGGATCGTTGGTTTCGCGCATGTGTTGTTTGAGACGGTTTCGTAACTGCGCCTTTAACTCAGCACAACTCGGATCATCGGCGAGATTGTTCATCTCGTGTGGATCTTTTCTCAGATCATACATCTCTTCTTGTGGCCGGTTGCTGAACGTGTCCATCTGTGCGGCGAACTCCTGGTTCGTTTTGGCCAACTCTTTCATCGCCTTGTACGTGGGCGAGTTCAGCGTCGTCCCGTCTACCGCTTCGTAGTATGTGGGGGCTAGCAAATTGACGATGTACTTGTACCGTTGAGTACGGATGGCCCGCATGGGATAAATGGGGTATTCGCAGGTGTTGTTCCAAGTGGTAGTGTGGTAGCCGAACACAGCATCATGATGCACCGCGCTCTGGCCGCGCAGGACCGGCGAAAAACTCTTCCCCTGAACAGCCGCCGGGATTTCGGCACCCGCCACATCCAACAAGGTCGGCAGAATATCTATAAAGCCTATCAGCGCATCCGACCGCGAGCCCGGGGCCGTCACACCCGGCAAACGCACGATGAACGGCACGCGGATGCCCGCGTCATAACAGTTTGCCTTGGCGTACGGCATAGCGGCTCCGTGATCGCTTGTGAACAAGACTATCGTGTTGTCTTCGTGACCGGATCGCCGTATCTGTTTTAGCACAAGTCCGACACCGTCGTCCAGACGGCGAATTGCATCGTAGTAGCGGGCGAAATCCTCGCGCACCGGCGGTATGTCGGGAAGGTACGGCGGCAACTGCACCTTTGCGGGATCGTGCGGGTTCCGCGCATCCTTCGGATACGCCCTGTGCGGGTCCACGAAGGGTACCAGCAGGCAGAATGGCCGGTTCCCGGCGGTGTGAAAGAAGTTCTTCACAGCAGCTTCATAGAGTTTTATGTCCCTGCCGTGTATCAGCAGAATATGCGGGACCAGGTAGTCAAACGGGAATTGTTCGAGGGGCTCGACGTGTACCTTTCCGATGAGTCCCGTGTAGTATCCCGCTCTTCTCATAAGATGCGGCAGTGTTTTGATGCCGGGACGGATCGGGTTGAACCCGTACGCACCGTTGGAGTGCGGATACATCCCGGTGTAAAGGGATGATCGGCTTGGTGTACACGCCGCTATCATTGTGAACGCATTGTCGAACCGAACACCTTCGTGGCAAAGCTTATCGATGTTGGGTGAAGTGCATGCTCTGTTGCCGTAACAACCGAGGTCTTCTTGTCCAAGGTCGTCCGCGAGGAAGAGCAGTATGTTCGGCAGCTTCGACCCTCCGCTCGCCGACACCTCTCGGAGAGAGAGCCCGAGGAACAGTGTGCTCGCGAGCCCGGCCCGGACAAATGAGCGTCTTGTAACCCTGCTGGACTCAAGATCGGACATTACCTACTTCCCTTCGCCGCCGTATTCCCGCTGCCCCGCTTCCGTCCACCAGCCTAGCCACCTCGCGATGGCTGCATTCGTGTCCCCACGGGGATCGCCGAAATCGCGAGACGTGATCTTGGCAAGGGCCTCGACCGAAGATGCGCGGACATCCCCGTCCTCGTCCTTCAGCAACCCGACCAGGCTCGGTACAGCCGTCCCATCCTCGATCTCACCGAGCGCGAAGGCGGCACACTTGCGCACATGGGGCTCGTCGTCCTTGAGTTTCTCAACGAGTGGCGGTACCGCGGGAGCGCCAACGATTCCGAGAAGCCAGCCTACGTGTCTGGAAACGTTGTCGTCCTTTTCATCCAATCCCGCGACCAATGCGTCAACCGCGCGCTCTTTCAAATGCGCCAGCACCATGAAGGCATATAGACAGGAGTCTTTGTTCAAGGAATGTATCAACGGCGGGACAGCGTCCATATCCCCCTCGACCGTGGTTAAGTGAATCAGGATCTGCGCGATCACGATCCGTGTCAGAATCGCGTTGCCGTCATCGTCCATCGCTTCCACCAGAGTCTCGTGTTTTGCCTTGTCCTGGAGCTGGATTATTGCGAGCGCCGCCGCTCTCTTGTTCTCCCCGTTCGTTGGCGCGTTCTTGATCGCGGCGATTATCTCCTGAACTTGCTCTTCAGTACTCTTGGGAAGCCCGCAGGAAGAATTCTGCTGACCGATCTGCTGAGCGTTTGCCGTGCATGCAACCACCAGCATCACAACTGCAAGCAAGGTTTTTCTCACTTGACGGTGCCTCGTCAAATAGGGGTTCACACAGTGCATAGCCATGTTGTCCTCGTGCTCGGACCGTTCAGTCACCCCAGCACCGCGTCGGAACGCCTTTTTTCAACATTCATCCTTCATTCGGGACATCCTGGACATCCACGGGTAAATGTTTGCCAAGAATCCCGGCGGCTTCGGTCAGATGACCATCCGCCACAAGGTAGTTCTGCTCGTCAAACGCCTCATTGGCTCGACTCATAAGCTCCCTGATATGCTGATAGTCCTCATCAGGCACGAGCGCCCGCTTGTCCGGGTCAACTCTCACCTCGTGTAGCGCCACGGTCAGCGCTTCGATCTTCCTGTGCGCGTCATGGAACTCGGGCGGGAACACCGGTATGCGCCCGGCGGGCGGGGGCAATTGAGGAAACTCCGCGTGAGGCTCCCGCTGGTACCAGTACGCGACGCTCGAGTAGTCGTTCTCGAAATTGTTGGCGTGCCCATGTTCAATAGTAGCTTTGATCGACTTCTGGAACCGCACGGGGTCGTGGATATACCACCGATACATGGAGTTCCTACCGAAGAACTTCTTTCCGTCGCGGTTCTCGACGAGATGGAACCCCGTATACGGTCCGGCGTATTCGGCATCCGGACAGGCACCGCCTCCGAACACTTCTTCTGTGCCTGTTCCATGCAGTGATGGCGGCCATTTCTCGCCATCGATGAAGATCATGTCGTCGCCTTCTCCGTACCAGCCTCCGGCGACATTGTCCACGTTGAGGAGTATGCCCGCCAGATGTCCTCGTCCTTCGGCTTCAAGAATGACGTAGTTCCCTGCGCCGTCGAGGTTCGCTCCGTCCCATAGGCAGACATTAGCGTTGTCGGGATCCACCGACGCGGTCAGACTTTCCCTGCGCCACTGGGCGTGAAACCGGCCAATGTCTTCGTCAGGCGGCGAATCGTGTTGCTCGTACTCGATATGGTACCATAACGCGCCGTGCGGTCCGCCGAGAGGACGACGACTCTGGTTTTCCAATTCGATGCGCGCTCCGCCCGCGAACGGCATAGGGAAGTAGCAATTGAAGCCGCTGTTTCGGGAGATCCCGGCACCGAGGTTCACGGTCATCATCAGCGAGGTGAAGCGGCGAACCAAGCAATTGCCCGCACAGAAGAAATCGCCCAGAGGCACCTCGACGCTGGGCGTCTGTTCGCGATCCCAGAACATGCGCAGAACGGTCTCGCGAAAGTCGAGGATGTCCGGGTTGATCATCGTGAAGTAGAAATGAGTGATACACCCCGGCCCGTCGATCTCCGCGAGCGTGCGCGTCTCGCCGGGAGCGACGCCGATCCAATCGCTGTTCTTGCCGGAACGGTCCCAACTCGATACCCGTTTGGTCCTAGCCGATGTCATCCGTGCGATGTCGGCTACGAAAAAACGTTCCAACGTCATGAAATCTCCTCCTTAGTCTATCTGTGTTTGAACCGCTTGTGCAGGCAAATGCCTTTGCGGCTGTGCTCTTTCCCCTCGTGGACTATCGTCAGCCGCCTTGCGCGTGCTCGGAAGGCGAGGTTCAACGCGACGTAGTCCTCATAACCGGGACTCACGATTCGCAACGTAAGCACACCCTTATTTGAATTAACATTCTCCAAAGTGTGGTTCATGGCTTTGCCGCGTCTCGGCACAAGCAGCGAGACAAAGTGTGTCTCTTTCGTAACACGCCGCACCAGCACCATTGGGATGTTTGGCGGGGTGTATTGGTCGTCTCGCGGTCCTTCCGCAAATATGACGCGGGTTCCCGGCTCGCCCAACATGGTCAGCCAGAAACGCACCGCGCCTTGCTTCCAATGGCACGACCACGTCTCATCAATCTTCCTCGATCGGACGTTACGCATCATCGAGTAAGGTCCCTTGCGTATGCCGAAATCCAATGGTTCGCCGGGCCAGCCGCCGCGCGTCCGACCCTCCTCATCGAAAGAGCGGAGAACCCAATCGTAGGTGTGATCCTCATCGCTGGCAACGGAAAAGACGTCCAAGAAGTATTCATCGGTCATCAACAGGGTGCGACGAAGGTTCACTCCAGGATATAGTCTGCCGCAGTCCGCGGCCGAGACGATACCGAACTGCTTGGTCTTGTCGTACAGCACAAGTTTAAGCTGTCTCTCGATGTGCTGTTGATCCTCCTCGTCCACGACGACTGTGTTATGCGAAACGGTGTGGATATTCCATTCTTTTCGCACTAATGAGAGGAAGTTCAGTCCTTTCTCGGTCGATTTCGCACCGAGGTCAGGCGCAAGCAGCTTGCCTTTGCCGAACAGGATAACCGAGAGCTTGTCCGCATGAGAGTGCTGACGACTCCTGTCGTAGTTCAAGACCGCCGCGAGCGAGTCCGAGCCCCAGTAGTGCCTCGACTCAATCTGTCTAAGAACAGCGTACCCGTGCTCTTTGAACAGCTCCGATCTAGCGGGCACAGGACTTCCGGACGCCCGCTCGCGACTCCACAGAAGCTCACATACCGATGCGCTGACCTCTTCTTTCGAGTCGATCAGCGGATCGGTGGCGCGGGGTTTCGACTCGGAGAGGATCCATCCGTATACCGGCCTTTTGAGGAAGCGCCACGCGGCAACGACTTCCCCGTGGCCCTTGAGGTTGTAAATGTGTCCGTAAGTATCCCCAATCGACGGGAGAGATAGATCTGGAAACGCGAGGCGCAACGGGCCGCCAAACAGCATAGCTAACGTATTCCCGCGCCGACTCTTAACGGTGAAAAGGTCCGGACTCCTCTTTCTCTGCCGAAAAGCGACTGCGAGATACGTCAGTGCAGCCAGGGCCACGAAATGATAACCTGTCGTCCCCTCCTGCCAGAGACCCTGATCAAGGATGCCCCGATCAATCAAGTCGAAAAAGCCTGCTTTGCTCTCGAGGGCCCAACGGACGAAACTGCGATCGTCCAAATACACGCCAATTACCCCGACGGTCGCGTGGTGGAATGCGAAATGATTGCTGTACACCCCTCCAGGGAAACTTGGTATCAACGCGACGCTGTCGGCCAGGATCTTCCGCGCGAGACGCTCCAAGCAGACATTGATCTCGCGTTGCTCTTCGGAAGAAAGCGCCGCTCGCAGCAGATCAACGGACATCAAGTAGTTGATACCGAACACGCTGTTGCCGAGCGCATCGAGGGTCTTACCCTTTTCGAACAGGCTGCAACGGGCGTAGGCCAGAAGAGTGTCAACCGCACGGTTCCTGTACTTGGCTTTGCCCGTGACAGCGTAGCAGAGCGCCCGAACCAGAGCGGTATTCAGGCCGACTATCGTCGCGTCGAGATCCCTTATTCTCCGAAGGGCGAACGCCCGGTGCTCATCGAAGTTGCGGATAACGGTCCTTGCCGAGTCGCCCGGTTTAGGCTGTGGCGGACGGAATACTTCATCTATCGTTTCGTCGGCAAGGCTCCGGATGTGTCTGAACGATCTTCTTACCCAGGATGCGCTGCGAATCCTCTCACGAAGCACCCTGATGTCGCTATCACTGAAGAAAAGAGGTTCAACCTTCGTTGTCATGCGAGGCTTTTCCTATCGGGATAGGGAGCACGATGTGCGACGGGTACTTTGAGCCCATGTATACAGCATTGTGGGCGACAACCCGCTCATCGTCCGCCCGAAACGGGTGACCCGTGTTGGGGTTGGGGTCGAACCGCGGGTCACTGCTGCTCGTCACGCTGACGCGTATCCGGTGGCCTTTATTGAAGACGATTGATGTGCTCCACAGATCGATTGTGAACTCGTAGACCTCGCCCGGCTCAAGGAACTTTTCTGTTGTCAATGACAGACGGTGCCGTGCGCGCAACGCCCCGTCCAAAATCAGAATAGATCGTCCGTCAGGATACACGTCCATCAACTTCACAACCCAATCCGTATCCCGAGCTGACGAGGACGCCCATAGATGGCATGTGACGCGGCCGGTGACCTCGACCGGCGCATCGAGCGGCGGCGTGCTGAAAACCAACACGTCCGGACGTTGCTCCATGAAGCGCTGGTCGAACGGCGCACGATGGTGGAGCGCGGCGACTTTGCGCCCAGGGCGGGATGAAGACACCGGGTTATCAGGGTCATAATCGTAGGAAAGTGATTGCGTCTCCTCCGGGACGGTCCGCCGAAGACCTCCATCACCATTAAGATAGTACTTGGCTTCCTCGAAAGGGCCAGGGGGCCAGTCGTCCGCGGCGCGCCACTCGTTGCCTGGAGCATCCGGATCGTCCACGTCACCCATGGTATAGTACTTCACCGGCGGTTGATCCATATAGTCCGAGCTCTCACCTTTCAACCAGTAACCGAACCAGCTCAGGTAATCGGCGAAATATTCCTGGTTCGAGTAGATCGCGTTTTCGGGAAACGTCAGATCACCCGCCCGGTTCACGAAAGGACCGTGCAGCCACGGTCCCATCAACAGCTTCTGGTTGCCGCGGGCACCGTCTCCGCCGCGATATTGGAGACCGGTGAACGCGTCCAGCGTGCCCTGCGCAAACACGTCAAACCATCCACCCATGTGGACAGTCGGCGTAGTGATGAACGGGTGCCGTTTCTGAACGTTCATCCGGTCCCAGAACAGGTCATCGCTCGGATGGAGCTCGTAAGCGCGAACGACGAGCGGGCACATGAACCGCACGAACTGGTCGAGAGCAGCCTTGCGGTAGACGCCACCATGGTAGACCATGTGCTCATAGAGACTGCACGGGGCCTGCTTCACCCACTGGCAGACGAGGTGCGGCGGCACGCTGCCTGCCATCATGAACTGGATGATTCCGCGTGCTGAATGTCCCGCAGTACCGATCTTGCCGTTGCACCACGGTTGAGCGGCAACCCACTCGAGAGTGTCGTAGCCGTCCTGGTGTTCGCCCCAACCGTCATCCAGAAACAGCCGGTTTATTCCCTCAGAACCGGCTATACCGCGCGTGCTCTGCGCGACAAACACATACCCCGCCGCGTTTACCATGCTTGCCACCGCCGCGTAGCTGTCAATCGGGGTGTTCGCGCGGGCCAGGATAACCGGCCAAGGCCCGCTACCCTTCGGAAGATAGACCTGCGTCTTGAGGCGGACGCCATCTCGCATGGCCACCATGGTGCTCTCGACAGGGGAATCGTCCGTGGTGTCATCGGCGAACGTCTGCACGAGCGCGACCAATATGAGGGTCGTGCACAAGGGAACCACACACTTGCGTTTCAACTGTCACCCTTTCTCATCGAAATCTTCGCCCATGACCGGCGGCGACGAAAGGAAACATCTCCCGCCGTACTCGACTTCCACGTAGTAGGTCATCCCGCTCTGCTGTTCGCCAGGGATCCGCACGGTCGTCGCGCGCCTGGCACCGTCTCCCGTCATGTTCACTTTCTTGAACGTTCGCCCGCCGTCCGTGCTGTACACTAGCAGCGTTCTCGTCGCACCCTTCGGGTCGATATTGGCAACGAAACTACACGCATCTCCATGTGCCTGCGACTCCACCGTCGGACTGTCCGGCAGAGGTTCCTTGTCGAATAGCCAGCTCTCAATCGCCTCTTTTGTGTTCAGTTTGAATCGGGACTCCTTCTTCTCGGCGCTCTCACCAAACTCAGTCTCCGCTGCCGGGTCTGCGATATAGTTACCGTGTCCCCAATTGAAAACGGCCTCGAACCGCTTTTCGCAGGGGATCGCCCCAAAGGTGTAGGCAGCTTCGGCATAGGGAATTATCGGGTCTTGGGCTCCTACGATCATAAAGGTGGCACCGTGTTGGGTTATGGCGTAATCCAGCGGGTTGAACCGCGACGCGCTTCCTGTCAGCTTCCGGTCCGGATACAACGCTCTGAGACGGTGTAAACCTTCCGGGGAAAAACCGGTAGCGGCTATGGGTATCGACGCTCGAATCCTGTCGTCGACGCCGTTGACAATGATGGCCGCCATGCCACCGCGGGAAAAACCCGTGACGCCGATCCGATCCGGGTTCACTTCCGGAAGTGTTTCGAGGTAGGTAACCCCTCGCATTACCGCGTTGGCAAGAACGTAGAAGTAGGATTTCTCATAGTCCTTCTCGTGGTCGGTAACCTCAGCAAACCCTTCCGGCCAAACAGCCTTACTCTCACCTTCGGGCAGGTGCACGCCTAGCGACACCACGCCGTACTCGCGGGCGTAACCTACCGAATTGTCCTTATGCGAAGGCCCCCAGAGCGCTCTTATGCTCACCAAAGCGGGGAGCGGCTTGCTCGCACCCAGCGGAATCGTCAAGTACGCTTGTGCACGGACCGGCTTGCCGTCGGTAATTTGGGAGGTGTATAGGATCTCGCGTTCGAGGTACTGCCTTCCCTCAGCCTCCGAACGCGTCTCCGAGAGCACTTCGATATCGAGAGGCAGCGTTCTAATGCTGCTGAGATCCCAGACAGATCGTCCCGATTTGTCAGGCGCGGCGGTGGCCTGCTCAATTGCCGCCCAGAATATGTCAGCAATCTTGGCATGGCCGGCGTTGTTGGGATGAGCCCCGTCAAATGAAAACAGTTTGTCGATTTCATCGTCTCCTGAACACCCTTCCAACAATCCGCCTATGTCCACCAGTTGCACGTCATACGTCGCTGCAAGCTCGCGAAACACCGCGTTGAATTGCTCCACACGCTCGGGCCTCAGGTGTATCTTCCGCTCCTCCAGGTTGGGAAGGTCCAACGTGAACGCCGGGAAGCGGAGCCCTTCAGGCATAAGCGTCATCACGATCTTGACATCGGTTCTCTCCGTTAGTTCCCGAAGCACGTAATCGGTATTGTCTCGCACGGTCTCGACAGGCACGCCGTACTGCAAGTCGTTGATGCCGGCAGTGTACGTCACCAGGTCCGGATGGCACTTCAGCACGTCGGGTAGCTGGACGTCACGAGCGTGTTGCGTCGTTGTGCCACCAACCGCCAGGTTTCGCACACGTGCATCCGGGTGAATCTTGCCCAGCCGGTCTGCCACCGTGTAGACCCAGCCTTGGCTTGCAGGACTCGCCCCGCCACCTTGTGTGATGCTCGCGCCCATCGCCACGTACACGAACTGGTCTTTCGTATACGGTGGCGCCCGGTA
>Ga0180437_10001417_pt1 | contig 41095 bp, 34 predicted proteins | sample SS_ome_4_FD_132410 | JGI IMG/M metagenome (GOLD analysis project Ga0180437, IMG submission 132410) | Hypersaline lake sediment archaeal communities from the Salton Sea, California, USA - SS_3_D_1 metaG | ecosystem: Environmental > Aquatic > Non-marine Saline and Alkaline > Hypersaline >...
AGCGAGACGAATAAGGTACAAGTGTTGCGACGAAGACAAGGTTTTTACCTTGCCGAGGAGTAACGCGAAGTAAATTATTTGTCGCAGCCAACCCTTAAAAGGGATAGGGCGCAACTTGAGTTTTAAAGCATATCAAATTTTTAAATTTATCCCATGGGGACGTCCGTCCCTCGGGGAAAACATTGAGGCAACCTTGTAGACCCATCCAGAAGTATCCACAAAACGGTTGCCACCTAAACCAAGCCAACGCAGTTTTGGGTGGTTATGAAGTGCATATGGAACATCCGTAAGCGCATTACGACAAAGATCAAGCTCGATCAGGCTGCCAAGCAGCCCAACTTCTCGAGGAATTGTTTTGAGCACATTATCTTTCAAATCAAGATATTGTAAATTAGTCAAAAGACAAATGCTATCTGAAATGGTTGTAATTCGATTAGTATACAATACAAGCTTCTTCAGGGATGTAAGTAGACCTAACACACCTGGTACAGAATCAAGACGATTATTGTTTAGCTTGAGGACAACAAGAGAGCGAAGGTCTCCTAACCCATTCGGAAGAATTGCGATCTGATTATGGCTCAAATCGAGCTCAACAAGGGATGACAGCCCTCCTATCTCTTCTGGAATCGACAAGAGTCTATTATGGCTTGCGTTAAGTTTTTTCAAATTGGGAAGAGAGCAAAGTTCTATTGGAATGCACGTCATGTTGCACCCCTGACAATCGAGCGCCGTTATACTTTTACCGCCCTCTTGCAGCCACTTACGAACAACTGCTGCTTTTTCCTGAAGAGATCCCCCTGAAAGAGGAGGACTTCCGTTTCTTCCGTTCAAAAATGGAGCCACTAGATTTTGATCGTAGGTCATACGATGAGGGTGCAGCTCACTTGTCGTGACTCCGGCCGTTGTCAAGGGAGAATGTATTGAACATGAAAAATGTTTTCTATTTTCGACATTTGACCTTGATTGCACACTCTTTTGGTCGCTCCCATTTCCTTGAGAAGACAAAGTAACCAACGCCATCTGTGCTATCTCTTCGAGAGTCAGGCGTTGATCGTCTGGTGTGGAAATAACCAAAGGAGAACAGACGCCCGGTCCCGCTATTGCCTGTAGTAAGGGCGGTCCGCCTACAGCTGTACTATTCATTAAAAAAACCTTTAACTAAACTTCAAAAAACAAAAGGACGCTATATAGTATCTAAAAACCATTAATTCAACAATCATTTATTTCCGAAAATTAAAAATTATACAACAAACATTTTACTATATAACAGCAATGCCATGCATGGAACACACGCCACCCTTTCGTTTGACAAAATTTCACCTTTTCGGTTTACAAGAAGGAATATCGGATTCGATGTACCCCAAAGTGTGTTGTTACCGGGGACAAATTTGAACGTTGACATTCACCTAAAAGGAGTTGCTATTATGGCTGTCTCAATTTTTTTAGCTAAGCTGTTCGGGCTGTATCTCATCATTATCTCGACCCTCTTTTTTATCAGAAGAGAGGCCCTCATCCAAACCATTCAGTCTTTTATGGCAAACAGCGCGCTTGTGATGCTTGCCAGCATTTATAATCTCATCGGCGGACTGGCCGTGACGATTGGCCACCCTGTATGGGGATTTCAGTGGGAGCTACTTGTTTCCCTAATAGGCCTTTCAATGCTTATCAAGGGTTTCTGTGGACTTGGATTTCCAACCACATTTTTTCAGTGGAACCTCTCGTTCATACAGAAAAAGGCAAAATGGAACTGGATGCTTGGTATCACCCTCGTTGTTGGACTGTTCTTAACCGTAAAAGGCTTTATAGCTTGAATACCTAAAAACCACAGGTACAAAAAAAGGGCAGATGGTGAAACCATCTGCCCTTTTTTGTGCCTGGAATCTTTTTTCTTCTATGAGGAAGAGGACTCCGATGTGAGCACTGCGAACTGCTTGCCCAAAGAGCGAACAGCAGTTATCCACAACCCAATAAACACAAAGAGAATCACAGCAATGTATGGCGTGATCGCACTGATCGTACCAAAGATGAGCAGAAGACCTTGCTGCAAAAGAGAACCACCCGATTTTCCAAGACGAGCACCGACAACATCGATCGCAGCTTTTCCTTTAACTTTTGATTCAGGATCAAGAGGAATATATGACATTTCCTTCGTCGGATCAAAAAGTGAATATTTTGAAGCCTTACTCATAATGTTTTGAGCGGCACCAAAAATAACAGCGAGCCAAAGCGGCGTTGTTCCCAAAACAGATATAACTCCACCAAGAGATTCCTGAAACAGGACAAAAGCGAAGAAAGCAATACCTGTTATCAACAAGACAATTGGGGTAAGTATTGCAGCAAAACTCCAACTCTTTCTCATCGCATTACTAGCGACAACCAAAATCATAAACAGCGTAGAAGCACCGATTATAGTGGAGAACTTACCCATAAACGTACTGTAATCATTTGGATTCGGATACTGCAAATGCAACTGGTGTTTCCAAGTCACCTCAACAATATTAATGCAAAGACCGTAGCAAACAACCAATGCAGCAATGCAGAGGATATACTTGGAACGTGCAAGATATGCAAAGCTCTCAAACAGAGACATCTTTGGTTTTTCTTTCTTCTTCTTCACCTCATTCGGATCATAGTACCGAGGATCTGTTAACACCTTCTTGTTTATCCACCAATAGATGCCCATAATAGCAAGACCTGCGAGAACAACAAACGTCATCAAGTAGTTGAGGGTAACCTGCCAAGCATCAACTCCTGCAGGAACTGATGCGCGGATGTTGGAAACACACACAATGGTAGGCCCGGAGACCAGAAGGGCAAGGTTAGCTCCAATACCAAACAGGTGATAAAATCTCTTTGCCTCCGAAACTTTAGTAATATCATTAGCAAATCCCCAGAACAAAAGGGAAAGAGCAACGCTACCCCAAAGCTCTGCAAAGATGAAAAAGATAGTAAACGTCCAGTTTCTAAAAGATTCAATAAGTCCACTCAGACCCATTGGTAGACTCAACTTCAAACTATCTGCAAGAGCGTTAGGATGAAGAATATCACGATTTGGATAAAGAACCGTCGTAAATAACCCAAAGAAAATTAAGAAAGGGAGAAGAGTAGCACAAAAGAGAGCTTCTCTGCTTAAGATATTACTCAATTTAGAGTAGATAACCATGATGAGGACAGCAGCAGGAACGACTCCCCAAAACTTGATAAAAGGAAGTGCTTCTGCACCACATGCTGTGACAACTAGTGTGTCTTTTGTATCTCGCAAAACGGTGTAATTAAAGGAAATAAAAAAGAACATCAAGAACATCGGAAGGATTTTCTTTAGTTCGTGTGCGTGAATTGGCCATAGCCGTGAACGCCACGCACCAAATTCCGGTTTTACCTCAACTGACATACAACCTCAACTTATTGTAATTTTTGGTTTGTGAAAAATCAAAGAATCCATTGTAATCTACTTCATTTTTCTCTGCAAGGAAAATGCCGTTTCACAAATGCGCGCGCAGCAAATGCGATATTGACATAACCTTGTTGTAGTAAATTATATTGCATCAAAGATGTTTTCAGGTTTAAGAATATCTCTGAACGGTATATAAAGGGGTATGCCTCTAAAATAAGGTGCTGGTGGGGTTCAAAAAGAGCTACATGAAGGTTATGGTATAGAGTGGAGCGATTGCGATTTGAGGGCGGCGTGCCCCTGACAGGCGAGGTAAAGGCCGCTGGGGCAAAAAATGCTATGACCAAGCTTCTCGTCGCCTCCGTTCTTTCTGATAAACCATGTACTTTCTACAACGTTCCTGACATTGGCGATGTGCGAGTAACTGTTGAGCTATGTCAGGAAATAGGCACAGAGGTCGACTGGGACAAGCGAGCAGGCGTCCTGCACTGTCAGACTAAAGAGATCAAGACTTCGTATATTCCCCAGCGATTTTCCGGTTCTAACAGAATTCCTATCTTGATGATCGGAGCATTGCTCGGTAGAACAGAACAGGATGTTATCGTTCCAACTGTAGGTGGTTGCAAAATCGGCTCACGTGCTGTTGACTTCCATATCAACGCGTTGAGTAAACTCGGGGCAAGTATTGAACTTAGAGAGATGAAAAGAGAGCGGGCCTACTTTGCTCATGCGCATGAAGGGCTCACTGGGACCATGGTCGATTTTCCCTTTCCCTCTGTTGGAGCAACAGAGAATACCATTCTTGCAGCAGCTTCTGCGCAAGGAACAACAATTTTAAAACACGCTGCCATTGAGCCCGAAATTATGGAGCTCATTCTTTTCCTACAAAAAATTGGAGCCCAAATATCTGTGGAAGCAGATAGAACCGTCAGAATTGTCGGAACGCGTCGATTTTACGAGACAGAACATACTGTGCTTGCAGATAGAATTGAGGCTGCTTCTTTAGGCATGGCTGCCATTGGAACCAAAGGGAAAGTCTTTGTCAAAGGTGCTCAACATGTAACCATGATGAGCTTTCTCAACAAGCTTCGAGAGCTCGGTGGAGGATATACTGTAAAGCGCGACGGTATCGAGTTTTTCTACGACGGTCCCATGCAGGGAAGTCTTCACCTCGAAACTGACGTTCATCCAGGTTTTGCAACTGACTGGCAACCACCATTTACCGTTCTTCTTACTCAGGCAACAGGGGCTTCTGTCGTTCATGAAACGGTTTATGAAAATCGCTTTGGTTTCACAAGCGCTTTGCGTGATATGGGCGCAGACATTAGCCTTTTCAAACAGTGTCTGGGAAGTAAACCGTGTCGTTTCGGAGCGTGTAGCAACTACCATAGTATTGTGGTAAAAGGCCCTTCGCCGTTTGCCGGCGGAAAATCTCTTACCATCCCTGATCTACGAGCTGGATTTGCTTACGTTATGGCAGGTCTTATCGCCTCGGGAACAACAACTGTCTCCGGTGTCTACTTTCTCGATCGAGGATATGAGCGGATTGTAGAAAAGCTGCAATCTCTGGGAGCTCGATGCGAACGAATCGTCGATGAAGAGCCTTCTCGAACAGCACCCCCCATCAAACTCACCACATGACGCAACATAGGACACCCTTCGATGAATCTTCCTGAATGGGGTGCAGTATGGCGCACTAATTTCACATCTACAGAATCGTTATTGGACTTTTGTGAAATTCAGACTGAACAAAGAAATGCTTTTCTCATTGATAGCTCCTATCCTTGTAGCGTTCCAATGCGATTTGCTGCAAAGATAACAAAAGGATCAGTGGACGACCCTCTCTTTCGACAAGTTGTTCCGCTAAAAAAGGAGACTGTAGAAAACGATACATTTATCAAAGACCCTCTCAAGGAAAATAAATTTCTCCATTCGCCCTGCCTCATCCAAAAATATCATGGAAGAGCTTTGCTGATAGCTACGCAAGCATGCTGCATGCACTGCCGCTTTTGCTTCCGTCGCCATTTTCCTCACTCATCGGTGCCAACAGAAAATGAATTTGATTGGCTGAAGACTCACACAGATATTGAAGAGGTCATTCTCAGCGGAGGCGATCTTCTGGCTCTGCCAACCAAGCGGTTGCAAGAGATCTTTCTTCATCTTGAAAACATTCCTCACATCCAACGGATTCGAATTCACACCCGGTTCCCGATTGGAATCCCAGAGAGAATCGATAGCCAACTTCTGGATATTTTTGCACAATGCCGAAAACAGATTGTTGTGGCTTTGCATGTGAATCATCCCAAGGAGCTCGATGATGATATCGCCGAGGCACTTGGGCAATTACGGGCCCTCAACATTCTCCTACTGAGCCAGACTGTCCTCTTAAAGGGGGTTAACGATTCTGCTTCCACTCTTAAAGAGCTCATGCAAGCTTTGACCAAGATCGGAGTTCTTCCATATTACCTTCATCAACTCGACCGTGTGCAAGGAGCATCCCACTTCGAAGTAACCGCTGAAAAGGGCAAAGAGCTGATCGCCTCTCTCCAGGCAACCCTCTCTGGCTACATGGTCCCCAAATATGTGCAAGAGATTCCCGGAAGGCCCAGCAAACAACCAATTGAAAACCCAAGTTGCTCCCTACATTCTTGGAGGAACCTTGATGCCGAGTAGTCCGAGCCCCTCTTGAAGTGTTTTTGCTGTCATTGCCACAAGCAACAAACGCTGCTCTTGACGGGGGTCTTGCTCCACACGACAATCTCTGAAAAACCGATTGAACGTCTCTGCCAACCCATACAAATAATCGGTTAGACGATTTGGAAGGAGCGTTTCTACCACCTCATCGAGAGTATCAGAAAACTGGCAAAGCGCTATTGCAAGGGACACCTCAGCAGGATGGACGAGATCAAAAGCAGAGAGATCTTTTGGTCCTTCTTGTCCAATTCTGCGTTGAATACTCGAGCAACGCACGAAGGAATACATAATAAAGGCTGCCGTATTCCCTTCAAATCGCAACATACGATCGTAACTAAAGCAGTAATCGCTCACCCTGTGAGAAGAGAGATCGGCGTACTTCACAGCACCTATTCCAAGAATCTTGGCAACCGTTTTGCGCTCGTGCTCTGTCCATTCAGGGTTTCTCGTTTGCAACAACTGCTCGGCATGAGACGTTGCCGCCAGCAAAAGATCAATGAGTTTTTCTGTCTCGCCTGATCGTGTGCGGAATTTTTTTCCATCCTGTCCCAAAACAAGTCCGAAGGGCACATGATCAAGACGAACATCTCCAACAAAATTTGCATCTCTTGCTGCCTGAAAAAGCATTTTGAAATGGGTGGCCTGACCGTTGTCAGTCACATAGATAATGCGATCGGCCTTCTCTTCTCTTACCCTCTGAACTATCCCTGCCATGTCGGTAGTATCATAGGTATATCCTCCGTCTGATTTTTGCATCATGTATGGTAGGGGATTACCATCCCTATTAAAAAAACCATCCGGGAAAAGGCATTTGGCACCATCTGAAACAACAATCTGCCCTTTTTTCTCCAGTTCCTCAACAATTTTAGGTAACATCTCATTATAGAAAGACTCACCTCTGACCTCTATCTTCACATCAAGCAGGTCATAAATTAGCTGATACGCCCTTTCTGAGATCTCGCAAATAACCTTCCAAATAGAAAGCGCCTCTTCGTCCCCTCCCTGCAAGGCAACAACTTCCAGCTGTGCCTGCTTGCGAAAATCGGGATCTGCGTCGAATCGAACCTTACTTTCTTTATAAAGACGCATGAGATCGGCAAGTGTGTAAGCATAAAGACCTTCAAAGCTAAAGCCGGGCTGGGATTTAATATGCTCAATGAGCATTCCAAATGCCGTTCCCCAATCGCCAACATGGTTTAATCGGAGCACATTGTGACCAAGTTTTTCAAAAATACGTGCCAAGCAATCACCGATGATTGTCGAGCGAAGATGGCCAACGTGCATTTCCTTGGCGATGTTAGGCGATGAAAAGTCAAGGATCACCCGGTCGGCCTTTTCAACCTTTGACACTATCTTCTTGCCTTCCCATACTGCCTTGAGCCTTTGAGACAACCATGATGGACTGAGACTCATATTAATAAAGCCCGGTCCTGCTACCTCAACCTTTTCAAAAATATCGTGGTTCTTCGCTCTCTCCACAATAGCCGCAGCAAATTCCCTCGGAGAACAGGCTGCCTGTTTCCCTAGCCTCATAGCGCTATTACACTGGTAGTTTCCAAAAGACGGATCTTTGGCCTTAACAATCTCGAGCTCACATTCAACCAATTGTGGAAAACTTTCCCGAACGGCCTCTTTAAGAATATCCGATAACAGGTTAACAACAGATCTCACTCTCATCGCCTCTTGTGTTGCAGTTTTGTAGGAAATTAAGGAAGCAGTGTACCACCTTCCATGAAATCTTAGGTCAAAAAGAGCATGGTCTCACTGTTCGAAAAGTCTGTATCGGCCATATCCTCCTAACCTAGAGCATGTTATAACCACGCTCTCCGATATACTTTTCTACATGACCAATGATTTCACGTAGTTATATATCCCCCAACGAGGCCTAAATATACCATGCACAAAACGAGAATTAAAATTACAAACGGCCAACAATAAAAGCGATTTAGTTACCGTTTGAGCGTATATGCAATTTTTCTTGCTCTTTTCTCATTTTTCCAGTACAATTCCTCAGAGAAGCATCTAAATGGAGTGTACATGTCCGGCAATCTTTGTCGACCCGGTGTAACCAGATCAGGAAAAGCCTATATGTGCGCGACTCGGACTATTCTTCTTATGCGGAAGGGGACGTCCCCTTTTAAACCGCCCCACCTGCCCGGTGAGGCGGTTTTTTTTATCCCTTTTAACAATGAGAGCATTGCATGTTGAAAAGCCAAGATACTCAATCTTTTGGTAAATGGCGCGCCTTTTTCTGGCCTGTTCACAGGTATGAGCTAAAAAAGCTCGTCCCCATGCTCATCATTTTTTTCTCCCTCTCTTTCGACTACAATGTGCTGCGTTGTATCAAAGACACACTTGTTGTAACAGCACGTGGCTCGGGACCAGAGGTTATCCCCTACATCAAAGTGTGGGTCATGTTCCCGGTATCAATCTTGCTTACCTGGGTATTTATTCGCCTTTCAAACCGGTTTGAAAGAGAAAAAGTCTTTTACTCGATGCTCGGTGGTTTTCTAGCCTTCTTTTTCCTCTTTGCCTTCGTGCTGTATCCGCACCGAGAATCTCTTTCCTTGCACTCGTTTGCCGATTTTCTCACCTCTGTACTTCCTGCCGGCTGTAAGGGACTCATCACCATGATTCGCTACTGGAGCTTTACCCTCTTTTATGTGATGGCAGAGCTATGGGGAACCATCGTTTTAACTCTTCTTTTTTGGGGCTTCGCCAACCAGGTAACAAAGCTTGAGGAGGCCAAGCGATTCTACGGTCTTTTCGGAGTAGGAATTAACATTTCTGGAATCGTCGCCGGCTGCTTCTCTATCTATATTACAAACCTTGTCCAATCCGCGGCAGTCTCGCATGACACGTGGGGACAGACTCTTCTTTGGCTCAATTCCTCGGTCGTCATTGCAGGCCTCGTAGCTATAGCAGCATTTGTTCATCTGAATAAAACCTTAAAAAAACACCCCACCTTAAGCGTAAGCGCAAGCCCTAAGCCAAAAAAGAGCAGCCGGAAACTTTCCATGCGCGAAAATATCCGGTACCTCCTCTCCTCGCGCTACATTCTCAGCTTAGTTGCCATAGTCATTTCGTATAACCTGATCATCAACCTCGTCGAAATTCTTTGGAAACATGAAGTAAAAGCTATGCACCCGGAGGCCGCTGCCTATAACCTTTTCATGAACAAGGTAACTGTCGGCATTGGTATCCTCGCAACGCTCGCCTCATTTTTCATCTCTGGTAACTTCCTGCGTGCTTTCGGATGGACAAAAACAGCCCTCATCACCCCAATCATTTTGCTTTTCACCAGTATCGCCTTCTTCGGCACCTTCCTCATGAAAGGGAGTCCCCAATTTGCTCTCTACCTAGCAGGAGTCTCTCCACTTACGCTTACGGTCTTTTTCGGAACGCTCCAAAACTGCCTCTCAAGAGCCTCAAAATATACCGTTTTTGATGAAACAAAAGAGATCGTCTTTATCCCTCTTAGCCACGAGGAAAAGATAAAGGGAAAGGCCGCTGTTGACGGTATTTGTAATCGTCTTGGTAAATCGGGCGGCTCTGTCATATACCAATTTTTATTTTTATTCTTCTCTACTATCTCGGCAAGCGCACCATATGTCGCAATTATCTTGTTCTCAATTATCGGTATTTGGATACTTGCTACCCTCAGCTTGGGGAGACAGTTCAATGAAAAACTCCTCCAGGGAGAGCAATCTGCTCCGATCCTTCAACAAAGAGATCCTGCGATTGTTGTATCCTCTTAGTATCTAACTAGTTAAAAAGAGAACTATTCCTTGAAAAGAAAAATTTATTTTGATACTATTAATCTTCTTATTCTTGGAGAACATTAATGGCCAAAGTTGACATATCATCGTTTTCGGGATTGAGATCATATCTATGGCCTATCCACGCACACGAGGCAAAAAAACTCATCCCCATGGTGATCATGACTGCCCTTGTTGCTCTTGATTACAGCATACTGCGCAACCTCAAAGACACGCTTCTTATCACTGAGCCCGGATCAGGAGCAGAGGTGCTCCCTTTTATCAAACTTTGGGTGATGCTACCGGCTGCCATTCTCTCTACCATTGGCCTTTCCTACCTTCTCAATCACTTTTCAAGAACGGCCATCTACACCGGTATCATTGTTGCTTTCTCTCTCTTTTTCCTCCTCTTTGGCTTTTTGATATATCCCAACCGCTCTAGCCTGCACCTCCACTCATCCGCCGATTACCTGCAATCAATCTCACCTCTCGGTTTCAAAGGTCTCATCTCCATGTACCGAAACTGGACAGTCACTTGCTTCTATGTAATTGCCGAACTTTGGGGCACGATCGTTCTCCAAGTTCTCATGTGGGGATTTGCCAATGAAATAACAAAAATTTCCGAGGCGCCTCGATTCTATAGTGTTATAGTTATCGCCTGTAATATCGCCGCCATTTGTGCGGGACAGGCAGCCAATGCTTTGACACCTGCTGCGACAATGGGCCTTGCCACCGTCGATGTTTGGAATCAAACGCTCATACGTCTTATTCTTCTTATAGTTGCTCTCGGTCTCGCCTCTTTATTGGCTTTTCGCTGGATGTCTAAATATGTTCTCACAGATCCTCTTTATATGCCTCAAGAGGGAGAGTGTGCAAAAAAGGAACCGAAGAAAAAGCTCAATTTCAGAGAGAGTTTGCGCCACATTGCAAATTCCAAGTATCTGCTTTGCATTGCAAGTATTGTCATCTCCTACAACCTCGTCTCAAACCTCGTTGAGGTTATATGGAAAGACAGGTTGCATCAGTATTACCCAAATCCGAGTGATTTTAACACCTACACAAACAATCTCACTTCCATGTTAGGAATGATCTCTACCACGGCATCAGTACTTATGATTGGAATCATTCAACGGTTAGGGTGGACAAAAACGGCCCTGCTCACTCCAGGGGTTTTGCTGATAACAAGCGCAGCCTTCTTCCTCAGTATCTTTGGCGGTGAAGCTGCTCTTGGCCTAGCTGTCTTTTTTGGTTCTGTCCAATTCTGCTTCACAAGGGCAGCCAAATACTCAGTCTTTGACGCCACAAAGGAGATGTCCTTCATTCCCCTTGATCCAGACCATAAGATGAAAGGTAAGGCTGCAATCGACGGAATAGGTTCGAGAATGGCCAAATCCGGCGGCGCGGTAATCCAACAAGGACTTCTTCTTTGTTGCGGCACCCTAGCTGCCAGCGCCCCATATATAGCCCTAATTGTTGGGGGAGTCACCGTACTGTGGCTCATGGCAACCCTTTCTCTTGGTAAAAAGTACCGCCAATACACAGACGAAAAGAGCGAAGAGGCTTTGGCTACTGCGTAACTCTCGTACAACTTGGGTTCAGAGTATCAATCATGACCTGTGGCAAGTATTAATCGTAACCTTTGAGCGGCCTGAAAAGCTTTAGGCCGTCTTTTAGGTTCAATAGAAAGAAGAGAACGTATGAGAGGTGTTGTTGGAGCAGCTATCGAAAGTTCTCTCAACTGCTCGACTCGCGTCTCTTTCCACTCCCCTTCCATTTCATCTGAAAACGCTAGATCGGTAAATTTGGAGTCCTCTACCCCATCAAATTTTAGGAACTTGTTGGTATCGATACCATAGAGTGTTTCTATGATAAGAAGTCCGAAAGACCACATGTCCATAGCCGGATCAGCTCGCAAGGAAAAAAACTGTTCTGGAGCCATGTAGGGGCGGGTGGTGCCCGCCATCTGCCAAGTCCCCATAGAAGTGGTAGTTCCAAAATCGGTGAGAAAAGCCTCATCATATCTCATGAGCAGCACATTTTTACTCTTCACATCCAGATGAACGTACCCAAGAGCGTGAATTCCAGCAAGTGCCTCAGCAACCTGAATGAGAACAGTCATTCTTTTGTGCTCAGGCCAAGATGCTAACGCCTCTTTTCGAGAGACCATGTTCCACATGCAGCCATAGCCACACCATGGAGACAAAAATCCTTTAATACCTTTCTCTCCTTTCGAAAAAACAGGAAGCATGGGTGGAATATTAGGAACATTATTGTCCAAAAAAAGCTGCCAACAATAAAATTCTTGTTTTCGAATGTACTCTGTGCACAGATCAGAAAATTTAATATATGCCGCATACTCAATCTTTTGTTGTTCATTAAGGTGAGCGAAGAGAAGGAAGAAGACACTCTTATTGTATTCACAAACTCTGTATTTGATAGAGACCTCAGCACCATGTTTTTCGGTGTGACATGTTAGATTGCACACTCCTTCACCTTCTAGGGACACTTTTTCAGTAGTACACCCCCCTCTCTTGAAAACTTTATTGAAAATCTCTCCAATCCTCCTCATGTACTCTTGAGTTTTTCCTCCCCAAATATGCTGCACGTGTAACCGCCCAAGTGCAGATACAAACATTGAAACGGTTCTCAAGACTATTTCTCTCTTTTCCCTCGACACCCTTTCTATACCAGCACAACATTCTTCATACTCCTTAACCCAGCTTTCCACATGCTCTAGAGAGGAAACAGAACGAGAGTTCAGCTGTTCAAATCTCTGAGAAAGAGAGTCAATTTGAGAAAGAAATGACGTCTGAAATCTATGCGCTATTTCCCACCCGGAGCAAAGAATTTCCTCATGCCAAGGATATTTAGACCTGCCCAACATCGCCTCTACCTGAGCGGCTACCTTGAGATTGGCTTGTTGTACCCGTTCCAATACGTAGGAACTGCTACCGCCATTTTCGCAATGATGTAGGTTCGAGAGCCAATGAACATGAGTCCCACAAATCCACTTCACAGCGGAATTTACCTCCTCATATCGGGAGAAAAATGCAGTTGAATGCTTTATCTTTCTTTTGAGAATCTCTTCCCAATATTCATTGCTATGTATCGCTTTGCCTGTATCGCATCTAACTATGCTCTCCCGTAGCCGAGTAGCGCGATGCTCAATCTCTGATCTTTCGATCTCCGGGATAGCACAGAACCAAAGACGCGATAATCCAATGGCATACTCTCGCATATCGGAAGGGAAAAAAGAGTCATTCATCCTCCTTTGAATAATTGCCAAACAGTTTTTCCATACAGAGAAAACTTTTTGGTCATATCCGCTTTTATACGGATGCTGCCTCACGTTTTCACAAAAAGCCCTGCCCATAGGAACGATCTGTTCTTCTACCCAACGCACCTTCTCATCGCAAGATACCTCCATGCAAGCCATAGAGGTGGCAATACCTGATACACTAGAACTACTCATGAACACATACGTCCTTTTACTTACCCCGCTTCTGGGCAGATGTTTCTCCGATGTGAATAAAACATTAATTCATTGCTTGTAAATTGACAGGAAGCTCAAAAAGAGCAAGTAAAGAAACAACTCCCAAAAGAACAAAAAGAACGAAGGGAGGAGTCCACCCTAAACAGAGGAAAGAAAGTATAAGACATTGTATGCACGTTGCGGCCTTACCACACCAGAAAGCACGTACATGCAGCCGTCTCCAATATCCAAGGAGAGCTACTGCACTTGTAAACAAAACAAGAGCAATATCGCGTGAGAAAAAAAGAACCAGCTGGAGCAAAGAAAGGCATCCTCCCACCCAGAAGATATAGGCAAATGCCAACCCTGTGATCTTATCTGCAATAGGATCGACCAGCGCACCGAAAGTTGAAGTTACAGACCAGTGACGGGCTAAAAACCCATCGAGAAAATCCGTAAGAGCAGCGGTGATAAGCAATAGAAAAAGCCAATCTGAGGGGCAAAAGAGCACGATTGGGGCCATTAAAAGACGAATTGTACTTATACAATTTGGAATGTAGGCCTTAAAAACCATGAAACTACGATTTAAGTTGTGAGTCCCCGGTCTGCTCAGCGGCAACACGCGACCAAACGTACCATGCCAAACCCGAGGCAACAAGGCCAAAACCGACAACATATCCTATAGAAGAAACAAATACATGAAGCCTATCGTACTGTTCACCACAGCGAAATGCAAGGAAGAAAATGGTGGTCGAAAAGACCATCGTCGCAATTCCATCGCTGAGAATAAACCGACCAAAATGCATTCTTCCAGCACCTGCGGCCATAAAGATGGTATTGCGAACTCCAAAAGGAATCAGGCGACCGATAAAAAGTGTCAAAAAGCCGTACCGCTGGAAAAATCTCTGCACAACAGCCTGCCTATCGGGCGAAAAGGTCCGACGAAACATTCTCATATTGGCAAGCTTTGGACCTAATTTCCTTCCGATCCAGTAGGCAATCCAGTCAGAAAGACATGCTCCGATGCAAATGGCGAGAAAGAGATGAACGGTCTTTTCAGGTAAAACAGTACCGGCAAGCACCCCTGTTCCAATGACGAGAATATCTTCGCTAATGGGAAAGCTAAACCCTGTGATGAGCAAAAGCCCAAAGACAAAAAGAGGAGCGTGATCAGCGTGGATAGTAAGCCACTCAGTTATTGATTCAATCATAACTTACCTTTAAAAAACAGAAAGCCCAATTGTATCAAATAATTCAATTACTTCACAAACCAAAACCACATCAATCACAATCTAACGGACAACCATCTAATGCTCTGGTAGTTACACTTTTCAGCCCGCTCTGACGCAGTTCACAATATTTTTCCGAAGCTCTGCCTTCGTCATGCACAGTAGATGGCGCATTCCAAAGAAAAGAGAGTGTATCTGCCAAAATCCGCGCACTCACCCCCAAGCCAAACCTACACCTTGCCAGAACAGACCCTCTTACGTATACTGGATTTTTACCCCTTAAGGAGCCTCTATGATATACCCATCTCCCATATTGTGGAATCCCATCAACTTTATCGACGGAGAGGGGCGCTGGCTTGCCTGGGAAGCGCTCATTATCTTTACAGCCCTTTTTGCCTCTAAAATTGTAGGCCTTTGTGTAGCAAGGATTACCAAAAAAAGCGCTTCTGACCTATCTATAGGGATTGCTCAGTCAATACATCGTCCACTTTTTTATCTCATTTGGTACCTTGCCGCTCTTTATAGCTTCGATTTAGTCACAGAGCAGCTGCTCTCTTACTCTTACCCAAAAATATGGGCAACTCTGTATAACCTTGGCATTCTGATTGCAGCGGGATGGTTTTTTCTACGTCTGAAAGACCGAGCTGTTGCCCATGCTATAGCAAGAGGAGGGGCCCATACCGGATCTGTCTACGCTCTTTCAAAAATAGGCACTATCCTTTTCGTCCTGCTTGCGCTCATCCTGCTCAATGACCTGACAGAACTGAAGATGACGACCCTCTTAACCTTTGGTGGTATCGGCGGTCTTGCTCTCGCCTTTGCTGCACAAAACATTGTCTCTAATTTCTTTGGCGGCCTTATGGTCCACGTAACGCGCTCTTTTGTCCCTGGAGACTCTATTTCCATGCCCGCCCACGCCATTGAGGGAACTGTCGAGGAAATTGGCTGGTACCAAACACGTATTCAAAACAACCAAAGAGCGGCCGTTTACATTCCTAATGCCCTGTTTACTAGCGCATTAGCAATAAACCAGACTCGCACAACCCACTGCGTTTTCAGCGAGACGTTCTCTGTTGAAGCGGCCCCAGAAAATATCGCCACCATCATCAAAGAGCTAACATCGTATCTTTCCAACCATCCAGGTCTCAACCACGATTACAGAGCAGGAGCCCACATCAAGAGCCTGCAAGGACCGTACTATAGTATTGCTCTCTACGGCACATTTGTCCACTCTGATCGCGAATGCTGCACACTTCGTGATGAAATGCTTATCCATATCGCCAAGCTCATTTCGAAGGCAGGGGGAAATCTCGCATAAAACAACCCTTGCACGTTAACGCCCAGTTCGTATTAGAATGAACCCCTTTGTACAAGCCCTTAATTTAAGGAATAAATAATATGGCAATACCTTATCTGTATTCAACTAACCCCGCTCTGTTTCGAGAAACGCCCGTTTGTGGAAGAGCAGGGGGCTGCGGAGAGGCGACAATACCCGATGTGGAGGATCTCACTCCTAGAAAGATTCCCCAAAATTACAGCTCAGCCTGCATAACTTGTACAAAATACGATCTAACGGACGCCTTTATACAACATTTTATTTTCAATGGTACTATCCTGAAAATCCACGAAGCTGCCGTAAAGATTGTTATACAGTTTTTGCGTGATGACGCCTCCACCTGCAGCTTTTCAAGCAGCGAGATTGAGGGTACGCCAGATGATGATGAAGTCATCATTAGGGTATTCAGAGATGCTACCGACCGAAAGAATTTCGCCTGTGATTTGGAAGAAAAAGTAGGCAGGGTTCTGCCAGGATGGAGGATCTCTCTTACCACAATAAATACCGATTACACTACCCCTGAAGGACTTGACTCTGTCTGTAGCAAAGGACACATTTCTCATTACCAACTCAGCCGAATTGGTGATTTTCAGATTCATATCAGACGCAAGTATCAGTCAGAGTAGGCCTCCTTCGCCTGAATCTCGTCACCCTCCCCCACTCCTCCCACGGCAGGGAGGAGTATGAACTCTAGGGCCAGACGTATGCCGCTTTTACCTGAGCCCTCCAGGATAAGCAAAAAGATGGAGCATTTGACCCTAGCTTGTAGCTCGTTTATTGCGCAAAAGGCACCCATTGAGGTACATACCTTTTAAGAAAAGAGTTTTTACCGATGGGGGAGAGAATGTCAGATTCATTGCTTAAGGGTGCATTTCGAAGCTTTGCGAATACTTTTTGTAAGATTATCGGAGCAGCCGTTGCCATAACGGTTCTTTTCATAGCTCTTGCCACTTTCTATTCATCGGCCCCTCAGCGCCAGACATCAATCATTACTCACCCAACACATCAGTGGAAAACAAAACCTTTTTCCCCCGTAACACCAACCGTTTTAGCCATCCCTGTTATTGGAACTATCGGTTATGGCTCCGGCATAAAGAAACATGACCTCCACTCTATTTTCCAAGATCTGGAAATTCTCGATCTTCAACCCGGCGTCTTGAAGGCTATCGTCCTTTATATCGACACTCCAGGTGGAACAGCTGATGATGCCGACGCCGTTTTTAGGATGCTCACAGAGTTTAAACAAAACAAGCAAATCCCTGTCTACGCCTACATAGATGGCATATGTGCTTCCGGTGGTATTTTCGTCTCCTTAGCAGCAGACACCGTTATCGCCACCACCCCAAGCATCATCGGAAGTGTTGGGGTCGCTATGGGAACATCCTTTAACGTCTCTGACACTATGAAACGACTTGGCATTGCCTCAACGACAATCCATGCTGGGAAAAACAAAGATAATCTCAACCCCTTCCGGCCATGGAAAGAAAATGAAGCCCAATCTATGCAGAAATTGATAGACAGCTCTTACGATCGTTTTGTTGGTCTTGTTTCTCACTACCGCCCCCGGCTTACTGAGGATCGTCTTCGAGAAGAAGGAGCCGGAGTCTTCTCAGCAGAAAAAGCTCTCTCCCTTGGTTTTATCGACAAGGTTAGCGACTCCTTTACGCAGACGCTCGAAGAGATCGTCACCTCTTTAGATATTGCAAATAACTACCAAGTAGTTGAACTTAGACCCGAGTTGGGCATCCAAACGCTGCTTGGGCCAGAGACTTGCTCTCTGTTTGCAAAAAAGGTGGAACACCACCTGCAGCTTCCTGGAGAACTTCCTCCCGAGGTGGCAGGAAGGCCCCTATATCTATATCGTCCCTAGAGGAAATTAGCTGATGACTCAAGAGGAGCCCACCCTCATTATCGATGCCTCGGGGCTCCTCTATCGCTCTTTTTACGCCCTTCCTCCCCTTACATCACCTTCGGGGCGGCCTACAGGGGCACTTCTAGGCTTTATCCGCTCTCTACTCAAAGTTGAAGAAAAGATAACCCCAAAACGCATCGTCTCCGTCTTTGACGGCCCCAACAACAAAAAGTCCCGACTTGCTCTCTTCCCGGAATACAAAGCAACTCGCAAACCAACACCACCTGAACTCATCGAGCAGATAGAAGAGGCGAAACGTTTCTGCGATATCTGGAATATCCCTCTCCTTTCAAAAGAGGGTGTAGAGGCCGATGATACCATCGCCGCAGTTGTCTCTTGGGCCGTAAAAGAGACCACGGGCCCTATCTACATCTGCTCTGCAGACAAAGATTTGGGACAGCTTGTCACCGAAAGAGTTCTCATCATCAACCCAGCAAAAGATAACGCTATCCTCGATAGAGCAGCCATTACCAAAGCGTGGGGAGTCCCTCCAGAGAAAATAGGGGATCTCCTCGCTCTTTCTGGAGACACTTCCGATAATATTCCTGGTGTCGAAGGTATTGGCCCAAAAACTGCTGCCTCACTGCTCTCAGACTGGAACGATCTCGATACCCTTCTTGTAAATGCAGAAAAGATCAAAGGGAAAAAGGGAGAAAGACTCTGTGCGAATAAAGATCTTGCTGCTTTAAGCAAAAAACTGGTCTCCCTCGATACATCAGTCATCATTCCCACAAAAGAGGAGTTCTATAGAAAAAAAGAGCCCAATGCTGATGCAGCACTTGAATTTTTCACTGAAAAAGGGTTCAAAAGCCTCATCTCACTTCTGGCTAGCAGATCCAAAGGCCCCAAGCCCTGCTCCCATACTATTGTAGGCAACGAAAAGGAGTTAACGGACTTTCTTGCCTGGCTTTCCGAGCAAAAAACCATCGCTATAGACTGTGAAACGACAAGCCTCAATGAACAACAGGCTGAACTCGTTGGGATCGGCATCGCCGCCTCTCCTGAAAACGTCTACTACATCGACTGCTGCCACGCACTTTCTGGAAAGCACGTCGTGCAAAAGATAAACGCCATCATAGAGGCAAAAAACATCTCTCTCATCGGCCATAATATCAAATACGACCTCCATGTGCTAATGCGCCACGGTCTCTGCCTTGCCCCGCTAGCATTTGACACTCTTGTCGCCTCATGGCTTTTAAATGCTCATGAGCGCAACCACTCTCTCGACGATCTTGCCAGCCGCCATTTCTTCAAGGAGAAAATCTCTATCGACTCTTTGCTTGGAAAGGGCAAAAAGGCACGCTCTATGAAAGATGTTCCTGTCAAAGATGTTGCCCAATACTGTTCAGAGGATGTCGAGTACACTCTTCGCCTCAAAGAGCTGTTTGAAAAGGAGCTGAAAGAGGCCAACCTTGAAGAGCTTTTTTTCACTCTTGAGATGCCCCTTATTCCTGTTTTACTCAAAATGGAACAGCATGGGGTCTATGTCAACACTCAAACGCTCTCTCGCCTTCACTCAATTATTGACAGTGCTCTGGAAAAGACCAGAAAGGCAATCTATGAAATGGCGGGAACAGAATTTAACATCAACTCTCCCAAGCAGCTCAGCGATATTCTCTTTACTAAAATGGGACTTCCCAAACAGGGAAAAGGGAGAAAGAGTCTCTCCACAGGAGCTGATATTTTAGAAGATCTCGCACAATTTCACCCTATTGCAACCGAAATTCTCGAATATCGTCGCCTTGAAAAACTGCGTTCTACATACCTTGAAACCCTTCCAAAGCAAATAGACGCAACAACAAAGCGTGTGCACTGTAGCTATGTTCAGTCTGGAAGCGCGACAGGACGTCTTGCCTGCAAGGATCCCAATTTACAGAATATTCCTATCAAAAGTGAGCTAGGCAAAGGTATTCGGGAGGCGTTTCAACCTCAACAGCCCGGCTGGGTCTACCTCTCTGCTGATTACTCTCAAATTGAACTACGTCTCTTGGCCCATATGAGCAAAGATCCGGTGCTCGTCAAATCGTTTCATGAGGGTCTTGATGTCCATTCTATGACAGCTGCAGAGCTTTTCGATGTACCTCTTGAAAAGGTAACAGAAGATATGCGCCGCAAGGCTAAAGCTGTAAACTTCGGTATTGCCTATGGGCAGCAAGCGTTTGGCTTGGCAAAAGGACTACATATCTCACGAAAAGAGGCCCAGCAGTTTATCGACCACTACTTTTCTCGTTATAAAAATGTACAAAAAACCCTTGAAGAGGCCAAGGAAAGGGCTCACAAAACGGGCATGACACAAACGCTCACAGGGAGACGACGCCTTCTCCCTGAAATCAATAGTTCTGATTTTTTCGTTCGCGCTCTTCAAGAGCGCCTGGCAATAAACACTCCATTTCAAGGAACATCGGCAGATATTATCAAAAAAGCCATGATTGAGATTGATGCGTGGCTTGTCGAAAACAAGCTGCAGACAAAAATGGCTCTTCAAATACATGATGAATTGATTTTCGAGGCGCCAGAAAAAGAATTAGATCGTCTCATTCCGGCTGTCCGTTCTAAAATGGAGGGGGCAATCGACCTTATTGTTCCCTTAAAAGTTGACATCAGTATTGGAAAAAATTGGAAAGAATGTTAAAACTAAAGAGAGTTGCAGTTACAGGTTCCCTTGCTTCCGGAAAAACAACTGTTTGTAATTTTTTTCGGGAATGGGGGGCGTATGTGGTCAGTGCTGATGCTCTACTTCACGACACTTTTTCATTTGATACTCCCGTAGGACGAAAAATACACTCACTTTTTGGAGACGCTGTCGTTGAAGGAACGAGCATCAATAGATCGAAGGTTGCGGAAATTGTTTTGCACTCTCCCAACCTTCTTACAAAATTAGAGGCTCTTTGTCATCCATACGTTAATCAGGAGATACAAAAACAGTACCAGAAGGCGAGCGAAGAGGGGCAGCACTCTCTCTTTGTGGCCGAAGTACCGCTTCTTTTTGAAAGTCGGTATTCTCTAAAAGCGTGGTTTGATGCGACAATCGTTGTTGTTTCAAGCAAAGAGAATTCCAAACAACGATACCTAGAAAAAGGAGGAACTGCTGAGCAGTTCGAATTTCGTGAGTCGAGATGTATGCCTCTAGATGAAAAAATCCAATTAGCCGGTCACAGCCTCATCAATAACGGCTCTCTCTTATCACTAAAAAATCAAACAAAAACCGTATTCAAAAAACTTTCACAAAAAAATCCCTAAAACAACCCTTTTTTATGACCACAACTACAAATTCTGAGGAACAGATGAGTCTTTCCAACCAGGACCAACCCGATGCTAATAAGCCAGAGCCTCAACAAGAGCCTCCGCAACATTCTCCTCCCAAGAAAGAGACTTCACCGTCTCTCCCTGAGCCAGCAGCAACTCCCAACCTTCAGAAGCCACCTCTGATACCCCCTCCTCTCAATCCCGAAGAACCGCTAACACCACCTTCTGGACAAAAACGCCATCCACACCATCATAGGAGACACCGAGAACAGCGAGAACAGAAAGAACAGCGCGATCAATCGAAACAACGAGAACCGCGGGAACAAAAAGAACCACAAGAGCAAGAGAATCTACCGCCGCCTACAATCACTCGAATTGCCGATCTTCAGCGGATGAGTATCGACCAGTTAAACCAATATGCTAAAGAGGCAGGTCTTAGACATTTGAGCTCTATGACCAAATCGCAAATGGTCTTTGAGCTTGTAAAACTTCTTTCTGAGCGACCTCGCGAGGTTCTTTTCGGAGAAGGTGTTTTAGAGGTCCTTCCCGATGGCTTTGGTTTTCTTCGCTCAACAAACTATAACTACCTCCCGTCTGCAGAAGATATTTATGTCTCTCCAGCACAAATCCGTCGCTTTGATCTGAAAAAAGGAGATACTGTCTCTGGAACAATTCGCCCACCGAAAGATAAGGAAAAGTATTTTGCTCTTATCAAGGTAGATAAAATTAACTTCCAACCACCAGAGAAAACAAAAGAACGCATCCTCTTTGAAAACCTTACTCCTCTCTACCCAAGCAAACGGCTTGTTATGGAGACGACGCAAGAAAACCGATGCATGCGAGTCCTTGATCTCGTCTCTCCAGTCGGAAAAGGGCAAAGAGGCCTCATTGTCGCCCCCCCACGATCAGGAAAGACGGTCATTTTACAACAGATGGCCAACTCCATAGCCATCAACAATCCAGAATGTCTTCTCATAGTTCTCCTTATCGATGAGCGTCCGGAAGAGGTTACGGAGATGCAACGACTTGTCAAAGGAGAGGTTATTGCCTCCACCTTCGACGAACCACCAGAGCGTCACGTTCAAGTCTCTGAGATGGCCATTGAAAAGGCACGTCGTCTCGTTGAACACGGTCAAGATGTCATCATTCTGCTCGACTCCATCACACGTCTTGCCAGAGCCTACAACGCTGTTCAACCTCACTCTGGAAAGATCCTCAGTGGTGGTATCGATGCCAATGCTATGCACAAGCCCAAGCGTTTCTTTGGATCTGCGAGAAATATTGAACAAGGTGGATCTCTCACTATCTTAGCCACAGCTCTTATCGAGACTGGCTCTCGTATGGATGAGGTTATCTTTGAAGAGTTCAAGGGAACGGGTAACATGGAGGTTGTTCTCGACAGACGCCTTGCCGACAGAAGAATCTTCCCTGCTGTTGATCCAGTCAAGAGCGGAACGAGAAAAGAAGAGCTTCTCTATCATCCTGGTGAACTTGAAAAAGTCTATATCATGCGCCAAGCTGTCGCTGATCTTTCTACTACAGATGCCATGAACCTACTTCTCAACAGGCTCAAAAAGACAAAGAACAATATCGAATTCTTATTAAGCATGAAGGACTAATGATCCGAAAAGAAAAAAACGGAATTGTTTGGTTAGAGTTTGAGATTCTGCAGCAATTCCCTTTCATTTCTCATGGCTGTTTTACTCGAAAGGGGGACGGTCACGACTCTTTCACCGTTGCAGAACAAAAAAACAGACAGCTCATCGAAGAGCTGCTCTCATCTCCAATCATAGAACTCAACCAGGTCCATAGCGACACCGTTCTTCCTCTTCCTTTCTCTCGGGACACTCCCTGCGATGGAATTGTGACAGATCAAAAAAATAAAGCCCTTATGATCAAGCATGCCGACTGCCAAGCAGCTTTTTTTGTCGATCCCAAACGAAAGCTCATTGGAGCAACTCATTCTGGATGGCGTGGCTCGGCTCAAAATATCTACGAAAAGACAGTTCGGTCTCTCCAAGCTTTAGGCTCTGATCCTAAGGATCTTATTGCCTGCATTGGACCAAGTCTTGGCCCCTCCCATGCTGAATTTATCAATTGGGAAACAGAACTTCCCCCCTCCTTCTCTCCTTATCAGTTAGGAGATCACTTTGATTTTTGGGCTATCAGTCGCCACCAACTTGAAAGTTGCGGCCTTCTTCCCCACAATATTGAGATCGCCCGAATTTGTACCTTCTCTACACCTGAGCTCTTCTTCTCATATCGCCGAGATAATAAAACAACAGGAAGAAACGGCGCCTGCATCTCTCTCGTGTAAACCCAGGTCTCCACCAACCTTTGGTATTGGGTTTTAAGACAAGCAGCATTTTCGAGCCAATGGTTTTCCCTTCTAAGAGAATCGCCGCGATGTACATATTCTGCTGAAAAAAGATGGATACTGAAGATGGATGGGTATTTGGCTTCTAAAGCTTTCGCGACACCGTCTCGAGCACCAATTGCATGAATACCCATCCAAATGATACACTGACTCTCTAACCAAACAATAAAGGATCGATAGTAACCATGTTAGTACCAAGTTCTAATAATCAAGACGTTACCAGCTACAATAACAGTTGTATCAAAGCTATCCAAGAGACAGAAACGCTTTTGCAGGAACATCTGCAAGCAGCGGAAACATTGCTGAAAAAAGTCGCGGCTAACGCCCTTGCAAACCTACCACACCCCTCTGAGGAAACAGAACTGGCGTCGGATATCGTGCAATCTTCTTCTAGTGATGACAGTGACACAGACAAGCCTACCTCCGCAGGCCCAACGGCTCTTGAAAACCGTTTGATAGACTTGAACGAGAGGACTTCAAAGGTTCTGAAGCGCAATCTGAAAACGATAAAGAAAGCCACAGAAGTGTACAATCGTCTTAAGGATCAATCGCCTCCACAGACTGAAGGCCGAGAAGAGTTATGGGATAATATCGAAAACTTAACGTCGGTCACAGCAAAACTACAGGATGTTGCTAAAGAAAAAGACGCAACACATCGGGAAAACGCCGATGGTACGACAGGACTGGCCCTAAAACGGACCGTCGCTGTAACTGCCTTAGTTGGACTTCCTCTTTTGGGTATCGTAGGATTAAATTTGTATGCTGGGGAACCTATTGCGCCCGCGGTAAAAAAACACTTCATCACGGTCGCAACGTTTGGTCTCACAGCTATCCTTTTCAAAAAGATCGATGATTGGACACGCGCGCTACCTATCCCAGAAGTCCTAAAGACCACCAGCAGGGGTATTGCAACGGGTGCTATGATTGTGATTGCAAAAGGCGTGCTGCACTCCTTGCTTCAATCTCAATCAACCACCGTTACCGAACATGAACGTTATCAGGCCTTATATGAGCGGTATAAGGACGACCCTACACGGTGTATAGCCAATTGTGGCCGCTGAGAATTAAAGTCTATTTTTTCCTTCGGCAAGTGTTTCTCTCAAGATATGAACAACATAGCAAATATCGATACTCTTGAAGAGAAATTTGGAGGAGACGAGGTTTCATCCCTTATTAATACCTACAACGAGAGGCAAACGGCGTGGACAAGCACTATTGCCTGGCACTGCGCTGCAAACAGCTATGGTAGGACCATCAATGTCCATTCTCGTAGTGGAAACCTATTCAAAACCGACGGCAGGGGAATGATTGAGCCCACCTCAATCTTCCTACCAGAAGGTAAGCCTCAAGGAGAGCCCATTCACCTTGTCTTATGGGGTCCGCATTATGCGCTTTTAGTTCCGAAGAAATGATGATTTTGAGAAGACAAAAGATGTCCCATCAAACGCATCACGGAATGTCTTGTAATTCAACGAGTTGCTTTCGAGGACGGCGAATACGATTTCTTTAAAGACGCCAGTGAATTCTCCAGACTGAAAAATTTCTTGTAATAGATCGATAACAGTTGTTCTATTGGTGTGCTTTTCATCATCAAATGCCCCACAGCCAAAAGCACCAAGGACAATACTGTCACTGCTCTGGTTGCACGCTGTTCTGAGTATGGAAAGAAGTTTTTGTCTCATCCCTTCACGATAGAGGCCTTCGGCCTTCACAAGTACCCGAGCGCCATCTACTGTCACAACTGTATCTTGAGGGCTGTCTTGTCCTACATGGCTAGAAATATCCCCTTTTACATGGAGAGGATTACGATCGAAAGCAGCGCATGCGATCATATCAACCTGAAACGGTTGGTCTACATACGCATATTCGTGAGCACCATCTCGGAAGACGGTAACTCCGGGTGAATAGATCACTCCATCTACAGGGATGAGATATTCAGAATTTTCATCTACCTCTGGAACGCCCCGTACCCGGCGCTGTGCAAGCATGTTTGGAAGAAGCCTTTCTATTTTTTCTTTCAGATGAGTATTACATGCTGGATCAAGACTTCGGTAGTAGTTTGAACATCGAAAAAGAGACTCTTCTTGCGCTTTGGCACCCTGTTCAACCGAACCACCAGGGTGATACGCATTGGCCATATTGAGTATAGCAGGGCTTTTACAACCTCTACCGAGGAGTTGCTTCACTGCAGTCAGGCTATCTGTGTTTACAACGCTGATTTTCGTCTTATATCTGCCTCTTTTTTTGTCAGGGAGTTGTTCTGGCTCAGAGAGGATAACAGTTGTCCCTTCTTGCATCTTTGCTTCTTGTTCTGAAGTTGTCACTCTTCGATGTTCGTCTCCGACCACGTATCCACACTCACAAGCGTGTTTGGTCTGTTGATACACCTCTTTGAGATAGGGTGCGTCCTTGTAGCTGCCTTGCAGGTGCCCACCAAAACAAAGGACATATGCACTAACATTAATAACAAAGCCAGAAGCAGAAGTTGCAATCATTTTTCTTCCTTGTGCAAATTAATCTTTTATCACTATAAAGAAAGTACCAAAATACAATCAATAATTTCTTTATTGATCATTACTTTTCAACTTTTAACTCAAGCCTGGACCTCAAAGGCGTAACGCTCTATTGCTCAGCATGTTAGAAGAGAGATGATGTTCGGAAGATTAATTTTCACGCGAGGAAACGTGTTTCTTACGTTATACGCTCATGAATTTCATACAAAGTAATTGCATGAACCTCTTCTTAGGTAGTACACCCTTGTTTGTATTAAATCGTAAAGGAGGAAAATAGTGACAACAGTGACCTATACAGACGTCAACGAATGCAATAGGCTGTGTGTCACAGCTATCCAAGAGACAGAAAGGCTTTTGGAGCAGCAGCGACAGATTGTCCAAGAAAAAAAGGAAGCAGAAGCAGAAGTAAAAGAGGTCCTGTCTAGAATGTGTGAGCTCATAGAACAGGCTTCTGAACAAGAACCAACTACAGCAGATGGTGTCGAACCAGCCACCGACAGACACAGCGATACAGAAGATGAGCAAAGTGACGTGGATGCCCCTTCTTCGTCAAGCACAACGGATCTCGAAACATGTGGGACAGCTCAGGAACAGCAGGACCTACGGATTCAGCAAAATGACCAAGAGGCGGCAACAGATGCCCCTAATCTCGAAGACCGTATGGTAACCTGGGAGCAACAGGCCTCACACATTCTGCAGCTCGATTTGACGACGATAAAAACGGCTCAAAAAGTATACAAGGCAATGCAATCTCGTCTTGCCAGTCAATCACATGACTCTCCGAATATTAATAAAGGCCAAATAAGGTTATCGGCCAACATCAAAAAATTGGATCAGGCAACAGGAGATCTACATCGGGTTATTGAAGAAGTAGCTACTAAACGCCGAGAAGAGGAAGCTGAGACAAAGAAGATGTTCGAAGAGATAGGGACAGCCCTTGCGCAGATAGGAAAAGAGCTCGTTGTTTCAAAAGTACGCTCGCTCCTTCCTAAAATCACCCTTATGACACTTCCTATACTGTACGTTATGGGAACAACGGCAGCCGTAAGTTTTTACAACCAGGATCCCTATGCAGTTATGGCACTAAAGCAGTGCATTGCAATCCCAGTAGGGGCTCTCATGACCTTTGCTTGCAAAATTCCTTTCAACAGCCTTCTAAAATTGAAAAGTAATGCACTACGTATCTCTGGAAGTGTCGTCCTTGGTGTTGGAATTAGCGTGTATGCCATGGCATCACAACTTTTCCTTCACTCGTGGTCTGATTCTGCTCGAACAGGGCAGAACCTCTGAAGCGTCTTGACTTTCGCGCTGCGCTATTTTTCTATTTGTTCAGGAAGGGCAAGCTGCTCTTAGAGGATAAGCTGAAGCTTTCCACTTCCCATCTCCCCAGAAACTCCCTGTGATAGAGCTGTGACTGATCAAAAAAAATAGAGCTCTTCTTCTCATATCGACGAGGTAATAAAACAACAGGAAGAAATGGAGCCTGCATCTCTCTAGTGTAAACCCAGGTCTCCACCAACCTTTGACATCGGTTTTTTCAGTAACACTTCTGGGCCAATGGTTTTCCCTTCTGAGAGAGTGGCCGCGACAAAAATGAAATCTGCTCAAAAATACCTTTCAACGATCTTTTCACAGAATATGCCATTTTCCCGAAACTAACGTTTCGGGAAAATGGCATATTCGTATGGGGAGTCTGAGGGGTAAGCCCCTCGGGTGGCCCCCAGGGGCGGGACCCCTCAGGCGGGGGTCTGAGGGCGGCAGCCACCACATAGGCTTTGCGTGAAGGGTGTGAATTATTCAACATTTTCAACTTGGGCTCGAATCTCTTCAAGGGTCTCTCGAAGCTTTTTACCTTCGTCCGGAAGGACATCAAAATTGTAAAAATCAATATACGGCATCTTCATAATAAGGACCTTTCTAACTTCATCTGAGGCGTCCTTCAAACGAAAAATTAAACTTTGTAAAGAAAGCGCCTGTTCGGGAAATCGAAGAAGGGAAGGGATGCGAGACATTACTCGGCTCAATGATTCAATGTCTCTTTCTACATCTTCTGACAAGTGTTGCAACCGCTCTGTTGTGAGAGACTCACATAATAAAATTTGGCGCATTTCTCTACAATTGTACAGCACACCTCCGACGTTCTTCAATGGTCGCGTTTGAACACGTTTTTCCATAGAGACGGTTACCGCGTCTCCCTCCTTTATCGCCCTTGAAACCACGTCCAGCATTCGACTTGAAAGACCGGTGCCTGTTCCAGTATCTTCGCAGACGTTTTGTTCAGTCAATGAAGAAAAAGATCCGCGAAATACAATCGATATTTCACCACTCATAAAGCATTTCCTTTTTTTACTATGCACACATCTTAGCTTGTCTTCATATTGTGATAGACAGCATCGACATCATCTATGCCCTCTAGCCATTCTATAAGGGCGACGTTCGCCTTTTCAGCCTCGACATCAACATCAATAAGAGCTTTCGGAACCATCTCAATTGATGCCTCGTCTGATGTAAATCCAAGTTTTTCAACGGCCTCTTTGATAACAAAAAGATCGGCTGGATCGGTGGTGATAATAAATGTATCTTCTTCCCCAGTGAAATCCTGCGCTCCAGCATCTATCGCAGCAGAGAAAAGTTCACTTTCAATAGCATGGTTTTTTGAAATAACGATTATCCCCTTCCTATCGAAATTAAAAGAGACAGCACCGGGAACAGCAACTGTTCCCCCCCTCTTATTCGTTGCAATTCGAACCTCAGAGGCAATTCTATTTTTATTATCTGTCATCACATCAAGGATGATCCCAACACCACCATGGCCATAGAGCTCATACTGCATCTCATGATACGCTTCCTGGTCTGCACTGGCTGCCTTTTTGATGACCCTGTCGATATTATCCGAGGGAAAATTTACCTCTTTTGCTTTTTGGATGGCAATGCGAAGCCGGTTATTCGTCTTCGGATCTGAAGAGCCACCGATTTTCACCGCATTGATAATCTCCTTTGAAACGCGAGAGAATATCTTTCCTCGCTTAGCATCTACCTTTTCTTTGCGACGCTTGATATTTGCCCACTTGCTATGCCCGGCCATATAAAATCCTCAAAAAAATAGATTCAAGAGTGTAAAAAATTTCACAATTCTCGAAAAGAATTATAAACCAACGAACAATCAACCGCCTCATCATTAAGAAGGCATTAATATCAGCCGAAAAACACCTAGAAGACGGTTTGTTTTTATTATTTTCATAATTTTTAGCTTTTATTTCACTAACATATATACAGTTTTTCCTCACAATTCCCCACTACCGCCAAAAAAATAGATACATTTTGCATACAATTCAGCGCTCTTGACTTCTCGTGCGTTTCTCAATATAGAAAGTATTTGAAGAAACGAAAGGGCTTTTCATGCTGCATAGAGTTGAAGATAACTCACATGATCTCACAACCCCCGATGGACGAATTGAGGTTATTACACCCATTTCAGAAACCTCCATAGAAGCTCTTGTTCTTATTACAAACATAAGCCCCTGGTTTGTTGGATTCAGCATCGATAAAGAATTTCTCTTTTTTAACGGCAAAAGTGTCTTTGCCCAACTTGGCCTCAATATCTCAGGATTAGAATACGACATTAACAGAGAAACTCGATCAGCCCGAATTCGCATCCGAATAGACGCAATAGGCCCCATTGCAAAAGAGCTCCTACCCCTCATTCAGATTGGAACCTTCGCGGGAAAACTTTTTGCCAAAGATGAGAGACGACGTGTCAGGGATCCAGATTACATAACGCGCATGTTCGGACGCTCTGATCGTAAGGGAAGACCACTACTTTCCCTTGGCGGTGGTCATGGAAGCGACTCCCTAATACTCGACAAGATAGATGGTCGAGCTGTCGCCTACCTTTCCCTACTTAAAGGAAAGGTCAGCTATGATGGCTACATCTTCGATTTTCTCCCTACCCTCGCTAAAGCAGCAAAAGAACACCACAAAACACGAGACTTGCTACGATTACACCAAATTTGGGTCGACAATGCAAAACGTAACGTAGATGAGGACGAAATTCTCATCGTAAAGACAGCCCCCCTCCATATTCGAACCGTTTTTGCCCACGTTGTTAATGATCTTCTCTCCCCAGGATACACCCATACAACAGCCTCAATACTTCAACCTGACACCAGGGCCTCTGGCGACGTCTACGAACTCTACGGCAATGCAAAAAGGGAGATAACAGACATTCCTCTTGAATTTTACACACTTGAACCCTACCGAGAACACGTCTTTTTCAGCGATCGCGACCAGCTGCAAGAGGCTCTTGAAGACCATTCAATTTTAGCAGAAGCATTTGAAACAGCCCCAATCCCTCGATCACTCAGAGCAGCTGTCTTTGTTGTCAAAGGCCATCAGCTGACATCTCTTTGTAAAAGTGACTGGATATCGGGAGATCCTGAGTTTCGAGAGCTTCCCGGTGTCTGCCATGCAGAACGACAAGCAAATCTCATTGAGCAGTTCATTGAACAGCAACCCTCATTCCCGTTTTTGAGAGCTATTGAAGGACACACCATAACAAGCCAGGGCATCCTTCTCTCTCGCTATTTTCCTTCACCAATTATGAAGAAAATGTTGCTGAGCAACGAAGTTTCGAGATGTTTAAAAGGCATCTATTTTGAACAGCCGTCAAAAAAACATGGTGATTTCTTTTCGAGTGAAGATCGCTCTCTTCTCAATGATCTGTATAAATGCGGAGTCCCTGTCTATTGGGTCGATCAAAAAACGAAAAACGTCTTGCAATACATGCAAAAGGTAAATCGCGCAACAGGCATGTTTGTCCCCCTTAACCAGATCGACAGATACCTAAAAGCGACAACCTTTGGTCTCTACGGATCTAACCTCGTTGTCGGTCCTTTCGAAGATGAGCTTCATGAGCTCCTATCTGGAATCCTTGAGTTACGAAAAAAAGTCAACCACCCTCTTCTTTCCCCTGAAACTCCCCTCGCTCTTGTCACAGGCGGCGGTCCTGGCGCCATGGAAGTTGCCAATAAAATGGCACAAGAACTGGATATTCTCTCATGCGCTAATATCGCAGATTTTCGCCTAAGCACCACAACATCTAACGAGCAAGAAGAAAACCCATTTGTTGAGGCGAAGATGACCTACCGTTTGAGCGAACTTGTCGAGCGTCAGGCTGAATTTAATCTCGATTTTCCAATCTTTGTAACCGGGGGCATCGGTACCGATTTTGAGTACTGCCTAGAAGAGGTACGACGAAAAGTTGGTGCTATCTTTTCAACACCCGTACTCTTATTTGGAAACCCGGAGTACTGGAAGAAAAAGATCTCGTCACGATATCAGTGTAACCTCGAACAGGGGACCATCTCAGGATCTGAGTGGATTTCAGGCTCTTTCTTTTGCATACAATCTGCAAAACAGGGTCTCGAAATCTACAAACGATTTTTTGAAGGCTCTCTTCCTATCGGAGAAAAAGCAACACCCCAACCTCTCGGATTTGTCGACACCAACAATATCTAAAAACAGAACCTTTTGAAAAAAACCGTTTCAATAATCCCCTTTTTTGTTCACAACTTCCATCTATGTATAGACCTCACACCACGCGAATGGGTACTTCAAACGAGGCGGAAGAACAGCAGTCGGCCGTTTTTCAGAGATAGGCGAGCCCGCAAAGGGTACCAATCATACCCAAAAGTTAACTTTGTGGATCAAAGAAACCGTCGTGATCGGCTTGAGCTTAGAATCCGTACGCAACACGAAGGCCGAAGTAGTTCGTGCGCTCCCGGGAGAATTGCCCTTCAGGTGAGAAGCCATGGTGATATTCTGCAAAAAGACGGATCTTTCTACCAATACCGTGAACTTTGCCCCATTCATATCCAAAGGCACAGGTCGTATCAAGAGCGTAGCCCACATCTTGGTAGTTTCTGATATGAACAGCAAAGAAGGTCTGACCAAAGAGCTGTTTGAAGTCTGTTCGAAATCCTCGAGCCTCACATCCATATTCAAGATACAAAGGTTTCATCGACATTTCACTGTCTGAAGATACGATGGCGCCGAGCACCCCGTACACCCTGAGATTTTTGTTGACCTGGTAATCGGTGGAAACATCTATAGCCTCGAAGCTTTTATTCTTTCTCTTACATTTCTTATTTGCCTGCATATATTCATCACCAAGGTGAGAAGAGACATGATAGATACGAAGACGATGAGCCCAATTACCCTTGGCAAATGTCAACGGAATGCCGCCGTAGTAATCGGCATTAATGAGCGGAAAGAGGCGATCGCTTAAATCAAAGACAGCAAAAACGCCACCTTCAATCTCCAGCTGGAGATCTCCCCCCCAAAGATTTGCCCAACGATAAACAGGAAACTGATCGCCAAATGTGACATTACTGGCAAAATTTCCACCAACATTGTCATCAAACCGCCCGCCAACAGAAAACATAATCTGCCGAGGGTTGGCAACCTGTGTGGGGTATAAAATGGTCGATTGCGGAAGCCATACCCCATGCCACCCGAGTTGCGGGGTCTCTTTTTCAGTTGTTCTCGATTTTTTAGACACTATGGTCGTATCCTGCACCGATCGTTTTGTCAGATGCTGAACAAAGCTCACCATCTCCTCTGCTCTATGCCTACTTGCAGGAAGTTGCGATAAAAGAATCTCGCCATTTCGTACGGTCACAAGACAACCACTATCGGGATACTTGGTATCTAAGACTCCTTGCAAATACGCTTCAAGATACGGATCCGATGAAGCATTGGAATTTAAGGCTGCCCCTAATATGTGACAATCTTCTGGTATCTCTAATATCGCTACATCTTCAGCTTCTGATGACCACCCGTGTACGCTTGTTGAATATATCGACACCGCCATAACAAAAAGGATGAAAACGACCCGCAAGCCCCTCATAGTAATTGACACTCCCTAAACTCTTAATATATATTGTTTATATTTCCTTTACTTACTTGATCTATGCCCTATATGGCAAGCAAGTAATTAAAAAAATTTACAAACGAGCGTTTTATGACTACTAAATCTCCAATTTTACTAGATTTATCGATGCCAATTAAAACTAAGAGATTACAACTACGATCGGTTGCAGCCGGCGACGGAAAACGAATCAATGAGGCCGTTGTGGAAACGTGGAGTCAACTCAAAGAATGGGTTTCATGGGCACAAGGAAATCCACCAACGGTTGATGAAACAGAAGAGGTGATGCGACGATTTCATGCTGAATTCATCCTACGAAAAGGCGTCCATCTCGCTATTTTTCACGATGCTACCTTTGTAGGAATGTGCGGCTTTCGACAGATAGACTGGGAAACTCCCAGTGCAGATATTGGATACTGGCTGCGAACAGGCGCACAAAAAAAAGGATTTGCGACAGAAGCCGTTTCTGCCCTCACAAGCTACGGTTTTAACGAGATGGGAATTAAACGAATAACTATTGCCATAGACGATAAAAACAAACCTAGCGTCGCCCTTGCAGAGCGACTCGGGTTTACGCTCGAAGCTCGTGCGCCGGGACTTATTCACCCTATTGGCGATGAATTTCTCCCGATCGGTCGCATATATTCTCGTTTTAACGATAAAAATCTCCCCCCGTTCTAGTTTTTTTGCATTCAAGGACAAAATAAAAGATAATGAGATGAGAGGTTTTGGGAAGAGTACAACTAAGGTCTCCTCCATGTGCACCTAGAGACGATTTGCGCACTATATATAAATAAATACACTTTAAACCTAATAGAATAAAATAGATTTAAAACAAGAAAATACAACTTTTCCATTATTCCTTTTTATGTAAGGTATGGGTTCTTAGACACACAAAAAAAAGGGCCCTCCGTGAGACTATTTATCTCCTGCAAGATTTCAGAAGAATTGAGCCACTACCTTCGAACTCTCGCTCTACAACTTCCAGAAACAAAACAGACCATACCTAAACAGTTCGATCTCACCATCAAATTCCTCGGAAATGTCGATGAAAAACAGATTAATGAAATTAGCGACCGACTCTCCAATATTAAATTCCACCCCTTTGAAACATCGCTTGAAACAGTGCACGTCTTTTCTGAGAGATTCATTAAAATTGTATGGATCGGCCTCACAGAAGAAGAGAAATTTGCTCACCTGCATAAACAGGTTGAAGAGGCTCTCTTTCCCCTGTTCTCTAAAGACAATCGCTTTCAACCTCACATCACAATCGCCCGCATTAAATCTCTTAAAGACAAAAATCGGTTCCTAGAAGCTCTACCAAAAATTCGTGTCAAACCTATCCAATTCAAGGTAGATAGGATCCTTCTTGTAGAGAGTGATCTCTCATCAGAAGGCGCTGCTCACATTCCTCTCCATGAATACAGAGCCATAGAAAAACAGGAAAAACGAAGAAAAAATCTGTAACCCAATCCTATTTTGTGTCATCCTAAGTTGATGCTGATGACTCAAAAAGAACAAGGAGAGATAGCTATGGGAACAAAAGACAGGCAGATTGTAGAGGCTTCCGGAATCAAACTTTCCGAACTCATCACATTACTTAACAAGGCGTTTGCCGATGAATGGCTCGCCTACTACCAATACTGGCTCGGCGCAAAAGTCGCTGTTGGTATCCCCAAAGAAACAGTTGTCAAAGAGCTTATCGAACATGCAACTGATGAGCTTCGCCATGCCGATATGCTTTCTGAAAGGATCATTCAACTTGGCGGTACTCCCATCTTAGAACCCAAAGGCTGGTACGAGATGGCAAACTGCAAATACGCCGCACCTAAAGACCCAGATCTTCGCGTCCTCCTGGATCAAAATATCCACGGCGAGCAATGCGCCATAGAGGTATACAAAAAGCTTATCGCCTTCACCAAAGATAGAGATCCTGTCACGTACAATCTCGCCCTTCAGGTTCTTGAAGATGAGATCGATCACGAAGAAGATCTCGAAGCTCTAAAAGAAGATATCCGCTCCATGCTCGGGTGGAAATAGCTCTTTTTTTTCGAGGGGTTTTCACCCCTCGAGCTTCCCAACAGAAAAGAGCGCCTGGATTTACCGATCCGGGCGCTCTTTTCTCATTTAGAGCATCGAAAAATCAAGAAATAAGGGACCATAGTTGTATCCCAGAGATCGGGCTCTTTTTCAATAATTTCCTCAGTGGCATGAGGCTCGTCGATCGACTCTATTGTAAATCCTACCTTCCGAAGAGTAGAAAAGTATGTCGAAACTGTTCTATGAAAAAAGGGCATTTTAAAAGGTGGGGAGGATTTTCGCTCCTCCTTAGGAGTCGCTGTGAAATACCACTCCTGAATTTTCGGCTCATTTTCTCGGAAATAGTTCGTAACAACCGTTCCTCTTTTGCGACCATTTTCATCAAAGACTCTCTCATACCCTCCAGAAGTAAGCACAGGATGAAGAACTGAAAATTGGAAAAAACCGCCCGGACGAATAATTCGAAACGCCTCGCTAAAGACCTTCGGCATATCTGGCATATCCATAACGGCCAAAGTGCTTACTACACCATCTACAGAGCAGTTCTCAAGAAAGGAAAGATCAGAACCACTTGCCACATGATATTCAATACCTAAAGGGTTTTGTTCCTCTCTCTTTTTAGCACATGCAACCATCTGCCCAGCTATATCGATACCAATAACCCGCGCCCCTAATCCTGCAAAAACTCTTGTGTTATACCCGTCTCCACACCCAATATCCACGATAAACCTTCCCCTAATAGAGCCAAGGCGCTCTTTAAACATGGGAAAGCTCGCACGAAGATATGTATCGTATCCTTTGAGTCGAAGTTCATCCCATAATACCGCGTTAGCATCCCAAAATGCAGCGACCTCTTCTTCTTTCATTCTGTCTCCTCTCGAACACGTTGATATATGGAATCCCACACCTCATACCACTTTTCATCTGAGACCTCTCCCTCCTCTTTCTTACGTGAGAAATGAAGACCCAAAAATGGAATTCTCTCTCTTTCCATCGCCAGCTCCATGCTGCGTAGGTTATCAAGCACATCATCGACTAACACAACTTGAGAGGGACGCTCTTGGAGATAATCGAAAAAGGCCAAAACCACTTCCCCTTTTGAAGTCGTTACATTTGTATACAAAAGACCATCCTCAAAGCTGGGATACGAAGAGCGATAGGAAACAAATTGCTTAAATTGTGTGGACTCTCCTTTATTGGTAAAGACAATTCCTAGTCGCCGTAAATCACGACTTCGCCATTGAGGTACACTTCCGATATGGGACAAGCTCGAGGTGTCAGCAGCGGTACAGCCTACTACAGTGTGCTTTTTCTCTTTCAAGCGCTCTATTGTTGTTGGGATTTCGGGAGAAACCAAAACGCTGGGAACTTGTGAAACCATGAAAATAGGCAGGAGACGTTTTTGCTCTAGAGAGCATTGAGCATACACCTCTCGAAACCGCCTATCCTTAATATTTCCCAATGCTGGATGATCTGGCTGTATCAACGTATAATCTATATCAAAAAAGATCCACGCGCCCGGATCCAAAGCTATCTTTTCAATATCGCCAATTTGTTCGATCTTCATAATCTCCCCACAAACGCCATGTATCCAAAACAGAGTAATGAGAAAAACAACAACCTTCATGGCCCCTCCAAAAAGAGCTGGACAATTGTAGCCATCTCGCTCATAAAAAAATATATCTGGATTCACCATAAGGAACACATTATGGATAGACGACACGAAACGGTTCTCATCACCCATTTTGATGAGATAGAAGAGTCAAAGACGGGATGGAAAAAATTTCTCGGTCTTGGAATTACCATTATGATCTTAGGACTCCTAGGAATGGGTTCTGCCCCATTTCTGGCGATTTTTTCTATCGGGCTTGTTGGAGCTTTGCTCCTAATCGGTGGTATCTCACAAATTATTCATAGCCTTTTGGCAAAAAAGTGGAGCGGTCTTTTTCTATCGCTTCTGGTAGGGGTCCTCTATACAGTAATAGGCCTTGTCTGCCTCATAAAGCCCCACATCAGTGCCGCGAGTATTACTCTTGTTATAGGCTCTTTTTTTCTCATTGGCGGTCTGTTTAGAATGATGAACACTCTTATCCTCAGATTTCGACGGTGGGGATGGGCATTCGTTCATGGAGCTATCACATGTGCGCTCGGTCTTTTTATTCTTTCTGAGTGGCCTGCATCCGGTCTTTGGATCATAGGTTTATTTATTGGAATAGATCTTTTCCTCGCTGGATGGTTTTGCACTATACTGGCTCTTACCGCCCGGAGCAGGACATAACATTCTGGCCGTGTTTGTAGAGATGGCCCTTGGTTTTTTACCCGGAAAAGGTTTCGGCTTTTCCTACCATCGGGGTCAATTTATGTTTGTGAATCCACCCTGTTATCTCTTCGTCAATCGTATCTGGTAAAAGAGTGAGAAATCCTATCTTTTTTTGTAGTACCAGCAGCGCCTCTAGGATCCAGCGATTGCAGTTTTTGCGTAGATACCGAGCCTCTTTTGTTATAAATCTCACTTGCCCCTCTATGTGAGCAAAATGTTCTCTGAGCTCTTCTATATGGCTATGAGCACGCAGTATCACTTGGGGACTTTGTATGCAGCTCTCTCTCGCCTCATTCTCAATAGCAGTTTTATAGGCATTCTTGAACAGCTTTTCTCCTTGACGCACTACTATATTTCTAAAAAAAATAGCATCGCTATGGCTAAAGAAATCCGAACGTTCGAAGATATCGCTGATACGACTTCTGTTTTTTCTGCACACATTCACGATAAACTCCTCAATGATATGCAGAGGAATGGGACCTTGAGTTTCCTTTAAAGGTTTAACAGTTCGTAATTTCTTGTTAGGGGTAAGGAAAATCCTCCCTAGTTTTAGCTCTGGGGTAGACTGTGCATGAAAAAGATTTTCTCGCACAACGTTTGAGAGCTCTTCTACAAGGGGTGTATCTTTTGCCGTGTCATCCCAAATCTTATTCTTAAGCGTTCCCTCAAGCTTTTCAAGGACAGCGATTTTTTTCTCTGCATTCCATGAAAAGCATTTCGCACAAGGGATCACCCGAGGACTGTGCCGTTCAGCATAAAACCATGTTCTCATTATAAGATTTGAAGAAGAGAGAAGGGTACATCGATCGAAGGGAGAGGGAGTATATTCATACACTCTAAATTCATCACCAAGGGCAAATTCGGGGACAAGTTGCTCACCTACTTTCGAGGAAATTTTTTCTACTTGAATCTCTTGATCAAACTGGCCTTCATCTGCCTCCAGTACTTCTGCAACTCCGCTTTGAGATAGGAGGTATATCAAATTAGAGGCCCGTGATACCACCTCCTCTTCATGTAAATCAGGGAAGGTTTTGAGTACTGCTGCCTCACACAACCTAAAAATGAGATGGGGGGAGAGAAACGCCCACATCCGTTTAAGATCTTCTGACCACCGAATAAGGATTTTTCTGGATGCTACAGGGAGAGTCTCTATGGTAAAATTTTTTGGATCTTGATGAGACTTACGAAGAATCGCATCGAGTACTTTCCAGGGTATTGACGTTGCAGAAGCATCTCTTACCATATGTGCAGCAACAGTCCTTTGGGCCCTCCTTAGAGAAGGAAAGTGCCCTTCTAAACCGAAAAGCCTATGTGCCTTTTGGAATCGTCCTTTCCACTCTGTGCTAAATGAAAGTCCCAATAAATATTTTTGTGTGGAGATCAATGTCTCTCCCAACAAATATTTTTCAAATCTGACAAATCTTTCTTTTGTAAAAGCAAGAACACTCTTATCACAGCGCTCTCTGTGTGTTTTTCGAAAAATACTTACTGTCCACCTCAGCCATGAAACAACTTGGCATATGGCGGTTCCTTTTTTTACAAAATACGTTCCTGATGAGTCTCCAACATAGAATTCTTTTATATCATCTAACGACGAACAGTCGGTTATAGACCGTATGTTATTAACCACGGGATCAAGCTGGAACATCGGCAAACCTCCTTGTAAACAAAAAATTTTACATGGAAACCGTATCAAAGAAATTTCTTTAATGGAAGTCGGATTTTCGACACCGTATAACGCGTTCCTGACAGACGAATAGCAGATACATTGGAGTATTAAAAATCGAAGGTGTCTCTAAGCCTCTTTGCTTTCAACAGCAACCACTTAGGAGTCTATTTCAGCCTCTTTTTTGTGCAACCAACGAAGTGTCGTGTGATACCATGAAGGCGCACCTTTTTGTGCAACCATCTGCTCGGTATCATTATCTTGAATAGCAACCTCTTCAAGGACCTGTGGAGGCTCTTCAGCCACCACAACCTGAGATTCAGCGGACTGTTCAACATCAGCAAGGACCTCTGAGGAAGCTGATGCAACAGCTACACTCTCTTGTTCAACAGTTGCTATCTTTTCAGCAACCTGCAGGGGTTGTGTCTCACTCGTGATTTCAGAAGGCGCAGACTCAGACACCACGCGTTCTTCCACAAGCTTTTGATCAACAACAGCAACCTCTTCAACGGGCTTTTGGGAACTTTTTTCCGCAACCGCACTACTTTCTTGCTCAGGTTTTTCTTGAGCCATGCCTACCATTCTCTGGTACCATGTCTTTTGTGATGAATTTTCTTCTGCTGTTTCCTCTTGAGCTTCAGAAATATCAAAGTTTTTTACTGCAACTGGTGTTTCTGTCTCGAGAGCGGCAACAGAAATCTCTTCGGGAGAACTGTCAATTTCAGTAACAGATCCCTTCGACACAACTGAAGGCTCCTCTGAATTATGAGCAAGAACCTCTTCCACTGCATCTTGTATCATTGATTGCTGATCATTACTTCCTTGGACCCAGTGAGTAAGTTTCTGTAACCATGATTCTTCGGGCATGCTTTCGCTGATACCTGCTCCTGTAGGCTCTTCAGCAGGCATACTACTCTCTTCTAAAAGGCCACTCCCTTTTGTACCGGATATACTTTCAGATCCTACTGCGATGATCTCCTCAGAGGTGGACGATGGTGTTATATCACCCTCCTTAACACTCGCTGGTTCTCGAACTGATAGTTCTGGTAGTTCTTGAACTTGTAGTTCTTGAACTTGTAGTTCTTGAACTTGCAGTTCTCGAGCTAGTGGTTCTTGAACCAGTGGTTCTTGAACCAGTGGTTCTTGAACCGGAGGTTCTTGTGCTATAGCGCTGCCCTGTTTTTCTTTCTGAGATCTCTGTACCATCCTCTGATACCACGCATCTTGTCCAGACTCTTCTTCGGCGGTTTCCACCTGAGCAGTCTCTACCGATTCTGTAGCCAGACTCCTTTCGGTGGATTCTTGAGGCGATGGTTCTGTCCCCTTTTGGGTTCTTTTCACTACCGATTGATACCACGTATTTTTTGGAGAACTCTCTTCTACGATTTTCGCTTCTGGTTCTTGTTCAACTTTCTCGGCAACAAACGGTTTTTCTTGCTCTACAACTTTCTCTTCAATCACTTCGGTAACGGCCACCGGCTCTTGTTCAACCCTCTCGACAACGAATGGTTTTTCTTGCTCTATAATTTTCTCTTCAATCACTTCAGTAACAGCTGCTGGCTCTTGCTCTACGGCTCTGTCTTCGATCTGTTTGACAACGGTGGCAGGCTCTTCCTGGGAAGGACGTACTTCTGCCACTTTTTCTGCGGCATTTTCAGGTCCTTGCATCCCACTTTCTTGAGCTACATTTTTGCTCTCTTCTTGTTCAAAAGTCCCGCTTTCATCCTGGACAAGGCCCTCAATCTGTTCATCTACGGTGGGCTCTTCTTTCCAGAAAAACTCTTTAAGCTTGGTATACCATGTCTTTTCAACTGGTGGGGCGCTCTCTTCTGCAATCTCTGTTACAGCAGCTATCTCTTGCTCCATGGTCTCTTCTGCGGGCGTTGCAGCTTCCTCTTGTGTAATCGCCGCAACCTCTGCTTCGGGGAGGACTCTCTCTTCTGCAATTTCTGTTATAGCAGCTATCTCTTGCTCTATGGTTTCTTCTGCGGGCGTTGCAACTTCCTCTTGTGTAATCGCCGCAACCTCTGGCTCGGGAAGGACTCTTTCTTCTGCAATCTCTGTTACAGCAGCTATCTCTTGCTCCATGGTCTCTTCTGCGGGCGTTGCAACTTCCTCTTGTGTAATCGCCGCAACCTCTGGCTCGGGGAGGACTCTCTCTTCTGCAATTTCTGTTATAGCAGCTATCTCTTGCTCTATGGTTTCTTCTGCGG
>Ga0180437_10001419_pt1 | contig 41074 bp, 36 predicted proteins | sample SS_ome_4_FD_132410 | JGI IMG/M metagenome (GOLD analysis project Ga0180437, IMG submission 132410) | Hypersaline lake sediment archaeal communities from the Salton Sea, California, USA - SS_3_D_1 metaG | ecosystem: Environmental > Aquatic > Non-marine Saline and Alkaline > Hypersaline >...
CCACTTCCAAATGACCCTGTACGCCTTTGACTGCCAGTGGCTGAGCGGCAAACCACAATGCCTGGGCTGCAGCGACCTGCGCTGGGTCACCCTGGGCGAGCTGGACACCTTTGCCTTTCCGGTGGCCGACCGGAAGATCATCGCCTTCCTGCAAACCCGCGGCTGATTCAGCCATTATCCCAGAGATCTGGCCTCGTTCCTGGCTCAAAAGTACGCCAGGGCCCTCCCCTCGGGGCGCACTCCGCCTCCCCAAGCCCTGCCATTATACCAGCTCTTGGCCCAGAGTCCAGTGGATGCACGAACTTGACAGCCCTCCACAGTTGAATATAATCATATTGTTATATAGTCATGGAAGGACGCTATGCCTAACCTGATCAGAGCCTCCTCTACACCAAAGGTCCAATATACCGTGTCCTTGCCGCACAGCCTGCTGGCCACTGCCAGCCTGGTGTGCGCGGCCACCCGCTACGAGGGGCTGGGCGACTGGCTTTGGGAGGCCAGGACCCAGATCGCGCCAGACCTGTACCAGGATCTGTGCCTAGTCATCACCTTACCCGGCGGCTACCAGCGCTTCACGGCCGAGCTGATCGCCGACCTGCCTGCCGAAGCAGCGCGCCTTAGCTTTGACGAATTGATGGCCCACTTGCGGACCATCCCCGCCGTTCACTACCAGTTGATCGCACTGCGGGCACTGGCCAGAGGGGCCCATCCCCCACCCCAACCCTCTGACCTGACGGCCCTCCTCCACAAGCCCGCCGAATGGGCAGCCTACCTGGCTGAGGTCGAGTCGGAAGTGGATCCCGAGATGGCCGCTGCCCTGGTGGGCGACGAGGAAAAACTAAAGCGCCAGTTGCTCAACGCCCTGGAGCGCTTCTGGAGGGAGGTCTATGCCGGGGAATTCGAGGCGACACGCCCCTTGATGGAGCGCAGCGTGGCCTATCACCGGGCCCAGCGGTACCCTCCCAGCTTTCGCGATGTTTTTGTGGCAGTCACCGGTCGCCCCTTGCCCGACCGGGTCGTCGAACTCCTGCCCGGCATCGAAACGGTGACGTTTATCCCCTCGTGCTACATTGGGCCCTACGTGGCCTACACCCACAATGTGGAGCGGCTTGTCCTCTATTACAATTGTCGGACCACACCGATCGGCGCGGATGCCGGCGAAGGCCCCTCCCTATACCCACCGCTCAAAGCCCTCGCCGACGAAACGCGACTGCAGATCCTGGCCTTGCTGCACGGCCGGGAACTCTATGCCCAGGAGATTGTGGAACAATTGGACATCTCACAACCAGCCGTATCAAGGCACCTGAACCTGATGGCAGCGGCTGGCGTACTCAAGATCCGCCGTGAGGGCAACGCCAAGTACTATAGCATCGACACAGAAGCGCTGGCTGCCGTGGCCGACGCCCTGCGCGTCTTTTCCTGATCGCATGAAACAGAGAGCTTTGGCACTACGGCACAGAGTCACCGCCTGGTCCAGGTCGTCCCAGGCCGCCATCCGCCAGGATGTGCTGCGCCTGGCGCTGCCTGCCATGGGGGAACAGTTGCTGAGCATGATGGTCGGCATCGTCGACACCTTCCTGGTAGGCCACCTGGGTGCTGCGCCTCTGGCGGCCGTCGGGCTGGCGAACCAGTGGGTGTTTATGGCCACCACCCTCTTTGGGGCCATCGCCACAGGTTCTACAGCCATGATCGCCCGCTTCATCGGTGCCAGAGAACCGCAACAAGCCAATGAGGTGTTGCGCCAGTCGATGCTGTTGGGCGCCCTGATCGGCGTCATCGCGACGATCCTCGGTGTGAGCCTGGCCCTGCCCGCAGTTGTGCTCCTGGGCGCTCCAGAGGACGTTGTCGATTTGAGTACCTCTTACCTGAGCGTCGCCTCCAGCGTTTTCTTTTTCTCGACGCTGATGTTCATCGGCAACGCGAGCCTGCGAGGCGCAGGCGACACCAGGACGCCGCTCTTTGTCATGCTGGTGGTCAATGCCCTGAACATCGTCGTCGCCTGGGTGGCCATCAACGGGCCCTTTGGTCTGCCCCAACTCGGCGTGGTCGGTTCGGCGCTGGGAGCAGTAGTCGGCCGCGCGGTAGGCGGCGTATTGGTCATTGCCATTCTTCTCAGGGGGAGATCCGGCATACAACTGAAGTTGGGAGGGCTGCGGCCCGATACGGACCTAATTCGGCGCATCCTCCGGATCGGCCTGCCCACAGGCCTGGAGCAACTCCTGTTCCGCACCGGTCACATGGTCTTTGCGCGCATCCTGGCCGAATTGGGAACGGTGGCCTATGCGGCCAACCAGGTGGCGATGAACGGCTGGTCTCTGTCATTCATGCCCGGCTTTGGCTTTGCACTGGCAGCCACAACACTGGTGGGCCAGAGCCTGGGCGCCCAAGATCCCGACGGCGCCGAACAGCGTGGCTACATTGCCTTTCGCATGGGCGCCTCGCTGATGGGTGCGGTCGGTCTTTTGTTCGTCCTGTTCCCGGCCCAAATCGTGGGATTCTTTACCAACGATCCAGAAGTGATCGCCCTGGGCACGATGCCCCTGCGAATGGTCGGGCTGATCCAGCCCCTGCTGGCCGCGACCATGATCTTTGCTGGATCGTTGCGGGGTGCTGGCGATACGCGTTGGCCAATGCTCGCCACGGGTGGCAGCATCTGGCTGGTACGGCTGCCACTGGCCTACCTGCTTGCCCTGGTCCTGGACTGGGGCCTGGTGGGCGCCTGGAGCGCCCTGATCCTCGACCTCTGCCTGCGTGGGTTGCTCAACTACCTGCGGTTCCGCAGCGGACGCTGGAAGCTGGTGAAGGTCTAGTCGAACTTCATGAAGCGCCGCACGGTCTGAACAAACTCGCGAAACGGGGGCCGATAGGGATGGATGCGGCTCTTGATGGCATAGCCCTTCCACAGCTTGTAGGCCAGACGGAAGAAGGGGTTGGCCGGCCATTGGATGAGCCGCTGCACCAACCCGGTCAGCCACGGCCACTCGACTGCCAGGGCAAAGAGTTTGTTGAAATTCTCGATCTGGCGCTTCTCGGTAGCGGAGGAGAAACGGAGCACCGAACGCTCCCAGGCAGAATTGTCGATCTCGTCCAACGAGCCCTCAACGTAGCCGTTGTTGCGGGCGTACTCGCCCAATTCGGTGCGTGGATAGGGTTGGTAGAGGAAGGCATTGGCGTAGGCCGGCCGGCAAGCATGATTCAGGGCCAGCGTCTCGAGGTCGTTCTCCAGGGTACCGCCGGGCAGGCCCAGCATGTTGGTAGTCAGCAACTGGATACCGGCCTCGCGGATGAGGCGGCTGGCCTCCACAATCTGCTTGTCTGAGAGGTTACGCTTGAGGATCTCGTTGCGCAGTTCCGCATTGCCGGTCTCCAACCCCATGCCCACACTGGCACACCCCGCCGCTTTCAGCAGATCGATCTTTTCCGGGGTAACGAGGTTGGCCCGGACGTTGCAGAAAAAGGGCAAACCCACCTCGCGTGGGAACCTGTCGGCCAACTCCCGCAACCAGTCGGCATAGACGATGAACAGGTCGTCGAGAAAGACGACGAACTGCATGGGGTAGCGATCCTGCACCCACTTGACCTCTTCGACAACTTTTTCCACGCTCATCTGGCGCAGGCGCTTGCCTTTGCCGCGATAGAGATCGGCCAGGGCATGGTTGAAGCAGTAGGTGCAGTCGTAGGGACACCCCCGGCTGGTGATGAAGTGCTTGATGCCGCTCTGCCGGGTAAAGGCATCTGCGGCGAACAGCAGTTCCCGGTCGGGAAAAGGCAGGATGTCCAGATTGTCCTCTGCAGCCCGGATCGGGTTACGCTCGACGTGGCCGTTGGTCTTGAACCACCAGTTCTGGAGACCGGTCAGGGGCTTGCCTGCCTGCAGTGTCTGCACCAGGTCTAGCATGGCCCCCTCTCCCTCGCCCAGGCAGATGGCGTCCACACCTGGTTCGTCCACAAACTCGGGAAAGTAGGTCGGGTGCGGTCCACCAAAAACGGAAACGACATCTACTGCCTGCTTGAGCCGCAGGTTCAGGTCGCGATAGTAGGCCTGCGAGCCGGTGTAGACGCTGTAGCCCACGACATCCGGCTGCCACTCGCACGCCGCGGCGACGGGATCCTCTTCCGCGACGATGGCCAGACGCACCTCATGTCCCGCCTCTCTCAGCACGCTGGACAGGTAGAGCAGGCCTAGCGGCTCGTAATCAATCTGCTTTTCGATAAAAAGGACACGCATGACGCCTCAATCTCCAACGAAAAATGACCGATGACCAGCATTAGATGCCCAGGTTGGGCGTTGGTCATAGGTCATTCGCCAACCGCAATTTGCAGTCCGAGCGCAATCCATCACTCACATGCCGATGCCATCGATGGCCGTGCCGCAATGGGTGCATTTGCCATCCTGGATGGCATTGTCTCTGACCTGGAATCCCCAGCGAACGATCACCGTCTGTCCGCAGTTGGGGCAATAGGTGTCCTCGAGGCGGGCGCCGGGCATATTGCCCACGTACACATAGCGCAGACCCGCTTCCCGGCCCAGGTCGTAGGCGCGGCGCAGGGTAGTTGCTGGCGTCGCTCCCCGATCGTACATCTTGTAGTCTGGATGGAAGCGGCTGACGTGCCAGGGGGTCTCCACACCCAGTTCGTCAGCAATGAAACGAGCGATGTCGCCCAATTCATCGATGGAATCGTTCATGTCTGGCACAACCAGCGTGGTCACCTCCACCCACACCCCCAGTTCCACCATCTTTTTCAGGGAATCGAGCACCGGCTGGAGACGGGCACCACACACCTTCTTGTAGGTCTCGTCACGGAAAGCCTTGAGGTCTACATTCGCTGCGTCGAGCCATGGCTCGTGGCCATTGTCCAATCCCTGGAAGAGTTCCAGCATCTCTGAGGTCATGTAGCCATTGGTCACATAGACACTGGCGATGCCTACATCGTGAGCCAGGCGGGCAATGTCGTAGCTGTATTCAAAGAAAATCGTGGGCTCGGTGTAGGTATAGGCAATGGACTGGGAACCGTACCGTCTTGCCGAGCGGACCACCTCTTCTGGCGACGCCTGGCGCCCCAGGATCTGCCCGCGATCGCGGGGCATCTGCGAGATGTCCGCATTCTGGCAGAAGGCACAGCGAAAGTTGCAGCCGGCCGTGGCAATGGAGAAGGCGGTACTGCCTGGATGGAAGTGGAAGAGTGGCTTCTTCTCAATGGGATCTACTGCCTGAGAAAGGGGAATGCCATAGACCAGCGTGTAGAGCGTGCCTTCCCTGTTCTCCCGCACCAGGCACACCCCTTTGCGCCCCGGTGCAATCACACAGCGATGGGCGCACAAGTGGCAGCGCACCCTTTGATCATCCAGCCTCTCGTAAAGCAGCGCTTCCTTCATCTATCACCTCACGCACCCAGACACCCGGCTGCCTGCTGCGACTACAGCCCTCCGTTCAAGGAGGCCAGGATCGCTTCCAGCGAGCGGCGGAGCGGCGCATCCTCAGGCAGCGTGACAATGGGTTCGCCCAACGCGTCAAGCTCGTTGACCGCCGGATCAGCAGGGAGAAGCCCCGCCAGCTTGAGATTGTGCTCCTCGATCGCCTTCATCAGCGGAGCGGGCAGGTTCTCTCCAACAACGCGATTCACGACCAGGTAGGTTTCCCCCACATTGGTCTTGAGCTCATCCACCAGTTCGGCAACCCGCCCGGCGGCGATGATGCCCCGCAACGTGGGATCAGAAACCAGCAGCAGCACGTCCACATCCTGGGTGGTGCGACGGCTAAGGTGCTCCAAGCCTGCCTCGTTGTCGATCACCACATAGTTGTACGAGCCGGACAGGCGATCCACCGAGGAACGCAGGATGTTGTTGGCCGCACAGTAGCAGCCCGGCCCCTCAGGCCGGCCCATGGCCAGCAGGTCGAAGGACATTTCTTCGACCAAGGACTCGGTGATGCGGAAATCGAGGTAATCCCACTTGCTCATGCCGCTCATGGCCGCCCCGCCACTGACGGTCGTGGCCGTCTCTTCGCGCACATCTCCGACAGTGTCGTAGAGTGGCACGCCCAATGCAAGATTCAGGTTGGTGCTGGGATCGGCGTCGATGGCCAGCACTGTGCCACTGTTGCGTCTGGCCAGGTAGTCGATGATCAGGGCCGAGATGGTCGTTTTGCCGGTTCCCCCCTTGCCGGCGACCGCGATGGTTTTGGTCACTTCTTTCCCTCCAAAATAGACTGCTGTACTCCAAATTCATGGTAGCACAGAGGGGGACCTCTGTCAAGTAGCACCAGACTTTTGGGGTAGATGCTGGCTCCCGGCCGGTGCAGGGTCTGCATGAATTTGGTAGGGTCCTGGTTGCATGGTATAATGCGGGCGGCCCCGACTAGGCCGGGGAAAGAGCTATGATCCAAGGAACAAAAATCCGCCTGCGCGCCCTGGAGCACGACGATCTGCCCCATTTTGTGCGCTGGATCAACGATCCGGAGACACGCCGCTTTATGGTCCTGCGCTATCCCCTCTCTATGACCGAAGAGGAGAAATGGTGGCAGGGCTTTTTGCAGCGGGAGAACGATCATGTTTTTGCCATCGAGGCTGAGGACGGAACCTACATTGGAAACGTGGGCCTCCATGACATCGAACCCGAAAACCGCCGGGCCGAGTTGGGTATCATCATCGGCGACAAGGCCCATTGGGGCCAGGGATACGGCACTGACGCTGTCAGTGCACTGTTGCGTTGGGCCTTTGAGTACCTCAACCTGAACCGCATATCGCTGCGGGTCTACGACTATAACGAGCGGGCCATCGGCTGCTACCAGAAGTGTGGCTTCCGTCACGAAGGCACCATGCGCCAGGCACGCTACGCCGATGGACAGTACCACGACGAGTGGATCATGGGCGTCCTGCGCGACGAATTCCTGGAGATGCAGAAGGAGACGGGATGACATGAGGATGGAGGAGATCAGCGCTCAGCGGGACCGCCGTCAGCAGTACGGCCTCTACGGCCCCTTGACCATCCTTAGTGGTACGGCCAATCCAGTGCTGGCCCAGGAGATTGCAGACAAGCTGCAGAAAACGCTCGGTAAAGTTACCATCCGGCAGTTCGCCAACGAAAACGTGTTTGCCCAACTGACCGAAAGCGTGCGCAGCAAAGATGTCTTTCTCATCCAGCCGACCTGCGCGGGCATCCGGCACCGCAAGCACCACGCCGGCGAGTGCGTCGTGGCACCCAACGAGGTGGAAAAGCTCCGGCCTGAAGAATTCGAAACGGTCCCGGCATCGGTGAACGACAACATACTGGAACTGCTGGTTCTCATCGACACCGTGCAGCGTGACTCGGCGGGGCGGATCACGGCTGTGATCCCCTATTTTGCCTATGGCCGCACGGACAAGAAGGACCAGCCACGCGTGCCCATCACCGCCAGGCTCATGGCCGACATCATCAGCGTGGCGGGGGCAAATCGCTTCCTGGTGATCGATCTGCACGCCGGCCAGATCCAGGGATTCTTTGATATTCCCGGCGACGAATTGACGGCCCGTCATATTCTCATCGACTACTTTCGCAGCCAACAAATCGCCAACGCCGTGGTCGTCGCTCCAGACATCGGTGCCAGCCGCCGCGCCCGCAACTTTGCCGAGGCTCTGGACCTGCCACTGGCCATCATTGAAAAGCGACGGCTTCCCGACGGCAGCGGCACCCGCCAACTTAATCTTATTGGCCACGTACAAGGCTGCAACGCCATTATCTTTGATGACGAGATCGACACTGGCGGAACCATGGCCCAGGCTGCAGGCTTTCTGCGGACACGCGGCGCGCTGGAGGTTTATGCCTGTGCCACCCATGCCTTGCTCTCTCCCCCCGAAGGGATAGAGAACATGAAAAAGGCCGAACTGAAGGAATTGGTCGTCACCAACACGGTATACATCTCACCCGAGAAACAGGAAGCGCTGAAACCATGCCTGCGGATACTGTCGGTGGCCGACCTACTGGCCGAGGTGATCCGCCGCATCCACATGGGCGTCTCGGTGGGCGAGATGTTCAACGAGTAGCTGGGCAGGGCATGCGCTCCTGCTCCTAGATATCTGACACGGAGAATGCTAAAGGGAATTCTGAGCAAAGTCGTTGGCGACCCCAACGAGCGACAGATCGAGAAGCTCCAGCCGATGGTAGATGCCATCAACGGACTGGAGCCCGAGATGGAACAGCGCACTGAGGCCGAGCTCCGCGCACTTACCGGCCGGTTCCGGGCGCGCCTGGCATCGGGCGACACACTGGACAGCATCTTGGCGGAGGCCTATGCTGCTGTGCGCGAGGTCGCCAAGCGCACGGTGGACATGCGTCCGTTTGACGTACAATTGATAGGCGGCATCGTCTTGCACCAGGGCAAAGTGGCCGAGATGCGCACTGGCGAAGGTAAGACGCTGGTGGCCACCATGCCGGTATACCTGAATGCCCTTCTGGGACGCGGCGTTCACCTGGTGACCGTGAATGACTACCTGGCCCGGCGTGACTCCCTGTGGATGGGGCCGATCTACCACCTGATGGGGCTCAGTGTCGGTCTGCTGCAATCAGGGGCCGAGCAGCCGGCTTACATCTATGATCCCGGGCATCAACGCGAGCCCTATCCGGGCCTGCGACCCGTACCCCGCAGAGAAGCCTACGCTGCCGACATTACCTACGGGACAAACAACGAATTTGGTTTTGACTACTTGCGTGACAATCTGGCTCTCACGCTAGAGCGCCGCGTCCAGCGTCCGCTATACTATGCCATCGTGGACGAGGTCGACAACATCTTTATCGACGAAGCACGCACGCCGTTGATTATCTCTGGACCGTCGGGAGAGCCGGTGGAGGAATACAGCCGTTTTGCCGCCATTGCCCGCAGGCTGGAGCCAGAGGTCCACTACGAGCTGGACGAGAAGCAGCGCTCCGTCTACCTGACCGACGAGGGCCTGGCCGTCGTAGAACAAGAGACAGGGATCGAGAATATCTACGACGAAGCGAACTATCGCTACGTCCACTATATGCAGCAAGCACTCAAGGCCCACGTTCTCTATCTGGAGGGCCGCGACTATATCCGGCAGCGGAAGCAGATCATCTTGATCGACCAGCATACAGGGCGCCTGATGCCCAACCGACGCCTCAGCGAGGGCCTGCACCAGGCCATTGAGGCCAAAGAGGGTGTGCCCATCCGGCCCCGCGACGTGACCTCAGCCACAGTCACCATCCAGAATTACTTTCGCATGTACGAGAAACTGGCGGGCATGAGCGGCACGGCTGTCACCGAGGGTGAGGAGTTCTTCAAGATCTACAAGCTCGACGTGTTGGCCATCCCAACGAACAAGCCGGTGATCCGGGCGGACCATGCTGATGTCGTGTATCGCGGCGAAGAGGCCAAGCTTCGCGCGGTGACCCGCGAGATCCTCGACTGCCACAGCCAGGGACAGCCCGTATTGGTTGGCACTACCTCGGTGGAGATGTCGGAGCGGCTGAGCAAGCGCCTGACCGGCGAGCGCTTGCAGATGGCCGCGATGGCGCCACGCATTGCCTATGCGTTACAAGATGCGGAGTTGGACCGCGAGGAGCGTAGCCGGCTGCGGGAGACCCTGAATGACAGCCTGGAGACGATGAATTCTGCCGCGTGGCGCAGGATGGTGCGGACTTTGGACCTGGACCCCAATGCCCTGTCCGATGACAACGTGGACTGGATCGCCGACTATTTGGAACTGCCAGATGATGCAGCCGTACGCCGCAAACTGGAACGCGCACTGCGCGAGGACATACCCCACAGCGTGCTCAATGCCAAAGAACACACCCGCGAGGCGGCCATTATCGCCCGCGCTGGCGAACCCGGGTCCGTGACCATCGCCACCAATATGGCTGGGCGTGGTGTGGACATCAAGCTCGGTGGGGAGATTTCGGACGAGGTAATCCACAGAGCACACCAGGCAATGCGCGCGCGAGGGCTGGATCCTTTCAACGCCACCTCAGCACAGATGGACAGTGCCATCGCCGAAGTGCTCCCCCAGTATGCCAAGCGACGCGAGCAGGTGCTGGCCGCGGGTGGTCTGCACGTCCTGGGCACCGAACGCCACGAGGCGCGCCGCATCGACAACCAGTTGCGAGGCCGTTCCGGCCGCCAGGGAGAGCCAGGGTCCTCACGCTTCTACCTCTCATTGGAGGACGATCTCATGCGCCGCTTCGGCCGCAAAGAGATGCTCTCCAAGCTGATGGAGCAGATCGGCGACGACTTTCCCATCGAACACAACCTGGTGAGCAGAACCCTCGAGCGAGCACAGACCTCAGTCGAGGGCTACAACTTTGACATCCGCAAGCACCTCCTGGAATACGACGACGTATTGAACCGTCAGCGGGAAACCATCTACGATGAAAGGCTACATATCCTCAGGAGCGACGACCTCCGGGACGAGGTTTGGCGGATGCTCGAATCCCAGGTAGACGAGTACCTGGAGAGATATAGCGGCGAAGAGGAACAGCAGCGGCTCCTATTCGCCGGGCTGGACGACGTAGTGCCCTTGATCCTGCCGGCACCCGATGCCCCCTTCCAAGGGCCACTCGAATTTGGCGGCCATCTCACTGCCTTTCCACCGTACACCATCAGCTTTCTTGCAGATCAGCTGGCAGACCGGCATCTGGAGACAGTACAACGTCTCCTTTCGGAGCTGCCCCAAGATGCAGCCGCTGGCTATGGCGAGCAGGTTCGCAATACGGTGAGGGAACTCGCACAGGCCACCCTTGAAAAATATGACGAACGGCTGGACCGCTACCGGGCTCTGCTCGACGAAAAGCTCGAGGACTATTTGCAGTTGCTCCAGGAGCGAGGGCAACCCCTTGACCCCCGAAGGTTGGTGCAGAATCTGGAGCGCACCTACCCACTGAAGCTCACAATGCCTCCTGGCCGAGATCTGGCCGACATGGAGGGACTGGACGACCTGCGCGACTTTTGGATGGAGGAAGTCGAAGTCGAATTCCACCGCCAGACCTGTGCCGGGCTGATCGACCGGGCCCAGATCCGGCTGCCCCTTGGCGTGCGCCTGGATCGCGTGCGGCCAGCCCAGGTGCCGCAGGCCAAACTGGTCGACGAAATGCGCCGGGTGGTCCAGCTTGCCGTCAAGCAGGCCAAAGACGAGCGAGCTCGTGACCGCATGACAAGTACTCTCCCGGCAGGCGATGCCAGCCCAGCCCAGGTGTTGGCCTTCATCGCAGCCATCAAGGACGGCAGCGATCTCGACTTTGGCCGGCTGGACCGGCTTGTGGGCCACGTGCTGGGCGCATACTTGTACGAGTTGTTGAGTCAGTATGCAAAGGCCACTGACGAGGACCAGGTACAGGTGCGGCGCGACCTGGAACGGCTGCAGGACGCCGTCACTGAAGGCAAAAAAGGTGGGCGGACCAATCTCCAGGGCCTACTGGGCCAGCTCAACGATCTCGTACACCTGGAGATTCCCACTGTGGAAGAGCTGCTGGGTCTGGCAGTGGGTCACGAGTATGACAAGTGGGCTCAGCGCCAAGTGTCAGAGATCGAGGCAGAGACAGTCCACAGCCCCTTGACCCATACCGGATGGGAGCCTGTCGCACAGCACCTGCTGGCCACCCACTACACGCAGCGCCAGGTCTATGACCGCGGGCACCGGCGACGCGCTACATGGATGCCACGGCTGCCCTTCAGCTACATTGCCCAGGCATACGTGGAGCAAATGGAGCCACAGGACCTTCGCAACGAGGTCCTGGCATCCTTGCGCTGGGCTGCCGAACAGCGCGAACGGATCTGGGGTGCGCATGAGCTGCAGCGGTGGGGGCATCTCTCTCTAGAGGATCTGAGTCCAGGGGCTTACGACGATCTAGTACGGTATCTTGGAGAACAGGAATTGGGTGAGCTGCAGGCCCGCCCAATCGAAGATCTGCCACCCCACATATACGAGCACCTGCGCTTCACACTCGCCGTGCAGAAACTCGAGAAGCGGCATGTGCGCTTGGGGGAGGTCCCCCAAGCGGACGCGCTGATGGAACGCCTGAAACAGGCACTGGAAGAGGAGGTCCTCCACACGCCTGTGGGTGAACTGGACGAACAGTGGCAGGAACGCCTCCGCAATCGCCTGCGCGAGACCGGGCTGCTGGATGATCCGGAATTGCGCGCCCAATTGGAGGAGCAACCGCTGCGCAACTGGGATCGCCGTACGCGAGACCAGGTCGCCTCCTTCCTGGGACGGCAATTCGTCGACAGTCACAAGGACCAGCCAATTGCCGAACTGGATCCCCAGGCGCGCGGGACAGTGGTAGCCTATCTGCAGAGCCGACGGCGTTTCGTGGACGAGGAACAGGTGCAGAACTTTTTGGTGCACCAGCGCCTGAGCGATCTCACCCGTGGGACAGCCGAGACTGCGCTGCTGTACCTCGCGCGCACCACCCTGGAGCGGTTGAGCCGCCGCAAGATCTCCAACTTGGACGTAAAAACGCGGCAGGTGGTGACCGATTCGTTGCAGCGGATGGGCATGTTCACGGACGAGGCTCGCCGGACAACCCTGCTGACTGGGACCCTCTCTGACCTGAAACCGAGAGCCAGGGAAGGATTCGGCTCCTATTTGGCACGGGAACAGATCGGGCAGCGCAGTATGAGTGAGCTGGATGGCGACGTCAGGCACAACATAGTCGAGCGACTGAGACAGCGCGATTTGCTGACCGATGTAGAGAAGATCGAAGGCATAGACGCCCAGCGATTGAACGACCTGGATGCAGACATCGCTACTCAGATCCGGGACGAACTGGTTGCACATCTGCACGCTGATCTTGCCAGCAAGACAATGGAGGAACTATCTGCTACGACACGGCAGCAAATCCACGAGGCGTTGGGCGAACAAAACTACTTTGTCGATCACGAAAAAGTCGGTTGGTACGAGCGAAAGACCATAGCCCAGCTTCCCGGCGATCTCTTGCGTGGATTGGAGCTATACGAGGGACACCGACGCTTGGAGGGGATGGCCGACACCCAATTCCGCGACCTGCCCGCCGAGACGCGGGAGACGCTGGAAGCATTGTTTGACAGTGAAGGCCTCCTTTCCGACAGGGCAGAGCGCTTGCGACTGACCCAGACCGGCGCGGTTGGCCAATTGCCGGAGGACGTACTTGAGATGGTAGCCCAACACCTCGGACGGCAGTGGCTGGTGCAGATCCGCAACAAGCGCCCGCCAGACCTAGAGGAAAAGGACCGCGCTACCCTATGGAGTTACCTGAGAGCTCAGGGCTACTTTGCCGACGAGTTCAAAGAGGAGCTGTTTGCTTACCAGCGGCTGGACGAATTCGACACCGAGACTCAGCAAGCCGTGGAGGCCTCTCTGAGCAAGCGGCTGTTGGCAGAACTGGACAGCCAACCCATTGGCCAACTCTCCGCCGACGTGCAGGCTCAGGTCCGGGCGGGTTTGAGGCAATCTGACTATTTCGTAGATCGGACCCGCCTGCGCCAACTGGAGATGTCACCTGTTCCCGAGCTGCCGCTGGAACTGAGGCAAGGCGTCGAGGCTGCACTGGGCGCACACCTGTTGGCCGATGTGGAATCCAGACCGGTCGCCGATTTGCCCGCCGCTATCCAGGCTACCCTGTGGCGCTATCTGGACGAGATCGGCTACTTTCTGGATGAAAATAGGCGCAGCCAGATGATGGACCGGCGCCTAGCTGACCTTGGAAGCGACAGCTATGAAACAATCGTCGCAGACCTCGCTTCGCAGTTGGAGGAGGAAGTTCTGGATACCCCCGTGTCTGAACTCGACGAAACCCTCCGCCAAGGGTTAAGGGAGGCGGTAGAGGTCCAGGGCCACTTTGAAAGCGAAGCCGTTAAGGCAGAGGCGACAAACCAGCCTCTGGGCAGCCTACGACGGGAGGATCTGACAGCACTGGCCTCAGAATTCGGCAATGCCAGGCTGGACACCTGGGGCGATCGACGTCTGGGCGAGCTGCCCGAGATGGAACGAGAGGATATCCTGGCTCACTTGCAGGCCAGTGACTGGTTCCTGGACCACGATCGACTCAACGAACTACGCAGCCAACGGTTGGCTGACCTTGAGGGCGACCTGCGCCGAGACTTGGTAAGCGCACTGTGCCAACAACAGGCCGCTCACCTGCGACAACAACCGCTGGAAAAACTGGCTGGGGAACAGCGCAATGCGGTCCTTCGAATCCTTGAGCAACAAGGGCTGGGGCTAGATACTGGAGAGATGAGGCCATTCCGTCGCCAGCAGCTGAGGGAGCTGGATCGAGAAATTTACCACCAACTGCTCCGCGACCTGGGCGCTAGAGCAGTGACCGGGTGGAACACAACCCGTTTTCAGGAATTGGACGACGAGCAGCAGGCCCTGCTTAGTGCCTACCTGGGGCGAAGGATCATGGGGCGCATCGAACGGCGCGTATTGTTGCACACAATCAGCCGGCTTTGGATCGATTACCTCACCGACATCGAAGACCTGAGACGTGGCATCGGTCTGGAAGCTTTTGGACAGCGGGATCCGCTGGTCGAGTACAAGAGACGGGCATTCGAGCTGTTTGAGGAACTGGGGGACAACATCCGCCGGACGACTGTCCGTTCTCTGTTCCGACAGGCGCCAGAGCCACTGGACATAGAGTAGAGACAACTCTAGGAAGTGACCAGGCAGGCAACTGGTCAGGACCGTACCCATCCGCCATGATGTTTGATCTTTTTGAACTATGATGTTACAATAAGGACACCAAGTCATTGCTCGACCACCCCATAGAATCCGTGGGAGTACGAGCAGATCGGAACTCGTACCAGCAAATCCTGTAGGCGTAGGCTCACTGGTTATGGGGAACATTCGCCCCGGCAAGAGAGGGAGGTGCAACGTTGGTCTTCAGCGGAGAAGATTTCACTACTAGACTCATGAACGATATGGATCCCCAGCTCCTGGATCTAGTCAAGACGAAAGTGAACTCGTTTGTAAAATGGGACCTGGTTCGCTTTCTGCGGGAGAATCCGAACACGGCCGACACAGCCGACAACATTGCCAAGTACATCGGTCGAAACGCTGCCACCGTTGAACCGGAGCTTAGGGAGCTGGTGGACAGTAAGATCATGGAGGTTCGATCTGTTGAGGGGATGCCCGTCTACTCTTTGACGACAGACGGCAACACCCGGGCACTGATCGACCGCTTCATCACCGCCTGCGAAGACCGGCACTTCCGCGTCAAGGTGATCTATCACATTGTCCGCGGCATGCGCTAGCAATTGCCCCTACCCTTTGGTAGCATCGGCGCACACGGGCGTGCTGACTCCGAGAGAGAGGGATCGTGCGCCCACAGGAGGCACAGATACATGAGCAACGATCGGGTAAAAACCGATATCAAGGGCCTTGACGAGATGTTGAAGGGCGGTTTCTTGCCCCAGACTGCCAATCTGGTGGAAGGACCGCCGGGTACGGGCAAGAGCACCCTCGGCATGCAGTTCATCTACAATGGCATCCGCTACCACAACGAGCCCGGCCTCATTGTGACCTTTGAAGAGTTTCCCCAACAATACTACCGGGATGCCGAAGGTTTTGGTTGGGATTTTCGGCAGTTGGAGCGCGAAGGCAAACTCCGGGTGATCATGACCAGCCCTGAAGTCAGCCGTGCGGATCTTGAGAGCGTGGGAGGTACGCTCGAAACGCTGGCCCGCGAGATGGGCGCTCGGCGTGTCCTGGTCGACAGCATCTCTCATTTTGACCAACTGACTGACGATCCTGTGGAGTTGCGATCGGTGGTCTATGGCTTTATCAACGCCCTGAAACGGGAGGGACTTACCAGTGTCTTGACACGCGAGAGTCCCGTGCTATTGGGAGGCGATGAGGGAGACGATGCGATTGCATTTGTGGTAGACACATACATTCTCCTACGCTACGTGGAGCTCGAAAGCGCCATTCGGAGGGCCCTCCTGGTTCTGAAGCTTCGGGGCAGTGACCATGCAAAAGACATCCGCCAGTACGAGATCACTGGCCAGGGCATCGAGATCATGTCCAAGTTCGAAGGCCAGGAAGGCATCATGAGCGGCAGCCCAAGACGGATGGCAGACGCCTTCATGGAAGCCTTCGGCAAGGGCTCCTAGCGCAATAGTTCCACAGGCCCAGTACAGCACATTCACCTTACGTCCGGCCCCGAGGTGGCCTAGAGAGAAACAGGGTTCGCTCAATCCAGTTGAGGTCACCTTGGACCGGGCAATCGGTTTGTATCTTCCCAGGCTCGGGAGAGCAGAGTTGACTCATATCATCAGCTCCATCTTGGTGCTCTATAGTTCGCTCGTAGTCGCAATCCTGATCTCTTTCCTCTTTTTGATTGGACGCTTCTACGAAATGAAATTCGGACAGAAATCGGGATACCAGCTTTTGCTACTCCCGCTGCTTCTCTTTCTCGTAGCCGGAATCTGGGACGCGTTTTTTGCCAACAGCTATACGGGGAATCCGCTCCTGGACTTTGTGGGCTCGCCCGGCCCAGACGTGTTGCTGCTGGTAGGAGGGTTGATCCTGATTGGCCTGTGTTACTCTTTGTACAGGACAATGATGGGGCAGAAACGATGAACATCATCAGTGCCATTGCAGGGTCGGTGGGCCTAGCTGCAGTGGTCTTTATGCTGGGAGTCCTCGCTCGCTTTGGACGAAAGCTCGGCGCTGTGACCAAGATGCGCCCCTACTACCGGGGTTACTACGTTGCCATGGTGTGCGTAGGGCTAGCCTTCATGATGCGCCTCGTCCGGGCTAGTGTTTTCTGGGCATCACCTCAGGACATACCGCAGCTTCTGAATTCTCCCGTTTTCTACTTGTTTCTACATCATATTGCCCTTGCGCTAGGCCTTACACTCGGCCTGGGAATTACGTGGCATTACTGGAGTTGGCTGCTGAAAGAACGATAGTGGATGGGCGATCGCTTTCAACATCTATTCGACAGCCTCGCGGATGAAGTTGTCGTTCTTGATCGAGATCTCAGGATCACGTACGCTAACCCTGCCTGGATACGCCGCGTTGGCCTTCTTCCGTCCCAAGTGCAGGGCCAGACCTGCTACCAGATCCTCCTGGGAGCAAGCACACCCTGTACCGTCGAGACATGCACAGTTCAACAAGCCTTCAGAACAGGACAGTCGCATCGGGGAACTTGTGAAGCCTACCGACAACTGAACGACGTGCAGAACCCGGATGCGACCGCCTCTCCTGTGTTGGACGACCAGGGCACAGTCACCGAAGTAGTTCTATGCCTCAGCCTACCTCTGATCGAATCCCTTCCGGATGCCGTGCGGACACCTGCGATGCTGCATAGAGAGAGGGTACAGCATCCTTACGCGGATGCTTTCCGCGAGGCTCTGTTGGTTACCAGATCAGGAGAGGATCTGCAGGCAATTCTGGATGTGATCCTGGATCAATTGCGCCGCGTTGTGGACTATGATAGCGCATCCATCATGCGCATCGGCGACATGGCAGCACAGATCGTGGCCGGAAGGGGTTTCCCACCGGGACTAAAGCTAGATGAACTCGCGATTCCCCTGACCACTGAAAAGATCGCTTGGATGCAACAGACCCGGCAGCCGATGGTGATCCACGATGTGCAACGAGATCCGGAATGGATGGCTATCCCGGGCACAGAGTACATTCGTTCGTGGATCGGCGCTCCCCTCCTGGGGCGTGAGCGCTTGATTGGATTCTTGACTCTCGACAAGTCTGAGATCGGGTACTATCGGCCAGAGGATGCCGAGTTGGCGATGCCCTTCGCGAACCAAGCAGCAGTGATCATCGAGAACACCCAGTTGCTGGAGGCCGAACGCCGGAGATCCGCTCAGCTCGAGCTTATCAGCAGCATCGGTGAGCGGATTCTGTCCATCCTGGACCGTGAGGCATTGCTTGACTATGTGGTAGAGGCGGTTCAGAGCCAGTTTGGCTACTACTATGTGGATGTCTTTCTCACCGACCCCACAGGTAAATACGTTGTGCTTCAGGCCACAAGCAATGTCGATTGGAGCCTCGAACAAAGTGGGCCGGCTTTGCGTTTCCGAATCGGGAAGGAGGGCATCACTGGGCACGTGGCTGCCACCAGGCAAGCCTATCTTGCCAACGATGTGCACAAGGATCCTCTTTACATCCCAGATCCCTATCTGACCAAGACCCGATCAGAATTGGCAGTGCCGATCAAGGCTGGAGATCGCGTCCTGGGTGTCCTGGATTTGAACAGCGTTCAACCTAATGCCTTCACCCATGATGATCTATTTGTCGCCCAAAGTCTGGCCGACCAACTAGCTATCGGACTAGAGAACGCGCAGTCCCACCAAAAGTCCGAGCATTATGCAGGGGAGGTGGCCGAGCGTGCCGAGCGGCTGGCATTGGTCAATCGCATCTCGATGGCGGTGAGTTCGACGCTTGACCTGGACCAGATCCTCCGCACTGCGGTTCGCGAGATGGCCAGAGTATTCGGAGTCAGACAGAGTGGCATCGTCCTTTTCGACGAACGGGCCGAGTATGGCAGAGTTGCTGCCGAATACCAGGAAACCCCCGACGGGACTGCCGAGGTCGTGCGCATTCCTCTGGCCGACAACCCATCGTTGGAACGGGTGATCGCCACGCGACAAGCGCTGGCCATCACCGATGCTCGATCCGATCCCCTGGCAGCCAGCATTCGCGATGTGGTGGAGACGCGCAACATTCAGTCGATTCTCATCGTCCCTCTTATTGCCAAAGGTGAGGTGATCGGCACCATCGGACTGGATGCCATCAGCAAACCGCGGGTGTTTGCACCTGAAGAGATTGATCTCGCTCAAACCATCGCCAACCAGATCGCCGTTGCAGTCGAGAATGCCCGCCTCTTTTCCGCCGAGGCCCATCGCCGTCGCGAGGCCGAGACACTTCAGAAAGCGACTCTGGCCCTGAGCACCACTTTGGATCTGCAAGAGATATTCGGGGTAATCCTGAGTGAACTGCAGCGGGTGGTGCCCTATGACAGCGCCTCTGTGCAGCAAGTCAAAGGAGATCGCCTAGAGCTCATCGGCGGTCACGGCTTTCCCAATATGGAGGAACTGCTCGGCATCGACTTTGAGCTTGCAGGCACTGACAATCCAAACCAAGAGGTCGTGCGTCAGCAGGCGCCTGTGATACTGGAAGATGCCCCGGCACAGTACGAGGAATTCAAACGTGAGCCCCATAGTCAGGCTGGCATACGCTCCTGGATGGGGGTACCGCTGCTTTTCGGCGACAAGTTGATCGGCATGATTGCCCTGGACAAGCAGGAGCCAGGGTTCTATAACGAAGAGCATGCCCGGCTGGCAATGGCATTTGCCGCACAGGCTGCTATCGCCATTGAAAACTCCCGGCTGTACGAGGAGACGCAGCAACGGCTAAGGGACCTCGAGGTGCTCTTTGTTACCAGCGCTGCGTTTTCGACCTCGCTGCATATGGATCGAGTGCTTCACATCACAGCAGAACAGATCACCCAGGCGCTATCTTCTGAGGGCTGCGCGATCTCGAGCTGGGATCGAGAGCAGGACACCTTGACAACCCTGCTCGACTACTCTATCGCTCCGGAGTGGTGGGACAGCATTGCCCCAGGCATGGTATACCCCCTCCGCGAGTACCCAGCGACTCGGAAGGTGCTCACCAGCCGCCAGCCTCTTGCTATCAGAGCCAGCGATCCCAGCGCCGACGCGGCCGAACGCACATGGATGAGGAAAGAGCATGTCCGATCCTTGCTGCTGGTTCCCATGATCGTGCGCGACGAGGTCTTTGGCCTGCTGGAGTTGATGGAGGGCCAGACCGAGCGCGAGTTCACACCCACAGAGATCCACCTGTGCCAGACATTGGCCAACCAGGCAGCCGCAGCTCTGGACAACGCCCGCTTGTTCCAAGAAGTCGAGACGCGTGCCCGCGAAATGGAGGCGCTGGCCAAGGTGGGCGTAGCCACGACAACCCTCGATCTCGACGAGGTGCTCGACACCGTGGCCGAGAACGCACTACAGGCCGTTCAGGCCGAGATCAGCTCTGTATACTTGTTGGACAAGGATCGGAAGCAATTGAATCCCTGGTCGGTGCGGGGCTGGCACCAGGAGGAACTGGAACAGGCAGATTTTGCACTGGGCGAGGGAACAATCGGCCAGGTAGCGCAGTCTGGGGAAGCCCTCATCGTAGACGACGTAAGTACAGACAGTGTCTTCGTCGCCAAATCCGACGCGGCGCGGTGGATCCATAGCACGCTGACCGTTCCCTTGACAGTCAAGGGCAACGTGATCGGCACCCTGGAGGTCTGCAACAAAGTTGGTGTGGGGCGTTTCACCGAGTCGGACCAGCGACTGCTGAGCGCATTTGCAGCCCAGGCCGGTGTCGTCATCGAAAATGCCCGCCTGTACCAAGAGGTCAGTCTTCACCTGGAGGAAGTGCTACTTCTCAATCAGGTTGCCCTTGCGGCGACCGCTACGTTGAACTTTGATCAAGTTGTGCGCCATGGTCTGGCAGCCCTGCTTGGAACCCGCAATTTTGAGCGGGTGAATATGTTGCTTGTGGATGAAGCCAGAGGCGACCTGTGGCTTCATCCTGCCCTCGCCGGTAGTGACCTCTTTCCCCAGCGAGCAGACTTTCGCATCCCGCTGGGCAAGGGCATCACGGGCTATGTGGCCCAGACTGGCAAACCTCTGCGAGTGGCCGATGTGCGACGGGAAGACCGATACCTGGCTGGCTACTCTGACACCCTCAGTGAACTGTGTGTACCCCTGCGCGCTGGCGACCGGACCATCGGTGTGTTGGATGTACAGAGCACACAGCTCGACGCCTTTTCCGACAACGATGAGCGTCTGCTGACCACGCTGGCCAGCCAACTTAGCACCGTCCTCGACAATGCCCGCCTTTTTGAAGAGACTCAGCAGCGGGTGCGGGATCTGACGGCGTTAACCCAGGTGAGCCTGGCACTCAACGAGGCCAAGGACCTCAGCACGGTGCTGGACATTGTCTTGGAACAGGCGCTCACGCTCCTGGGCAGCCAGGAAGGTTCGATCATCCTGATCGATCCGCCAGAAGGCGATAAGCTCAGGATCGTCGCCGAGCGCGGGCTGGGGGCAGAGGTCGTAGAGGCCTTTAACCGCCGGCCTGTACACAAGCATGAAGGCACATACCGGCGAGCGCTGCAGAGCGGCCGCATCGTGGAGGTATCCGAAACCGCATCTGATCCTGACTTTTTGCACGACGTGGGCTCACAGGCCACAGAGGTGACAAACGTCCCGCTGGTGACCGAGGATGGTGCCATCGGCGTGATCGCCGCAGAGGGACTGCCTCCTGACGACACCACCAGGCAGCTTCTGTCGGCTTTGGCAGACATGGCCGCCGTGGCGATTGAGAAAGAGCGCCTGCACCAAGAGACCACCACTCGTCTGTCAGAGGTGTCCACCCTCTATACGCTGTCCGCCCAGATCACAAGCAGCCTTTCGCTAAGCATTGTCCTGGAGTCGATCGTCACAATCCTGAAACTGACGCTCGACTGCCGGGCCTGCTCCATCTTTTTGATCGATGCCACAGGAGAGTACCTGGTGCTGGAAGCTGCCAGCAGCCAAGCTCAGGAGTGGGAGGGCGTCGCTCGTATGAAGATTGGGGAGGGTGTCAGTGGAAAGGTAATCGCGGAACGACGTTCGATCTATATACCGGACACCCATGCCGAATCAGACTTTCTTTTCTTTGGTCGCGATATCCGCTCCCTGTTGGTGGTGCCCTTGATCGTGCGCGACAAGGCCATCGGCACCCTGAGCATCGACGACTTCAGGGCCAATGCTTTTCACGACGAAGTCCGGCTGTTGACCATTGCCGCCGCTCAAGCAGCAGTGGCCATCGAAAACGCCCGGCTCCACGAAAGCCTGCAAAACAGCTACGTCGAGCTGGAGAAATCGTACAATGAACTGCGACAACTGGACAAAATGAAGTCCGAGTTTGTGCAGAATATCTCTCACGAGCTACGAACCCCTCTGACCTTTATCAAGGGATACGTGGAACTGTTGCGGGACGGTGAGATGGGAGAGCTCGATGAAGAACAGCTCGGGGCACTGGATATTGTGGCCAAGAAGGCCGAGGCGCTCTCCCGGCTGGTGGATGACATCATCTCGCTGCAACAGGCGGAACGAAGACGAAGGCAGTTTAGCTCCTTCTCTCTGAGTGAGCTTGGCCACGAAGCCGTGCGATCGGCGCAGGCCAGCGCCATGGAACTCGGCATAAGCCTATACGATGAGATCCCTGATGGTCTTCCGCACGTGTTTGGCGACAGAGCGCGGATAGGGCAGGTATTCGACAATCTCTTGCAGAATGCACTCAAATTCAGCGACGCCGGAGGGTCGATCACGGTCCGCATGCGGGAGCGGGGAGTCTTTATCCGTACCGAGGTAGAAGACACCGGAATCGGCATACCGCCCGAGCAGATGTCCCGTATCTTTGACCGCTTCTATCAGGTAGATGGCACGCCCACGCGAAGATTCGGCGGGACGGGGTTAGGATTGGCCATCGTCAAACAGATAGTGGAAACCCATGGTGGGCAAGTGGACGTAGAAAGCAAGGTAGGTGAGGGAAGCTTGTTCTCCTTTACGATTCCTCAGGCTAATCCCAAGAATCCTCCTGAGAATTCGCTCCCAACCCCCGACTCGGGGGCGCTGTTCGCCCTCGAGGAAGAGGGCTAGAGCTTTTTCGGATAGCTACTGAGCACACACCGGGAGGTCAGTAGGCATCATGCCCATAAGGACATTCGGTGAATTACTGGAGTCAGCCAAAGGCAAAGGGCCCAAGACTGTGGCTGTGGCTGCCGGACAACAGAGTGAAGTGATGTTGGCCAGCTTGGACGCCGAAGTAGCGGGCCTTGCGGAGGTGATCCTGGTTGGCGACGCTGAAAAGATCAGACAGATCGCCGACGAGGAGGATTTTGATATCTCGCGGATGGAGGTAATCGACCAACCCCTCCCGCGAGAAGCAGCCTGGCACGTGATGAAACTGGTCAGTGATGGCAAGGCTGACATCGCCATGAAGGGCAAAGTGGAGACGAGCGATTTCCTGCGTGCTGCTCTGAGCAGAGAGCTGGGACTCCGCACCGGGCGCCTCTTCACCCATGTCGCTGCCTTTGAGATCCCAGAATTCGATCGGCTCATCTTTATCAGCGATGCGGGTGTCACCGTCGCCCCGGATCTAGAGCAAAAGGTCCAGATTGTGCAGAACGCCATCTACGTAGCTCATGCCATGGACATCCGTCTGCCTCGTGTAGCCGTTCTGGCAGCCACAGAGGTGGTCAATCCCAAGATTCCAACAACCCTAGATGCAGCCAATCTGTCCAAGATGGCTGACCGGGGTCAGATCCGGGGCGGGCTAGTAGATGGTCCTCTGGCGCTGGACAACGCTATCTCTCGCGAATCAGCGCGTATCAAAGGGATCAAGAGCGAAGTAGCAGGCTATGCGGACATATTGATCGCGCCAGACATAGAGGCGGGGAACGTGCTGGCCAAGGCGATCACCTACTTTGCGCAGGGCAAAATGGCCGGCGTGGTCGTCGGCGCCCGGTGCCCGCTGATCCTTCCTTCCCGTTCGGACACACGGGAAGCCAAGCTGGTCTCGCTGGCCCTGGGCGTCATGCTGGCCCCATGAAGGATGCAAGACCTTCCAGGGATGGTGATTCGACGATGTTCACCACAGGTGGTACAGCGACATCGACCAAGGGCGTTGTCCTATTCACCGGACGCTTTGGCAGTGGCAAGACCGAAGTAGCAATCAGCTATTCCGTCTCCCTTGCCCAAAGCCTTGGGCCCGCAGGAGAGTGCCCGGCCACAGTCATTCTGATCGACCTGGACATCGTGACGCCTTACTTTCGCTCTCGGGAGACAGCCGAGGCGATGCGGGAGGAGGGCGTGGAGGTCATCGCCCCTTCTATCATTGGCCAGCATCTGGACACCCCTGCGATCACACCCCAGATCCTGGGAGCCATCGAACAGCGCCAGCGTCCCGCCGTGCTGGACGTCGGCGGAGATCGACAGGGAGCCCGCGCATTGGGACAATATGCCAAGGCGATCAGCCAGCGGGAATACACCATGCACTTTGTAGTGAATCCCTATCGCCCATTTACGGACACGGCCGCGGGATTGGCCCGATCCATCGCCGAGATCGAAGAGAGTTCGCGCCTGCGGGTAACAAGCCTTGTGAGCAACCCGAACCTGATCAACGAAACCACGGCAGAACGGATCGTTGAAGGACATGCGCTGATCGAGGGGTTTTCCAGACAACTGGGACTGCCCATTGCCTTCATCTGCCTTGAGCGTAGCTGGGCCGGCGTCTTCCAGGCTGGTGGCTCGAAGGAATCCAAAGAGACTAGTTTCTCACGACCGATCCTGATCCTGGATCGGAGATTTGTGCATCCCTGGGAGCAGACAGCGCTCCCTGAAAAAGGGAAAGCGAGATACGAGGCATGAAGACCATCCGTAACTTTGCTCAGCTTCTGGAAGTAGCGATGGAACGCGCCCCCAAGCGCGTGGTCATCGTTGGCGGCGGCCAGCGGCAGACGTTGCATGCTGCCCGGCTGGCCCGGGGCATGGGTCTGGCCCACTGTTTTCTGATCGACGATCCCTCCCGGATCCGGAGCGTCGCTGCCGAAGAAGACGTGGATCTCACGGGCATGGAGATCATCAAAGAATCGGACATGGTTGAGGCTGCCTACAGGGCAGTTGCCATGATCCATGCCGAGGAAGCGGACTTGGTGATGAATGGTCGTGCTTTGCCTGTAGAACTGATGAAGGCCTGTCTAGACAAGGAAGAGGGCCTGCGCATCGGAAAGGTAATAACCGATGTGAGCATCTTTGAGCTCCCAGACTTTGAACGGCTGATCTTTATCAGCGACGTAGCCATTGTGGTTTCTCCTACACTGGCACAAAAGGTTGCCATCGTGCAGAACGCTATCGATACAGCCATCGAATTGGGCGTCGTGGAACCCAAGGTGGCCATCCTGGCCGCTACCGAGATGGTGAACCCTGAGATGCCAGCGAATATGGATGCCGCAAACCTGTCGAAAATGTCCGAGCGCGGTCAAATCCGGGGCGGCATTGTGGATGGCCCACTCGCCCTCGACAATGCGATATCCCTCAAATCCGCCCAGATGAAAGGCATCAAGAGCGGTGTGGCCGGAGCTGCAGACATCCTGATCACGCCCGACGTAGAATCGGGCAACATCCTGGCCAAAGCTCTCTCCTACTTTGCCAAGGGTCACATGGCTGGTGCGGTCGTGGGTGCAAAGTGCCCTATCGTCATGCCTTCGCGCTCCGATCCGCCGGAGCAGAAGCTGCTGTCCTTGGCACTGGGTGTCCTATTGTCCAAGTAGCAAGTCCTGATGTAACCAATGGAGGTTGCAGACTATGAGCCATATTGTCATCAACGAAGACCTGTGCAAGGGATGCGAGCTGTGCACCACGGTCTGTCCGCAGGGCGACCTGGTACAGATGGCCAAGCACTTTAACGTCAAAGGGTATCGCCCGTCCATCTTTGTCGACCCGGACGGCAAGTGTACTGGTTGCACCCTGTGCGCCATGATGTGCCCGGACATGGTAATCACCGTGTATCGGACAGTGAGGCAGGGGAAGAAAGAAGCATAGTAGGCAAGGCTACGACACGCGATCAGCCCCTGGCTTGCGTGTTCTTGCGCGATGCGCGAGGAAAGGATGGTACCATGAAGGTTTTGATGAAAGGCAACGAAGCCATCGCCGAGGCTGCCATCCGCGCTGGATGTGACGCGTATTTCGGCTATCCCATCACCCCCCAAACCGAGGTGCTGGAGTACATGTCACGGCGGATGCCCGACCTGGGCCGAGTCTTTGTGCAGGCAGAGAGTGAATTGGGGGCGGCAAACATGGTCTACGGCGCAGCCTGTACCGGCGTCCGGGTGATGACCACGACCTCGAGCCCCGGCTACAGCCTGATGCAAGAAGCCATCTCCTATATCGCCATGTCTTTTGTACCCTGCGTAATTGTCAACATCATGCGCGGCGGGCCGGGACTGGGTAACATTCAGCCAGCCCAGGGAGACTACTTCCAAATGACCAAAGGCGGCGGTCACGGCGACTACCACCTGATCGTGCTTGCACCGTCAACCGTACAGGAAACAGTGGACCTGGTCATTGAGGCATTCGACCTGGCAGACAAGTATTGCCAACCGGTCACGGTGATCGCCGATGGCTTGATCGGCCAGATCATGGAGCCGGTGGACTTTCCACAACTCAAGGAGCCGGAACGTCCAGAGCGACCCTGGGCGCTGACCGGCGCCCGAGATCGCAAGAAGAACATCATCACCTCTCTGTTTCTGGGGGCTCAAAACCTTGAGCGAGAGAACATTCGCCTTCAGGAGATCATCACAGAGATCCGGGCCAACGAGGTGCGCTACGCCGAGTACATGATGGATGGTGCAGAGATCGTTGTCGTGGCCTACGGCACCGCAGGGCGCATCGTTCAGACTGCAGTCAAGCAGGCGCGAGCAGAAGGGATCCCGGCCGGCCTGTTCCGGCCTATCTCAATGTTCCCATTCCCCTACGAGCGGCTGGGGGAGATCAAAGACACGGCCCGCCAGTTCCTGGTCGTGGAGCTGAGTGCCGGGCAGATGATCGAGGATGTCCGTCTGGCGACCCATTGCAGCAAGCCGATCGCCTTCTTTGGCAAGCTGGGTGGCATTGTGCCCCTGCCCGAGGAAATCTTGGACGAGATCAAGAAACTACTGTAGTTTCCGGAGCAGAATTCGTGCGGGCCCCCGTTCTCCGGGGGGATCCGGCATGAAGGACGGTCCCAGGAGCGATTTCGCACCAGAAACGAGTCCAGTGCGGATGGAAGGAGTCTATGATGACGGAAGAAGTGGAACTTGTATTTAGCCGACCCGAGTCGCTGTCAGATGTCGTCACCCATTACTGCCCCGGCTGTATTCACGGCATCGTCCACCGGCTGATCGCCGAAGTGATGGATGAGTTGGACATTCGAGAGCGCACGGTGGGGATCGCACCGGTGGGTTGTTCTGTGCTGGCGTACAACTATTTTGAGTGTGACTTTGCAGAAGCCGCCCATGGCCGGGCACCGGCCATGGCTACCGGAATGAAGCGCGCCAATCCCGACCTGGTGGTGTTTACATACCAAGGAGACGGAGATCTGGCCTCCATCGGCACCAACGAGTTGATCCACGCAGCGGCACGTGGCGAGAACATCACCACCGTGTTCATCAATAACGCAGTATACGGCATGACCGGCGGCCAGATGGCTCCTACTACTCTACCAGGCATGGTGACCACCTCGTCCCCCTATGGCCGGGATGTCAAGACCCAGGGATACCCGGTCCGCGTGTGCGAACTGGTGTCACAATTGGACGGCGCGGCCTACATTGTGCGGCGTACGGCGCACAGACCAGCCGAAGTGCGCAAGCTGCGCAGAGCCCTCAAGACAGCGTTTCAGGTCCAGATGTCTGGGCTAGGATTTTCGCTGATCGAAGTGGTGTCGAATTGTCCCACCAACTGGGGCATGACGCCCAAGGAATCCCTCAAATTCGTTGAGGAACGAATGCTCGACTACTATGTGCTCGGCGACTACAAGGTCAAAGACGAAGTCAAGAATCTGAAGTGACAAGCGGCAAGGTACAGGAAGCTGTCTACCAAATGCTACTTGTGGCTTGCCATCCGGAGGAAAAACATGCACGAAGAAGTGATCATCTCCGGCTTTGGGGGGCAAGGAGCTCTTTTTGCCGGCCAGTTGCTGACCTATACCGGCATGGATGAAGGATGGCACGTGACCTGGATCCCCTCTTATGGCCCTGAGATGCGAGGCGGCACAGCACACTGCATCGTCATCATCTCTGACGACGACATTGGCTCGCCCATCATCCGCCAGCCAACCATTGCCATCGTGATGAACCCGCCGTCGATGGAAAAATACGATCTCCTGGTCAGACCCGGCGGGCTATTAGTTGCCAACTCGACGTTGATCCGCGATCGATCGCAGCGGGATGATATCACCACCGTGTACGTACCTGCCAATGAACTGGCCGCCGAGCTGGGCAACGTCAAAATGGCCAACGTCGTCTTGCTGGGTGCCATGCTTGGCAAGCGAGAAATCTTGCCCATCGAGAGCGTCAAGCGCACGATGGACCAGCACATTCCAGAACGCCGGAAACACATCATCGAACCGAACAAGCGCGCGCTCGACAGAGGAATACAATACGTCCACGACCTGTAGAGTTCGAGGTTTCACCAGGATCCAGAGGGAAGGAGGATGCCCCTCCAGGCCCGCCGGTTCGAGAAAAACCTCCAGATGAAGAGGGGTTACAGCATGCGCTTGGGCAACGTTACGCTCCACGTCGTGTCCGACGGCACATATTGGGAGGATGGAGGCCGGCTGTTTGGATTGGTTCCAAAGGCACTGTGGGAGCATGTTGCCAGGCCGGACGAACAGAACCGCCTGCCGTTTGACCTGCGCTGCCTGCTGATTGACACGGGAGAGCAGCGTATCCTGGTGGACACCGGCTACGGCGACAAACTATCCGAGAAGGAACGCAAAGCGATCAATCTTGCTGGCGAACGCCGCCTGCTGCGCAGCCTGGAGAAACTGGGCATTGGCCCTTCCGATGTGGACCTGGTGATCAATACTCACCTGCACGGCGACTGCTGTGGCGGCAACACCCGGTACGATGAGACCGGCAAGCTGACACCCACCTTCCCCCGGGCCACGTATTGTGTCCAGCGTCTGGAACTGGCTGATGCCTCTTTCCCCAATGAGCGGACCCGGGCCGCTTACCACGCTGAGAACTTTTCGCCGTTGGAAGAGGCAGACCGATTGCGCGCTCTCTCAGGTGACACATGCCTGACCGACCAGGTGCGGGTGGTAGTAGCTCCAGGCCATACGCGGGGCCACCAATGTGTCGTGGTGGAAGGCGGGGGACAGATGGCGATGTTCTTGGGCAACATGGCTTCCTGGCCGGTGCACCTCGAGAAGCTGGCCTGGGTGCCGGCCTACGACGTGGAGCCACTGGTGAGCATCGAGACCAAGCGGAATCTGGCCCGATGGGCCATCAAAAACCACGTGTTGCTCATCTTTGAGCATCATCCTGAGATTGTTGCCGGATTCCTGCACCCCACCGAGCGGCCGGATCGTTTCCGGCTTGAGCCTGTGGACATGGAAGGATTGGAGTCTTTATCGTAGTCCCGGCGCTCTATGCCGTCTCGTCCCACTCCTTGATGGCATCCTGGACCAGTTTGCGAGCAGTGGTGTTGGGGATTGCTTCGATGCTCTCATATTGCCGGCCCTCAAAGGCAAAGAACACCTTGCCAGCCGATCCCGCCCGGACATGCAGTCCGCGTCCCGCAAGGGCAGGGACCAACTGCAGTCGCCGCTGAACAATCTCTTCGATTTCATCCACAAAAGTACGCGGCTCCGGCTGCTCCAAAGGTTTGGGTGCCATGGCATGCCGGACAGCACCGGTCATGCTGGGCTTCTCGAGCTCGGCAGGAGGCTGTATCTCAGCCAACATGTCCAGGAATTCCTGCTCTACCTCGGGCGAAGCTGGAGGCCGCGACTCTTCTGCTGTGACAACGCCACGACCACGCTCCAGTTCAGCATCACTGTCCTCCCGGAGATCCTCGCGCCAGGTCTCTGTCTTTTCCAAAGGGGCCAGGGATAACGCTTCCTGGCTCAGTACCCCCGTGAACTGAATCAACTCCATGGCAGCGGCCACGATCTGCCGCTTTGTATCAGCATCCTGCACTTCTGTGAGATTGCGGTACTGCCGTCCACCTATCTCCACCTGTAAGGACGTCCCTGGAGCAGTGCGGACCAAGGACAGAATCTGGCCGACGACCCGCTGCTCAGGGCGTATCACCAGGTCATCGATCGGACTTGGCCGGGTCAGCCGAGCCTGGGTCCGCCGGGCCGCGAAGACCAGATACAGGATCAGGGCCACCACGATCAGGCCTATCAGCCCGATGACTATGTAGAACAATACCTCGAACTGTTGTGCATCCAGGTTCTCCATAGACCCTCCGTGCAGCGCTGCACATACCCCAATTCCGTGGGCGGGACGCGCCACCCACGAGCGAACTTGCCCTGACCATTATACCAAACAATAGAACATAAGTCCAGCCTCTAGGTCTGACACCTGGGGCAGAAATGAGACGACCGCCCGCCAATAACGATGCGCTCGACCGGCGTGCCACACACGAGACATGCCTGGCCCCTGCGGCCATAGACGGCAATCTGTGCCTGAAATGCACCAGCACGGCCACTGGCATCCACATACCCCCGGTCGTCAAGGGTTGTGCCTCTACTGTCGACGGCCTGCCCCAATACCGACCGGATCGCATCATAGAGACGGGCCTTCTCATCAGGGGTCAGGGAATCGGCCCCACGGAGCGGGTGGAGTCGCGCGGCAAAGAGGGATTCGTCGGCATAGATGTTGCCCAGCCCGGCGAGGAACTGCTGGTTCATCAGCAATGACTTGAGCCGTCCCGACCGCCGCGCCAGCAGCCGGGAAAAGTCGTCCAGTGTGAAATCGTCATCCAAGGGCTCGGGCCCCAGCCCGGCCGTGATTTGTTCCGGCTCATCTACCAGGTACACCCGCCCGAACTTGCGCACGTCGTGGAAGCGCAGTTGACGCCCATCGTCCAGGTCAAAGAAGACGTGAACGTGCCCTTCCAGGGGCTCACCGGCAGCCACGACCAACAAGCGGCCACTCATCTTCAGGTGGATCAGCAGGTAACCTTGATCCAGTTCGACGACGACGTACTTGCCCCGGCGTCCCACCGATTGCACACGCCGGCCGATGATCTGTTGCTCGAGCTGAGCCGGTTCCGGCCGGGCGACGGTACGTGGCCAGCGCACCGTCACACCGGTGAAGGTCCGCCCCTCAAGTGATTGATCCAGCCCGCGGGCCACCGTCTCTACTTCGGGAAGTTCCGGCACAATGCCTCCCCCTAATGGGCTATCTCGCCGTCAAGCCACCATCGACCAACAGACTGGCGCCCGTGATCCAGCCCGCCCGGTCGGAAGCCAGGAACAGAATGGCCGCTGCCACGTCCTCTGGCCTGCCCAACCGTCCAAGCGGATAGGGTCGTGCCATCTCTTTCTCCTTGGCCTCGGGGTCGGGTGCATCGCGGATGATGTGTTCGTTCAGGGATGTGACCACAAAGCCAGGACACACTGCATTGACCCGGATGCCCTGCGGCCCAACCTGCAGCGCCAGGCTGCGGGTCAGGGCTACGACCCCGGCCTTGGAGGCGTTGTAGGCCGGCGTGGTGTCACGGGCGCCAAAGACACCGAGGTAGGAGGCCACGTTGACCACGGCCCCCTGTCCTCTTTCGACCATCGGCGGCAGGGCATGCTTGCACATCAGGTACACCCCACGCAGGTTGGTGTCGAGGACGGCATCCCAATCCGGCTGTTCAAGTTCGGTGAGATGGATACGATTGATGACACCCGCACTGTTGACCAGCACGTCGAGACGGCCAAAGAGGGACAGGGTCTCGGCTACCAGGTTCTGCACGTGATCCTCGTCCCGCACGTCAGCGCGGACAAAGGCAGCCTGGCCATCGAACGAAACCAGACGAGCTACCGCCGCCTGCCCCTTGGCGCCATCACGGCCGGCGACCACCACGGCTGCCCCCTCGCGGACGAACTGCTCTGCCGCCGCCAGCCCGATGCCAGACGTCCCGCCGGTGATCAGTACCACTTGCCCGGTCGAGTCGGACATCGTGGCTACCGCCTATCGCCGTAGGTTCGGATGAAGCAGGCGATCGACCGGTCATAGGTGCGTTCCACCTCCGGGGGAAAGAGGCAGCCCGGCAGCTCATTGTACTTCTGATGGTAGGCGATGCATTCGCAGCAGATCCCCTTGCGCGAGCAGGGCTCATAGGTGCAGGTACACCGCTGCGAGTTCCTTGTCTGGTTGCACTCCATATTTCACCTCCGTGCGATGCAGTTTGTCCATGCAAAATGCCAAAGATTTCTTGCAGATCGCTGGCACAGGACCGTAGACGTGTGGTGAATTCGGTCCCCGCTCCCTGTTCTACGCTCCCCGATCCCTACCCGATGCAAGAATCTCGGGATGCACGGTGCACTCCTGCTGGTTGAAGGCCTGGCAGGTTCCGGGTACACCGGCGGGCACGACCAGGCCAAAGCGATTCAGGGCCCGGCCCAGATGGCACAGGGGCAGACCCATTACACTCAGCCAGCACCCCTCCACGCGAGATGCAGGAGCGAATTCTGGATGTTGGACAGCATAGGCCCCTGCTTTGTCCAGTGGATCACCGCTACCAACGTAGGCAGCAATCTCTGCGTCGCTATAGTCGCGCATCCAGACAAGGCTCTCGCCCAACTCTTGCTCCAGCCGGCGGTGCTTGGGACGCCACACGCTTATGCCGCTGTAGACAGAGTGGGGCCGCCCGCGCAGGCGGCGCAACATGTGGTCTGCATCAAGGGCGTCCACAGGCTTGCCCAGGACCTGCCCATCGAGCACGACGATGGTATCAGCGGCAACAACCAACTCATCGGGCCGGACATCAGGCACGGCCAGGGCCTTGGCCCGACTCACACGCAGCACCAATTCGGTCGGCGCCTCACCATCCAATTGCCGCTCATCCACGTCGGCCGCCTTGATCACAAAGGGAAGACCCAGCAGGGAGAGCAGTTGTCTTCGGCGTGGAGAACCAGACGCCAGGATGAGCCGACGGATACCCGAGTCGTCACAGGACATGATGCCTCAACACTCCAGTACCTGCTGGATGCGATGGGCGACCTCGTCCAGGGTCGAGCGATCTGGCAGGTCGAAATAGTCCGGCGCAAAGCGAAACCCGAAGCCATCACCGTAAGAACGGGGAATGATGTGCAGGTGGACGTGAAACACTTCCTGCCCTGCCGCTTCACCGTCGGCCAGGAACAGATTCACCCCTTCGCAACGTACCCCGGAGCACCGAACGGCTTCGGCCAGCATCATGCCGACCTGAAACATGCGGCCGCCGGTCTCAGGGTCCAGCTCGCCCAGGTACGCTGCGTGGGTGCGGGGAACCACGAGTAGGTGTCCAGGATTGACCGGCTGGATGTCCATGAAAGCCATCACAACTTCGTCGGCATAGACCATGCTGGACGGCGCATCTCCCCGCACGATGTCACAGAATACGCATGGCGTCGCAGTCACAAGCTCGATTCCTCTCCTGGTCCTGGTGTACTCGGCAGATTATAGCACGAAGCAAGCGGAAATCAAAAACGGGAGAGCCTCGGCTCTCCCGTTCGAGTTAGGGTCCAAACGCCCTGACTCCAGACCATCTCCTACAACCGGACCAGTGCATCCCGCTCCTGGCCGTCCCGCAGGTAGGTAAGGGACACTTCACGGCCCTGGGGCATCTGGGGCACAAGGCGGTGCACATCGGCCGCGCGGGTCACAGGCTGTCCACCCAGGGCAACGATGACATCACCCTTGCGCAATCCAGCCCGTTCCGCCGGGGATCCCGCGCGTACGCGACCCACGTAGGCACCCGAAGCCGGTATGCCAGGATGCTTGCGCACCTGGGAAGCAGCATCGGCGATGGAAGCCCCAAGCTTGGGCTTGACCTGGCGAGCCTGCTTCAGCAACTGCATCAGCCGGGGCTGGTTGAAGCCGATGACTGGCTGGCCGTCCACGGTGATGACCGGCACCCCCTGCTGTCCGGAGACCTGGACCATCTCCATCGCCGCACGGTGGTCAGCAGCGACGTTCTTTTCCACAAAAGGAACCCCCTGCCGCGAAAGAAAGGCTTTCGCCTGGTTGCAGTAGGGACAGGTGGGTGTCGTGTATACCACAACGTTCATGACTATCCTCGTTCACTCACAATTCAGATTGGTTGCCTATCGACCTGCTGAGGGGCCGAGCGCGCGCGGACTGGGGCCTGCTCGATTCTCCACGATTTGGATCTTTTCGCCCATTACTGCGCTGTCAACAGCTCGGGATGGATTGGGCGCAGGTTTGGCCAGCACTTGAGAAGAGCCCGAGGGCTATCCGTCGCGGGGCAAGATGATGGCCCGATGGGCACAGGCGCCTGCGCAGGAATAGCAGCCAAAACAGAGGTTGGCATCGACATACGGTACACCATCGGGATCGTCCCGACGGAATCCCTGGGCAAGACAGACAGCCACTGGTGCGCAATCGGCGCAGCGGCGGCAGAGGTCTGGATCCACCCGTGGAGCGATGTCGTCCCAAAAGTCCTTAGGCTTGCCCACCGGTGCGCTCTTTCAGTCGGGCCAGAGCTTTGTCTGCATGCCCGTCTACCTGCAACAGCTCAGCCACCCCTTACTGCTCCTCTTCGATCTCGTAGCTCGTCACGATCTCGGCCGTTTGGGCCAACATGATCGCGGCCGAGCAGAACTTGGTGTTAGACAGTTCGATAGCCCGGCGGACATCCTTGTCTTTCAGCCCCCGGCCCTTCAGCAGGTACTTGAATTCGATGCGGGTGTAGACCTTCGGATGCTCTTCAGCCTGCTCCGACTGGACCTCTATGCGCAAGCCGGTAACCGGCTTGCGCATACGATTCTTCAAGATGTGGACGACATCCATGGCTGAACAGCCGGCCGCGCCCAGCAGCAGCAAGCGCATGGGCGGCATGCCTGTGTCGCGGCCAAATCCAGGAGCACCGTCGACGACGATGGAGTGGCCCGCCGACTCGGCCACGAACTGCATCCCATCCACCCAGGTCACCTGTGTGTCACTCATAGTCATCAGCCTGGTACATGTCCTGGCGCAGGCTAGGACTCGACTGCTTCCAGCAACTTGGCCAAGAGCATAGGCTCGGGCACGGCGCCTTCCTGGTGAACTGTCTCGTTGATTACCGTCCGGGGCACGCCGTGGACGTGGTACTTGTTTGACAGGTGGGGGAACTCGATGGCCTCAACCATGTCGCCCGTGACAAGGTCGCTTTCAATGGCCAGCTTATGTGCCAGGCGGACCGCCTGCGGGCAGTAGGGGCAAGTCGGCGTAACAAAGACCTGCAAGTGCACCGGCTCGGTGATGCTGGCCATGGCTTCCTTCGTGCCGGGTTGCAGGCCAGACTCGCCCCTGGAAACATCGAGGATGTCCTCGATGACGCTGGTGAATTCATAACCGGACGGAATACCGTAGAACCGGACCCCATAGTCCCGCTCCTCGCCATCTTGCACGCGCACAATGGCAATCGCCGGGATCTTGTCCACGCTGTATAGCTCAGCCATGGCCTTGTCAGCCACAAAGTCGTATACCTCAGCCGAGATACTGTCAGACAACTCGGCGATCTCTTCCACAATCTGGCGGGTCTCGGCGCAGAATTGGCATTCAAAATCCTGCGTGAATACGACAAGCTTGACCGGATCGACCAGATTCTCTTCAAACTCTTTTTTCAGGAACTCGGCATCCTTCTCAGAAATCAATGGCATCTCACACCTCCGTTTTGCATAAGTCAGGGACGTTGCCCGCCCCCACAACATCCCTTTAGATGCAGAATATGCCAAAAGGTTTCATGCGAAAAAAGTGGCGCTCAAATGGCCGCTTGGTTGCGAGGCGATCAGTCAAGTTCCAGGACTTTGTAGAGCCGCTCCTGTACGTCTACTGGTAGCTCGGTGGGGGCTTGGGATTGATATAGGGTAATCGTCTTGCGCACAGTGTCTACCATCACCCGGCAATTGGGGCACTCGGCCAGGTGCGCTTCCAATTCGGCGCAAAGCGTAGCTTCTAGCTCACCGTCGATATAGTCGGAGAGCTGGCCCAGAAGTTCATGACAACGGCCATGTTCATGCTTGGCTGACACAAATACCACTCCTCTCTACGCTGTGGCTTGCAGGCCCCCGGCGTGCTCCGTGAAGTAGTCTGACAGCCGGTCCCGAAGCCGCAAGCGCGCCCGGTGAAGGCGGTTCTTGACTGCCTGAACGGTGATTCCCAGGACTTCTGCCGTCTCGGCTCCAGATAATCCCTGGATGTCACGCAAAACAAAGGTGGATCTCAGTGTCTCCGGCAGCTCGGCAATGGCCCGGTCCATCTCCTCGCGCGCCTCGGCAGTGAGTAACTGATCGTCAGGAGCCGTCGACCAGTCTACGAGATGGCGTGATACAGGCTGTTCGTCCTCGCTGTCTGCGCCCAAAGGCTGGTCTAGGGAGAACTCGGTCATCTGCTTCCGCTTCCGCAGGCGCATTAGGCTGCCATTGTAGGCAATGCGGTAGAGCCAGGTAGACAGTTGAGACCGCCCCTCGAAGCGGTCAATGGCCTGAAACGCGCTCAAAAAAGTCTCCTGCAACACGTCCTCGGCCTCCTGTTCGTCGCCCAACAACTTGAGCGCTACACTGTACACATTCGCAGAGTTGAGCTCCACCAGCCTGCGAAAGGCAGCGGGCTCACCGGCCCGAAGGCCCTCTAGCAGTTGTGCTTCGCTTGGAAAGGCAACTTGGGCAACCACGTTCTCTCCTTTAGATGCAGGTTGGGTTGAAAAGTTTCAGACGGCATCAATCTCCATCCGAAGAAGCTCAAGGCAGGACAGCTCCCGGTCCCAGAGCGGTAGCGGGTGCCGTTGACGGTGCACATAGCGCCTGAACCCGGTCCGCTCACCACATACCTTCCGCTGGGCCGACCAGCATCGAGAGTGTAACAAAAAGAGGGAGACTTGTCAATCTCCCTCCGTTCTAACTGTAATGAGCCGGGCCGGTCGCACAAACCAGAGTCATTCCTGGTACGAGATTACGCCCAGACCGTCCTCGACACCCGATCCGCTCCCGGGGACGACGCCCGTTTGCGTGCGGGGGCTCGAGCGAGTTTTGCACCGAAAGCTAGGCCACAGTTTCTGTCTGGAGCGCCTCCTCCACAAGGGGCATGATATGGTAGTAGTGGGCAGTGCCCACCAGCTTCAGGTGGCCATCGACGGCCACAAGTGGATAGGGCAGGTTCTGATCCTGGACAACCGCCAGAAGTTCAGCAAACTCGGCCTGGCCTTCTGTGTCGGCCAGGTCTATGTACTCTACCTCAACCGAAGGCCCATACCGCATTTGCAGGTAGTACTGGGTGATCCGCGTGGTCTCCGCCGAAGACCTGGGCGGTCCTCAACCAATAGAATTGCAGTTCTCGAGAAACCTGTGACCAAATACCGTGATGTGGACCTGTGCTGTCGTTTCGACCTCCATAGAATCCTCCCTACGTAGTGCTTATTCCCAGCGGCGCTTGCGGACCATGGCACATTCGTGATGGACCACCTGCATGCCGTGCTCGTGACAGTACTTGATTGCAGTTTCCGACTCGGCGCCCGGTTGCATCCAGATCCGAGTAAGACCGAGCTGATGGGCCTCTTTTACAACCTGCTCGGTGACAGGAGGGGGTACTACCAGATCCACCACCTCTGGGGACTCGGGCAGATCGGCAAGTGTAGGAAAGACCTCTGCACCCTCCACCACACCCCCCTTGGGGTTCACAGGGTAGACAATGTATCCTGCCTGGCTGAGGCTACGAAAGACGCGGTTTCCGAATTTGGTCCGGTCCTGGCTGGCACCGACAACAGCCCACACACGACGGTTGACAAAGTCGGAAATCAGTTGCTCCATTTGGCCATAGTCCACGCGTAGCCTTTCCCTCCTCGTGCTGTATACCCCCAGGGGGTACAGTGGCAATTATAGCATTGCTAGCATCCTTTGTCAAATCGGAAACCCCCTTGAATACAAAGGCGCAGGCAACTTCCGGGACAGCATTTGACAAAAGCGCTCGATCCGGCGTATACTGGATGCCCATCGGCAATGAAGCCGCGCAAGAACTCTTTGGCGAAAAGCCTTTGAGGAGCAGGCAGCGGCCGGTGCACGGGGCACCGGCCTTTGTGGTCTGTGCAGATGAAACACAAGGAGGAGGGAAACAGCATGACGAAGGTGATCGGAGTTCGTCGCGAGGACAAGAGCGAATGGGAGCGACGGGTCCCCTTAACTCCACAGGACGCTGCTCAACTCCAGGAAGAAGGCGGACTTCAGATAGTAGTTCAGAACTCACCCATTCGTGCCTTCGCCGACGAGGAGTTTGTACAGGCAGGCGTCACCGTACAGGAGGATCTATCTGGCTGTCCAGTCATTCTTGGCATCAAGGAGATCCCCCTCGACCTGTTTGAGCCAGACAAGGCATACGTCTTTTTTGCCCACGTTATCAAAGGACAGCCGTACAATATGCCCATGCTCAAGAGATTGCTGGACCTGGGCTGCACGCTGATCGACTATGAGCGGGTGGTGGACGAAAAGAACCGCCGTCTCATCTTCTTTGGTTGGCACGCAGGTGTTGCGGGCATGATCGACACCCTCTGGGCCCTCGGACAGCGCCTGGCGTGGGAAGGCACCCACACCGCCTTCTCCGAGTTGCGCCAAACCTACACCTACCACGACCTGGCAGAGGCCAAGGCTGCCCTCCAGCAGGTTGGAGCCAGGATCAAAGCCGAAGGCCTACCCCAGGAAATCACACCGCTCACGCTCGGCATCGCCGGCTATGGAAATGTCTCGCGGGGTGCGCAGGAGATACTCGACCTGCTGCCCGTGATCGAGATCGAACCCGAAGAACTGGCTACCCTCAGCGAATACTCAGAACACCACATTTACAGGGTGGTGTTCAAAGAGTGGCACATGGTAGAGCCACAGGCGCCGGACACAGAGTTTGAACTCCAGGACTACTATGACCATCCCGAGAAATACGTAGGCGTCTTTGAGCGATACATCCCCTATTTGTCCGTGCTGGCAAACGCGATCTACTGGACCAAGCGCTACCCTCGCCTGGTGACCAAGTCCTACCTGAAGGACCTCTTTGGTGGCGCGAAGAAGCCTCGCCTGCGCGTCATCGGCGACATCAGTTGCGATGTGGAAGGCGCCATTGAGTGCACCGTCAAGGCCACCGAGCCGGGCCAACCGATTTATGTCTACGATCCACTCACCCAGCAGGCGACCGATGGCCACGAAGGATCGGGCGTGGTCGTTATGGCGGTGGAAATCCTACCCAGTGAGCTGCCCCGCGAGGCGTCGGCAGACTTTAGTCGAATCCTGAAGCCATTCATACCGGCCATCGCCCAATGTGATTTTTCAGCGTCCTTTGAGGAATGCAACCTGCCACCCGAGATCAAGCGCGCGGTCATTGCCTATGGGGGTAGGCTGACGCCAAAGTACGAATACATTGCGGAATTCATGGACCAAATGGGCAGGCGTCTGCACAAAATGCAGGCCAGTGTTGCGTCCTAGACGCCGCGCGCCGTGTTGTGCGACAAACACCACGATAAGTGAATGACAACAAATCGAAGGGAGAGGAACTCGCCATGAAAAAGGTTCTTGTACTCGGAGCTGGCCTGGTGACCAGACCCCACGTCCGCTATCTGCTGGAGGTACCGGACTTTGAAGTAACCGTGGCCAGCCGCACGGTGAGCAAAGCAGAAGCCCTTATCCAGGGGCATCCGCGGGGCAAGGCCATGGCTCTGGACGTAACGGACGAAGTTGCCCTCGGAGAGCTGATCCGTCAGACGGACTTGGCAGTCAGCATGCTGCCTTATGTCTACCACCCCAAGGTCGCTGACCTGTGCGTGAAATACCACAAGCACATGGTGACTACGTCATACGTCAAGGATGCCATGCGCGCGTTGGACGGTCCGGCCAAGGAGGCAGGCGTGATCCTGCTAAACGAGATTGGCGTCGACCCCGGCATCGACCACATGTCGGCCATGAAAGTGATCCACCAGGTGGAACGGGAAGGTGGCAGGATCACCAGCTTTGTCTCCTGGACAGGAGGGTTACCGGCTCCCGAGGCCAGCGACAACCCCTTGGGCTACAAGTTCTCATGGAGCCCGAAAGGCGTTCTCCTGGCAAGCACAAATCCCGCTCGCTTCCAGAAGGACGGCGAACTGGTCGAAATCCCCGGTGAGGAGTTGTTCGACCACTATTGGCCGGTGTACATCGAGGGACTGGGGGAATTCGAGGGCTACCCCAACCGTGACAGCATGCCGTATACCGAGACCTATGGCATCCAGCCCAGCGACTGGATGTTTCGAGGAACCCTGCGGAACGTGGGCTGGTGCGCCACCCTGAAAAAGATTGCGGAGCTGGGCTTACTGGACGACACACCAGTGGATGCCCTCCCATCCACCTTTCGCGAATTCGCCGCCCACCTGCTGGACGTCAGCCCAGACACCGATTTGCCCCTGTACCTGGCCGAGGAGTGGGGTATGTGCGACGATTCCAAGCCGATCACGGATCTGGCCTGGCTAGGCCTTTTCTCAGACGACCCACTCCCGGAGGGAAAGACCACGCCCATCGACATCATGGCAGCGCGGATGCAGGCCAAGATGGCCTACAAACCAGGCGAGCGCGATATGATCGTCATGCAACACGAATTCGTAGCCGAGTACACCAATCGCAAAGAGGCCGTTACTGCCACGATGATCGACTTTGGCATTCCCCACGGCGACACTTCCATGTCCCGCACCGTTGGACTGCCTGCGGCCATTGCCGTACGGCTGATCCTACACGGCGAGTTCTCCGGGCTAACAGGTGTGCACGTGCCGGTAATCCCCGAGATCTATGAGCCGGTACTGGCCGAGCTCGCAGAGCTTGGCATCGGGCTCACCGAGAAAGTGCAGGTCATGCCCTGACAGGCCAAGTGTGAAGCAGAAGGGATGATGCCAAAGGGCCAACCCCCTGGCTCTCGTGCTTTTCGTTTCGGGCTTTATGGCAATCGAGGTCAATATGAACAGCCAAGGCTATATCGCGGTTGAGGACCAATTCAACGCCCACAACTACCAGCCCCTGGACGTGGTGCTCACCTGGGGCGAGGGCGTGTGGGTAGAAGACGTGGATGGCAAACGCTACATGGATTTTCTGGCAGCCTATTCGGCTGTGAACCAGGGCCACTGCCATCCACGCCTTGTCGAGGTGATGCAGCAGCAAGCTGCCAGGTTGACGCTTACCAGCCGCGCCTTTCGTAACGATCAATTGCCACTGCTGGCCAAAGAGGTGTGCGAGCTAACCAGCTACGAGATGATGTTGCCCATGAACTCGGGTGCCGAGGCGGTCGAGACGGCCATCAAGGCCGCCCGCAAGTGGGGATACGAGGTCAAAGGGGTGCCGGAAG
>Ga0180437_10001420_pt1 | contig 41044 bp, 49 predicted proteins | sample SS_ome_4_FD_132410 | JGI IMG/M metagenome (GOLD analysis project Ga0180437, IMG submission 132410) | Hypersaline lake sediment archaeal communities from the Salton Sea, California, USA - SS_3_D_1 metaG | ecosystem: Environmental > Aquatic > Non-marine Saline and Alkaline > Hypersaline >...
CGGTGGCGCTGGAGCAGGGTTCCCGGTTCGCAATCCGGGAAGGCGGCCTCACGGTTGCCTCCGGCGTTATCACTCAAATTCTGGAATAAGGTTCAAATTATGGCCAAACAAAAAATTCGCATCCGCTTAAAAGCTTATGATCATCGCGTCCTGGATCAATCAGCAAAGCGAATTGTTGAAACCGCTGAGAGAACAGGTGCAAGAGTTGTTGGACCGGTACCCTTGCCAACTCGAATAGAGAGGTTTACAATACGCCGCTCAACTTTTATAGATAAAGATTCACACGAGCACTTCGAAATTCGTACACATAATCGGCTTATCGATGTTCTCGATCCCGATTCGAAAACAATTGATATGTTAATGCGTCTGAACCTTCCAGCGGGTGTGGATATTGAGATCAAAATCTAAACAGAGATTGGCTCAAATTTTTATCAAGTAGAGATAACACGTAACTTACAAATACATTGTTTATGTAATCAGGCAGTGTAAGAGCGGTTCGGTTGGCGAACCTAAATGATATGCTTCGCGGCAAATCGTCTAACTGCGCTGCCGTAAAGGATGATGCAGCCAAGCCCAGGCTGACAGTCCTGAAAAAATTAGAACGCAGGAGAAAAATGATATGTTGAAAGGGCTGATTGGTAAGAAAGTCGGCATGACCCAGATTTTCGATGATAGTGGAGCTGCGGTTCCAATAACTTTAATCGAGGCTGGGCCTTGTTATGTAACTAGATTGAGATTGCCTGAAAATGATGGTTACACAGCAATCCAACTTGGATTTGGTGAAACAAAGCCAAAACGCCTTTCCGGTGGCCAGCTTGGGCATTTAAAGCGCCATAATCTTCCCCCATTGCGCTTCTTACGTGAGTTTCGGATAAAAGAGCCTGAATTGAAAGAAGGCGACAAAATTACCGTTGATGTATTTGCGGTTGGAGATTCCGTTGACGTAATTGGCACCAGCAAGGGAAGAGGATTCCAGGGGGGAGTTAAGAGATATGGATTTCGCGGAGGCCCTAGAACACACGGTCAATCCGACCGTGAGCGTGCGCCTGGTTCGCGTGGTTCTGGGACAACCCCTGGAAGAGTTTGGAAAGGCTCACGAGGTCCTGGACATATGGGCAACCAGCGAGTTACAGTTCACAACCTGAAAGTCGAAATTGTCGACGACGAACGCAATCTTCTGGGTGTGCGCGGCGCTGTCCCGGGTTCAAGAGGCGGGATTCTTTTGATAAAAGAAGCTCGTAAACAGTAAAAATATTCAGCCGATACTGGAGCATGAAAAATGAAGGTAGATGTTGTAAATATGAAAGGTGAAAAGGTCGACACGCTTGAACTTCCAGCGGTGATCTTTGAAGCGCCGATAAATGTAGATTTAATGCACCAGGCATATACTCGACAAATGGCAAATGCGCGCCAGGGTACGCACAGCACTAAGGGTAGAAGTGAAGTAAAAGGCGGCGGACGAAAACCATGGCGTCAGAAGGGAACCGGAAGAGCACGTCAGGGATCTATTAGAGCAGCTCATTGGGTAGGAGGAGGAAAAGTTCATACTCCAAAACCACGTGAATATTCACAAGACCTTCCAAAGAAAATGCGTAAAGCAGCACTCAGGTCAGCTCTTTCTGTAAAGGCGATTGAACAAAGCATAGTTGTGCTTGACTCATTATCCCTACCCGAAGCAAAAACCAGATTGATGGCTCAGACCCTCGACACGCTTGCGGGAGACTCCAGCGTCCTGCTTCTTATTCCTGAATCAAATGGAGATTTTGAAACGGTGATCCGTTCTACACGAAATATCCCTGATGCGAAAACCCTTATGGCGAGATATTTAAATATCAGCGACTTGTTTGGTTATGAGAAACTGATTTTCCCGGTTGGCGCCTTAGATGTTATTGCTTCGTATTTAGGTTAGTGGGAGAAAATATGACCTCAGTATTTGATATTATCCATCGGCCGATAATTACAGAAAAATCGAATTATCAGAACAGCGTTCTTCAACAATATGTTTTTGAGGTTGATCCATCTGCGACGAAAAGCATGGTTAAGGACGCTGTGGAAGAAATATTTAATGTTAGTGTGCTGCGAGTTAATATAATCAATCTGCCTGCGAAAAAATCTCGCAATTTACGAACCAGACAGAGGACAACTCGAAGGAAAGCATATAAAAAGGCTGTGGTCACTTTAGCTCCGGGAGACTCAATCTCGGTGTTTGAAGGAGTAATGTGATGGGTGTAAAAAAGTATAAACCGGTAACTCCCAGCCTGCGAGGAACAACTGGCTCAACTTTTGAAGAAGTTACTAAAACAAGCCCGGAGCGTTCCCTTACCAAACCAAAGAAGAAACACGGCGGTAGAAATATGTACGGCCGAATAACTGTTCGGCATAGAGGCGGTGGTCATCGTAGAAGATTAAGAATTATCGATTTTAAGCGGAACAAGTATGGAATCCCAGCCCGAGTTGCTGCAATTGAGTATGATCCAAACCGTTCTGCCAGAATCGCACTGTTGAATTATGTTGATGGTGAGAAAAGCTATATTATCGCACCTTTGGATGTCAGAGTTGGTGATGTAATTGTTTCTGGATCGGACGTAGAAGTTCGCCCTGGTAACAGGCTTCCAATTACTAATATACCAGTCGGTACCATGATTCATAATATTGAATTGAAAGAAGGTCGTGGCGCCCAACTCGTTAGAGCAGCGGGAGGTGCAGCCCAACTTTTAGCCAAAGAGGGCGAATATGCCCAGGTTCGCCTGCCTTCTGGTGAGGTTCGATTAGTACTCCAGAAATGTTATGCGACGATTGGACAGGTAGGAAATCTTGATCACGGAAACATAAAATTGGGAAAGGCAGGTAAAAAACGACACCTTGGAATCAGGCCAACTGTCAGAGGGTCCGCAATGTCCCCGCGTGATCACCCGCACGGTGGCGGTGAGGGTCGTTCTCCCATTGGGATGCCAGGCCCAAAGAGCCCGTGGGGTAAACCCACACTTGGTTACAAAACCCGTAAGAATAAACAAACCGACAAATATATCGTCAGACGTAGACGGAAAAAGCGAAGATAAATTAATATTTTTTATAAGATAAGAATTCGAAATGAAGATGCTAACTGGGTGCCATTAGATTTTGGAGAATATAAATGGGAAGATCTTTGAAAAAAGGTCCATATGTGGATCCGAAACTGCTGAATAAAATTGAAAGAATGAATGATTCTGGGGACAAAAGAGTTGTTCGTACCTGGAGTCGTGCCAGCACGATATTTCCTCAAATGGTTGGTCATACGATCGCTGTTCATGATGGAAGGCGGCATGTACCGATCTATGTTACCGAAAACATGGTTGGACACAAACTGGGTGAATTTGCTCCTACCCGAACATATCGCGGTCATGTTCAAGAGAAACGGGTGCGGAGAGGATAGTAAACAATGGAAACGGATATTTTTGCTACACTTCGATTTGTCCCGATTTCTCCCCAGAAGGTAAGACTTGTGATCGATCAGGTTCGGGGCAGGGATGTAACAGAAGCAATCACAATGTTGAAGTTTATCCCCAACAAAGCCGCCCTTCCAGTATCGAAACTGCTGGCTTCAGCAATGGCTAACGGAGAGGAAAATTTTGGTGTCAGCCGGGATGATTTATTTGTTTATCGAATTTTCGCTGACACTGCTCCAACCAGGAAATGGAGAAAATTTGGAGCCCGCGGCAGGTTTAAACCCTGGCTGAGGCGAGCTTCACATATAACTGTAATTCTGCGCGAACGAGAGGAAACTTAAGGAGAAAGTATGGGTCGAAAAGTTCATCCAATTGGATTTCGGTTAAAGATAAATAAAACTTGGGAAGGCCGCTGGTATGCAGAAGGTGAGAATTATGTAAATAACCTTCACCAGGATTTCAAATTAAGGGAACTGATTCGGAGTGAGGCGCCGCGTGCCGGTGTCTCTCTTATTGAAATCGAAAGGTTTCCCGGAAAAGTAAAGGTTATTGTTCAAACAGCAAAACCTGGTATTTTAATCGGACGAAAAGGTGAGAATGTCAAAAAATTGCGGAGCCTTCTGGAGGCTGAAGCCGGCAAAAAAATTGACCTGGAGATTAAAGAAATCAAAGACCCTGATCTCGATTCGTATTTAGTAGCTGGGAACATCGCCGAACAGCTTGAAAGACGAATCAGTTACCAGAGGGCAATGAAACGCGCCATTCAACAAGCGATGCGTTCAGGCGCGGAAGGAATACGGGTTGAGGTTTCAGGGCGCCTCAGTGGCGCTGAGATGGCCCGATCGATAAACATGATGGAAGGCCGCGTTCCCCGGCAGACTTTACGAGCCGATATTGATTTCTCCGTTGCTGAAGCGCTTACAACTTATGGTCGAATAGGAGTAAAAGTTTGGATTTATAAAGGGGAAGTGCTCCCTGATATAGAGGAAATTCCGGATACGACCGAAGGGGTCTATGTCAGCGAATAGCAATCATTGATTCGAGTTTGAAATTTAAATTATTTAAATAAATGGTTTTTATTGTGATTAGAAGAGGTATCCGAATATGTTAATGCCGAAAAGAGTTAAATGGCGAAAACAGATGCGTGGACGAATGAAAGGAAACGCATCTCGCGGCACCCAGATTGCGTTTGGTGATTATGGATTGAAAGCCTTGGAACCAGGCTGGGTATCAGCACGGCAGATTGAAGCTGCCCGCAGGGCGATAGTCCGCGCTGTACGCAGACGTGGAAAATTCTGGATACGAATTTTTCCAGACAAGCCAGTAACAAAAAAACCCGCCGAGACAAGAATGGGTAAAGGCAAAGGCAATGTGGAATACTGGGTTGCGGTTGTCAAACCAGGACGTATCATGTTTGAGATCGGAGGGGGGCTGTCAGAAGATATAGCAAAGGAAGCATTGCGTTTGGCGCAGTATAAATTATCGGTCAAAACTAAAATTGTTGGACGAGAAGATATTTCGGGAGGCGAATAATGAGTGTAGAAGAGCTCCGGAATATAACTTCTGAAGAAATTCAATCAAAATTGGATGACGCAAAAGAAGAACTTATGAATTTGAGATTCCAACAATCAACTGGAGAATTAACTGATCATAACCAGATTCGTTATACCAGAAGACAAATTGCCCGGTTCCTTACTATCCTGCGCGAACGGGAAATTGAGTTAGAAATGGAGAGTGAGTCATGAATAACCGCAGGCGAATGACAGGTGTGGTGACAAGCAACAAGATGGACAAGACTGTCATCGTTGAAGTAACGCGTTCTTATCGGCATCGCTTGTATAAAAAAGTAATCCACAGTCGACGGAAAGTGATGGCTCATGATGACCTCGGATGCCAGCTAGGTGATAAGGTAATTGTTGTTGAAAGCCGTCCTTTGTCAAGAAAAAAAAGATGGGTAGTTCAAGAGATATTACAGCGCGATATTGCTGCTGGGGAACCAGTACTGGTGTTGGAGGAAGAGTAAATGATCCAGCAGGAGTCCAGGATAAAGATAGCAGATAATACAGGAGCCCGCGAATTATTGGTGATCCATGTGGTTGGTGGCTCATCTCGCAGGTATGGCAGGATCGGGGATGTGGTTGTAGGAACTGTGAAAGCCGCGACACCTCAAGGCACAGTAAAAAAGAGCGATATTGTGCATGCAGTGATCGTCCGCTGCGCTAAAGAGTGGCGTAGAGAAGATGGATCCACAATCCGCTTTGATGATAATGCAGCTGTGATTCTTGACGCCGATGGTCGTAATCCCAGAGGCACCCGCATTTTTGGACCTGTTGCAAGAGAATTGCGCGAGAAGGGATACATGAAGATTGTATCGCTGGCACAAGAAGTCCTTTAGCTGAATACTTAAAAAGAAGGAGCAGGCATTGTGAAAGTAAAAATCCGTAAAGGTGACACGGTTGAAGTAATAAGTGGCCTCTTTGAGGATAAAGGTAAGAGAGGTGAGGTTATCAAAATATTGCCAAAAGATGGCAAAATTGTTGTCCAGGGTATCAATTTACGCAAAAAGCACCAGAAGCAGGTTCAAACCCGGGGCAGAACCCTCTCACCTGGCATAATCGAATTTGAAGCGCCAATATCAATTTCTAACGTGATGTTCGTTTGCCCAGTTTGTAAACAGCCATCTCGGATTGGCATAAAAAGAGCTGGTCAGGATATTCAACGAGTGTGTAAGAAGTGTGAAGCAGAATTTGATTAATATAACTGTTGGAGCATTATTAGATGAGCTTAGTTATTAAAAAAAGATATAAAGAAGAAATTGTTCCTGCGTTGATGAAATCGCTGAACCTGTCCAATATTATGGAGGTTCCAGGTGTTAAGAAGGTTGTTGTGAATGTTGGAGTAGGTGAAGCGATAGACAATGCAAAAGCACTGGACGCAAGTGTTTCGGATCTCAGGATAATCACCGGCCAACAACCTGTAGTAACAAAAGCTCGCAAGAGTATTGCGAATTTTAAGCTAAGGGAAGGAAGATCAATTGGAGCAAAAGTAACTTTGCGGGGCGACCATATGTGGTCATTTTTAGATAGATTGATGAATATTGCCCTCCCGCGTGTAAGAGATTTCCGGGGTGTTTCTCCAAATGCATTTGACGGAAGGGGAAACTATACATTGGGTTTGCGGGAACAGTTGGTGTTTCCAGAAATTGATTATGACAAGATAGATAAGATCCGGGGATTTGAAATAACCATAGTTACAAGCGCCCGTGATGATGAACAGGGGAGACAATTACTGCAATTATTGGGTATGCCATTCAGGCAGGAAGGATAAACGATGTCAAAGAAATGTATGCCAATCAGAGAAATCAGGCGAAAGTATCAAACACGAGTTAGGAATCGCTGTAAAGTGTGCGGAAGACCGCGCGGCTATATACGCAGATTTGGATTGTGCCGTATCTGTTTCCGAGAACTGGCGCTGAAAGGAAAAATACCAGGCGTTGTCAAGTCTTCCTGGTAAATGGAACTGAGGAGAGGTAAATGAGCGTTAATGATCCCATCGGAGATATGCTAACTCGAATCCGCAATGCAATTATGGCGGATCATAAAGTCGTAGCGATGCCAGGCTCGAAAATTAAAATTGCAATAACCCAAATTCTTAAGGAAGAGGGGTATATCAATGACTATGAAGTTGTTGATGGCAAAGTATATGGATCGAAAGTAATCCGAATTAAACTTAAATATGTCGGTGACCGTCGAAAACGGAAGCCCGTTATATCTGGATTGGAGCGAGTCAGCCGCCCTGGAAGAAGGGTTTACACTGGAAAACAGGATATCCCATGGGTGCTATCTGGGATAGGAGTAGCGATATTGTCAACTCCGAAAGGTGTAATGACTGGACAGCGGGCCAGGCAGTTAGGTGTTGGCGGTGAGGTTTTGTGTAAAATTTGGTGATCAAAGGGAAACATGTATTTGTAAAGTGTGATCCCGGATGATTGGAGGTAAAAGAAGTGTCTAGAATTGGTCGACTGCCAGTGGCAATACCTGAAGGTGTTGAAGTTAGGATAAAAGGGACTCATGTAAGCGTTAAAGGCCCAAAAGGTGAGCTCGAACATAATTTTCCGGCCGATATGAAAATCACTCAAAAAGAAGGTGAAATTATTGTCACCCGGCCAACCGATGAACAAACCCACAGAGCATTTCATGGAATGACCCGCTCATTAATAAATAATATGGTTATCGGAGTTAGTGATGGGTTTCAAAAAGTGCTTGAGATAAATGGTGTTGGTTATCGTGCAGAACTTGATGGGAAAAACCTTGTATTAAATGTAGGTTATTCACATCCAGTAATCATCGTACCACCTGAAGGAATTGAATTTGAAGTGGATACACGAACCCGCCAAATAACCGTGAAAGGGTACGACAGGCAGAACGTTGGACATATGGCTGCGGTTATTCGCAAGGTTCGCCCTCCTGAACCTTATAAGGGAAAGGGGATTAAATACCTTGATGAGCACATTCGAAGAAAGGCTGGTAAGGCAGGAAGGGTACAGTAATATGGTTAAGAATAACGATCGCAATTACAAAAGAACCCGCAGGCATGTGCGCGTAAGATCAAAAATAATTGGAAATTCCGAGAAACCGCGCTTGAATGTCTACCGCAGTTTATCGGAAATTTATTCACAAGTAGTAGATGATTCTACTGGAAAGACAATTGTATCAGCGTCGACGATCGACCGCGAATTACGATTAAAAATGAAAGGACTAAATAAAACTGATCAAGCTAACCTGGTTGGTAAACAGATAGCAAAGCGTGCAAAGGACAAGGGAATCAAAGAAGTAGTTTTTGATCGCGGCGGCTACCAGTATATCGGTCGGGTTAAAGCTCTCGCTGATGGGGCGCGAGAAGGTGGCTTGAAATTTTAACTCTGTACGTATTTTATTGATTAATATGACGATTGGAAAAACAAACAACTCTCCCAAGGAGAATTTTTATGTCGGATTATGAATTTTCGGACTTGACACAGGAACTGGACGAACGAGTGGTTGATATAAAACGCGTCGCTAAGGTAGTTAAAGGTGGCAGGCGATTTTCTTTCCGGGTTACAGTTGTAGTTGGGAATAACCGGGGGAGTGTAGGAGTAGGCGTTGGAAAAGCGAATGCTGTCCCGGATGCGATGCGAAAGGCTACTGATAAAGCTAGAAAGAATATGCAGGAAATCGCAACATACAAATCAACAATTCCCCATGAAGTGTTGGGTAGAGTTGGTGGAGCAAAAGTTTTGTTAAAACCAGCTTCACCAGGAACTGGCGTAATTGCAGCTGGTGGTGTCCGGGCGGTTATCGAAGCCGCAGGAATATCGGATATTTTGACGAAATCCTTAGGCAGCAGCAATATTCTTAATGTTGTCTTCGCTACATTAGCTGCTTTAGATGAATTAAAGTCTCCCAGGGAAGAAGCCGCCAGAAGGGGTAAATCTCCTGAGGAATTAATACCATACTGGGAGAGAAGATAAAATGGCGAGATCAACAAAGAAGAAGAAAAATAAAATTCAAATAACTCTCGTAAAAAGCCCTATTGGATATTCCAAACGTCAAAAAGATACTGTTAAAGCGTTGGGATTGCGTAAAGTAAACCAGACAGTAATAATGGAATCTTCACCTGCCGTACAGGGAATGCTGGAAAAAGTCAGCCATCTTATATCAGTTGAAGAGGAAGAATAGGTTTTATTATGAAATTACACGACCTGAAACCAAGTGAAGGCGCCAAAAAAAGCCGCAAACGTGTTGGCCGCGGAACTGCCGCCGGTCAGGGAAAAACGGCTGGCAGAGGGACGAAAGGCCAGGGTGCTCGCGCTGGCGGTGGAACTCCTTTGTACCACCAGGGAGGAAATCTGCCATTCTTTCGCCGTTTACCATTTATGAGAGGAAAAGGTTTCACACCAATTAACCGGATTGAATATTATGAAGTAAATCTGGACCAACTCTCAAAGTTTAAAGCAAAAAGCATCGTTTCACCTGAGACGCTCGCAGAAACTCGGATTATTCGTGATACTCGCAGACCTGTGGTTTTATTAGGTCGTGGTGAAATCGATAAAGCGCTCAACGTAAAAGTACAACGTATCAGCAAAAGCGCCCTTTCCAAAATCGAAGCTGCAGGCGGCAGTGTTGAAATCATTGAATAAGTCGAAATCAAGGAGTCAATAATATGAAGCGGTCTGCTTGGCGATACATCTGGGCAGCAGGTGATATTCGAAAACGAATACTGATGACGATCTTGCTTTTAGGGATTTACCGTCTTGCAGCACATGTTCCTGTTCCGGGAGCCAATCGAGAAGCAATAGCAAGAATTTATGATGCAGGGGGTGCAGGAGGTACTCTGGTTGGTTTGCTGGATTTACTCTCTGGCGGAACCGTATCTAATTTTTCGGTTTTAGCAATGGGAGTATATCCTTACATCACCGCCCAAATTATCCTCCAGTTACTTGTTCCGATTATTCCTGCTCTTCAACAGAAAATGCAAGAGGATCCACGTGAAGGCCGGAAATGGATGGAGAAATGGACATATATCCTGGCAGTTCCTATGGCGGCACTGCAAGCAATTGGACAAATAAACATTTTCAGCTCATTGTCCGGTGGTGTACCGGTTGTTGAAAACTTTGGTTTTAGAGGCGGAGATTCGCTGGCATCCCTGGCGGTCGTGGTGAGCATGACTGCGGGGACGATGTTCGCGATCTGGTTAGGTGAACTCATTTCTGAATTTGGTTTGCGCAATCAGGGCCTTTCTCTCATAATATTTGCGGGAATTGTCTCACGAATACCGATTAACTTCGCCAGTATTCTTGCAGATGAGCAGAACCGGGTGTTCTTAATGCTGTTTACCATTGTGATTACAGTACTTACCATTTTTGCAATAGTTTTCGTCCAGCAAGGAAGAAGAAACGTACCGGTTATGTATCCAGGTCGACGAGTAGGTAACCGGATGTCCATGCCAGTAAAAGGTACATTGCCTCTTATGGTGAATATGGCAGGGATGATCCCGCTGATATTCGCCCAATCTTTGCTAACCTTTCCCGCGATTCTTGCCAGTTTCTTCACTCAATCTCAAATCGAATGGGTTAGTAATCTTGCAACTTCAGTACAGAATCTTTTTAGTGGTGACAGTAACGCCTACTGGATTTTATACTTCCTGATGGTGGTTGGATTTACATTTTTCTATACCAATGTGCTATTTACTCAGCAGAATTATGGAGAAAGTCTGAAAAGGGTTGGTGCCAGAATACCGGGAGTAAGCCCGGGTGCACCTACCCAGAGGTACTTAAACCGGGTCCTGAGCAGGATTACACTGCCGGGAGCTTTGTTTTTGGGTTTTGTTGCTATCCTGCCCTGGTTGTTAGGTCTTCTCGTCCCGGTCGGGCAGAATACCAGTTTAATGCTGGTTCAATCTGCTGGGCTGCTGATAGTCGTCGGTGTTGTCCGGGACGTGTTCTTCAATATCGAAGCTGAATTGAAGATACATGGATATGAAGATTCGTTATTGATACGCTGATATTGAAGTCGGTATGCCAAAATTTATAATTCTTTTAGGCCCTCCCGGCGCAGGAAAAGGAACCCAGGCAAAACTGGTTGCAGAAGAATTGGATTTTCCGCATATATCTTCTGGTGATATTTTCAGGGAAAATATCAAAAATGGCACCGATCTGGGGTTACAAGCGAAGGTATACATAGATCGCGGCGACCTGGTTCCTGATGAATTGACAATTTCTATGATCCGCCAAAGATTGGATTGTGAAGATTGTAAAAATGGAGCAATTTTAGATGGATTTCCGCGGACACCCGCTCAGGCTGAATCCCTGGGGATGATGCTTGCTGATTTTAATGGACAGGTGAATATTGTCCCGTTTATCAATGTGCCGGAAGATATTCTGGTGAAAAGATTATCAGGGAGATGGATCTGTCGTGCTGAAGGTCATGTCTTTCATGAACTTAATAACCCTCCAGACAAATTTGGTGTATGCGATTTTGATGGTTCTGAGCTTTACCAGAGAGAAGATGACAAAGAAGAGACAGTTAAGAACAGGATAGAAGTCTACTTCGAAAAAACCAGACCTTTGATTGAATATTATAAAAAGGCTGGTTTGCTCCAGGAAATTGACGGCGATCAACCCATCAATGAGGTCGTGAAGGAATTAAAAATCGTTATATCTCGGGTTATTTGATGTAGATATGGTGAATAAAGATATTTCTATCAAAAGTGAAAATGAACTGGCTCTAATGCGCGAGGCCGGCAAGCTGAACGCAAAGACGCTTGAGGCAGTTAGAGAAGCTGTTCGGCCAGGTGTAACTACCTCCGAGTTAGACAAAATTGCTGAATCATTGATCAGGGAGAATAATGCTGAGCCGGTTTTTAAAGGTTACCCGGGACCGTATCCATTTCCAGCAACGCTGACGATATGCATAAACGATGAGCTGGTACACGGAATTCCGAGCGACCGAGTTTTGAAGGATGGAGATATAGTATCGATCGATTGTGGAACTTATTATAAAGGTTATGTCGGCGATTCCGCATTTACCATAGGCGTTGGGGATGTTTCTGATGAGGCGCAGCGGTTAATTGATGTAACAGAACAATCCCTGTTCGAAGGTATAAAGAAAATGTGGCCGGGTAACAGGCTTGGAGACGTGTCCTCAAGTATACAAAGGTATGTTGAGAAGAATGGGTTTTTCGTGACCCGGATTTATACCGGGCATGGCGTCGGGAAAAATATGCACGAAGGGCCGCAACTTCCCAATTACGGCATACCAGGGAAAGGACTGAAATTGGAACCTGGGATGACGATTGCTATTGAGCCCATGGTGCTAATGGGAACAGATAAAACCAGAGTACTTGATGATAAATGGACAGTGGTGTCTGCGGATGGGTCATTAACTGCCCATTTCGAACACACTGTGGGAGTAACAGAGTCAGGACCATTAATTCTAACAAGTTTATAGTTAAAAGCGATCTCGGAAAATAGTAGCTGGACGTAAAAGGCGATAATAGGTATAATTGTGGTTTTGGCTCAAGGAGTTATGAAATGAAAGTATCATCATCCATAAAAAAGAGATGCGCGAATTGTAAGATCGTAAAACGCAAAGGCGTTCTGTATGTAATTTGTGATAATCCAAAGCATAAACAAAGGCAAGGATAGATAATATGGCACGTATAGAAGGCGTTGATCTTCCCAGGAATAAAAGAGTTGAGGTTGGTCTTACATACATATATGGTATTGGTCCAACGCGTTCAAGACAGATCTTAAGTGAAACAGGCGTTAGCCCGGATACCAGAGTGAAGGATCTAACCGACTCGGATGTAACCAGGGTCAGGGATTATATCAACCAGAATTATAAAGTTGAGGGTGACCTGAGACGTGAAGTTCAATTGAATATTAAAAGATTGATTGAGATAGGTAGTTATCGCGGGTTACGGCACAGGCGCAATCTACCCGTACATGGTCAAAGAACGAAAACAAATGCTCGCACCAGAAAAGGCCCCAAAAGGACAGTTGCAGGTCGCGGAAGACGCCGCGGAGCTACCAAGAAGTAATTTTGATAACATAATTATTAGTATGAAAAGCGAGGTATTATGGCGCAAAGTGTAAGGTCTGCTCGTCGAAAAGGCAGCAAAAAAACTAAAAAGACATTGGCTTCTGGTCAGGTCCATATCTATGCTACGTTCAACAACACCATTGTCACGATCACTGACAACGAAGGTAATACTATAACCTGGGGGAGCGCTGGCTCTGTCGGTTTTAAAGGTTCAAAAAAGAGCACTCCTTTCGCTGCAAGGCTGGCAGCAGAAGAGGCAATTAAAGCTGCCCTGGCCATGGGTCTGCAGGAAGCAGAACTTTTTGTGAAAGGCCCAGGCCCTGGAAGGGAATCAGCAATTCGTGCAGTTCAAGCCCTGGGATTAAAAATAACGGCTATCTCAGATGTAACTCCAGTTCCCCATAATGGTTGCCGACCTCCAAAGAGGCGGAGAGTCTGAGATATAAAGATAAGGAAGGAAGTATAGGAACAATATGGCTAAGTATCGAGGCCCCGTATGCAAATTATGTCGACGTGAGGGAGAGAAGTTGTTCCTCAAGGGTGAACGATGTTTCACCCAAAAATGCGCTTTCGAAAGACGCGCTTACCCACCTGGTCAGCACGGCAAGAGTGCCCAGTTCAGGCGCAGGCGCGATTCGGATTACAATCGGCAGTTGCGCGCCAAACAAAAAGCCCGTCGAGTTTATGGTGTTTTGGAAAAACAATTCCGGCGATATCATGAAGTTTCACTTGAAAGAAGAGGACTCACCGGATTGAATTTGCTCCAAATTCTGGAAACTCGCCTTGATAATGTGGTCTACCGTTTAGGTTTTGCAGACAGTCGACAACAAGCCAGACTTCTGGTAACACACGGGCATTTCTCGGTAAATGGTCGCCGTACGGATGTCCCCAGCATGCTGGTTGCAGAGGGGGATATCATTTCAGTGAGAGACGGCTCGCGCAAACGAACTTATTTTAAGGGGTTACCAGAGATTTCTGAAGAAAAGAACGTTCCGGCATGGCTGAGCAGAGATTTAAATGTATTGTCTGGAACTTTGATTCGTTTACCTGAAAGGTCGGAGATTGATGGAAACCTGAACGAGCAGTTGATAGTTGAATATTATTCACGATAGACGAAGGATTATTGTCTTTTTATTCGACCATATCAAGTAAATTATGCAGTCAATGGGGATGAGGTGAACCGTGATAGGTTTAACGAATATGGTCACGCCGAAGATTGAGCGTGAGGCTGAATCAAGAAACTATGGAAAATTCAGGATAAGCCCCTTAGAAAGAGGTTATGGTGTAACCTTGGGTAACACCCTGAGACGTGTATTATTGTCTTCCCTGGAAGGAGCTGCAATCACTTCTATTCGTATTGCGGATGTACAACATGAATTCAGCGATATCCCTGGAGTTAGAGAGGATGTAATTCGGGTAATGCTCCAGGTAAAGCAGTTAAGAATAAAACTACATGATGTCGAAAGCTCACAATTGCATCTGGAGGTGAGGGGCAGTGGTGTTGTAACTGCTGGCGACATAATTTCACCTCCCGAGGTTGAGATTATGAACCCGGATTTATATCTTTTTACCGTAGATGATGATAATTCCCATATTGAATTCGAGATGAACGTTGAACGTGGGCGTGGATATTCGCCTGTTGATGACCGTATAGGGAGGTTGCCTATAGGAGAACTGCCGGTGGACGCGATTTTCAGCCCGGTAAAAAGAGTAAATTGGGAAGTTGGCTATGCACGCGTGGGTCAAAGTACGAATTATGACAGCCTGGTTGTTGAAGTCTGGACAGATGGGACGATTGGCCCCGAGGACGCATTAGCATCGAGCGCAAAAATAATGATTGAGCACCTTCGTCATCTTGCCGGCATTAGCGAAGATTCGCTGACTGCGATGACATTGGAAGAGGAAGAAGCCAGCCGTTTGACAAGTGAAATGATTGAAACTCCCATTGAAAACCTGGATTTATCCGTAAGGGTGTTCAATTCACTTAAACGTACAGGAATTACTACCGTTGGTGAAGTCCTTGAGTTATTAGAAAAGGGAGATGAGGCAGTAATGTCGATCCGTAATTTCGGTGAGAAAAGCCTCCACGAATTACGAGACAAGATGAAAGAAAAAGGTTATCTTGAAGATGAAGAAGAGATCGAGGAGGAACTGTAACGATTATGCGACACCGGGTTGCTGGTAAAAGATTAAATCGAGACACGGATTCGCGCAAAGCATTACGGCGAAACCTGATAAAACAACTTTTCGAACATGAAAGAATTAAAACCACCCGCTCCAAGGCAATTGCTGTGAGAGGTGAAGCAGAGAAGTTAATCACTTTAGCTAAAAATGGGAACAGTGCTGGCGAAATTGAAATGGTGAATGCAAGGAGAAAAGCCGCCGCAGAATTAAGTGATCCTGAAGCAGTGAAAAGGTTATTTGATGAAATAGCGCCTCGTTTTGAAAACAGGCAAGGTGGTTACACCAGAATTATTAAACTGGGACCCCGGCAAGGTGATGCAGCCGAAATGGCGCTGCTTGAACTTATTGAGGATTAATCGATAGCTGTTAACGCTGGTTGGCTGCTATCATGGCACATTACAAATCTATAATTGCGTACGACGGAACGAACTATTGCGGTTTTCAACGCCAGTCTCCAGAATCAAATCTCCGCACAGTCCAGTCGGAAATCGAAACCAGATTGCAACAGCTGGGCTGGACAGAAGATTCCATTTTGGCCGCTGGCAGGACTGATACTGGAGTACATGCTTCCGGGCAGGTGATCACCTTTAATCTTGACTGGAAACATACAAATCAAGAATTGACAGCAGCCATCAACTCTGGGCTACCCAACGAAATATCCATACAGTCTATTGAAGAGGTCGCCAATAATTTTCACCCCAGGTTTGATGCAGTTTCGAGACGTTACAATTACTGCATTTATATACAACCGGTTCGTGATCCACTGCGAGATCGATTTGCCTGGAAAGTCTGGCCAGAAGTCGATGATGATATGATGAATAAAGCAGCCAGAAGTTTAATTGGAAACCATGATTTCAGGAATTTTGGTAAACCTCACAAAACAGGCGGATCAACCAGACGGAGTGTTATTCAATCGGAATGGAAAAGGTATGCCGACAATCTGGTATACGAAGTTGAAGCAAACGCATTTTTGTATCACATGGTCAGGAGAATGGTGAAACTGCTTGTTGCAGTAGGTAATAATCGATTAAATGTCGAGAGCATTAAGGAATTCTTGACTTCAAAAGAAAATACAATCCCTCAGGGAATTGCACCGCCAAACGGATTAATTTTGGTCGAAGTAATATATTGAACGAAATATTAATTGATGATAAATAGACAACCATACTGATGAAAGAAATTCAATCAGCTTGAAATTATTTTTAGTTGGCATAAATATGGAGTAATGCGCGTGTATAAGACATACTTTCCAAAATCAAAGGAACTTTCCCATGACTGGGTTCTGGTCGATGCAGAAGATCAAACCCTGGGACGATTGGCATCGGAAATAACCAGGATTCTCCTGGGAAAAAACAAACCGACTTACACACCTGGGGTTGATACTGGTGACTACGTGATAATCATAAACTGTGAGAAATTAACTGTTACGGGCAACAAACTGGAAGAGAAAATGTATTATCGTCACTCTCTTTACCCTGGGGGTTTAAAAGAGATAAATCTGCGTGATCAATTAACCAAACACCCAGACAGAGTGATCAGGAGTGCAGTTTGGGGTATGCTTCCAAAGAATAAAATGGGGCGTAAACTTGTCCGAAAGCTGAAAATTTACGCTGGTCCTGATCATCCACACGGTGCTCAAAAACCAAAGCAGATTATTCTAAATAAGGAGTAATTTATGGCAGTTCAGTATTATGAGGGAATTGGCAGACGGAAGGAGTGTACTGCCCGGGTCCGTTTGATGAAAGGTTCCGGTCAATTTATGGTCAACGGAAAATCCGTGGAAGATTATTTTACTCGACTGGGTGATTTCCATGGGATTATGAAGCCGCTGGATGTAACTGGAGAGAATTCAAAATCACTGGATATTTCAGTTATAGCAAAAGGCGGTGGAGTCACCGGCCAATCAGAAGCTATTAAGTTAGGTATAGCTAGGGCTTTAGTGATTATGAATCCAGACTATAAGCCTGCTCTTCGGGAAAGCGGCTTGTTGACACGTGATTCGCGTGTGAAGGAACGGAAAAAGCCTGGGTTGAAGCGCGCCCGCAAGGCCCCTACTTATACTAAACGTTAAAAAAGAATTCGAAGAAAAATCGCGTGGAATCTGGCGGTAGTTTAAAAATACTGCTGTTGGATGATACGCTTTTTCTTTTAAATTGAAGAATAATATGGTCGAAAGATTTTCACCTTTAATAACTTTAATAGGGCTTGGACCTGGTGATCCGGGTCTTCTAACAAAAGCAGCCTGGGATGTGTTAAACAATGCTGAGGTGATTTACGTTCGTACTGTTAAACACCCGGTTATCGATAGCCTCCCATCCCAACTTGAGGTTAAATCGTTTGATCATTTTTATAATGCCGCTGAGACATTCGATGAAGTGTATCAACAGATCGTGGAGCAGGTATTAAATTTAGCATACCAGCCTGGTGGGATTATTTATGCTGTGCCTGGACACCCTTTTGTTGCTGAAGCGACCACAATTGAAATTTCAAGGCGTGCAAGAGAATTGGATATACCTGTAAAAGTGATTGAAGGATTGAGTTTTATTGATTCTGTTTTCAGTCAATTAAGAATTGATCCTTTGCCAAAAACAACCATAATTGATTCGCTTGAACTTGTTTCCAACCAAATCCCAAATTTCTCTCCTAATATTGGGGCTGTCATCGCCCAGATTCATTCAAAAGCGGTTGCCTCAGATGTTAAGCTAACATTGCTGGAGAATTACCCGGATGAACACCAAGTGAAATTGATCCATTCTGCGGGAACCTCCCGAGCGCAAGTGGAAAGCCTGAAACTGTTTGAAATCGATCGCAGCCCTCACATTGGTCTATTGACTGCTTTATATGTACCGCCAATAGATGATAAATATTCGTTCGAAGATTTTATTGAAGTAATCGCTCGTTTGAGAGCGCCTGATGGATGCCCTTGGGATAGAAAGCAAACCCATAAAACACTTCGGCCTTATCTCCTGGAGGAGGCGTATGAAGTTCTGGCGTCAATTGATTCTGAAAATCCAGAAGACATGCGCGAGGAATTCGGCGACTTATTGTTGCAAATCATTCTGCATGCCCAGATAGCTTCGGAATCGGGTGAATTTTCAATAAGAGATGTGCTGTATGATATTAATAAAAAGATTGTGGGGCGTCATCCACACGTTTTTGCTGGATTGGATATTCATGATGAACACGGCGTTTTATCCAACTGGGAGAGAATCAAGGCGGTTGAACGAAGTAAAAACGGGGAGGCTGAATCCAGCCTGCTTGATGGTGTGGCAGCAGCACTTCCTGCATTGATTCAAGCTGACCAGTACCAAAAGCGAGCAGCTCGCGTTGGTTTTGATTGGCCGGATATTGAGGGCGTTGTTGAGAAATTAATGGAAGAACTCCAGGAAGTGCTAACGGAGCAGGATCACCAAAACTTGTCGAAAGAAATGGGGGATTTGTTATTCGCTGTTGCTAATCTCGCTCGATGGTTTGACATTGACCCTGAAAGCGCCCTCAGGGAATCAAACGGGCGATTTAGAGATCGATTTTTTTTTATAGAAAAAACCGCCAGATTGAATAGAAAAATGATTGATCAGTTATCATTGGAGGAGATGGAGGAATTATGGCAGGAGGCAAAGAAATTTATCAAATAACCCCAAATTTACTCCTCCTGGTGATATGTCGGAAAAGTATCAACCCAAATTAATTCTCTTTATTATCTTGAAATAGAAAGAAACCATAAAACGATAGAAAAACAAATAAAAGCGCAATCAGTATCCAACCTGCGATTTTCTGCCACACCAATACTTGTTGGGATAACCCAACAATAAAAAATACCAGAAAGCCAATGAACAATGAAAAATTTATTCCCTTGATTGATTGGACTGATAGCTCTGGTAATGCGCTGCGAATTGCCCAAAGCAAGAGACCACACAGAAAAATACCTCCGCCGGACAGCCTTATAAATGCTGCAATATTCCAGTATGCCAATACATCCATTTCTTCGATTTCAGCAATCTGAAATAATGCCATAATCAATGGCGCATAGATGCAGAATGCTATACCTAAGGCGATGAAGATAAGAGCGTTTATCAGAATCAATCTTTGAAATGTCACGGTTGCCCATCCATTTTTCGACAGATGGCAGATAGTTTATCACAAGTGACCAACCCGGTTTTCGAACCGGGGATACCTAGAAGTTGAAAGTTAATAATTAATGGATACAAACGGTAATTCGAAGGAGAGACAATTGAGGATATTTACTTACACTGTTGGACCGGTTCAATCTAATGCGTATTTAGCTGCGGATCTGGATTCCGGTACTGCAGTGGTAATCGATCCGGGATGGGATGGAGAGCTGCTACTGTCAGATGCGAAAAAATTGGGTGTGAGAATCAGTGAAGTCTGGTTAACCCATGCTCATTTTGACCATATAGGAGGCCTGGCAGCGCTTGCCAACGGTCTTTCGTCTGCCCCGAATATTGCACTACATCCTGATGATCAGGCATTATATAACCTGCAGGGCGGCGCGCCGCTCTTTGGGATGAAGATTGATACTCCACCTATACCCAGTATGGTTCTTTTCCATGGTCAAAAGCTGACTTTAGGTGAATCTACCTTTGAAGTAAGACACACTCCTGGTCACACTAAAGGACATGTTGTATTCTACTGCGAGAAGGAGGCAGTTGCGTTTGTAGGGGATGTAATCTTCTTGGGTAGTATCGGAAGAACCGATTTGCCTGGAGGGGATTATTCGACTTTAATTGAAAGCATTAGTACTCAAATTCTGACAATGAGCGATCAAACCCGCTTGCTTACCGGTCACGGACCGGAGACTAGTGTGGGGGATGAAAGAGTTAACAACCCCTTTCTGTTAAATTAACCAAGTTATTTTGCGAAATCTATGGCTCTTGTTTCGCGGATCACAGTTACCTTTATTTGTCCGGGATACTGCATTGTGTCTTCTATACTCTTGGCAACCTCCCGGGCCATTCGGATAGCTTCGAGGTCATCGATATCCTCTGGGCGGACAAATATTCTGACCTCGCGGCCGGCTTGAAGCGCAAAGCTTTGAATTACACCTTTTTGTGTGTTGGCTATTTCTTCTAGTGAGCGTATCCGTTTCAAGTATTGTTCCAGGCTTTCACGCCTTGCTCCAGGTCTTGCGCCAGAGATTGCATCCGCGGTTTCAACTATGGCCGCTTCAATCGATTCTTGGTCAACTTCGTGATGGTGAGATGCGATAGCATTTGTGATTTTATCTGAAAGCCCATATCGTTTAGCAAGCTCAGCGCCTAATTGTGCATGGGTACCTTCAACATTAAAATCAATAGCTTTACCTAAATCGTGAAGCAATCCCGCGGTTCTCGCTAACTCAACATCTGCGCCGATTTCAGAGGCGATAGCAGCAGCAAGCTTAGATGTCTCAACCGCATGGGCAAGCTGATTTTGACCATATGAAGTTCTGAATTTCAGCCGGCCCAATGTCTTGACAAGTTCAGGATGCAGCGTTGGAATACCCGCCTCGTATACCGCTTGTTCACCGGCTTCAATAATCGCTTTGTCAACTTCTTTCTCTTCCTTTTTAACAACTTTCTCAATATGTGCAGGGTGAATTCGTCCATCCTGAATCAACCTGGCCAATGCTCGTTTAGCAATTTCTCGACGGATTGGATCAAATGAGGATATTGTTACAGCTTCAGGGGTGTCATCGACGATTACATCAACTCCTGCAGCCTGTTCGAATGCGTGAATATTTCTCCCATTCCTTCCGATGATCCGCCCTTTCATTTCATCTGATGGAATTTCAACTACAGATGTTGTAATTTCTGAAACATGCTCAGAGGCCACTCTTTGCATTGCAGTTGTAATTATCTTGCGGGCCCGGGTTTCCCCTTCTTCTTTAGCCTGAAATTCTATTTGACGGATAATTTTTGCCATATCAGCGCGTGATTCATTTTCAACATCTGCAAGAAGCAACTCGCGGGCTTCATTGATGGTTAAATTTGAAATCCTTTGCAATTCCTCTAGTTCTTGTGCATGTAATTTTTCTATCTCATTCACCCTTTTATCCAGAGCACTCTGGCGTTTATTTAAATTCGCTTCTCGTCTCTCCAGCCTTTCCACTCGATTGTCCAGTTCCTCCCGCCTTTTTTGCAACCGATCCTCTTCTTTACTTAGTTCTGCTCTTCGGCGGTCTATTTCAGATTCCGCTTTTTGAAGGACTTCAAGTGCCTGGTCTCTTGCCTGGATTTCGATTAATCTGGCTTTTTCTCTGGCATCTTCAAGAGTTCGTTCGGCTTTATCCTTGATTCTTAATTGTTCTTTTTCAACCTGATTTTGTTTATAAAAGTAACCAATTACCATGCCAATAAACAGAAATATTGGCAGGAGTATCACGATAACCCAAAAAGCAATATTATTAATCATAATTTTTCTTTTTCCTCTCTTGGGCTGTTTAAAGGCTGAAGGTCACTCCAAACCTTTATGACAGTTTGCGCACATATTTCGTAATTGAAACCTCTCCTGGAAAGATAACCGAACATTTTCTTCCTGAACAAATCCCAATTTTCTGTGCGGTATTTTTTCGACTGTATGGACGCAGCGCGATAAGCCAGTGCGGGTTCATCTACAATATCCAGCAGCGAATTGAATGTATCTGGTTCGATTCCTTTTTTGTAAAGTTCATATGAGAGTGCCCTGCGGCTTCTTGGTCGAAATGTATTTCTGTTTTCAATCCAGTCTTTCGCAAATTGATAATCATTTAGCAGACCATTTTTTTCAAGTTTTTTGATGGTGCTTTGAACTGCGTGCTCAGAAATGGAATTTTTTTCTAATTTTCTGGTTACTTCATACTTTGTACGGGGTTGATAACTTAAAAAATTTACAGCGAGTTGATATGAAACCTCTAACTCATCTTTTGATAACAGCGAGTTAATTTTTTCGTCAGTAATAGATTGACCAACCTCTAGCCAGGCAGCCACAATTCTAGACAGCCCAAATGCAAATTTGCCATCCAAAAAAACATTCACCCGGTTTGGATTTCGTTTTTGGATTTTTAGTTTAGTTATCTTGGATTCCATTTCTTTCCATGTTAAAAAAACCGTATGCCTGATACTGATGGCCACGGCTGATCTTAACTGCTATTTGCGTTTTTTTCGATTGTTCGATGAATGAATTTCTCAGGAAACCTGACGAAAACTTTAATTCAAGATATCTGGAAAAATGTGGATAAGTTTAATCAATCCGAACAGAACTTTTCCCTGTTCGTTGATTTTTGTATCAGTTTTTAATGTCCATTGCACTCGGACTTTGTCAATTTTGTTATCCTCTGGTAATCCAGATATTCACCATCAAATGAAATGTTATCGTGGATGAGTTCTATTCCACCGAATTCGCAAATTTTCTTATTGAAAGATACCAATAAGATTACTACTAAACCAGCCATGACCGTGCACGGAATTGAAAAATCAAATCCTGCACTCTGAGAATGATTTACGCTGCTTAATTTAATCTGATCGGAAATGGAGTTTCAGATTTAAAAAAGAACTGATCCAATTCCGATTGATTATTTTCAGCGCATCAAAATGTAAAAGTGCTGTTCTTACTCTCAGTAAACCTGTTAGATTTCTTCTTTCCTAATTTCTCGGAGTATATCTTGCTTGTTATGCAAATTTTTTAAAATTTTTTGATAAATTCACCAATTATTCCCGTTTATTATACATGATTTCCTGAAAAAAGGACAAATTAAAAAAAACTTTCGTCACCGGACTTAGAAGTTTAGATTCAATATTTTAATTTCGTACCAGATTGGAGACATGATCGGCGTAAGATTTGAATAGAATTTTGGTATTGTGGGGGATAGTTTAGAAACGGTTGACACTGTTGAAGATAGAAGCTTGGAAGATGAGATTACATTACTGTGCCGGTTTAAGCAGTGGTATCAGGAAAAATAATTTGTAAAGATCATATTAAAAATTAATGTGATTGTGTTAAGGAGGGAAATCGCTTGCCTTTAAAGTTAAAGTAGTATATACTTTCAACAAAAGTGGGAATATGTGGGAGAATGTGGGACGCCGGATCGACCGGCGTTTCGTAGTTAAAAAGGATGGTAGAACTTATGTTCTTGGGTCAATTCTACCACAACTTAGATAACAAGGGACGCCTGACAATCCCATCTCGTTTTCGGGATATTCTGGCTGTTGACGGGGCGTATGTCATGCAGGGATTTGAAGAGAATCTACTGGTTTTGCCTTCTTCAACGTTTGACATAATAGCCCAGCGCATAAATCAGATGAGCATGACGGATCCGAAAACAAGGTTGTTAAGGCGGATTGTTTTCTCAACAGCAAATTATGTCGAACTGGATAAATCTGGGCGAATTCTAATTCCACAATTTCTTCGAGATGCCGCAAAATTGGATGTTGAAATTGTTGTAGTGGGGAATGGTGCTTATTTTGAATTATGGGCTCCCCAAAATTGGACTTCCCAAGTCGAACAAATTCATGATACGCAGGTGAATGCCCACCGTTTTGCGGAATTGAATTTAACATCCGACTGATTTCAACAGAATTGTTAACCTTAGGTTGAAGCATAAATAACGTGCTCCAGCATCAACCAGTACTTTACCAGGAGATTATCGAAGCGCTTCAGCCAAAGCGTGGATGTGTTTATATTGACTGTACTCTGGGTTCTGGCGGACATTCATTGGGGATTTTAAAATCAAGTTTCCCCGATGGAAAATTAATTGGTTTTGAGGTTGATCCGGCAGCTCTTCAGATCGCCCGTACAAATCTAAGCCCATACAGTTCCCGGACACTTCTTATTCAGGATTCTTACGTCAACATCAGTGAGTATGCGCGCGAACTCGGATTGATAAGGATAATGGGAATATTGATAGATTTAGGTGCTTCTTCCATTCAACTCGATACCCCTGAGCGAGGTTTTTCATTTCGACATGAAGCACCCCTGGATATGCGGTTCAACCCGGAAAGTCAATTGACTGCATACGATGTGGTCAATAACTATCCTGAAAAAGAATTAGCAGTATTAATCAAAAATTTTGGAGAAGAAAGGAATTCAAACCGGATTGCCAGGGAGATAGTTTTTAACAGGCCGGTTCGAACAACCAAACAACTTGCTGAAATCATTGAAAAAGTGGTGAAACAGAGACCAAAGCAGTATGGTCAGTTTCAGCGCAATCCCGCCACAAGAACATTTCAAGCGATTCGCATAGCTGTTAATAATGAACTACAAAATTTAAAGGAGGTTTTACCCCAATCTGTGAACCTGCTCGAAAAGAAAGGGCGATTGGCAGTAATTTCATTTCATTCTTTGGAAGATCGGATTGTTAAAAGGTTCTTCCGTTGCGAAAGTACCGACTGTATTTGTCCACCCAAACAGCCGATCTGTACTTGCGGGCATACTGCCAGTATTAAATTGCTGAATCGCTCCCCGATTGTACCTGCTCAGGAAGAGATAGCCCAAAATCCTCGATCACGAAGCGCTAGATTACGTATTGTTGAGAAAATTATCTGAGTTGGCATATTAGTTGCAAATTTTCATTATTTAATTCTTGCACTGTTTATTAATTAAATATGGACCGCATCGATAATATTACCCAAGTATACACACAAGCCCCTTGGCGAAAACAATTGCAGTTCATTGGATTGTTTTCACTTATTCTTGTTTTTATTGCCCTTGTTGCTGGCATATATTTAAATGTAAGCGCCCAAACAGCGAAGGCTGGGCGGGAGATCCAGTATAAAAAATCTCAAATTGAGACTTTGGATCGAGAAATTGAGGATATGCAGTCCATGCTGGCCCACTTACTCTCGGATAGTTTGATGGAAAAAAGGGCTATTGGTTTGGGGTATGAATCGCTTGAAATAAATCAAGCTCAATATCTGCTGGTTCCTGGATATATTGAGCGAAAGGCCGTTGTATTGGCTCCATTCACAAGGGAAAACTTAGCGGAAGCGCCGGTTATTCCAGACAAATTTACTGAACCATTGATTGAATGGATCAGAAAGCAGGCTGGTTGGATTTCATTTTCTTTGCCTGAGGTTGTGCCATGAAAAACCCGCACAACTGGAGATACAGCCTTGTCAGCTCGCTATTATTTATCCTACCGGTCTTAATAGTGCTTCAGATGTTAAGGATAAAAATCAATACCCAGCAGGTAGACAAGTTAATCTCGGAGGGGAAGTCATTATCAGGTGAGTACCGTACTATCACACCAGCACGTGGCCGGATATATGATCGTTGGGGGCATTTACTTGCTGGAAACCGGACAGCTTACGAGGTTGGAATTGAATTAAGAAAAGTAAAAAACCCCTCAACGATTGCTCAGACCTTAAACATGGTGCTTGGCACCGATTTTGCTGAAGCGCTAGGCGCTGCAAGTATGAATGCTACAGATACCGCCGTTTATCGGGTGGTAGCTTCAAATGTTGAATCGGAGAAAATTGATCAATTGAAAGCGCTGATTGAACAAATGGATGCTCTGTACGGTAATAGCCGTGACAAAGATGCTCCCAGTTTAAACGGATTAATGTTTGAGCCTCACTTGAAACGCACATATCCCGATAATGAGTTGGCATCCAATATTCTTGGTTTTGTAACTATAGAAGGTGTTGGTTTTTACGGTATTGAGGAAAAGTACAATGATTTAATGGCGGGAGAAGAATCCATCGTTTGGGTTTCACTTGATCCGGTTAGAGTGAAGGAGTTGCCTGAAATTCATAAAGGGGCGGATGTAGTATTGACGATAGATCGCGCGATCCAACGCAGTATGGAAAGGGTGATTGACAAAGCGATTGATGAACATGGGGCGGAATCCGGAACACTGGTTGTTATTGATCCTGAGACAGGTGAAATGCTTGCAATGGCGACCACACCACGATTGGATATTAATAAGTATTGGAAATATGGCGAGGTTTTTACTGATGAAACGCCGTTCAACCGGGTTGTGAGTCAGGCCTATGAGCCAGGGTCGGTGTTCAAAGTGTTCACAATGGCGGCCGCCTTGGACAGCGGATCTGTTACGCCAGAGACTGAATTTATAGATACCGGGGTTTTTGAAATCGGGGGAACACGTATTTATAACTGGAATATGGGCGCATGGGGCCCTCAGAATATGCAGGGCTGCATGCAGCACTCTTTAAATGTTTGTCTTGCGTGGGTTGCCACTCAGGTTGGTCCAAAAGATTTTTACAGGTATATGATGTCATTTGGGATCGGGCAATTATCTGGGATAGATTTAGCTGGTGAGGTATCAGGCCGGTTGAAGGTTCCGGGAGATGATGATTGGTACGATGCAGATTTAGGTACCAACGCATTTGGTCAGGGAGTGTCTGTCACACCCCTGAAAATGGCTTCGGCTATTTCAGCCCTGGCAAACAAAGGAAAAATTATGGCGCCGCATGTGGTCCGGTCTGTGATAAATGATGGCTTCCAGCATGATATCGAACACCGAACGGTAGGTATGCCAATTAAACCTGAGACAGCAGAAACGATAACCAAAATTCTCTCCAGATCATTGGAGAAAGAATCATCAGATGCTCTTGTTACCGGTTATCAGGTTGCTGGAAAAACTGGAACGGCAGAAATTCCGACGCCCTTTGGGTATACGACAAATGAAACGAATGCATCCTTTGTTGGTTGGGGTCCAGTAGATGATCCTCAATTTCTTGTGTATGTTTGGTTGGAACGACCCGAATCTTCACCCTGGGGCTCTGTAGTAGCCGCGCCTGTCTTCCGGGAAGCAGTGGAAGAACTGGTTGTTCTCATGGATATCCCATCGGATGATGTCCGTCAAAAGTTATATGGCCAGTAGTGATCGTTAATAAACACATGGTGGATAAAAAATTATTATGCTGATGGTTGCTGATGTTGTTGAAGCTTTGAGTGGAAACCGTCCTGATTGGGGTACAGTTGACATATCCTGCGCGGTTGTGGATTCAAGAAACGCCACAAAAAATTCCATGTTTGTAGCTGTACCAGGCGATCAGGTTGACGGCCATGATTATATTGATGACGCTTTTGATCGCGGCGCTGTAATAGCTTTTATTCAAAATCAATTACCGGAAGGATACCGGGTTCTTGATTTAGATAAAGCACCTTCTAAGTTTATCAACGAATCTGTTGAAATTCCTTTTTGTATTCGAACAAAAAACACAATTGAGGCTTTACAGCAGACAGCTCGTTTTTGGCGAACAAAATTGAATCCTCGTCTTATTGGCATAACCGGCAGTGTGGGAAAGTCAACGACAAAAGAGGTTTCTGCAGAAGTTCTCAGTCAGAGATATCGAACAATAAAAAATCCAGGTAATCTGAACAATGAGATTGGTTTACCTCTCTCAATATTGAGTATGACTGAGGAACACCAACGGGGGATATTTGAAATGGGATTTTATGTTCCTGGTGAAATTGCGTTCCTGTGTGATATAGCAAAACCCCAGGTTGGAGTAGTAACAAATATTGGCACAGTACACGCAGAACGTGCCGGATCAATCGAGGCAATCGCCGAAGGGAAGTCCGAGCTGGTACAGGCTTTGCCTCCTGCCCCAACAGGTGTAGCGATTCTCAACAATGACGATTCACTGGTCAAGGAGATGGCTGGTAAAACACAAGCCAGGTTATTCTTTTATGGAATTGATCCTGAGGCGGATTTGTGGGCGGATGATATTGAGGGTCTGGGTTTGGATGGTATCCGGTTAAGACTCCATTACCAGGATGAGGTTCAATATATGCGTGTGCCGTTAATCGGCCGCCATTCTGTTCATACAGTACTTAGAGCTGCCGCGCTGGGACTTGTCGAAGGATTAACCTGGCAGGAAATTGTAGATGGTTTACGCTCAGGAAGAGCGCAACTTCGCCTTGTTGCAGTCCAAAGTGTTGATGGCGCCTTGTTGCTGGATGATACCTATAATGCATCTCCGGAATCTACACTGGCGGCGATAAATTTATTGGAAGAACTAGGGGGCCATAAAATCGCTGTTTTAGGTGACATGCTGGAGCTTGGTAAGTATGAACTCGAAGGTCATAAAATGGTTGGAGCACGGGCAGCTGAAGTTGTAGATGAGCTTATTACAGTTGGCACTAGGGCAAAAATAATCGCTGAAACAGCCAGAAAGTCAGGTCTGGATAGCAAAGCCATTACAGAATTAATGGACAGCCACCAGGCAATCCAGCTCATGAAAGACCGGCTGGATGAAAAAGACGTGGTTTTAATAAAAGGTTCGCATGGCATGCGTATGGATCTAATTGTTTCTGCCCTGGAGCGGAGAGAATGACCCAAACATCGACTACGCTCGCGCTGGCAGGCTTTAGCTTTATGATGACGGTGATCTGGGGACCGCCTCTTTTACGCGTACTGAGACATTACAAAGTTGGGAAATCTATCCGGGTTGAAGGTCCTGAAAGGCATTACAACAAACTTGGTACCCCAACCATGGGAGGAGTTCTGATCATCGTTCCGGTGTTATTTGTTACGGTTCTGCTTAATGCAGCCTCATTGATTGGCATCAGTGTAACTGGTCGGTCCATAATGCTGCCGCTCACGGTTATGGTCGCATATGGTGCATTAGGGGCAATTGATGATTGGGAAGGATTGAGAAGTAAACGAAGTGCACTGGGTATGCGAGGACGGGTAAAGTTTGTTATTCAGGTGGTTATTGCGGTTATTGTTTCACTAGGAATTATTTATGTATTAAAAATATCTGTTTTTTTTGTACCGGGTATCGAAGGTTATATAAATTTAGGCTACTGGTATGTGCCAATTGCAGCATTTATTATCGTTGCTATGTCTAATGCGGTTAATCTAACTGACGGACTTGATGGTCTGGCTGGTTTAATTTCAGCGACAGCATTCGCTGCATACGCCGGTATTGCGCTTCTTCAAGGGCAGACATTTCTCGCTCAATTTTGTTTCATCCTGGTCGGTGCAATATTTGGTTTTCTCTGGTTTAACGTTCACCCAGCTTTGTTATTTATGGGGGATACAGGATCGTTAGCTTTGGGTGCTACCCTCGCTGTTGTTGCCCTGATGACCGGGCAGTGGATTGTATTACCAATCATAGCAATTATTCCTACGAGCATTGTTTTGAGTGTAATTCTGCAGGTAGTTTATTTTAAGTGGACAGGAGGGCGCCGGCTTTTAAAAATGGCGCCGCTTCACCATCATTTTGAATTATCTGGGTGGAGTGAAACCCAGGTGGTACAGAGGTTTTGGTTGGTTGGTCTTCTATTTGCAATGATAGGAGTTGCTTTGGCGTTGGTTTGAAATTGCAGCAGTAATATGCGTTCTATTGAACAAATAATAGTGCAACGATTACATGAGAGATTGGAAGGAAAAACAGGTAGTAATAATTGGTGCTGCTCGACAGGGAAAGTCATTGGCGCGTTATTTGGTTCAGGAACAGGCGAAAGTGATTTTGAATGATCAAAAATCGGAAGAAGAGCTTGAAGAGATTCAAAGAGAACTGGATTATCTTTCAGGGATTGGTCACCCTGTTAAGTGGGTTTATGGCGGTCATCCAATGAGCTTGCTGGATTCATGCGATGCAGTGTTTGTTTCTGGTGGAGTGCCTTTGTCACTTCCCCTTATTGTTGAGGCAGTCAGGCAGGATATTCCAGTTTTGAATGATTCTCAATTATTCCTAGAAACAGCGTTCTGTAAAGTGATTGGTATTACAGGTTCCGCTGGTAAAACAACCACGACCACTCTGGTAGGAAATATTCTTGAAATAGCTTCAAAAAAAGATGGGACAAAATTTTCAGGTAAAAAAATATGGGTGGGAGGCAACATTGGTACACCGCTAATTGAATTTGTCGATGAAATAGACCCTGGTGATATTGCAGTATTGGAATTATCCAGTTTCCAGCTGGAGATAATGACAGTTTCCCCACAAGTTTCAATTGTTTTGAATATTTCTCCCGACCATTTGGATCGTCATCGGTCGATGAGCGAATATATAAATGCAAAAGCGAACATTATCCGTCACCAAACCCTATCAGACATTTCCATATTTAACCGTGATGATGAAAATTCAATGTCATTATCCAGTTTAACCAATGGCAAATTTATCACCTTCGGAATCACAGAGTCAGAATTTAATTATGAGGGAACATTTCTTAGAGGTGCAGAAGTAATATTCCGCGGAGATATCCATTCTGATTACTCAAAATCCAGTGGAATCCTTTTGGAAGGGGAGCATAAATTTGAGGAGATCTTACTTTCAATTACGGATATAGCAATCAGGGGGACACATAATCTCAGTAATGTATTGGCTGCTGCTGCCCTAACATATTCTATTGGAGTCCCTGCTGAAATAATTCGATCGGCAGTAAAAGAATTTATGGGGGTACCTCACCGATTAGAATACGTTTGTACATTTAAGGGCGCTGATTGGGTAAATGATTCAATTGCGACAACTCCAAGCCGGACAATTGCCGCAATCCAAGCCTTTAATGAACCAATAATCCTTCTAGCTGGGGGTAGAGATAAAAATTTGAATTGGGTCGAGCTGGCTGAAATAATCAGGAAGCGGGTAAAACACCTTTTCCTGTTTGGTGAGGCAGGAAATAAATTATTCGCTCAACTCGATCCATCCGAAAATAACAGATATTCAATAACAAAATGTAATGGTTTGCAGGATGCGGTTATTCAAACCGCAGACATTGTAGAAGAGGGTGATGTAGTATTGCTTTCTCCTGGCGCCACCAGTTTTGATGAATTTGATAATTACGAGGAGCGCGGTAAATGGTTCAAAAAATGGGTGAAGGAGCTTACATCAATTCACCTGAGGTAAATACGGGTAAAGGTGATCCGACCCCTGGAAGGTCAAATCCCTCCAGCCCGGATACAGGTATTGATCAAGCCACAAGGCGTAATAAGGTCCAATTGAAAATTGATGTGCCTTTACTGCTCATTGTGATTGCCTTTCTCATTATTGGGCTCGTAATGGTTTATTCCGCAAGCTACGACTATTCGAACTTATTTTATGGAAATCCAGGCACTATTTTTTACAGACAGTTGATTTGGATGGCGATTGGATTGGTCATTTCGGTAGTTTTAACCTTTTTTGACTATCACAGGTGGCGCAAATACGCAGTGCTTGCAATGGGTCTGACAATTTTTGCCTTGATGGCTGTCCTTATTGTGAATGAAGTCAGAAATGGCGCCGTACGGACACTTCTTGGAGGTTCGATCCAACCATCAGAGTTGGCTAAATTGGTCATCATTATCTATCTGGCGGTATGGTTGTCTGCCAAACAGGAAAGACTGGGCGAGATAGGATTTGGTTTATTCCCCTTAGCAATGATTTTAGGCTTATTTGGTGGATTGATTATTATCCAACCTGATTTTAGCGCTGTCGCGACGATTTTTATTTTAGGCGGATTGTTATTCTTTCTGGCGGGAGGTGATTTAAAACAGATTGGAATTTTATTTGCGATAGCACTGGTGATCGGTTGGGTAATTATCCAATTATCACCGACCGGAGCAACACGTATAGATTATTTCATCACCGGTTTAATGGATCCGACTGAGGGTTCATATCATGTTAGAAGATCACTGGAAGCAATCATTAAAGGAGGTTGGTTTGGAGTGGGGATCGGAAATGCAGAAACAAAATTAACCGGACTCCCGGTGCCACCAACTGACAGTATCTTTGCCGTTGTTGGTGAGGAAACAGGTGTATTTGGCTCAACTATACTGGTTGTATTATTTTCTTTATTGTTATGGCGGGGATTTGTGATTGCGCGCAGTGCTCATGACCAGCTCGGGATGCTACTCGCTGCTGGGTTAACACTGTGGATTTCTATTGAAGCGTTCATTAATATGGCGGTTATGGTTAATTTAATGCCGTTTGCAGGAAATGCTCTTCCACTCATTAGCGCTGGTGGTTCGAATCTGATAGTCACTTTGGCGGCAGTGGGCATTCTCTTTAATATTTCTCGTTTATCAGACTCCAGGAAAGCTGAAGAAGGAAAATTAATAAATGCGGTTGTTGATTTGCGCAGGCGGGACCGGCGGAGGCGTGTATCCGGCTCTCGCAGTACTGCAGGCAGTGAAAAGGCTTAATTCCAGTGGCAGTGATAGTGATAACTGGAGAATTAATGATTCACAGATCATGGAAATGAATAATCATGATGTGCTTTGGGTTGGAAGTGAAACCGGAATGGAACGTAATCTTGTTAACAGAACCGGTTTGCCCTTTTCGCCAATTTCAGCAGCAGGAATTCATGGTGTTGGTTTGTCTGATCTTCCGGGAAATATGAGAAAGTTGATGAATGGATATTTTCAATCCAGGGATATTCTCCATAAATTCCAACCTGACGTGTTGTTTTTTACTGGCGGGTACGTCGCTGTGCCGATGGCGCTGGCAGGGGTGGGATATCCTTCACTGTTGTATGTTCCGGATATTGAACCTGGTCTTGCATCCAGGACTGTTGCTCGCTTCGTAAATAAGATTGACCTCACTGCACCAGAATCCAAATCTTTTTACCGTTCACAGGAAATCCTTGAAGTCACAGGTTACCCAACCAGAACAGACCTGACCTCCTGGGACAAAGAAAGCGCATACCATACTCTGGGATTAAATCCGGAATTAAAAACGCTGCTTGTGCTTGGTGGCTCAAAAGGTGCCCATTCAATAAATATCGCCCTTCTGGGAATACTGCCAGAATTACTGGAAAAAATGCAGGTTGTGCATCTTAGCGGAGAATTGGATTGGGAGAGAGTAATTAAAACAAGTGAAGCGTTGAAAACCGCCCCCACCAGGGCAGACCGCTACCATCCATTCAAATATCTGCATGAAGAAATTGGGGCTGCGTTCACTGCTGCAGATCTAGTTGTTTCAAGAGCAGGAGCGTCAATCCTGGGGGAATACCCGCTCTTTGGACTTCCTGCGATAGTCGTTCCATATCCACATGCCTGGAGATATCAAATAGTAAATGCAGAATACATTTCAAACCACAACGCAGCAGTAATTATCCGGGATGATGAATTAACTGCTAAATTACTTTCCCAGATTATGTCGCTGATGGCAGACAATCAGTTAAGAAATGTTATGGGTGGAAATATGTGTAAACTGCTGAAACCTGATGCCGCTGACGAAATTGCCCGGCATTTGGTTGCTCTGGCTTCACCAATGAAAGGAAATACCACGCATGATTAGTCTGGTCGTAGCATTTTATATTTCTTTGGCTTTGGGAGCGATTATTGGATCAATGCGTGGCTGGGGGAAGGAAGTAATGGTCAGTTTCAGTGTTGTTCTCGCCCTGGGCTTCATTGCCATATTTGAAGACCTGTTCCCATATACAAAAGACCTTTTCCAGGATGGTTCATTAAATCAATTCTGGTTTCGGACTGGGGTTCTATTGTTTATGGTATTTTTTGGATACCAATCGCCGAAACTTTCCCGGTTTGCGAGATATAACGAAAAGAGAGACAGAGTTCAAGACTTCATACTCGGTTTATTGTTTGGCGCTTTGAATGCTTATTTGATTTTCGGCACTCTCTGGTATTACATGGACGAGGCCGGATACCCGTTCTCTCCTGCGATCAGTTCTCCCGATACTTTGCCATCTTATGTTGACACTGCAAACCGTTTATTAAACTCATTTCCACCGGCTATTTTGGGTGGATACTGGGTTTATGTTGCAGTAGTGGTGTCGTTTATTTTTGTCCTGGTCGTCTTGATATAGGTGAAATTATTTGTATTTGAATCTGGTTGTTTATTTATTTGGAAATGATGAATAGAGTTCATTTTGTTGGCATCGGTGGAACAGGACTATCTGCAATTGCGAAAGTCTTACTTGAGCGCGGATATGAAGTCAGCGGCTCGGATAATCGTTTCTCGAAGAATCTTGAAATTCTTGAAAGTGCTGGAGCAATAATCTTTCTGAATCACGATCCTGGGAATTTTCAAAATCCAGATCTGGTGATCAGATCCTCGGCTGTTCCAGATGAGAATGTTGAAGTTCAGGCTGCCCTCAAACGCAGGATCCCGGTACTAAAAAGAGCAGATTTTTTACCCGAATTAATTGGAAATAAAAAATGTATCGCTGTATCAGGTACCCATGGAAAAACGACGATTACATCAATGATCGCCTGGGTACTGGTTTCATTGGGGTTAGACCCATCATATATATTGGGCAGCATTTCGATCAATCTTGGAAACAATGCCCATGAAGGGGAAGGTGAATTTTTTATTATTGAAGCAGACGAATATGACAATATGTTTCTGGGATTACATCCAGATATCGCCGTTGTTACCAGCATTGAACATGACCATCCCGATTTTTTTCCCACTTACGACGAGTTATTTCAAGCTTTTGTTAATTTTTCGAATCTTGTTGAAAAGAACGGCAGAATCCTTTTTTGTGGGAACGACAAGGGTTCTGTGAAATTAGCCAGGCAAACCCCTGGGTCTGACAAGAAACTTTTTTATGCCATCAGAGAGGAAAATCACGAAGACTTGTTATTTGTAAAATCAAACAATGTGCGCTTTGTGGCAGGGAATTTGGTTGTTAATGAATCGGGTTTTCATGAATTTATTTTTGAAGACAGAGACGATGAAAGCAGGGCGCGTGTATCCATGCAAGTACCAGGGACACATAATGTAATGAATGCATGCGCAGCGCTGGGAGTGAGCAAATTAATTGGTTTGCCTATCAGAGAGGCCGCCAGAGCTGTAGAAAATTTCAGGGGAACTGAACGCAGATTCGAAATACGCGGTCAAAAAGATCAGGTTACCTATATCGACGATTATGCCCATCACCCAACAGAAATTAAAGCAACACTATCTGCAGCCAGGAACCGCTATCCTGAGAATCGAATCTGGGCAGTATGGCAGCCACACACATATTCTCGTACTCGCAAACTGTTAACTGAATTCAGCAGCGCGTTTTTTAATGCAGACAATATCCTGGTTTTAGAAATCTACCCCGCCAGGGAACAAGCCCCTGAGAATGGCTTCAGTGCAAAAGATGTTCTGCAGATTTTGAAGGTGGGCAAAGAATCAAATCGCCGGGCAGTCCGATATGCTGATGGTATTGATACAGCTGTGGAGCAATTGAAGCAGGAAACCCATCCGGGTGACATTATAGTTGTGCTTTCAGCGGGTGATGCGAATCTGATAATTGACAGGATATTTAATTCGAACTCAAGTTCGGAAGCCCCGCAAGTTCAAGATCAACTGGGACAGGTATTTGGTGACAGGTGCAAACGAAATATTGAATTGGCGAAATATACTGCTTCAAGAATAGGTGGAAATGCTGATGCATTAATTGAAATAACATCACAGGATGAACTTTCACAAGCCGTAATTTATTTTTGGAATAGGGGGATTCCATTCCGGGTCCTGGGTGGTGGATCAAATGTTCTGGTCAGTGATGACGGTTATCGTGGGGTAATTCTATTGAACAAAGCCAAACGTATTTATTTCGATGAGGAAGTGGATCCACCAACAGTATGGGCTGAATCAGGTGCGAACATTGGTGTCATTTCCCGCCAGGCAGCCCGGAGGGGTTTGAGTGGATTGGAATGGGCGGTGGGTATACCCGGGACGATTGGTGGAGCTGTTTTTGGAAATGCCGGAGCGCATGGTGGAGACATTTCTGGTGTTCTACTGATGGCAGAAATCTTGCACCTCAAATACAACAATAATCACAAACAATCCTCTCGCGAAAACTGGACCCCAGAGCGCTTCGAATTCTCTTACCGGAGCAGCTCACTTAAAAGAAATCCGGGTGAATTTATCATCCTTGCTTGTGTTCTTGGGTTAAATCACAGTGATCCTGTTTCGGTCCAAAAGCAGGTCGACCGCTTTGCAGATTATCGCCGTAAAACGCAACCCCCAGGGCCGAGCATGGGGTCGATGTTTAAAAACCCTGCCGGTGATTATGCCGGACGTCTGATTGATTCGGCGGGATTGAAAGGTACTCGGATAGGTGGTGCTGAGATAAATCGAATGCACGCAAATTATTTTGTTAACCTCGGGGGTGCAACTGCTGGGGATGTATTGGCATTAATCGAATTGGCGAAAAGTCGTGTTGCAGCGAAATTCGGGATTGAACTTGAATTGGAGATAGAACTTCTGGGCAGTTTTAACAAAACTGGATTGAATAAACCGGTAAATGAAATATAAATTAGTAGTGATTAAAAACATTGAAAAAAATGGCGGTTAGAGAAAAGATCAGGCTTGGCTTAGTTTTTGGAGGTCGATCTGGCGAACATGAAGTATCGCTTATGTCCGCCCGGTCCGTTTTTCAGGCGCTTGACCAAAAAAAATATAACGTAACCCAGGTCGGGATTACCCATGATGGATGTTGGATGGTAGGCGAAAATGTACTGGATGCCATGGAATCTGGAGATATGAGCCTCTTAAAATTTGCGACCATATTACCTGATCCCACCAGGAACGAATTACAGGTTCTCAATCTAACTGCCAGTGGAATACATTTATCCGGATTGAAGAAGTTAGATGTGGTTTTCCCGGTATTACATGGCACATTTGGCGAGGATGGCACGCTGCAGGGCTTGCTTGAACTCGCAGAGATACCTTATATCGGAGCCGGGGTGTTAGGATCTTCCCTGGGGATGGATAAAGGTGTTTTTAAGGATGTTATGCGTGCAAATAATATTCCGGTACTGGACTCGCTGGTGGTAACTAGGAGAGAGATTGAATCGAACAGCAGTTCAATTTTGGAATCCGTTGAAAAGCTGGTGGATTTCCCATTATTTGTAAAACCCGCTAATTTAGGATCTTCGGTTGGAATAACAAAATGCTGGTCAAATTCAGATTTGTATGAAGGTTTATTCGAGGCCGCTTCTTACGATCGCCGGGTATTAATTGAAAAAGGCATTGATGCACGCGAGATAGAGATTAGCGTACTGGGAAATGAACAGCCCATCGCATCAGTACCGGGCGAGGTAATTCCAAGCCGTGAGTTTTATTCTTATGAGGCAAAATATATTGATAACACTTCAGAATTGATCATTCCAGCCCCATTACCAGAAAAAATCCAATCATTGGTATCCGAATTGGCGCTCAAAGCATATAAAGCCATTGATTGTGCTGGAATGGCAAGAGTTGATTTTCTGATCGATAAACAAGTTGACCAGGCAAATATGGAATATGGAGTGTATTTAAATGAAATTAATTCCATCCCTGGGTTTACCAAGATAAGTATGTATCCGAAGTTGTGGGAAGCGAGTGGAATACCATACCCGGAACTTCTGGACAGGTTGGTTGAGCTGGCATTGGATAGAAAGTCAGAGCGTGAAAAAACCACATGGGAGTATCGTGGAGAGAAATGATCTGGGATCGTAAAAAGCGGTCGTCTTTCCGATTGACCTCTAAAAGGGACAATAAGAAAGGAAGACCTCGGAGAAGCACCTCATCTAAATCCCGAAGGGATTATTCAGATTCAGGATCTTCGCTGCCTCCTGTAATGGTGAGAGGTATGGCTACAGGCGCCCTGGCAGGTAACAGTAAAACCTATAATCGAAGTCGCCGGCGGATTGATATTCCATTGAGTGTACCTGGAGCGGAAGTAAGACTTCCGTCAATTCCTCAGATCAAAATTGGATGGCGCCTGTTTTCACTTCTTCTGGTTTTTTTATCTGGCTTTCTAATTTACGAATTCTGGAATTCCAAAGAATATATGATGGATATCGCTGAAGTGGTTGGGTTGAAATATATCACCAGCAGGGAGGTGAATTCATTTCTTGCCGTTCAGGGTAAACCGGTGTTTATGCTGAATCCAATATCTATCAAGCAAGACCTTCTGGATACATATCCAGAATTTTCAGATGTCTCGGTTAAGGTCGAATTCCCCAACAAATTAAAAATTGATGTTGTTGAAAGAGCACCTGTACTGGTGTGGAATTACAACGGTTTAAATATGTTAATTGCAGAGGATGGCTCTGCATATCCGCAGAGAGATGAAAATTTAGATATCAATCAATTTCCATTTATCAGGTCAGATACGAATCCATCGGACGTGTCAGGTATTGCCAGGGATATTACCATTCCAATCGGAATAAATCCGAACCAGCTGGAGTTTTCCCCTGGTACTTTGAACTCGGGATTGGAAAAAAGCGAGATTCTATTGTCAGCAGAACTGGTATCTGCGATTCAATTTCTCAGCGATTATGTTCCAGATCGTGCAGAACTTATTTACGATGAAGTACACGGACTGATGTGGGAAGATCAGCGTGGATGGGATGTCTTTTTTGGAGATCCTGAAAGTATTGAATTAAAAATCTTAGTATATAAGGCATTGTTTAATCATTTAAAAAGCGAAGGCTTACAACCAGAAATCATAAGTATAGAGTCTCCGCACAACCCGTACTACCGGTTGGAAGAATAACGGAAAGAGTGAGAGTGCATAATGGATGAGAGAGTTTTAGCAGGAATTGACGTTGGTACAACGAAAATATGTACACTTATCGCCAAAGAAGAATCGCCCGGACAATTACGCCTGCTCGGTTCTGGAATCGAGAACTCCCGGGGTTTGCGCAAGGGGGTTGTTGTGGATCTGGAGGCTTCAACAAGCGCGATTATGCATTCGATTGACCAGGCTGAGAGAGCGTCGGGAATAGAAATATCCTCAGCATTGGTCAGTTTAGCTGGTTCGGATGTTAATTCAGTAAACAGCCGGGGCGCGGTAGGGGTTGCTAATGGCATTGTCGACCCTTACGATGTAGACCGGGCAGTGGATTCAGCCCGGTCTATACCTCTTCCTCACAACCAAGAAGTAGTACAAGTAATTGCTCGTGGATTCAGCCTGGACGGCCAGGAGGGAATAAAGTCGCCGATAAATATGCATGCTTATCGTCTAGAGGTAGAAACGCATATCATATCTGCGAGCACTGCAAGTGTGGAAAATTTGAGGCAATGTGTTGAAGATACCGGCATTCAAATTTCCCGGTTAGTAATGAATCCACTGGCAGCTGCAGAAGAAGTATTGACTGATACTGAAAGGGAAATGGGTGTTGTGGTATGTGATATTGGAGGTGGTACCACTGACCTGGCCATCTTTGTGGACGGCAATGTATGGCACACAGCTGTAATCCCAGTTGGCGGGAATTATATTACATCAGATATCGCCCATGGATTAAGGATACCCATATCCCAGGCTGAGGAGATTAAGCTCCAGCATGGTAGTGCCTTAAGCGACTTAACGAACCCGAACCAATTTTTTCATATTCGAGTGATAAGTGAGAATGAACCTAAGCAGGTTGCAATGGGGGATTTAGTCCATATAATTTCCGCCCGCGTAGAGGAAATTTTCAGCATGGTTTATCAGGAAATTAAAAGATCCGGGTATGACGGTTTGTTTCCTGCCGGCATGGTATTAACCGGAGGTTCCAGCCTGTTGCAGGGAACCAGTGAAATTGCCAGTAAAGTGATGGGTCTTCCTGTTCGGATAGGATCACCAACGAGCATTCTGGGTATGGAAAAAGAACTATTATCTCCGGCTTACACAACTAGTGTCGGTTTGTTACGGTGGGCTCTTCTTATGCAGGAATTAATTACTAATCCGAAAAAGAATGGAAGACAGTCCTCAAAGCCATTAAGAGGTATTGGGATTGATTGGATAACAGTGAAAAAGATTATCGAACGGATGTTGCCCTGAAGCACTGGAATTATTTTATTAATTATTGGTAATAATTCAAAATTGAGAGCGAATTAAAGAGAGGAGGAAGATATGTCAAATCAAATAACTGCAAATCCTACCCACGTTGAATCATTTGCTCGCATCAAGGTTATTGGAATAGGGGGAGGCGGCTGTAATGCAGTCGACCGGATGATAGATGAGGGCATGCAAGGTGTTGAATTCGTGGCGGTCAATACGGATGCACAGGCTTTGCTTTTATCAAAAGCACAGATCCGTGTCCGGATTGGTTCAAAACTGACCAGAGGATTGGGTTCAGGCGGAGACCCGGAAATAGGCCGGAAAGCTACCGAGGAATCTGCTGAAGAGCTCTATGAAGTACTCAAAGGGTCAGATATGGTGTTCATTACCGGCGGAATGGGTGGGGGTACCGGAACTGGCGGTTCACCTGTTGTCGCCCAGATTGCTAAAGAACTGGGTGCGTTGACAATTGGGGTCGTGACACGACCATTTACTTTTGAGGGTGCCCGGCGTATCCAGGCAGCGGAAACCGGAATTACCAAGCTGAAAGAGCGGGCTGATACTCTAATCGTAATCCCAAATGACCGGTTGCTCCAAATTGTTGATAAGCGATATAACTTACAACAAGCGTTTCGAATGGCTGATGATGTCCTAAGACAGGGTGTGCAGGGGATTTCTGAATTGATTACCATCCCGGGATTAATCAACCTGGATTTTGCCGATGTAAGAACTATTATGTCTGAAGGTGGCGCAGCATTAATGGCAGTAGGTAACGCCGATGGTGAGGATGCTGCTCGGGTAGCAGCAGAGCAGGCCATTTCAAATCAACTATTAGATATTACAATCGACGGCGCCAGAGGTGTTTTATTCAACGTTACTGGAGGCTCTGAGTTGAGGCTCCATGATGTTAACCAGGCTGCCGCTATCATTAAAGAGACTGCTCATCCTGATGTAAACCTGATCTTTGGAGCTGTAATTGATCCTGAAATGAAAGATTCAGTTCGGATTACGGTAATCGCAACTGGTTTTGAGCGACCAGGAGCTCCAGGCCATATGATTGAACATCCTTTAAGCGATAATGTTAGCCTGGAGCAACCAGCTGCAATTGATGAAGGCGAACAAAGTATCCGGAAAGATACAAATAAATATCAACCTCGTCTCTATGATTTAGATGATTTCGATATTCCAGCCTTTATCCGTAATAGCGATCGTTACAACGGA